>Ga0209200_1000489_pt1 | contig 44574 bp, 40 predicted proteins | sample AD_UKC033_MetaG_FD_184406 | JGI IMG/M metagenome (GOLD analysis project Ga0209200, IMG submission 184406) | Active sludge microbial communities of municipal wastewater-treating anaerobic digesters from USA - AD_UKC033_MetaG (SPAdes) (version 2) | ecosystem: Engineered > Bioreactor > Anaerobic >... | reverse complement strand
TGCCGCCGCCGTTCTGTTGATGCTCTTACTGGGCGCGGTGGGCTACCATTCCCTCCGCTCGCAGAACGGCACGGTGGACGATCTCTACCATGTGCGCGTCCGGCATTTGCAAGCCGCCGGCGAAACCCGCAGCGCCGTCCTCGACGTGCATGCGCGCGCCTACCGCCTGATGACCTGGGCCGGAACCTTCGACGAATCCCGCCTGGAAAAGGACGGGCAAATCCTCGCGGCGGATCTCGACCGCACCATCGCGGCGTTCGCCAAGTGGAGCGGCGGCCCCTCGCTTGTCGAGGAGGAAAGGCAGCTCGGCAAGCAAATCGAGGCGCTGCTCGCCAAGTACAAGAAAAGCCTGTTGCAGTCGATCGACCTGGCCCTGTCGGACATGAACATGGGCTTGTCCGCGATGCAGACCGCCGACGAAGATTTTGGCCAGCTCAGCAAGCGGGTGGACGAAATGGTGCGCATCGAGGAGCGGCTCGGCAAGGAAGCCTATGACCAGGCGGCCGATGGCTATCGCGTCACCCTCGCCATCGCGCTGTTCGTGCTGCTCGCTTCGATCGGCCTGGCGGCCGGCCTGAGCCTGCTCATGGCCCGGCGCATCGCGGCCGGCATCGCCGTCGCCACGGACGTGGCGGCGCGCGTGGCCGAGGGCGATCTCGACTCGCCGATCCCGGCGGGGGGCGATCGAGAGACCGGCAGGCTCCTCGACGCGTTGCGACGCATGCAGGCCAGCCTGCGCGAGGCCATCGTTGCGATCGGCGCCAGCGCGCGGGACTTGCAGCGTTCCGCCAGCGACATGACCGAGGCGTCCACCGCGATCAGCCGTTCGGCGAACGAACAGAGCGAATCCATCTCGGGCACGGCAGCGGCGGTGGAGCAAATGACCGTCAGCATCGCCCATGTCTCCGAAAATGCCGGAAACACCCGGACGCTTGCGGAACGCACCGCGGCTACGGCGGAACTGGGGAAGCGCCAGGCGGGAAGCGCAGAGGGCGAGATCAACAAGATTGCTGCCAGCGTCGGCATCACCTCGGAGGCCATGCGTCAGCTGGAAGCGAGCGCGCGGGAAATCAGCGACATCGCCAACGTCATCCGAGACATCGCCGAGCAGACCAACCTGCTGGCGCTGAACGCCGCCATCGAGGCGGCCCGGGCCGGCTGGCGGCGATGCTGTGCCTGCTGGGCGCATCGTGGCCTCTCCACGCGGAAGAACCCGTGCGCATCGGCGTGCTGGCGAACCGGCGGGCGGCGCTGGAACAGGCGGCCTGGACGCCGCTGGCGGCGAGCCTGCAGCGGAGCATTCCGGAACGCGACTTCGTCATCGAAGCCCTGGACGCTTCGGCGCTGGAAGCGGCGGTGGCGACGCGCCGCGTGGATTTCGTCCTCACCCACGCGTCCCATTACATCCTGATGGCCCGGCGCAGCGGCCTGTCCGCGCCGCTGGCGACGCTGGTCAGGAGCCATCGCGGCCAGCCGCTGCGCGCCTTCGGCGGCGCGGTCATCGTCCGGGCGGAGCGCGCCGATCTCGCGGAACTGAAAGACCTGCGCGGCGCCACGGTGGCCGCCGCGAACACCGGGTCGCTCGTCGGCTACCTGGCCCAGGCGCGCGAACTGGCCGCCATCGGCATGGTGCAGCCGCGGGATTACCGGCTGATCGAGACCGGCTTCCTGCATGAAAAGGTCGTCGAGGCGGTGCTGGCGGGCCGCGCCGATGCCGGCTTCCTGCTGGGAGGCGTGATGGAATCGCTGGCCGAGAAGGGCGGCCTGGACCTCGCCCGGCTGAAGGTGCTCAACCGGCAGAGCCTGCCCGGCTATCCCTTCGCCGTGTCCACCCCCCTGACGCCGGGCCAGCCGTTCGCCGCCCTGCCGCACATTCAGGACGACCTGTCGCGCAAGGTCGTCGCCGCCCTGTTGGCGATAACGGATTCCGGCGTAGCTTCGGCGCTGAACATCCACGGCTTCACCGTGCCGGCGAACTACGATGGGGTGGCGGCGCTGATGCGGGAGCTGCGCGCCCCGCCCTTCGACCTGGCGCCCGCATTCACCTGGCACGACGTGTGGTCGCGCTACCGTGCCTGGCTGGCCGGGATGGTCGCGCTGGCCGCCCTCCTCCTGCTGCTCTCCGTGCGGCTCCTCCTCGCCCAGCGCCGCGCGCAGGCTCAGGCGGTCGTGCTGGCCGGGGAGCGCCGCCGCCTCGGCGACATCATCGAGGCGACGCAGACCGCCACCTGGGAATGGAACGTGCAGAGCGGCGAGCTGCGGCTCAACGAGCGCTGGGCGGAAATCGTCGGCTATCGCCTCGAAGAGCTGACGCCGCTGTCCATCGAGACCTGGGCGCGTTTCACCCATCCGGAAGACCATCGCCACGCGCTGGGCCTGCTGGAACGCCATTTCGCCGGGGAAGCGGACCGGTATGAATGCGAGGAGCGCAAGCGCCACAAGGACGGCCACTGGGTCTGGGTGGCGGTCAGCGGCCGGCTGGTATCGCGCACGCCCGATGGCCAGCCGCTGCTCATGTCGGGCATGCACCAGGACATCACGGAGAGGAAGCTGGCGGAAGAGGCGCTGCGCCGGAACGAGGAGCGCCTGCGCCTGGTCATGGAGGCCACGGCCGACGGCATCTGGGACTACGATCAGGACACCTGGCAGACCTTCTTCTCGGACCACTACGTCGCCCTGCTCGGCTATGCCTCGATCGAGGCGCTGCGCCAGGGATTCAGGATAGACCGGGCGCTCCATGCCGAGGACCGGGACCGCGTGCTGGCGGCGCAGAAGCGATCCATCGAGCAGGGCGCCGTTTTCGACGAGACCTTCCAGCTGCAGCGGGCGGACGGCCAGTATCGGTGGTTTCACGGGCGCGGCATGACCGTGCGCAACGAACAGGGCAACATCCGGCGCTTCATCGGCGCGCTGACCGACATCGACCGGGCGAAGCGGGCGGAACTCGAGATCCTGGAGTTCAACCGGACGCTGGAGCAACGCGTGCGGCAGCGCACGGCGGAACTGGAAGCGGCCCTGCGCGAACTGGAGGAGTTTTCCTACGCCGCCTCGCACGACCTGCGCTCGCCCCTGCGCGCCATCGCCGGCTTCGCGCAGATCCTCGGCGAGGAATATGCGGCCCGCCTCGACGAGGCTGCCCAAGGCTATCTCGGGCGCATCCGCGGCGCCAGCCAGCACCTGTCCGAGACTATCGACGGCATGCACGATCTGATGCGCTTCGCGCGTGCTGAGCTCAGGCCGCGCGAGGTGGATCTTTCCGCCCTGGCGCGCGGCATCCTGGAGCAGTTTCAGGCGCGCGAGCCGCGCACGGTCGCCATCCGCGTGGCCGACGGCCTGCTCGCCCGGGCGGATCCGGAACTGGCGGCCGTCTTCCTGCGCGGCCTCTTGCACAACGCCTGGAAATTCACCGGCCGGACGCCCGGGGCGCGCATCGAGTTCGGCGCGACCGGAATGGATGGCGAACGCGCTTTCTTCGTCGCCGACAACGGCGCCGGCTTCGATCCTGCCCATGCGAAGAGGCTGTTCAAGCCTTTTTTCAAGCTGCATGCGCCGGGCGAGTTCCCCGGCGTCGGCATCGGCACGGCGATCGTCCGGCGCATCGTGCAGCGCCACGGCGGGCGCATCTGGGCCACGGCCGCGCCGGGGCAGGGGGCAACGTTCTTTTTCACGCTTTCAGCCGAGACTCCCGGACTCAAGGTCGGCGAATGACCGTCGCAGGCGCGACGGCAAGATAACCGAGATTCCCCGGATGAAGACGATCAGGTTTCCACGCGCCACGCCGGCGTCGCGCGCATGGCCGCGTTGCGGCGGCTCGCCGTGGAATAGCCACTGTCTTCGCCACCGCGCCTTGCCCTGTGCCCGGAAAACCCCGTTCGCACCGGCAAGATGATTGAGAACACGCCCTAGAAACCCGAATTGGCGGGGTATTCCCGTTCTTTTCCCCCCGTCATCCCTTGCCGGGGGCGGCAATAATCGCCGCCATGGAGTAAAGCAACCATGGCCGACGATTCCGATCTCGAAAAAACCGAACCAGCGTCGCCGCGACGGCTGGAGCAGGCGCGCGAAGAGGGCCAGGTGCCGCAATCGCGCGAGCTGTCGGCCTTCCTCGTCCTGATGGCCGGCAGCGGCGCGCTGTGGGTGACCGGCTCCTGGCTGGCCGGGCGCATCGGCGGCGCCGTCTCGCGGGGACTGACTTTTGCCCGCGAGGCGGCTTTCGACGAGGCGCGCCTGCCGGCCCTGTTCCTCGAGCAGGCCTGGGCGGCGCTGGCCTCGATCGGGCCGCTCCTGCTGTTCCTGGTGGTGGCGGCGCTGGCCGGCCCCTTCGCGATGGGCGGGCTGAACTTTTCCAGCAAGGCGCTGGCGCCGGACTGGACGCGGCTCGATCCGCTGAAGGGCTTCGGCCGCATGTTCTCCATGCACAGCGTCGGCGAGCTGGTGAAGGGCGTCATGAAGGCCGGGCTGGTCGGCCTCGTGGTGGCCTGGGTGATCGTGCACGAACAGGAGCAGGTGTTCGCCCTGATCGGCCAGCCGCTCGAGAGCGGCCTGCATGCGCTGGGCCGGACGATCCTCTTCAGCACCCTGGTCATCGTCGCCGCGATGGCCCTCATCGTCGCCCTCGACGTGCCCTTCCAGCTCTGGCAGTACCACAAGAAGCTGCGCATGAGCAAGGAGGAGGTGCGCAAGGAGATGAAGGAGATGGAGGGCGACCCGCAGCTGAAGGCGCGCATCCGCAGCCAGCAGCGCGAGATCGCCCGCCGCCGCATGATGGCCGCCGTGCCGACGGCGCAGGTGGTGGTCACCAACCCGACGCATTTCGCCGTGGCGCTGGCCTACGACGAGAAGATGCCGGCGCCGCGCGTGGTGGCCAAGGGCCGCGGCGTCATCGCCCAGCGCATCCGCGAGATCGCGCAGGCGCACGACGTGCCGCTGCTGGAGGCGCCGCCGCTGGCGCGCGCCCTCTACGCGCATACCGACCTCGACCAGACCATCCCGCCGGCGCTGTTCTGCGCCGTGGCCGAGGTGATGGCCTATGTCTACCAGCTCAACGCCTGGCTGGCGCGCGGCGGCCGGGCGCCGCAGCTGCCCGCCGACCTGCCGGTGCCGGCGGAACTCGATCCGGGGGTTTCTGAATGAACGGGACATGTAGGTCGGGCTTCAGCCCGACAATCGCCGCCGCTGTCGGCCTGAAGGCCGACCTACGATTGGGGTCAGCGGCATGAACGGCGAACTCAGCCTGAGAAACATGTTTGCCGCCGGCAACCTGCGCCAGCTCGGCGCGCCGCTGCTCATCGTCATGATCCTGTCGATGATGGTGCTGCCGCTGCCGCCGCTGCTGCTCGACCTGTCCTTCACCTTCAACATCGCGCTGGCGGTGATGGTGCTGCTGGTGTCGATGTACACCAAGAAGCCGCTCGACTTCTCGATCTTCCCGACCGTGCTGCTGGTGACGACGCTGCTGCGCCTCTCCCTCAACGTCGCCTCGACCCGCGTCATCCTGCTCGAGGGCCACACCGGCGGCGACGCCGCCGGCAAGGTGATCGAGGCCTTCGGCCACTTCCTCGTCGGCGGCAACTACGCCGTCGGCCTGGTGGTGTTCGTGATCCTGGTGGTGATCAACTTCGTCGTCATCACCAAGGGCGCCGGCCGCATCGCCGAGGTGTCGGCGCGCTTCACCCTCGACGCCATGCCGGGCAAGCAGATGGCCATCGACGCCGACCTTAACGCCGGCCTGATCGGCGAGGACGTGGCGAGGCAGCGCCGCACCGAGATCGCCCAGGAGGCGGACTTCTTCGGCTCCATGGACGGCGCCTCGAAGTTCGTCCGCGGCGACGCCGTCGCCGGCATCCTGATCCTCTTCATCAACATCATCGGCGGGCTCATCGTCGGCGTGCTGCAGCACGACATGGACCTGGCGCGCGCGGCGCAGAACTACACCCTGCTGACCATCGGCGACGGCCTCGTCGCGCAGATCCCGGCGCTGATCATCTCCACCGCCGCCGGCCTGGTGGTGAGCCGGGTGGCCACCGACGAGGACATCGGCCAGCAGTTCGTCGGCCAGGTCTTCGCCAACCCGCAGGTGCTGATGCTCACCGCCGCCATCCTCGGCATCCTCGGCCTGATTCCCGGCATGCCGCACTTCGCCTTCCTGCTGTTCGCCGCCGCGGTCGGCGGGCTGGCGTACTGGATGGTGCGGAAGCAGGCCCGGCCGGCGGAGGAAAAGCCCGCCGTGCCGGCCGCCGCCGCGCCGGCCGAGGCGCTGGAGGCGAGCTGGGCCGACGTGGCGCCGGTGGACGTGCTCGGGCTGGAAGTCGGCTACCGCCTGATCCCGCTGGTGGACAAGGGCCAGGACGGCGAGCTGCTGAAGCGCATCCGCGGCCTGCGCAAGAAGTTCGCCCAGGAGGTCGGCTTCCTCTCGGCGCCGGTGCACATCCGCGACAACCTGGAACTCAAGCCGAACGGCTACCGCGTGCTGCTGAAGGGCGTCGAGGTCGGTTCGGGCGAAGCCTGGCCGGGCCTGTTCCTCGCCATCAATCCGGGGCGCGTCGCCGGCACGCTGCCGGGCGTGCAGACGAAGGACCCGGCCTTCGGCCTGCCGGCGATCTGGATCGAGGCGACCCTGCGCGACCAGGCGCACGCCCTCGGCTACACGGTGGTCGATGCCAGCACGGTGGTGGCGACCCACCTCAACCACATCATCCTCGGCCACGCCGCCGAGCTGCTCGGCCGCCAGGAGGCGCAGTCGCTGCTCGACCACTTCGCCAAGGATGCGCCGAAGCTGATCGAGGACCTGGTGCCGAAGCTGATTCCGCTGGCCGTCGTGCAGCGCGTGCTGCAGAACCTGCTGGAGGAGGGCGTCACCCTGCGCGACATGCGCAGCATCGTCGAGACGATCGCCGAGCACGCGCCGCGCACGCAGGACGCCGCCGAGCTCACCGCCCAGGTGCGCGTCGCCCTCGGCCGCTCCATCGTGCAGCAGCTCTATCCGGGCAACGCCGACCTGTCGGTGATGGCCCTCGATCCTTCGCTCGAGCGCGTGCTGCTGCAGGCGGTGCAGACCGTCGGCCCCGACGGCAGCGGCATCGAGCCGGGACTGGCCGACACGCTGCTGCGCCAGACCACCGCCGCCGCGCAGCGCCAGGAAGAGATCGGCCTGCCCGCCGTGCTGCTGGTGCCGGGGCCGCTGCGCTGGCTGCTGTCGCGCTTCCTGCGCCGCGCCGTGCCCCAGCTGAAAGTCATCGCGAACGGCGAAGTGCCGGATTCGCGCACCATCAAGGTCACCGCGATCATCGGAGGTAAGTGATGAACATCAAGCGCTATTTCGGCAAGACCGCGCGCGAAGCCCTGCGCCAGGTGAAGGAGGAGCTGGGCGGCGACGCCATCGTGCTGTCGAATCGCAGCGTCGAAGGCGGCGTCGAGATCGCCGCCGTCCTCGCCCGCGAGATTCCCGACGCGCCGGCGGCGCCGTTCGCCGACGCGCCGCGCATCGAGCGCGACGAGGATTTCACCGTCAGCCTGTCCGGCGGATCGCGCCGGCCGGCGCAAGCCGCCCGCGCGCCCGCCGCCGCGCCGGAGAAGAAGGCCGTGCGCGAATGGCAGCCGGCCGCGGCGAAGCCGGCGGCGCGCAAAAGTCAGTCGGCGCGGGACGGCGCCATGGCGCCCGCCGGCGACGGCAAGCGCACAGGCCAATCGCCGGGCCGCCCCGGGATCGACTCGGCCCCCGCGGGGGGCGGCGCGACCGATTCTTTCGAGCCGGGGGCGCAACTCTTCCGCGAGCTGGCCGGCATCAAGGGCCTCATCGAGCAGCAGCTGGCCGGCTTTGCCTGGAGCGGCCTTGGCCACGAGGCGCCGGCGAAGACCCTGCTGCTCACCGAGCTGCTGGATGCCGGCTTCTCGGCGCAGCTGTCGCGGCGGCTGGTCGACAGCCTGCCGGCGGGAACCACGCGCGAGGCGGGCCAGGCCTGGCTGAAGGGCGTGCTCGGCCGCAACCTGCATACCGCCGGCAGCGACGACGAGATCGTCGACGCCGGCGGCATCTACGCGCTGGTCGGCCCGACCGGCGTCGGCAAGACCACCACCACCGCCAAGCTGGCGGCGCGCGGCGTCGTGCGCCATGGCGCCGACAGCGTGGCGCTGCTCACCACCGACGGCTACCGCATCGGCGCGCACGAGCAGCTGCGCATCTACGGCCGCATCCTCGGCGTGCAGGTGCACGCCGTGCGCGACGCCGCCGACCTGCGCCGCACCCTGGCCGATCTGGCCGGCAAGCACCTGGTGCTGATCGACACCATCGGCATGAGCCAGCGCGACCGGCTCGTCGCCGAGCAGGCGGCGATGCTCGACAACGCCGGCGACGTGCGGCGCCTGCTGCTGGTGAACGCCACCGGCCGCGGCGACACCCTCGACGACGTCGTGCGCGCCTACGGCCGCGAGGCCCGCGCCGGCGAGCTGGCCGGCGCCATCCTCACCAAGGTGGACGAGGCGGTGAGCCTCGCCCCGGCGCTCGACATCCTGGTCCGCCACCGCCTCGAGCTGCATTACGTCGCCAACGGCCAGCGCGTGCCGGAGGACCTGCACCTGCCCAACCGCGCCTATCTGCTGCACCGCGCCCTGAAGGGCCTGCCGGAGCATTCGCCGCACCGCCTGGTCGGCGACGAGGCCGGCCTGCTGATGTCGGCGGGCGCGGCCCGCGCCTGCCAAAACATCGGGGTGTCGCATGGCTAGCCTGTTCGAGGACCAGGCCGCCGGCTTGAGAAAGCTCTTCGCCGGCGCGCGCGGCCCGACCGGCGTCGCCTTCGCCGGCTCCGTCGAACGCGGCGCTTTGGTGGCCGCCCTGGCGCGCGCATTGGCCTCGGCCGGCAAGGACGTGCTCGTCATCGACGAGCGCGGCGGCGCCGGCAACGTCACCGCCGCCTTTGGCCTGCGCTCGCGCTTCGACCTGCTGCAGGCGGTCAACCGCGACGTGCCGGCCGCCCAGGTGCTGCTGCGGCCGGAGCCGGCGATCCGCCTGCTGCCGGCGGCGCGCGCCGCCCGCCGGCACGCCCGGCTCGGTGCCATGGAGCGGCGCGCCCTGGCTGAGTGGCTGCGGCGCCTGCGCAAGGGCGTCGACTTCGTTTTGGCGGACACGGCGCCGCATCCCGGCGCGGATTTCCTGCCGCAGCCGCAGCGCATCGTCGTCGCGCTGTCGCCGGAGGGCGCCGCCGTCACGCAAGCCTATGCGCAAATCAAGCGCCTGGCGCAGGAGCGCGGCTGCCGGCGCTTCGGCATTGCCGTCCTCGGCCCGGCGGGCCCGGCGGAAGGCCGCACCGTCTTCGACAACCTGCGCGAGGTGGCCGGACGGCATCTCGGCGCCGAGCTGGAGCTGATCGGCGCGACGGGCCGCTGCGGCGATACGGCCGGCCTGGCCCAGGCGCTCGCCGAATCCCTGCTCGATGCGCCGCGCACGGCCGCGCCGAAGGGATTTTCCGCGGCACGGCCGCTCTTCGAGGGCGCGAAGGCGGCGCATCCGGTGGTATAGTGCAAGTCCATTCCGGCTCGCATGACAGGCAACTGGGGACAAGGCGGATGTATACCGCAAGCGGAAACCTGGACAGGGACCAGCGCATCATGCAGTACGCGCCGCTGGTCAAGCGGATCGCCTACCACCTGCTGGCGAAACTGCCCGCCAGCGTGCAGGCCGAGGACCTCATCCAGAACGGCATGCTCGGCCTGATCGACGCCTTCGGCCGCTTCGAGGAGGGCCTCGGCGCGCAGTTCGAGACCTACGCCGTGCAGCGCATCCGCGGCGCCATGCTCGACGGCCTGCGCGAGAACGACTGGCTGCCGCGCAGCCTGCGGCGCGACATGCGGCGCATCGAAACCGCCGTCTCCCAGCTCGAGCAGCGCTACGGCCGCCAGCCGACCGAGGGCGAGCTGGCCAAGGCGCTCGACCTGGCGCTCGGCGACTACCAGAAGATGCTGCAGGACGCGCGCGGCTACCAGCTCATCCACCTCGATGACTTCGGCGGCGACGGCGACGACGATTACCTCGACCGCCACCTGCCCAGCAGCGAGGCCGATCCGCTCGCGGCGCTGCTCGACAAGAACATGCGCGACGTGCTGATCCGCGCCATCGAGGATCTGCCCGAGCGCGAGAAGACGGTGATGGGCCTGTATTACGAGGAAGAGCTCAACCTGCGCGAGATCGGCGAGATCCTCGGCGTGACCGAGTCGCGCGTCTGCCAGCTGCACAGCCAGGCCATCGCCCGCCTGCGCGCCAGGCTGGTGAAAAAGAAATGACGACCTTTCCCCCAGCCCCCTTTCCGGGGAAGGGGGTGACGGCGGTTCAGCCGCTGCGCGGCTTCCCCGTTTCCCGGTGCGGCCGGGTAGGGGTCTGAGGCATGGACGTCATCAGCATCCTGGGCCTGATCCTCGGCCTGGCCGCCATCCTCGGCGGCCAGTGGCTGGAGGGCGGCCACGTCTCTTCGCTGCTGCAGCCGACGGCCTTCGTCATCGTCATGGGCGGCACCTTCGGCGCCGTCATGCTGCAAAGCCCCTTCGCCACCTTCGTGCAGGGCATGGGCATGGCGAAGTGGGTGTTCGCGCCGCCGGTGCTGGGACAGCGCGAGCTGATCGACCGCATCGCGCAGTGGAGCCAGACGGCGCGCCGGGAGGGGCTGCTGGCCCTGGAAGGCTACCTGGCCGAGCTCGACGATCCCTTCCTGCGCAAGGGGCTGCAGCTGCTGGTCGATGGCGCCGAGCCGGAGCGGGTGCGCGAGGTGCTCGAAGTCGAGATCGGCGCGCAGGAGGACAAGATGAAGCTGGCGGCGAAGGTGTGGGAGTCCGCCGGCGGCTATGCGCCGACCATCGGCATCCTCGGCGCCGTGATGGGCCTCATCCACGTCATGGAGAACCTCTCCGATCCCTCCAAGCTGGGCGCCGGCATCGCCGTGGCCTTCGTCGCCACCATCTACGGCGTCGGTTCCGCCAACCTGATCTTCCTGCCCGTCGCCAAGAAGCTGCTGGCCCACGTTTCGCACATCAGCCTGGCGCGCGAGATGTACGTCGACGGCCTCGTCGGCATCGCCAACGGGGACAATCCGCGCCTCATCGAAAGCCGGCTGGAGGGGTATCTCGTCTAGCCCGTCGGCTACTGCATTTTCCGCTGCGCCTCGCCAGCCGATTCGGCTTGCTGCCGGGCGTTTTCGGCATTCTCCTCGAGTTGTCTTTGCCGCTCGGAATAGCTGTCGTTGAGCCGGGTCCGGTTGCCACCGCGTCCGGACTTGGAGGCGATTCCCGTACGCTCCCCGGCGCGCGGCTCGACGCCCTCCGCCTGGGCCTTTTCCGCCTCCGCCTGCGCCTTGCCGGCTTTCAGCGCCTCCTCGTTGCGCCTTTCGAGTTCTTCATGACGCGCCTTGTGCCTTGCATTCACCGCTTCCGCCTCCTGTGGAGAAATCGGCTGGATTCCCGCGGTTCGCGGAACAGGGGGCAGCTCGCGCGCGTTGGCCGGCTTGCCGGCGGGCGGGATATCGGTATAGCTCACCCGCCCGTCGGGCAAGACGATCTTGTAGATCTTCTTTTCCTGGGCCATGGCCAGGGCGGTCAGGAAGCAGAGCAGGACGGCCAGCATGGAGCGCATTTCATTCTCCTCGATGCGTCGAAGGGAAAACCGGAAACCACGGCCGGCGGGCCGGACGGGTCGACCCGTCCGGCGGAAGGAAGCACTCGGGAAAAACTACGCCCCGCCCCGGCGCAGCGTCAAGCCGTGCCGACGGACGGCGCGCCCTGCCGGACGATCGCGGAATCGCCGTCAAGTTCCCGCTGCGCGGGCCGTTAAACAGCAGTCCGGACCGAAACGAAACCACCGCCATGCGCCGCCGCGCCCACGCCGAAGAGCACGAGAACCACGAGCGCTGGCTCGTCTCCTACGCCGATTTCATCACCCTGCTGTTCGCCTTCTTCGTGGTGATGTATTCCCTGTCCTCGGTGAACGAGGGCAAGTACCGCGTCCTTTCCGATTCGCTGGTGGCGGCCTTTCGCAGCGTGAACATCAACGCCAAGGGGCAGCAGATCGCGGCCGCTGCGACGGCGACGTCATCGGCGCCGGCGCAGGCGATGCCGCAGGTCGCCATCAAGCCGATCGTGCCGCCGAGGAACGCCAAGGAAGAGGAACGCAAGCGCCAGGCGCGCGAGAAGATGCGCGAGATGGCGCGGGAGATCATGGGCGTGCTGGCGCCGCTGGTGCGCGAGGGCAAGGTCAGCGTCACCGAGGGCTTGCGCGGCATCACCGTCGAGATCAACGCCAGCGTGCTGTATCCCGTCGGCGAGGCGAAGCTGCAGCCGGCGGCGGCGAAGGCCCTGCGCGCCGTGGCGGAGGTGCTGGCCGGCGCCGACTTCCCCGTCATCGTCGAAGGCCACACCGACCCGACGCCGATCGCGACGGCGCAGTTTCCCTCGAACTGGGAGCTCTCCGGCGCGCGCGCCTCCAGCGTGGTGCGCCTGTTCGTCGAAGCCGGCGTGGCGCCGCAGCGCCTGACGGCGACGGGTTACGGCGAACAGCGCCCGCTCGCCTCGAACGACACGCCCGAGGGCCGCGCGCGCAACCGCCGCGTCACCATCCTCATCGAGGCGCAGAATCCCGACGAGGCCAGGGAACTGCCGGTGAAAACGGAGTAGGGGTCAGACGGAACCGAGGCTGCGGCCGCTGCCGAGCGGGCGCGCCTGGCCGTCCGGGCCGTACAGCGCGGCCTGGTTGGCGGCGGCCATCAGCGTGGCCAGCGCCTGCTGGTTGTGGGCCAGGCGGGCGGCGATCAGCCCGCCGTTGATCTGGTTCAGGTTGCGCGCCCTGTCCGCCAGGTCGAGGAATGCCTGCCAGTCGCGCCGGGCCTTGCCGGCATCGGGGTGCTGCGCAAGCCAGCTTTCCATGCCCTGCCGGCTGGCCGCCAGTCCCGCCGCCATGAGCGCCCGGCCGCGCGCCTCGCCCAGTTGGGACAGCGCGGCGAAACTCCGGTTTTTTTCCGCGGCGAGCGGCAAAAGCTTTTCCAGGTCGCCGCCGGCGAGGGCCTGTTGCTCCTTTTCAAGCAGAACGAGGAAGTCGCGCAACTGCGCGGCTTCCTCGACGAGAAGGGTATGCGGGGAGGAGGGAGGGGAGGCGCCGCTGCCGCTCACGCGCTGCGCGTTTGCGACGAGATCATCTGGCGGACGCTCTCGATCAGGCCGTCCGCCACCTTGCTGGCGTCCACCTTGAAGCGCCCTTCGGCCATGGCCTGCCTGATCTCGGCGATGCGGCCGGCATCGGCCACCGGCACGTTGGCCAGGGCCGCTTCGACTTCCTGCATGCGCGAAGCCAGCGAGGACAGCTCCACCTTGTCGCCGGCGGCGGTCGACGACGGGGTCGCACTCTTGCCGGGGCGCTGGCGGGATTCGCCGCTGGGCAAACCGCCGACGGAACCTACTGAATTGTCAATTTTCACGGCTTGTTTCCTTAAACGGGATGACCTCAGGTATCCCTAACGGCGCGATCGGGGAAAACTTTAGTCCGAATTTGCAACAACATGATTCTACGCTGAAATCGGGATGGCAAGTCAATACCCGACTTCGACCGTGCCGCCCGTCCGGGCGATGCCCGAGATGGTTTGTCCGGAGGCGGAGCGCACCTGCACCACCTGGCCGTCGGCGGCATTGCCGAGCGCCTTGCCTTCGCTGGCGACCTGGAAGCCCCGGCCCTTCGAGACGATGCGCACGCTTTGCCCCTGCTGCACCGCCAGCGGCGCGCGCAGGCTGTCCGTGCGCAGGAGATGGCCCGACTGCACGCTGATGGAAAGGGTCTTGCCGACCGCCTGGGAGGCTTCCGTGACGATGCCGGGCGGCAATTCGGCCAAGTCGCCCTTGCGGGGGGCCAGGTCGGCGGCGGTGAGAGCCTGCCCGCGCGCCAGCGGCCGTGAGGTGACGAAATACTCGCCGACCACCCGGACCTGGGCCGGCACGTAGATCGACCAGCCTCCTTCGGCCTGGCAGCGCACGCCGACGTTGATGCGTCCCCACGGCCGTCCGCCCGCCGGCAGGAAGGCCTCCAGGGCTGGACAGGGCGGCAGGTTGTTGTTGGGGTCGATGGCGCCGACCGTGAAGCTGGCCTCGCCGGGCAGGCCGCGAGTCTGCACGCGCAGAAAGTCCTCGACGACGCGCTTCACCTCGGCCGGCTCCTGGCGGGCGCCGGCGCCAAAGGACAGCAAGGCAAGCAGCAGAACCCAACCCGAAACCCGGAACCCGGAACCCGAAACCCGAAACCCGAAACCCGAAACCGTCTTCATGCCCCGATTCAATCATGCGCAAGGCTTGCAGGCAAGCCGCGGCAAATATTGCCGCCCGGCGACAAGCCCTGCCGCCTTGTTCGCGGATTGCACGCGCTTTCCGGCCCTTTTCGGCAAATCGTTGCCGCCGGCAGGGGCATACGATGCCTGGCACGGATGATGCAAAGAGGTGGCCAAGAGGCATCGACCCGGATATGACGAGGCGCGAATGATCAACCAGATCGACAACGAGTTGGGATTCCACCAGCGGGCGCTGGGGCTGCGCGCCTACCGCCAGCAGGTGCTGGCCTCCAACATCGCCAACGCGGACACGCCGCACTACAAGGCGCGCGACCTCGACTTCAAGGCCAGCCTGCAAGGCGCCCTGGGCGGAGGTTCGCTGAACCTGCTGCGCACGGATGCGCGGCACCTGCCCGTCGCCAATGGCGGGCCGGCCGGCGCGCGGTTGGCGTATCGCACGGAAACGCAGTCCAGCGTCGATGGCAACACCGTCGACATGGACGTCGAGCGCGCCGCCTTCGCCGAGAACGCGGTGCAGTACGAAGCCAGCGTCACTTTCATCAACGGCATGCTGCGCAACATCCAGTCGGCGCTGCAGTCGCAATAAGGGAGGAGGCCGCCAGTGAGCATGCTCAACGTCTTCAATATCGCCGGCTCGGCGCTGTCGGCGCAGTCGATCCGGCTGAACGCGGTGGCGAGCAACCTCGCCAACGCCGATTCGGTCGCCGGCCCGGACGGCCAGCCCTATCGCGCCCGGCAGGTGGTGTTCGCCGCCAAGCCGGTCGAGGGCGCCGCCGCCGTGGGCGTGCGCGTCACCGGCGTGGTCGAGGACCTGGCGCCGCCGCGCATCGTCTACGACCCGAAGAACCCGGCCGCCAACGAACAGGGCTTCGTCGCCATGCCCAACGTCAATGTCGTCGAGGAGATGGTGAACATGATTTCCGCCTCGCGCGCCTACCAGAGCAACGTCGAGGTGATGAACACCGCCAGGACGCTGATGCAGAAAACCCTGGCGCTGGGCCAGTAAGCGAAAGGATCCGAACATGACCACTGCCGTTCAACAGGGCAACGCCGCCAGTCCCGCGCAGGCGCTCTACGCCAGCCTCAACGGCGCGCAGAAAGCCGGCTCCAAGGAGCTCGGCCCGCAGGACCGCTTCCTCAAGCTGCTGGTGACGCAGCTGAAGAACCAGGATCCGCTCAACCCGATGGACAACGCCCAGATGACCTCGCAGATGGCGCAGATCAGCACGGTGGAAGGCATCGACAAGCTGAACGCCACGCTGAAGATGATCCTCGAGGGCAGCAACGAGAGCGAGGCCATGCAGGCCGCCGCCCTGGTCGGCCACGGCGTGCTGGTGCCCGGCTCGGGGCTGGCGCTCTCCGCGGGCATGGGCATCGGCGGCATCGAACTGGACGGTCCGGCCGACCGCGTCAGCGTGACGATCAAGGACGCCAACGGCCTCGCCGTGCGGACGCTCGACCTGGGCGCGCTCGGTGCGGGCAGCCGCGCCTTCAGCTGGGACGGCAAGACCGATGCCGGCGCCCCGGCGGCCGACGGCGCCTACACGATGGCGGTCGCGGCCCAGCGCGGCAACGACAAGGTCGCCGCCCGGCCGCTGGAGCTGGGCATGGTCTCGAGCGTGGTGCGCACCAGCGACGGCGCCAGCCTGAACGTCGGCGCCCTCGGCGTATTCAAGATGTCGGATGTCAGGCAGATTCTGTAAGCGGGTCGAACGAAGAGCCAGGAGGACAAGATGAGCTTTCAACAAGGTTTGAGCGGACTGAACGCGGCGGCGAAGGGCCTGGATGCGGTCAGCAACAACGTTTCCAACGCCGCCACCGTCGGCTTCAAGAGCGCCTCGGCGCAGTTCGCCGACGTCTTCGCCGCCTCGATCGCCGGCGGCGGTTCCGGCCAGATCGGCATCGGCGTCAACCTCTCGCAGGTGAAGCAGGCCTTCACGCAGGGCAACATCAGCGTGACCAACAACCCGCTCGACGTCGCCATCAACGGCGGCGGCTTCTTCCGCATGAGCGACAACGGCGCCATCACCTACACGCGCAACGGCCAGTTCCTGGTGAACAAGGACGGCTACGTGGTGAATTCCGCCGGCTCGCACCTGACCGGCTATGTCGCCAACGCCGCCGGCATCATCGTGCCGTCGAGCCCGACGGACATCCTCATCAGCAACGCCGACCTGGTGCCGAATGCGACCACCACCGGTGCCATCGGCCTCAACCTCGATTCGCGCGAGACCACGCCGCCGGCATTCGTCTATACCGATCCGACCACCTACAACAGCTCGACGGCGATGACGGTGTACGACAGCCTCGGCAACTCGCACGTCATGACCCTGTATTTCCGCAAGACGGCCGCGAATGCCTGGGATGTGTATACGGGACTCGACGGCAACGCGCCCGGCGCGGCCAGCGGCATGACCTTCACCCCCGCCGGCGCCGTGAATACCGGCGGCACCCTCGGTCCGCTGGCCTTTGCCGTGACGACCGGCGCCAACGCCTTGTCGATCACGCTGGACCTGACTACGGCGACGCAGTTCGGCTCGACCTTCGGCGTGAACAGCCTGACGCAGGACGGCTACACCTCGGGCCGCCTGTCCGGACTGAGCATCGCCGACAACGGGGTGATCCAGGGCCGCTATTCCAACGGCCAGTCGCGCGACCTCGGCCAGATCGTGCTGGCCAACTTCGCCAACCCGAACGGCCTGCAGTCGCTCGGCGGCAACCAGTGGAGCGAGACCGCCGCCTCCGGCCAGCCGCTGGTCGGCGAGCCGAACAGCGGCAGCCTCGGCGCCCTGCAGTCGGCCGCCGTCGAGGAGGCCAACATCGACCTCACCGCCGAGCTGGTGAACATGATCACGGCGCAGCGCAACTACCAGGCCAACGCGCAGTCGATCAAGACCCAGGATGCCGTCATGCAGACGCTGGTGAACCTGCGCTGACCGGCGCGGATCGGGGGACGGGGATAAACGATGGACAAGCTGATCTACACGGCCATGACCGGCGCCAAGCATCTCTTCGAGCGCCAGGCCGCCGTCGCCCACAACCTCGCCAACGCGGCGACCACCGGCTACCGCGCCGAGGAGCACCGCCTGCGCGCCGTGCCGGTGCGCAGCGAGGCGCTGCCGACGCGCGTCTTCGCCGTCGACGCCAACGTGGCGACGGATTTCGCGCCGGGTCCGCTCGTCCAGACCGGCCGCGCGCTGGATGTCGCCGTGCAGGGCCAGGGCTGGCTGGCGCTGACCCTGCCCGACGGCAGCGAAGCCTACACGCGCAACGGCAGCCTGGAGATCAACGTCAATGGCGTGCTGCAGACGAAGAACGGCATTCCCGTGCAGGGCGACGGCGGGCCGATCTCGATCCCGCCCGACAACCGGATTTCCATCGGCGCCGACGGCACGATCTCCCTGACGCCGTCGAGCGGCGCGCAGAACCTCGTCACCCAGATCGGCCAGCTGAAGCTGGTTAATCCGCCGACGGCGGAACTGGTGCGCGGCGCCGACGGGCTGTTCCGCCTGCGCGGCGGCGAGGTCGCCCCGGCCGACCCCAACGTGCAGGTGGCCGCCGGTTACCAGGAGGGCAGCAACGTCAACGTGGTCGACCAGCTGGTCTCCATGATCTCGCTGCAGCGCCAGTACGAAACCCAGCTGAAGCTGCTGTCCACCGCCGAGCAGAACGACCGTGCCGCCGCACAGCTGCTGACGACCCGCTGAATACATTGGTGACGCCCATGAAAAGTGCATCGGCAAATGCAAACGCTTTCAACACGGAGATCGCGGAGACACAGAGAACACAGAGAAACCACGAAACGGAATGCCTTTCTCTGTGCCCTCTGCGCTTCTGTGTCCTCTGCGTTGAAGGCGGTTTCCATCGGTTAGAAAAGGAATAGTCATGATCCGCTCGCTCTGGATTGCCAGAACCGGCCTCGATGCCCAGCAGACCCAGCTCGACGTCACCTCGAACAACCTCGCCAACGTCAGCACCAACGGCTTCAAGCGGGCGCGGGCGGTGTTCGAGGACCTGCTCTACCAGACCCTGCGCCAGCCCGGCGCCTCCAGCTCGGCGCAGACGCAGATTCCCGCCGGCCTGCAGCTCGGCACCGGCGTGCGCCCGGTGTCGACCGAGCGCATCTTCACCCAGGGCAACCTGACGCAGACCGGCAACACGCTGGACGTCGCCATCCAGGGCGAGGGCTTCTTCCAGATCCAGCTGCCCGACGGCACCACCGCCTACACTCGCGACGGCGCCTTCCAGAAGGACAGCCAGGGCCAGGTCGTCACCGCCAACGGCTACCCGCTGTCGCCGGCCATCACCCTTCCGTCCAACGCGATTTCGGTCACCATCGGCACCGACGGCGTCGTCACGGTGCTGCAGACCGGATCGCCGACGCCGGTGCAGGTCGGCCAGATCCAGCTCGCCAGCTTCGTGAACAACGGCGGCCTGCAGAGCATGGGCCAGAACCTCTTCCTCGAGACGGCCTCCAGCGGCACGGCGACGCCGAACACCCCCGGCACCAACGGCGTCGGCATCCTCAACCAGCACTATGTCGAGACCTCCAACGTCAACGTCGTCGAGGAGCTGGTGAACATGATCGTCACCCAGCGCGCCTACGAGATCAACTCGCGCGCCATCCAGACCTCGGACCAGATGCTGGCGCGCCTGACGCAGCTGTGAAAACCATGAACCACAGAGACACAGGGACACGGAGAAAAGCCATGAATGGGTTCGTGACTGACGGTTCGGATCGCGGTCGGATTCCGCAAGGCGATATCGGTTGTTCTCAAGATTCGTCTCTGTGCCTCTGTGTCTCTGTGGTTAAGGGTTTTGCAGTTGCCGCGATCCTCGCCGGCTGCGTCACCACCACGCCGCCGACGGCGGTGCACCAGCCGATGACGGCGCGGCCGGCGGCACGCAACGAGACGCTGCCCGGCAACGGCGCCATCTACCAGGCCGCCTACGTCCGTCCGCTGTTCGAGGACCGGCGCGCGCGCCAGGTCGGCGATACCCTCGTCATCAACATCGTCGAGAAGACCGCGGCGGCGAAGAAATCCAACACCGGTTCCGAGCGTTCGCAGGACATGTCGGTCAGCGTGCCGACGCTGATGAAGGTGCCGGGCAAGTCCTTCCAGGGCATGAATGCCGAGGCCAGCAGCGACAACAAGTTCTCCGGCAAGGGCGAGTCGGCCGCCAACAACACCTTCACCGGCACCATCACCTGCACCGTCATCGAGGTGATGCCCAACGGCAACCTGCTCGTCTCCGGCGAGAAGCTGGTGGCGATCAACCAGGGCGAGGAGTTCATCCGCTTCTCCGGCGTGGTCAACCCGGCCAGCATCACCGGCGGCAACGTCGTCACCTCGACCCAGGTGGCCGATGCGCGCATCGAATACAAGGCCAACGGCTTCATCGACTCGTCGCAGACCATGGGCTGGCTGTCGCGTTTCTTCCTGAACGTGCTGCCGTTCTGAGGACAGGGGACCCACGCACATGCATGCTCGCAGCCGCAGAACGCTTGTCGCACTGCTCCTCGCCGTGCTGTGGGGACTGACTTTTCCGGCCCGGGCCGAGCGCATCAAGGACCTCGCCTCGGTGCAGGGCGTGCGGCACAACCAGCTGATCGGCTACGGCCTGGTGGTCGGCCTCGACGGCAGCGGCGACCAGACGACGCAAACGCCGTTCACCGTGCAGAGCATCGTCAACATGCTCTCCAACCTCGGCGTGAACCTGCCGCCGGGCACCTCCCTGCAGCTGAAGAACGTCGCCGCGGTGATGGTGACGGCCAGCCTGCCGCCGTTCGCCCGCGCCGGCCAGCAGATCGACGTCACGGTGTCCTCGATGGGCAACGCCAAGAGCCTGCGCGGCGGCACGCTGGTGATGACGCCGCTGAAGGGCGCCGACGGCAACATCTACGCCGTCGCCCAGGGCAACGTGCTGGTCGGCGGCGCCGGCGCCTCGGCCGGCGGCTCCAAGGTGCAGATCAACCATCTGTCCGCCGGGCGCATCAGCGGCGGCGCCACCGTCGAGCGTGCCGTGCCGACGCTGCTGGGCGCAGGCGAGTTCGTCTATGTCGAGCTGAACGACACCGACTTCGGCACCGCGCAGCGCGTGGTGGAGGCGATCAACCGCAACCTCGGCGACGTCGCCCGCGCCGAGGACGGCCGCCGCATCCGCGTGCGCGCGCCGGCCGACCCGGACAGCCGCGTCGCCTTCCTCGGCCGCGTCGAGAACCTCGACCTGCAGCCGATGCAGACCGCCGCCAGGGTGATCGTCAACGGCCGCACCGGCTCGGTGGTGATGAACCAGACCGTGGCCATCGACACCTGCGCCGTGGCGCACGGCGGCCTGTCGGTGACGGTCTCTTCCGAGCCGCAGGTGAGCCAGCCGGCGCCGCTCTCCGCCGGCCAGACCGTCGTCACCGAGCGCGCCGACATCCAGGTCGCGCAGCAGGGCGGCAGCCTGCTGACGCTGAAGGCCGGCGCCTCGCTGGCCGAGGTGGTCAAGGCGCTGAACGCCATCGGCGCCACGCCGCTCGACCTGATCGCCATCCTGCAGGCGATGAAGGCCGCCGGCGCGCTGCGCGCCGAGCTGGAGATCATCTGATGCTGCCCGGCGACATCGCCAATCAGCTCGCCATCGACGTCAACACGCTGGCGCAGACCCGGCGCCTGGCCAAGGAAGACCCGCGTGCCGCCATGAAGAGCGCCGCCCAGCAGTTCGAGGCGGTGTTCCTGCAGATGGTGCTGAAGGCGATGCGCGACGCCTCGCCGAAGGAAGGCCTGTTCGACAGCGAGCAGTCGCGGCTCTACCAGTCGCTGCTCGACCAGCAACTGTCGCAGACGCTGTCCGCCAAGGGCAGCACCGGCCTGGCCGCCCTCATCGAGCAGCAGCTCTCGCGCGGCATGAACGCCGGGCAAACCCTCCCCCTCCCCCCCGCGGCCGCGGGGGAGAGGGCCGGGGCGGGGGGGCAGCCTGACATCGCCGTCGCGCCACCCCTCACTCCGAACGCCGTGCCGGCGCCGGCGCGCGAGTTCGTCGATCGGCTGTGGCCGCATGCCGGCGAGGCGAGCCGCGCCACCGGCATCCCGGCGCATTTCATGATCGCCCAGGCCGCCCTGGAAACCGGCTGGGGCCGCGCCGAGCTGCGCTTCGCCGACGGCACGCCGACCTACAACCTGTTCGGCATCAAGGCCGGCCGCACCTGGCAGGGCGCCGTGGCGGAGGCCACCACCACCGAATACGTAAACGGCGCCGCGCAGAAAACCGTGGAGCGCTTCCGCGCCTATTCGTCCTACGCCGAAGCCTTCCGCGACTATGCCGGGCTGCTGGCCTCGAATCCGCGCTATGCCGAGGTCTTGCACCAGAAGGACGCGGCCGGCTTCGCCCGCGGCCTGCAGAAAGCCGGCTATGCCACCGATCCGATGTACGCGGCCAAGCTCGAACGCATCATCGGCGGCCAGGCCCTGCGAGGGGGGCTCGTCGGATGACGCAAGTTTTCCGGAAAGCTGCCGTTAACCACTGAAAGCGGGATTCGACATGGGCTCAAGCGTATTCAACATCGGCGTATCGGGACTGGCGGCGGCCCAGGCGGGCCTGCTGACGACCGGCCACAACATCAGCAACGCCTCCACGCCGGGTTTCAACCGCCAGCAGATCGTCCAGAGCACCAACACGCCGCAATTCACCGGCGCCGGCTATTTCGGCCAGGGCACCAACGTGACGACGGTGCAGCGCGTCTACAACCAGTTCCTCGCCAGCCAGACGCTGTCCGCCCAGACGCGGCTGTCCGAACTGAACGCCTACGCCGACCAGATCCGCCAGGTCGACGGCCTGCTGGCCGACCCGAGCGCCGGCCTGTCCACCGCGCTCAACGATTTCTTCCGCGGCGTGCATGAAGTCGCCGCCAATCCCGCGTCGATCCCGGCGCGCCAGTCCATGCTCTCCATGGCGCAGGCGCTGGTCGGCCGCTTCCAGAGCGTGGACGGGCGGCTCAACGAGATCCGCGACGGCGTCGACACCCAGCTCGCCAGCACCGTCGCCGACATCAACTCCTACACCACGCAGATCGCCGCGCTGAACCAGCGCATCATCCTGGCGCAGGCGGCCGGGCCCGGCCAGCCGGCCAACGACCTGCTCGACCAGCGCGACCAGCTGATCGCCCAGCTCAACCAGCAGGTGCGCGTCACCACCCTCACCGAATCGGACGGCAGCCTCAGCGTCTTTGTCGGCAACGGCCAGGCCGTGGTGGTCGGCGCCCAGTCGTATGGCCTGGCGACGATGCAGTCCGGCGAGGACGCCTCGCGCATGACCGTCGGCATCACCCTGGCGAGCGGGGGCACGGCCGCGTTGCCGGAAGCCATGCTCACCGGCGGCACGCTGGGCGGGCTGCTCGCCTTCCGCCGCGAGAGCCTGGACACGGCGCAGAACGCGCTGGGCCGCATCGCCCTCGGCCTGGCCGAGACCTTCAACGCCCAGCACCGCCTCGGCCAGGACCTGACCGGCGCCCTCGGCGGCAATTTTTTCACGGCGCCGGCGCCGCAGGTGATTACGCCGAACAATCCCCCGAACGGCGGCACCGCCGCCATCGGCGTCGCCGTGGCGAGCGCCGCCAATCTGACCACCAGCGATTACCGGCTGACCGCCAACGGCGGCGGCAACTACACGCTGGTGCGCTTGTCGGACAGCACGACGGTTTTTTCCGCCACGGCGCTGCCGCAGACCGTCGACGGCCTGACCATCAGCCTCGCTTCGGGCGCGGCCAACGCCGGCGACAGCTTCCTCATCCAGCCGACGCGCGCGGCCGCCCACGACATCGCCGTGGCGCTCACCGACGCGCGCAGCATCGCCGCCGCGGCGCCGATCCGCACGGCGGCCAGCAACGGCAACTCCGGCACCGGCGCCATCAGCGCCGGCAGCGTCAACGCGCCGCCGCCGGTCAACGCCAACCTGACGCAGACGGTGACGATCACCTTCAACAATCCGCCGACGACCTTCGACGTCGCCGGCACCGGCACCGGCAACCCGGCCGGGGTCGCCTACACCGCCGGCGGCAGCATCAGCTACAACGGCTGGACCGTCCAGATCGGCGGCACGCCGGCGGCCGGCGACGTGTTCACCATTTCCGCCAACAGCGCCGGGGTCGCCGACAACCGCAACGCGCTGCTGCTGGCCGGCCTGCAGACGGGCAAGACGCTGGCCGGCGGCACCGCCAGCTACCAGTCGGCGTATGCGCAGATCGTCAGCGACGTCGGCAACAAGACGCGCGAGATCCAGGTGACCGCCACTGCCCAGGAGAGCGTCGTCAAGCAGGCCGAGGAGGCCCAGCAGTCGCTCTCCGGCGTGAACCTCGACGAGGAGGCCGCCAACCTGCTGCGCTACCAGCAGGCCTACCAGGCCTCCGGCAAGATGATCGAGATCGCCGACAAGCTGTTCAACACCCTGCTCGAGCTCGGGAGGTGACGGCCCATCAACCAACCCCTTCCCCGAGGAAAGGGGTGACGTCGGTCCAGCCGCGCAAGGCGCGGCTTCCCTATATTGACTTGCTGCCTCCTCGGGGCGGCCCAGCGGAGGCAGCGCCATGCGCGTATCCACCGGAATGATCTTCGGCGCCGGCCTGGCGTCGATCCAGAAGCAGACGGCTTCCCAGCTGCATACCCAGCAGCAGGTGGCGAGCGGCAAGCGCATCCTGACGCCGGCGGACGACCCGGTCGCCGCGGCGCGCGCCCTCGAGGTCGAGCAGGCGAAAAGCACCAATGCCCTCTACCAGACCAACCAGAAGGCGGCGGGCGAGGCGCTTGGCCTGGAGGAAGGCCGCCTGGTTTCCGTCGGCGAGCTGATCCGCAACGTGCGCACGCTGGCCGTGCAGGGCGGCGGCGGGGCGCTCTCCGATGCCGACCGGCGCAGCATCGCCACCGAACTGCGCCAGCGCTTTGACGAGCTGCTCGGCTACGCCAATGCCACCGACGGCAACGGCCAGTACCTGTTCTCCGGCTACATGGGCGACACCAAACCCTTCGCCGGTTCGGTGGCGGGCGGCGTCAGTTATGCCGGCGACGAAGGGCAGCGCCGGCTGCAGGTGTCGGCCTCGCGCCAGATCGCGGTGAGCGATTCCGGCAACGCCGTCTTCATGAACATCCGCAACGGCAACGGCAGCTTCGCCACTTCCGTTGCCGCCACCAATGCCGGCAGCGGCATCATCGACGCCGGCACGGTGACCGATCCGGCCCTGTGGAATGCCGCGGCCAACAGCAAGGATTTCACCCTCCGCTTCGCCGTCAGCGGCGGCACCACGACCTACGACATCGTCGACAACGGCAGCGGCAACTCCCTGCTCACCGGCGCGGCGCCGGGCGCGGCGCCGTATCCGCGGGGGTTCACGCCGGGCCAAGCCATCGTCCTGAAGAGCCAGGGCGCCGAGCCGGCCTTTGATTACGGTGCGCAGCTGGTGATTACCGGCAATCCGGCCAACGGCGACACTTTCGACCTCGACGCCAGCTCCGGCCAGAGCCTGTTCGCCACGCTCGGCAACCTGATCGACGCGCTGGAGGCCAGCACCGGCAGCGGCGCCGGCAAGACCCTGCTGGCCAACCGCATCGGCTTCGCCCTGACCGACCTCGACCAGGCGCAGGAGAACCTCCTGCGCGTGCGCGCCGGCCTCGGCTCCCGCATGAACGAGATCGATGCGCTGGCCAACGCCGGCGAGGATCTGAACCTCAATTACGAGCAGACCCTCTCGCGGCTGCAGGACGTGGACTACGCCGCCGCCATCACCCGGCTGACGCAGCAGCAGATGTCGCTCGAGGCGGCGCAGAAGACCTTCGTCAATGTCAGCGGCCTGTCGCTGTTCAACTATGTCTGAGGCCATCGCCGTGCCGCGGGGACTGACTTTTGCCGCGCTCGCCCTTTGCCTCGGCGGCTGCTATCACGTCGCCAAGGACGTCAGCGACTCGCTCGAGGCCAACGCCATCGCGCGCTCGACCGACAGCGCCGGCGCGACGAAGTATTCCGTGCCCGCCACCTCCCTCGTGCCCAACGCCAGCCTGAAGCTCACGCCGAACCTGAGCCTGTCCCTGGAAAACATGCTGATCGGCGCGGCGATCTACTTCTTCGTCGATCCGCTGGCGCCGAACTGGGAGGGGGAGATGAAGCGGCTGTCGGAGGACACCTTCAGCATCGCCCTGCGCTCGAAGCGCTTCCGCAGCACCGGCGGCGACGGCGAGGCCGGCCGCGTCTTCAAGCGCAACGCCGACCAGATCGTGCGCGAAGGCGGCTTCTCCGGCTACCAGGTGCTGGCCTACTCGGAGGGCATCGAGTCGGAGCTGATCGGCGCCTACCGCTACGCCGAAGGCACCATCCGCATCAGCCGCAGGTAGCGCGTTCCGCCGCCTACGGCAAGGCGGCGCCGGCGCGCATCGCCGCGCCGACGGCCACATACCCCCGTTCGAACAGGTTCTCCAGCGCCGGAGAGAAATACGGCATGGTCAGCGCCAGCATGGCGAAGCCGGCCATCAGGGTGATCGGGAAGCCGACGGCGAACAGGTTCAGCGTCGGCGCCACCTTGGTGAGCACGCCCAGCGCGATGTTGGCGACGAGCAGGGCGCCGATGACCGGCAGCGCCAGCAGCACGCCGATCGAGAAGATGGCGGCGGCCCAGCCGAGCAGGGTCGCCCAGCCGGCCGGGAACGGCGAGAGGCCGACCGGCAGCACGCTGAAGCTCTCCGCCAGCAGGCCCAGCATGACGAGGTGCCCGTTCAGGGCGAGGAAGAACAGCAGCGCCAGCAGGCCGACGAATTCCGCCACGATCGGCGACTGGCCGGCATTCTGCGGATCGTAGAAGAGGGCGAAGCCGAGGCCCATCTGCAGGCCGATCAGCTCGCCGGCGAGGTCGATGCCGGCGAAGACGACGCGCATCGTGAAGCCGAGCGCGATGCCGATCAGTCCCTGTTGCAGGAAGATGGCGAGCCCGGCCCACGACGCCGGCGCCAGCTGCGGCAGGGGCGGCAGCATCGGCGCCACGGCGAACGTCACCGCCAGGCCGGTCATGAGCTTGACGCGCATCGGCAGCGAGGCATTGTTGAACACCGGCGCGGTGGCGACGAGGCCGAGCACCCGCGCCAGCGGGAACAGGAAGGCGGCGAGCCAGGCGTCGAGCTGGGCGTCGGTGATGCTGATCACGGCTAGCCGATCAGGCCGGGAATCGACTCGAACAGCCGGCGCATGTAGTCGGTGAGCAGGGTCAGCATCCACGGTCCGGCGACCACCAGGGTGACGAAGATGGCGATCAGCTTCGGCACGAAGGTCAGCGTCATCTCGTTGATCTGCGTCGCCGCCTGGAAGATGCTCACCACCAGGCCGGTGACGAGGGCGGCGAGGAACAGCGGCGCGGCCACCAGCAGGGTGACCTCGATGGCGACGCGGCCGAGCTCGACGACGGTGGCGGGGGTCATCCGAAGCTCTGCACGAGCGAGCCGACCAGCAGGTTCCAGCCGTCGACCAGCACGAACAGCATGATCTTGAAGGGCAGCGAGACGATCACCGGCGACATCATCATCATGCCCATCGACATCAGCACGCTCGCCACCACCATGTCGATGATGAGGAAGGGGATGAAGACGATGAAGCCGATCTGGAAGGCGGTTTTCAGCTCCGAGGTGACGAAGGCCGGGATGAGGACGCGCAGCGGCAGGTCCTCCGGCCGGTCCACCTTCGGCGCGTTGCCGATGCGCGAAAACAGGCCGAGGTCGGCGCTGCGCGTCTGCTTCAGCATGAAGGCCTTCAGCGGCACGGCGCCGCGCGCCAGCGCCTCGTTGAAGCCGATCCTGTTTTCCGCCATCGGCTGGTAGGCCTCGGCGTAGATCTTCTCGGTCACCGGCGCCATGACGAAGAAGGTGAGGAACAGGGCCAGGCCGACCATCACCTGGTTGGGCGGCGAGGCCTGCGTGCCGAGGGCGTGGCGCAGCAGCGAGAGGACGATGATGATGCGCGTGAAGGACGTCATCATCAGCACCATCGCCGGCAGGAAGCTGAGGGCCGTGATGAACAGCAGCGTCTGGATCGACAGCGTGTAGGTCTGGCCGCCGCCGGCGGCCGGCGCGCTGGTGAGCGCCGGCAGGCCCTGCGCCTGGGCGGCCGGGGTGGCCAGCAGCGCGGCGAGCAGCAGCGCCGGCAGCAGGCGCTCAGCCCGCATGGCGGCGCTCCGTGATCTGCCTCAGCCAGGCGCCGAAATCCTTGCCCGCCTGGGCGCCGGCGGGCGTCGCCAACTGCCCCTTCGGCATCTGGTGCAGGGCGCTCACCTGGCCCGGCGCGACGCCGACCACCAGCCAGGTCTCGCCGATCTCCACCAGCACCACCCGCTCGCGCGCGCCCACCGCCGCGCCGCCGACCACGCGCAGCGCGCCGGCGGCGCCGAGCGGCGCGGAAACGCGCTTGAGCAGCCACAGCCCGCCGAGCAGGACGGCGACCACCGCGCCGAGGCCGGCGAGCACCTGCAGCAGGCTGGCGCCGGCCTCCGGCAGCGGCGCGCCGGCCGCCTGCGCCAGCGCGGCGCCCGGCAGGGCGGCAAGCAAGGGGAGGAAAATTTTGCGCATGGCGGCAGATTACTGCCGCCCGCGGTCCGGCGAGGCGGGGATTAGGCGGCGAAAAATGCCGCTATTCGCGCCGCAGGCGCCGTGAAAAGTCAGCCCGCACGACACGGCGTTATGTAGGCTGGGAGGGGGTCTATGGTGGGCGTGTTACGATGGCGTCATGTTTCTGTGCCTGCTCATACACCCCGACGTACCCCCCTCGTATTCCTTCGAGCCAGGCGACTGTGAGTAACTGGCCTGGGCCTTGCGAGTGTAATTAGGCTTACCAATGAAAGAGTCATTCCCGGTTCAAAAGGGCCGCCAAGAGAAGTCTCGAAGATTTTTTTTAAACGCTATCGGTACCGAAAAGACGTGAATAAGAAGCAGCATGAAAAATCCGAAAACCACGACTAACCCAATGACGCACATCTCAAGCCCGCATTGCACGTCTTCCCGCCCGCGCACCGCTGCGCGCCGTGTGCCCGCGCGCGCTTGCCTCGCATCGACACCATTCACGCTCACCGCAAAAGTCATAGATGGTCGCCCCCGTTTTGCCAAGCGATCAGTTGGTGAGAACAAGTAGGTAGAGATTGCGGCCATAGATCCGGACTTTGATCGAGGCCCCAAGCCTCTGTCCCTGATGGAATACGCTGGCCCCGTCCTTATCAGTCTCACGCGCTCGAAGCGCCCGACTTTTCGCAGGTTGGCGAGGCCCCGGTCTGACCTGTCTTGCCATCACGTCGTGATTGCCTGTGCAATCGGTGGAGGTTCTCCTTTCGAAGCCGGTTCCGGGCTTTGTGCTACGCCGCAGGGTTCTTCATGCCACGATCGCGTAGTGCGGATCGTACTGCCGGTCATGCGCCAAGAGCGCCCAGATCGTGCGCGCGTTCTTGTTCGCCAGCGCCACCGCCGCCACGTTCTTGTTGCGGCGCGCCAGCAGCGCCTTGAGCCAGGGGTCGGCATCCGGTTTGCGTTCCGCTATTCGGATAACCGCTCTGGCCCCGTGGATGAGCAGCGTGCGCAGATACGCATCGCCCCGCTTGCTGATGCCCAGAAGCGTCGGCTTGCCGCCGGTCGAGTGCTGCCGGGGCACGATGCCCAGCCAGGCGGCCAGTTGCCGGCCATTCTTGAAGTTGCGCACATCTCCGACGGAGGCCGCAATCGCGCTGGCAGAAAGCGGGCCGAGGCCTGGAATCGCCGCCAACTTCTGACTGGCCGCGTTCTGTCGATGCCACAACTGGATTTCGACGGCCAGCTCGCCGACCTGGCGGTCGAGTTCCTTCAGGTGATCGAGCAGGCGCGCGATGAGCAACCGGAAGCCGCCGGGCAGGTCGTTCTCGCCGTCTTCGATGATCGCGGGCACCCGTTGGGCAATATGGCCTATCCCCTGTGGCAAGACGATGCCGTACTCGGCCAGCAGCCCGCGTATCTGATTGGCTTGCGCCGTGCGCGCCTTGACGAAGCCTTGTCGGGCACGATGCACGCTCAGGATCGCCTGCTGCTCGGCGTTCTTGATCGGCACCGTCGGCATGTCCGGCCGCGTCGCCGCTTCGCAGATCGCCGCGGCATCCGCCGCGTCGTTCTTGTTCCGCTTGACGAACGGTTTTACGTACTGCGGTGCGATCAGTTGCACCGTGTGGCCCAGCGCTTGGAGCTTCCTCGCCCAGTAGTGGGCGCTGCCGCAGGCCTCCAGCCCAATCCGGCAGGGCGTGAGCCTGGCGAAGAAGGGCAGCATCTGCGCCCGCTTGAGCTGCTTCTTCAGCACCGCCCGTCCCGTGTCGTCCGCCCCATGCACCTGGAACACGTTCTTTGCCAGATCAATCCCAATCGTCGTAAGCTTCATCTCGGTCGCCCCTTTCGTTCAAGTGGTTGTGTCACAACTCCACTTTGGCACATCGATGCCGTCTCAGAAGGGGGCGACCATCCCATTAGTCTCCGCAATACGGCGTGCTGAACCGCGTTAACATGTCCGCATGAGAATCCTCCTCGTCGAAGACGACCGGCTGCTCGGCGACGGCATCCGCGCCGGCCTCCAGCAGGCCGGCTTCGCCGTCGACTGGGCGCAGGACGGCCGCGCGGCGGAGCTGGCGCTCGGCGGCGAAGCCTACGACGCCGTCGTGCTCGACCTCGGCCTGCCGCGCCTGTCCGGCATGGAGGTGCTGGCGCGCGCGCGCGCGGCGCACAACGCCGTGCCGGTGCTGATCCTGACGGCGCGCGACACCGTGCCCGACCGCATCGCCGGGCTGGATGCCGGCGCCGACGATTACCTGGTGAAGCCCTTCGACCTGGGCGAGCTGCAGGCGCGGCTGCGCGCGCTGCTGCGCCGCGGGCGCAACCAGGCCGAGCCGCTGCTCGAGCATGGCGCGCTGCGGCTCGACCCGGCCGCGCGCAGCGTCAGCTGGGCGGGGCAGCCGGTCGAGCTGTCGGCGCGCGAATACGCCGTGCTGCACGCGCTGCTGGCGAACGCCGGCCGCGTGCTGTCGAAGGCGCAGCTGGAAGAGAAGCTCTACGGCTGGGGCGAGGAGATCGAGAGCAACGCCGTCGAGGTCTTCGTGCATCACCTGCGCCGCAAGCTGGCGCCGGAGCTGATCCGCACCGTGCGCGGCGTCGGCTACCTGATTCCGAAAGCGGCCGAATGAAACCTTCCCTGCGCCGCCGGCTGCTGGTCCTGCTGCTGGGCACGGTGCTGGCCGCCTGGGTGGCCACCGCGGTGTTCACCTTTTTCGATGCGCGCAAGGAAATCGGCCAGATGCTCGACGCCCACCTCGCCCAGTCGGCCGGGCTCGTCGCCGCCCAGCTCGAGCACGATCTCGACGACGACCATGGCTCGACGCTGCCGCGCCAGTACAAGCACGAGCGCAAGATCGCCTTCCAGGTGTGGGACAAAAAGGGCCGCCTGCGCCTGCGCTCGGCCAGCGCGCCGGAGACGCGCCTGCAAAGTCAGTCCGAGGGATACGGCGATGCGGTGCTGGACGGCAAGCGCTGGCGCACCTTCAGCCGCTGGGACGAGAGCCGCCATTACCTGGTGCAGGTCGCCGAGCGCTACGAACTGCGCGACGAGCTGGCGCAAAGCGTCGCCAGCCACCTGATGCATCCGCTGTACGTCGCCGTGCCGGCGCTGGCCCTGCTGATCTGGCTCGGCGTCGGCGCCGGCCTGGCGCCGCTCTCGGGCGTCGCGCGCGAGGTGGCGCGGCGCGCACCGGACAACCTCGCCCACCTCGACGCGGACAGCGCGCCGCGCGAGATTTCCCCGCTGATCGCCGCGCTGAATGCCCTTTTCGACCGCCTGCGCGTCTCGCTCGAGCAGGAGCGGCGTTTCACCGCCGACGCCGCGCACGAGCTGCGCACGCCGCTGGCCGCCGTGAAGACCCAGGCCCAGGTGGCGCTCGGCGCGCGCGACGAGGCGGAACGCGGCCGCGCCCTGGCCAACGTCGTCGCCGGCACCGACCGCGCCTCGCGCCTCGTCGAGCAGCTGCTGGTGCTGGCGCGCCTCGATCCGCAGAAGGCGCTGCCGCCCGGGCAGCGAGTGGACCTGCGCGAACTGGCGCAGCAGGGCGTCGCCGAGATCGCGCCGGCCGCCGCCGCCAAGGGCGTCGAGGCGGGCCTGGCGCCGGGCGAGCCGGCGTGGGTGGCGGGCGACGCCGTGCTGCTGGCGGTGCTGCTGCGCAACCTGCTCGACAATGCCGTGCGTTATGCCTCCGCCGGCGGCGAGGTCGAGGTCGCGGTGCGGCGCGAGGCCGGCGGCGTGTCGCTCTCGGTCGCCGACAGCGGACCGGGCATTCCGGCGGCCGAGCGCGAGCGCGTGTTCGACCGCTTCCACCGCGTCCTCGGCACGGGCGAGGAGGGCAGCGGGCTGGGCCTGTCCATCGTCCGCCGCATCGCCGACCTGCACCGCGCCGCCGTTTCCCTCGCCGACGGGCCGAACGGCCGCGGCCTGAAGGTCGAGGTGCGCTTTCCCGCCGCGTCGTGAGCGCGCCTTAAGTTTGCTTTAAGGTGCATCCGAGATACTTCAATTGCCGATTCGGGCAATCGACCATCAAGGAGGCATCACCATGAACGCAACGAAGGGAATCTGGAAACTGCTGGCCGCGGCCGGCCTGGCGCTGGGCCTCGCCGCCGGCGGCAGCCTGGCGGCGGACGCCCACAGGCACGAGCACGACCACGGCGCGGCGCCGGCCAGGCTGGAGCTGAACAACGGCAAGAAGTGGGAGACCGATGCGCCGCTGCGCCAGGGCATGGAGAACATCCGCGGCGCCATGGAGGCGGCGCGGCATGGCATCCACGACAAAAAATATTCCGCCGCGCAGTACGGCGCGCTGGCGAAGAAGGTGAACGGCGAAGTCAACGGCATCGTCGCCAACTGCAAGCTGGAGCCGAAGGCCGATGCCCAGCTGCACCTGGTCATCGCCGACGTCCTGGAAGGCGTCGAGGCAATGGAAGGCAAGGCGAAAAAGGTCAAGCGCCGGGCCGGTGCGGAGAGGGTGCTCGGCGCGCTGGAGAAATACGCCGCCCATTTCGACCATCCGGGCTGGCAGCCGGTCCGGCACTGAGGGGGTCAATCTCCCCGCTGGCGATCGCGCAGCGCCTTCGCCAGCGCCCGCTTTTCCTCGGCGGTGAGTTCCCCGTCGTCGCGGCGTTCCGCGAACAGCAGCCAGAGCAGGCCGCCGTTGATCAGGATCAGCGCCGCCTCGATGTAGAGCAGCGAAGCGACGATCTGGCGCTGGGCGTTGTCGCCGAAGATGAAATAAAAGCCGTCGAAGGACGGCAGCACCGCCTTGGTGATGGCGTAGTAGTTCTCGAAGGGCGGGAACAGCAGGATCAGCACCAGGTTGACGGCCATCAGCCCGAGCACGCCACGCTGGCCGCGGCCGATGCGCCGGCCCTTCTTTGCGTCCCCTCCGCGCAGCAGCAGCCAGGCGATGCCGGCGTTGATGAGGATGACGATTTCCTCGAGGGCGAGGAACTGGGAGTTGAGCAGGCTGTTGGGCGGCACCGCGCCGATGAAATGGAAGCCGCTGAAGGTGGGCACGTAGCCCGTCGCCATGGACACGTAATCGTAGGGCGGGAAGGCGAGCACCAGCGCCAGGTTGGCGGCGGCGAACCCCACTGCGATGGCTTGCTGTCGGTTCATGCGGAACCCTCCGCCGGCGTTGCCGCCGGACGATGACCTGTACTGCGGCAAGCGTAGAGGACTTCGCCGCCCGAATCAATCGGCGGCACAGGGTGGAAGGTCAGGCCGTGCGCGGCTTGAGGCGGCGGTCTCCGCCCTTGCGGCGTTCCGGTCCGCGAAAGCGCGGATCCTGGTATTTGCGCCGGTCGCGGCCGGCGCCGAGGTGCGGCTCCGGCGACTCGGTGGCCGCGGCCGGGTGCACCGCCTTGTAGGCGAGGGTCTTCGACACTTCCGCCAGCTGCGTGGCCGGCAGGGCCTCGGCCAGTTCGAGAATCCTGTCCCTGGCGAACACTTCCGCGCGCCGCAGCGTGTTGAACAGCAGCCACACCACCAGCGCATTGATGACCACCAGGTTGACCTCGAGATAGAGGATCGGAATGTAGAAATGCCGCTGCCGCTTGTCGCCGAGGACGAAATAGAAGCTGTCGAATCCCGGGGTGTCGAACTTGTAGAGGGAGGCATACGTCTCGAAGGGCGGAAAGGCGAAGATCAGGGCCAGGTTGCCGAACAGGAACAGGGCGATCGCCCGGGTGTAGCGGAATTCGGGCAGTTCGCCCTTCGCCGTCCGCCGGTCGAGGACGAGCCAGGCAATCAGGGCATTGATGACCACGAACATGATCTGCAGGGTGAGCAGCTCGTTGTGGATGCGCTTGACGCCATAGGCGGTGAGCAGGGGGTAGAAACCCTCGAAATTGGGCAGCACGCCGCGGCGCAGCGGGTTGTCGAGGAAGGGCGGGAAGAGCAGCATCAGGGCGATGTTGGCCGCCGCGACGATGACCACGACTCTCTGGTACTTGTTCATTTTTCTCGAATCCGCCCCGCGCCGTCCGGTGCGGCGGGGCTGGCGTGCCAGTCGATTATGTTTATGGCCGGGGGATCCCCGGCTGAAATTTCGACGATATTACTGGAAGCCCCGGGAGCCAGCAAGGCAGTATTTCACACTCCGGCGCCGATCACGCCCGCGCGCAGCAGCCGCGCGGTTTCCTCGGCCGTGAAGCCGAGCAGATCGTGCAGGATTTCATTCGTGTGCTGCCCGAGCAGCGGGGGCGGCACGGCGTATTCGAGCGGCGTGGCGGAGAGGCGGATCGGGTTCGCCACGAGGGGTACCCGCCCGGCCGCCGCATGCGGCAGGTCGATTTTCATGTTCCGGTGCCGCACCTGCGGGTCGGCGAAGACCTCGTTCAGCCGGTTGATCGGCCCGCAGGGCACGCCGGCCGCCTCGAGCGCCTCGACCCAGGCGCGCGTCGTGCGGCCGCGCAGCAGCGGTTCGAGCAGGGGAATCAGCGCCTCGCGATGGGCGACGCGGGCGCGGTTGCTGGCGAAGCGCGCGTCGTCAGCGAGTCCGGCGCAGCCGGCCAGCTCGCAGAAGCGGCGGAACTGGGCGTCGTTGCCGACGGCGAGAATGACGTGGCCGTCGGCGGTGGCGAAGGTCTGGTAGGGCACGATGTTGGGATGGGCGTTGCCGCGCCGCGCCGGCGGCTCGCCGGTGGCGAGGAAGTTCATGTTCTGGTTGGCGAGCATCGCCACCTGCGCATCGAGCAGCGCCAGGTCGATGTGCTGGCCCTGCCCGGTGCGCTCTCGAAAAGTCAGTGCCGCCAGCACGGCGACGGTGGCGTACATGCCGGTGAAGAGATCCGCCACCGCCACGCCGGCCTTCTGCGGCCCGCCGCCGGGCACGCCGTCGGCCTCGCCGGTGACGCTCATCAGGCCGCCCATGCCCTGCACGATGAAATCGTAGCCGGCGCGCGCGGCGTAGGGGCCGTCCTGGCCGAAGCCGGTGATCGAGCAGTACACCAGGCGCGGATTGATGACGCGCAGGCTGTCCCAGTCGAGGCCGTATTTCGCCAGGCCGCCGACCTTGAAGTTTTCCACCACCACGTCGCAATGGCGCGCCAGTTCGCGCACGATGCGGCTGCCCTCGGGCTGCGCGATGTCCACGGCGAGGGATTTCTTGCCGCGGTTGCAGGAGAGGTAATAGGCCGACTCGCTCGTGTCCTGCCCCGCTTCGTCCTTCAGGTAGGGCGGCCCCCAGCCGCGGGTGTCGTCGCCGCCGTCGGGCTTTTCGATCTTGATGACCTCGGCGCCGAGGTCGGCGAGGTTCTGCGTGCACCAGGGCCCCGCCAGCACGCGGGAAAGGTCGAGGATGCGAAGATGGGAGAGGGCGCCGGACATGGGGTCGGGGTCGGATCGGATCGAATTGGAGCGGTGTAATATACCAACTTCACCCGCAACGCCGGATTCCGCATGCTCCCCAAATCGCTTGCCGCACTTCTCCTCGGGCTGTCCCCGCTTGCGCTGGCGGCCGCGCCGCCGGCGCCGCCCGAGATCGCCCTGCGCCACGCCCTCACCGGCGAGGCCGCCGCCGCGCTGGTGGAGCTGGTCGGCCGCTTCAACGCCGAAAGCAAGGAAGGCAAGGTGCTCCTGCAGCATGTCGGCATGGTCGACGACCCGCACCAGCTGCCGCACCTCGCGCTGCTCGCCGACGACGAGCAGCAGAAGTTCTTCGGCGGCCATCCGCGCATGCTGCCCCTCTACAAGGTGATGGACGGCGCGAAGGTGAAGTTCGACGCCGCCGCCCTGTTCCCTGTCCTTGCCGACGTCGTCGACGACAACAAGGGCCGCGTCCAGGCGCTGCCGCTGGCGCTCTCGCTGCCGCTGCTGTATTACAACAAGGACACCTTCCGCAAGGCCAGGCTCGATCCGGCCAAGCCGCCCGTCACCTGGTGGGAGGTGCAGACGGCGGCGGGCAAGGTCTTCGACGTCGACCGCCGCTGCCCGTTCACCTCGTCCAATTCCGCCTGGGTGCTGATGGAAAACGTCGCCACCCAGCACGGCGAGCCGGTTGCCCACGGCGAGCAGGGCGGCAAGGCCGGGCTGGCGCTCAACAACCTGGTGGAGGTGAAGCACGTCGCGCTGCTCTCGAGCTGGCACAAGAGCTTCTACTTCCGCTATTTCGGCCCGGGCCGCGAAGCCGACGAGAAGTTCCTGTCGGGCGAATGCAGCATGCTCACCAGCGACTCCTCGCTGTATCTGCGGCTGCTGCGCCGCAAGCCCTTCGATTTCGGCGTCGCCGCCCTGCCGCACTACGACGACGTGCGCGGCGCGGTGCCGGGCCGCCTGCTGCCGGACGGGCCGGCCCTCTGGGCGCTGGCCGGCAAGAAGAAGCCGGAGTACGCGCTGGCGGCGCATTTCATCGCCTTCCTGATGCGGCCCGAGGAGCAAAGGCTGTGGGTGAGGAGCACCGGCTTCCTGCCGATGACGGCCGCGGCGATGGATGCGCTGGCCGCCGAGGGCGCGCCGCCGGAACTGCTGCGCAAGGCGGTGGAGCGCCTGTCCGACAAGCGCTTCGCCTCCGCCGCCCGGCCGAAAGCCGTGTTCGGCATGGGCCGCGTGCGCGCCATCCTGAGCGAGGAACTGGAGGCCGTCTGGGCCAACCTCAAGCCGGCCAAGGAGGCGCTCGACACGGCGGTCCGGCGCGGCAACAGCGCGCTGCAGCCCCAGCCGACGGACGGCACGGTCTCCCGATAAACCGTGGATTGGCCCCATCCGCGCCTGATCGCCCACCGCTGCGGCGGCGCGCTGGCGCCGGAGAACACCCTGGCCGGCCTGCGCAAGGCGTTCGAACTCGGCTACCGCGCCGTCGAGTTCGACGTCATGCTCTCGGGCGACGGCACGCCCGTGCTCATCCACGACGAAACCCTCGAACGCACCACCGACGGGCGCGGCCGCGTCGCCGACGCCAGCGATGCCGAGCTGGCCCGGCTGGACGCCGGCAGCCGGTTCGGCGCGCAGTTCGCCGGCGAGCCGCTGCCGTCGTTCGGCGATGCGGCCGAGCTGTGCATCGCACTCGGCCTGTGGGCCAACGTCGAGATCAAGCCTTCGGCCGGCCGCGAGGCCGAAACCGGCCGCAAGGTGGCGCTGGCGGCGCGCGCGCTGTGGGCCGGCCAGCCGCCGCCGCTGCTGTCTTCCTTTTCCGCCGAGGCGCTGGCCGCGGCCCGTGCCGCCGCGCCGGAATTGCCGCGCGGCCTGCTGTTCGTGGCGCCGCCGGACGACTGGCCGGAGACCTTCCGGCGCCTGGCATGCTTCTCCCTGCACTGCAGCCGCCGGCATTTCACTCCGCCGCTGCTGGCCGAGGCACGGGCGGCGCGCATTCCGCTGCTGCTGTACACCATCGACGATCCCGACGACGCCGGGGAGCTGCTGCACCTGGGCGTGGCGGCGCTGTTCACCGACCGGCCCGACCTCCTGCCGGCCCGGGCCGGCTGAAACGATTCCTTACAAAAGTTACATCCGCGCCGTAATCGGCGCCGGGGGCCGGGCGTTATTCTGCGCATGGGACCGACCCATACCTTCAACATCTGCTCAAGGAGGCAAACATGAAGATCAAGACCCTTTCCACCGCCCTGCTGTTTTCCGCTCTGGCCCTGCCGGCGCTGGCGCAGGTGGCGTCCACGCCGCGCATCGACCAGCGCCAGGCCAACCAGCAGCAGCGCATCGAACAGGGTGTGCAGTCGGGCGCGCTGACGCAGCAGGAAGCCGCCAGACTGCAGCACGGCCAGGAGCATGTTCAGAATATTGAAAACAAGGCGACGGCCGACGGCAAGGTGACGGCGAAAGAGCGCGCGCGCATCGAACATGCGCAGGACGTTCAAAGCAAGCGCGTCTACCGCCAGAAGCATGACCGCCAGCATGACTTCAACCACGACGGAAGGATGGATCGCCCCGCCCGCAGGAAATAATCGGCCGGGCAGTGCAAAAACGGCGCCAGCAGGCGCCGTTTTTCATTCGGCAAAAGTCAGTGCGCAGCGCACGGCGCGCTGCCACTCCGCCATGCGTGCTGCGGCTGCCGCCTGCGGCAGGTTTGGCGCGAAACTGCGTTCGCGCGCCCAGTGCGAGGCGATTTCCTCGCGGTTCTTCCACACGCCGGCGGCCAGGCCGGCCAGGTAGGCCGCCCCCAGCGCGGTGGTCTCCAGGACGCGCGGCCGGACGACCGGCGCACCGAGCAGGTCGGCCTGGAACTGCATGAGCAGGTTGTTGGCGGCGGCGCCGCCGTCGACGCGCAGTTCGGCGAGCGGCCGGCCGCAGTCGGCCGCCATCGCCTGCATCAGTTCGGCCGACTGGAAGGCGATGGCCTCCAGCGCCGCGCGGGCGATGTGGGCAGCGGTGCTGCCGCGCGTCAGGCCGAGCAGCGTGCCGCGCACGTGCGGATTCCAGTGCGGTGCGCCGAGGCCGGCGAAGGCCGGCACGAAGACCACGCCGCCGGTATCCGGCACGCTGGCGGCGAGCGGCTCGATGTCCGCCGCCGACTTGATCAGGCCGAGCCCGTCGCGCAGCCATTGCACGACCGCGCCACCGACGAAGACGCTGCCTTCCAGGGCATATTCCAGCGCTTCGCCGGACTGTGCGGCGCAGGTGGCGAGCAGGCCGTTGTTCGAGACGACCGCCTGGTCGCCGGTGTGCATGAGCAGGAAGCAGCCGGTGCCGTAGGTGTTCTTCGCCATGCCCGCGCCGTGGCAGGCCTGGCCGAACAGCGCCGCCTGCTGGTCGCCGGCCATGCCGCCGATGGGAACGGCGGCGCCGAACAGATCGGGTGTCGTCTCGCCGCACAACGCGCTGGAGCGCACGATGCGCGGCAGCAGTTCGCGCGGAATGTCGAACAGCGCCAGCAGTTCCTCGTCCCACTCGCCCGTGTGGATGCCGAAGAGCGAGGTGCGCGAGGCGTTCGAGGGATCGGTGACATGAAGCCGGCCGCCGCTGAGATTCCAGGCGATCCAGCTGTCGACGGTGCCGAAGGCCAGTTCGCCGCGGCGCGCACGATCGCGCGCGCCGGGCACACGATCGAGCAGCCAGGCGAGCTTGGTCGCCGAGAAGTACGGATCCAGCACCAGGCCGGTTTTTCCACGCACCAGGGTTTCCGCTCCTGCTGCTTTCAGGTTTTCGCAGGCTCCCGCAGTGCGCCGGTCCTGCCATACGAGCGCATTGTGCAGCGGTCGTCCCGTGGCGCGTTCCCACAGGACGGTGGTTTCGCGCTGGTTGGTGATGCCAATGGCGGCGATGTCCTGCGCCTGCAGGCCGGCTTTCGCCAGCGCCTGCCGCGCAACGTCCAGCTGGTCGCGCCATATTTCTTCGGGATCGTGCTCGACCCAGCCCGGCTGCGGATAGATCTGGCGCAATTCCTTCTGGGCGATGGCCCGCTCGCTGCCTTCGGCATCGAAGACGATGGCGCGGGAGCTGGTGGTGCCTTGGTCGAGGGCGAGCAGACAGGCCATGGATCGGCTCAATGAAGCGGCGGGATTGCCGTTGACGCTATGGTAACCTTGGCCGGGCGGAGGCAAGGAAAGGATTCATGGGGAAGACGGGTCCGGACAGCGGCGGAGCGTTCTCGGCATGCGCCTGAGGGCGAAGCTCGCGCTCGGCCTGACGGCCATGCTGGCCGTGCTGGTGCTGGCGATGGCCTGGCTGTCCTGGCTCGGCGTGCGCGACGAAATCCGCGCGGGGGTCGCCAAGCAGCTGTTCTCCCTCGTCAGCTATGCCGCCCAGGGCATGGACAACGATTTGCGCCTCGCCACCGACACGGTGCGCGCCGTCGCCCAGAGCGTGCCGGCAGAGGCAGTCGGGTCGCCGGCGGCCCTGGCGCGGCACATGGGCCGGCTGCCCATGCCGATGGGCGGTTTCGAGCGCTGCATCGCGATTGCCCCGGACGGACGGCCCCTGGCCCAGCAGCCCGAGCAGCCGCCGATCGGCAACCAGAGCTTTGCCGGGCGGGAATATTTCCGGCGGGCGATGGCGGAGCGCCAGGCGGTGATATCCCGGCCCTTCCTCGGCACCATCAGCCACCTGCCCGTGGTGGCCATCGCCGTGCCGCGGATTGGCACGGACGGCGCCGTCGAGCTGGTGCTGCAGTGCAGCTTCAGCCTGGATCACGAGCGCATCTTCGGCGAGGTGCAGAGCGCGCGCATCGGCCGGTCGGGCTACCTCTACGTCGCCACGCGGGAAGGCCAGATCCTGCTGCATCCCGACCGCGCGCGCATCCTTGCCGAGGCGACCAGTGGCGGCGCCAACGCGCCGGCCGGCAAGGCCGGCGACGGCTTCGAGGGCACCGAGGAAGGCGAGAACAGCGCCGGCGTGCGCGCCCTGATGAGCGTCAGGCAGCTGCGGGCGGCCAACTGGTTCGTCGCCGCCGTGTATCCGCTGGAGGAAGCCTACGCGCCGCTGCGCGAGGCGGGCCGCCGCGTCATCCTTATCAACGTGCTGGTCCTGCTGGCCTGCGCCGCCTGTGCCTGGCTGCTCGCCGGCCTGCTGGTGCGCCCGCTGGAGCGCCTGACCCGCCACGTCGGCGTGCTGCGCGAGCGGCCGCAGACGGTCGTGCATCAGCTGCCCCTGCGCAACGACGAGATCGGCGCCCTGGCGATGTCCTTCAACGGCCTGCTGGCCGAGCTGCGCGAACGCGAGAACAGCCTGCGCGCCTCGGAAGAAAAGTTCGGCAAGGTGTTCCATACCAGTCCCGATGCCATCGTGATCACACGGCTCGAGGACGGTGTGGTGATCGATGCCAACGAAGGCTTCGAGCAGCTGACCGGTTTCAGCGTCGCAGAAGCGACCGGACACTCGCTCATCCGCTCGCTGAACGTCTGGGTGTGTCCGCAGCAACGGGAGGAATTCGTCGCGCTGCTCAGGGCGCGCGGCTGGGTCAGCGCCTTCGGTCACGACATTCGCAGGAAGGATGGTGAAATCCGCCATTGCTCGGTGTCCTCCGTGTCCATCCATCTCGGCGGCGAGTCCTGCCTGATCTCCATCGTTCGCGACATCACCCAGCAGCAACTCGACCAGCTCGTGCTGAAGGCCTCCGAGGAACGCTTCGCCAAGGCCTTCAACGCCAACCCCAACTACGCCACCATCAGCCGGCTGGAGGACGGCCGCTTCGTTGCCGTCAATCAGGGCTTCGAGCGTCTGACAGGATGGAAGGCGCAGGAGGTGCTCGGCCGTACGGCGCTGGAGATCGACCTCTGGGCCGAGCCCGCCGAGCGGCAGGAGCTGGTGCGCCGGCTCAGGTCGGATGGCGAGTGGAAGGGTTTCAAGGTTGATTTCCGCAAGAAATCCGGCGAACTCGTTCTGATCGAGGGCTCCTGCGTGCTGACCGAGATCGCCGGCGAGCAGCATATCATCGGCATCGCGCGCGACATCACCGAGGTGCAACGCGCCGAGGACGCCCTGCGCCAGTCGGAGGAAAAATTCACCAAGGCCTTCCATGCCATTCCCGACTTCGTCTCCATCACCCGGCTGCGCGACGGGCTGGTGCTCGACGTGAACGAGGGCTTCGAGAAGCTGACGGGCTACACGGCGGCCGAGATCGTCGGCCGCAGCTTCGTCGACATCGGGCTGTGGGCCGACCCGGTCGAGCGCGCCGAGATGGTGTCGAGGATCATGCGGGACGGCGCCGAGCACGATGCCGTGCATCATTTCCGCACCCGGTCCGGAGAAGTACGCACCGTGCTCGGCTCGGCCGTGCGCATCGACATCGGCGGCGAGCCCTGCCTGATCGCCATCGCGCGCGACATCACCGGGCAGTTGCGCACCCAGGAAGCCCTGCGCCTCTCGGAGGAGAAATTCAGCAAGGTGTTCCATGCCAGCCCCGACGCCATCCTCATCACGCGGCCGCAGGACGGCCGGGTGATCGAAGCCAACGAAAGTTTTTGCCAGCTGACCGGATACGGCCCCGACGAGGTCCTTGGCGGCTCGCTCGCCGGCACGCTGCACATCTGGAACGATCCCGCCCTGCGCCTGCGGTTCATCGCCATCCTGAAGGAGCGGGGCCAGGTGAGCGGCTTCGAGCACGACATTCGCCGCAAGGACGGCGAACTGCGGCATTGCATGGTCTCCGCCGTGGCCATCGACATCGGCGGCGCGCCCTGCCTGATCTCCATCGTGCGCGACGTCACCGAGCTGCGCCGCGCCGAAGAAGAAATCCGCAACATCAACGTCGCCCTCGAGCATCGCGTGCAGGAGCGCACCGCCAAACTGGAGGAAAGCGTGCGCGAGATGGAGAGCTTCAGCTATTCCATCTCGCACGACCTGCGCGCGCCGCTGCGCGCCATCGCCGGCTACGCCAAGATCATCGACGAGGATTACGCGGCGCAGTTCGACGCCGAGGGCCGGCGCCTGCTCGAGCGCATCGCCGGCGGGGCGGTCCGCATGGGCGAGCTGATCGACGACCTGCTCGATTTCGCGCGCATCGGCCGCGCCGAGCTGAAGCGGTTGGCCATCGACATGGCGGGCCTGGCGCGCGAGGTGCTCGCCGAGCTGCCCGAGGCCGCCGGCGGGCGGCAGCTCGAGGTGCGCATCGGGGCCATGCCGATGGCCAACGCGGACCGCAGCCTGGTGCGGCAAATCTGGGCGAACCTGCTGTCCAATGCGCTGAAGTACACGCGCCGCTGCGATGCCGCCCTCATCGAGGCCGGCGGCCGCGAAGAGAGGGGCGAGGCGCACTATTTCGTGCGCGACAACGGCGCCGGCTTCGACATGGCCTATGCCGACAAGCTGTTCCGCGTCTTCCAGCGCCTGCACCGCGAGGCCGACTTCGAGGGCACCGGCGTCGGCCTGGCCATCGTCGCCCGCATCGTGGAGCGCCACGGCGGGCGGGTCTGGGCCGAAAGCGCGCCCGGGCAGGGCGCCACCTTCCACTTCACCCTGCCGCTGGCGAGCTGACACGGCTTCGATGCTAAAATTTCAGCTTTGCGCCCCCGTGCGCGACCCGTTCCGTTTGCCATGAAAAGCGCTGAAATCCGCCAGAAATTCCTCGACTACTTCGCCTCGAAGGGCCATGCCATCGTCGCTTCCAGCCCGCTGGTGCCCGGCAACGACCCGACGCTGCTGTTCACCAACGCCGGCATGGTGCAGTTCAAGGATGTCTTCCTCGGCCACGACAAGCGGCCCTACGCGCGCGCCACCACCTCGCAGCGCTGCGTGCGCGCCGGCGGCAAGCACAACGACCTGGAGAACGTCGGCTACACGGCGCGCCACCACACCTTCTTCGAGATGCTCGGCAACTTCAGCTTCGGCGACTACTTCAAGCGCGACGCCATCCGCTTCGCCTGGGAGCTGATCACCGAGGTCTACGGCATCCCCAAGGAGAAGCTGTGGACCACCGTCTACCACGAGGACGACGAGGCGTACGAAATCTGGACGCGCGAGATCGGCGTGCCGGCCGAGCGCTGCATCCGCATCGGCGACAAGCCGGGCGCGCCGAAGTTCACCTCCGACAACTTCTGGCAGATGGCCGACACCGGCCCCTGCGGCCCCTGCAGCGAGATCTTCTACGACCACGGCGCAGGGATCGAGGGCGGCCCGCCCGGCTCGCCGGATGCCGACGGCGACCGCTACATCGAGATCTGGAACCTGGTGTTCATGCAGTTCAACCGCGACGAGCACGGCGTGCTGCATCCGCTGCCGAAGCCCAGCGTCGACACCGGCATGGGCCTCGAGCGGCTCGCCGCCGTGCTGCAGCACGTGCACAGCAACTACGAGATCGACCTGTTCCAGGACCTGATCCGCGCCGCGGCCCGTGAAACCGGCGCCAAGGACCTCTCGAATCCCAGCCTGCGCGTCATCGCCGACCACATTCGCGCCTGCGCCTTCCTCGTCGTCGACGGCGTCATCCCCGGCTCGGACGGCCGCGGCTACGTGCTCCGCCGCATCATCCGCCGCGCCATCCGCCACGGCTACAAGCTCGGCCAGAAGAAACCCTTCTTCCATCGCCTGGTGGCCGATCTCTCGCACGCCATGGGCAAGGCCTATCCGGAACTGCCGGCGGCGGCCGGGCGCGTCGCCGAGGTGCTCAAGGCCGAGGAGGAACGTTTCGCCGAGACGCTGGAGCACGGCATGGCCTTGCTGGAAGCGGCGCTGGCCTCGCCCTCGAAAAAACTCGACGGCGAGACCGCCTTCAAGCTCTACGACACCTTCGGCTTTCCGCTCGACCTCACCGCCGACATCTGCCGCGAGCGCGGCTTCACCCTCGACCAGGCCGGCTTCGACGCCGCCATGGCGCGCCAGCGCGAGCAGGCGCGCGCCGCCTCGAAGTTCGTCATGAAGGGCGCGCTGGAATACTCGGGCGTGGCCACCGCCTTCCACGGCTACGACACCCTGGTGCATGAAGGCAGCGTCGTCGCCCTCTACAAGGACGGCGCCGAGGTGAACGAACTGACTTCGGGCGAGGCCGGCGTGGTGGTGCTCGACCACACGCCGTTCTACGCCGAATCCGGCGGCCAGGTCGGCGACCGCGGCCTGCTCGAATCCGCCCATGGCGCCTTCGCGGTGGACGACACGCAGAAGATCCAGGCCGACGTCTTCGGCCACCAGGGCACGGTGAAGCTCGGCCGGCTGACCGTCGGCAACACCGTGCAGGCCAAGGTCGACCTGGCTTCGCGCGCCGCCACGGTGCGCAACCATTCCGCCACCCACCTGATGCACAAGGCGCTGCGCGAGGTGCTCGGCGGCCATGTGCAGCAGAAGGGCTCGCTGGTGAACCCGGCGCGCACGCGCTTCGACT
>Ga0209200_1000485_pt1 | contig 44753 bp, 40 predicted proteins | sample AD_UKC033_MetaG_FD_184406 | JGI IMG/M metagenome (GOLD analysis project Ga0209200, IMG submission 184406) | Active sludge microbial communities of municipal wastewater-treating anaerobic digesters from USA - AD_UKC033_MetaG (SPAdes) (version 2) | ecosystem: Engineered > Bioreactor > Anaerobic >... | reverse complement strand
CCGGCGGACTCGATACGCTGCTCCAACGAACTTCGCAGGAGCGAAACAGGACGATGGAGTCTGGACATTTCGACAGATTGATGTCACGCTGTAAAACAGCAGACAGCCGAAGGCCGAAATGTCGCCGAGTTATAGGCGGAAATAATTTCGGCTCGGGGAGAGTATTTTTATACTTGACAGGAACCCTATATGGATGACCCGCTATCATGCTGCTGGCGTGAAGCGAAAAATGCCAGGGGTCCGGGGACGGCGTCCCCGGTCGTGGAGCGTTGGGCCACCACAGAAGTACGCAAAAACCGGATGAGCCCGTTTTGCAGAATCGGCCGCAGGCGGCACCGACCGCACTGGCCCGAGGCCGCCGCGGTGGGACACGCCCTGGACAGATTGGCTTCGTTTTGCCGAGTTGGTCACAGGCCGAGGACCGTCCCGGCGCAAGATCGCCGCCGCGGGACACCGCCGACGGGACTGATTGGAGCTATGGAACGTTGGAGTACTCGAATGACGGGGACTCTTCCGGCCGCCCGGGCAGAACGCGGGGCCTTTCGATGCCCAGCCGATTGATGAAGATCCGCACGTCACAGGTCACGATGAACCCTCCGAACCGACCATGAGATTCGCTGTCCGGCAGTTACCTATATATCATACGCACACACCCTTTCGGCGTCCACTACAATTCTCGCCAACCAGAGGATTCTTTCGGGCTCATCCGGTCTTCGCGTACTTCGGTGGTTCTTGGGGACCTGTCCCCAAACCCCTGAGATTTATCGCTTTGGGCCAATAGCATGGTATGGATAAGAGGGCGACGCCCCCTACAGGCGGAATCGGCATACCCCGTGCAAGCGAGCACGAAGCGGTCTTACCGGGGTTCCTGCCGACCGATCCAGAAGGGCCTAAGACATCCGCACTGTCGCGTCGTGCCGCCTACCCGCCATGCTATTGGCGGAAAGCGGAAAACCTCCCTTGCACGACCACCTCGGGCGTGCCTGGATCACAGAAACCTCCAAACAGCCGCGTAAACGCGGGACTCCGAACAAGGAATCGGGCCTTGCGTATTGTCGCTCTCCGGCGGCGAGGCTACGCTGGATTCCGCTATGGTGACGACGAGACAACAGGCGTTGGAGATCGCGGCCAAGGCCCGGCGTGACCTGGACGCCCTTTATGGTGACCGCCTACGGGGCGTCTATCTTTGCGGCTCCGGCGCACGCGATCAGTTGACGCCCGACAGCGACATCGACATCGCTGTGATCCTCGACGCAATTCCCAACCGTTTCGCCGAACACGAACGCACCATCCACCTCGGTGCTGATCTGAGCCTGAAAGGCTCATCCGGGTTTAGCGTACTCCGGCGGTTGCACCACGTCCCTCGACCGGGGACGCCGGCCCCGGACCGGGTCGCCAAACGCAATGGATCGCGTTTGGGAACCCGATCTGGCATTCTTCGCTTTACGCCAGCAACTCGTAGCACGGGCATCCTGCCCGTGATCCGGAATCATGGGCGGGACGCTCATGCTGCGATCGGGAGAACACCGAGCGAATGCGGACCCCGGTCACAGGGCGTTTGACCGGTCGGTTCCCTTTATGCTCATGCTATTGACTCAAAGCGGAAGATCTCAGGGGCTTGGGGACGGAGTCCTCAAGAGTCCCCGAAGCACGCTAAAACCGGATGAGCCGCATCGAGGATGCCCGCGCGATGATTCAGGTGCAACATGAAAGACGCAATCGTGGAAGAAATGCGAGAGGCACGACACCAGATCGAGCAGGAATTCGATCACGACGTGAACAAGTACCTCGATCACGTGTACGAAGCCCAGAAGAAGCACGCCGACAGACTCGTCCGCCGACAGCCGAAGATGCTGAAGGGACATAGACCCATGTAGGACGATGGTGCGTGGTACACACCCTGCTGCGCCGTCCACCTCAAGGCGGCGGATTGTTTCGACAGGATGTTCGACTTGGCTGCCACGGCCGAACTTGGTTTGACCGTGTCTTCCAGCGCCGGCTGTGAGATTCGAAGAGCACGGTCAAACAAGTTTGGCCGTGCCACCCAACGTAGCCCGCGTAGTAGTGCGCCGTTCACGTTGAAAGGGTGAGCGGAGGTTGCGGACAGGGTTTGGAGTTCCGCCTTCAGGCGGCTCAGGACCGCGTGAACGCGGAACTCCGAACAGGCTAAACGACGCCTATCGCCCTCCATTTTAGAGTGGACGGCGTACCACGAGACTGGGCCGGGCACGAAAGCCAATCCCATTTGCGTTCGTCGCTTGGATGCTTCACTTCGTTCAGCACGACAATCCCGCCGTGGGCGCCAGAGAATCTGATCATACCCGCTCGGGCTTGGGTATTGCTTGACAGGGGACATGGGCGGTGGTCTACTTCTGGCCGTGCGAAGGGTGTTGAATTGGCCTTGGACTGAGTTCATCGACACGAGGGGAGCATTGGGCATGGGCGAAACGAAGTACATCCTGGCTCTGGATCAGGGCACGACCAGTTCCCGCGCGATGGTCATCGACCGGGACGGCGGCATCGTCTCGGTCGCGCAGAAGGAATTTCAGCAGGTCTTCCCCAAGAGCGGCTGGGTCGAGCACGATCCGAACGAGATTTGGTCCAGTCAGGCCAGCGTTGCAGCCGAGGCAATGGCCCGGATGAACATCGACGGGCGACAGATCGCGGCCATCGGGATCACCAATCAGCGGGAAACCGCCATCGTCTGGGACCGCAAGACGGGCGAGCCCGTCTACAACGCCATCGTTTGGCAGGACCGGAGGACCGCGGAGTTTTGCGATGAACTCAAGCAGGCCGGACTGGCCGAGAAGATCCTCACCAAGACCGGCCTGGTCCTCGACGCCTACTTCTCCGCGACCAAGGTCCGCTGGATTCTGGACCATGTGCCCGGCGCTCGGCAGCGTGCCCAGGCGGGCGAACTGGCCTTCGGCACTGTCGATTCCTGGCTGGTCTGGAAGCTGACCGGCGGCCGGGTCCACGTCACCGACATCTCGAACGCCAGCCGGACGCTGCTGTTCAACATCCACGAGCAGAGATGGGACGAGGAGCTGTGCAAGCTGTTCGATGTCCCTGCGTCCATGCTGCCCGAGGTCAAGAGCTGTAGCGAAGTAGTCGGCGTGACGGGGACCGCGTTCGGCGCCGCCCAGATTCCCATCGCCGGGATCGCGGGCGACCAGCAGGCGGCCCTGTTCGGCCAGATGTGCACGGAGCCGGGCATGATCAAGAACACCTACGGGACCGGCTGCTTCATCATGATGAACACGGGCGAGAAGGCCAAGCACTCCAAGAACAACCTGCTCACGACCATCGCCTGGAAACTGGGTGGCAAGGTGACGTATGCCCTGGAGGGGAGCATCTTCATCGCGGGCGCGGTCGTGCAGTGGCTGCGGGACGGCCTAGGCTGCATCCAGCGGTCGGAGCAGGTCGAGAAGCTCGCCAATTCGGTCGCCGACAACGGCGGCGTTTACGTGGTCCCGGCGTTCGCGGGACTCGGGGCTCCCCACTGGGACCAGTACGCCCGCGGCGCGATCTTCGGCATCACTCGCGGCACCACCGACGCGCACATCGCCCGCGCCTGCCTCGAATCGATCGCCTTCCAGACGAAGGACGTCCTCGACGCGATGGCGGACGACGCGGGCATTCCGATCCGCGAGCTTCGCGTGGACGGCGGCGCGTCGATCAACAACGGCCTGATGGAGTTCCAGGCGGGCCTGACGCAGGTGACGGTCGTCCGACCCCAGACTCTGGAGACCACCGCGATGGGAGCCGCGTTCTTCGCGGGCCTGGCAGTCGGGTACTGGAAAGACCTGGCGGAAATTCGGAAGATCTGGAAGAAGGGCGCTCAGTTCGAGTCGCACATGGCGATCGAGACGCGGGCCGAGCTTCTGAAGAACTGGCACAAGGCAGTGGACCGCGTGCGGGATTGGGCTCGATAGTCTGGAGACGTGTGTATGAGCGAGTTTGCAGCAGAGTTCATTGGGACGATGATCCTGATCCTCCTCGGCGACGGGGTGGTCGCCAACGTCTGCCTGAAAGGCACGAAGGGCAACACCGGCGGCTGGATCATGATCACCGTGGGCTGGGGGCTTGCGGTATTCACCGGGGTCGTCATCAGCAATGAGTTCAGCGGGGCGCATCTCAATCCCGCGGTGACCATCGCGCTGGCAGCGGCCGGGAAGTTCGCCATGGCCAAGATCCCGCTGTTCCTCACTGCCCAGTTCCTCGGCGGCGCCGCAGGCGCGCTGTTCGTCTGGCTGTTCTACAAGGACCATTACGACGTGAGCACCGACTCGGGTGCGATCCTCGGCACCTTCTGCACCGGGCCGGCGATTCGCAATCCTGTCCGCAACCTCCTGTGTGAAGTGATCGGGACGTTCGTCCTGATCATGGCGGTGCTGTACGCTGCCTGTCCGAAGTTCACGTCGGGAACCGAGCAGATCAAAGTGGGCATGGGGTGCCTCGGCGCGATCCCGGTCGCCCTGGTCGTGATCGGGATCGGCCTGTCCCTGGGCGGGACGACCGGCTACGCGATCAATCCCGCCCGCGACCTCGGGCCGCGACTCGTCCACCAGTTCCTGCCGATCGCGAACAAAGGATCGAGCGACTGGGCCTATAGCTGGATCCCCGTCGCGGGTCCCGTCGGCGGCGCGCTGTTGGCGGCCCTCGTCTACTCGTTTGGCTCGCCCACGTGACACGTGCTTGGTCATCGCCACGGGTCTGGTCGTCATGTTGATCTCCTTCGGACCGGGCATCTACTTCCTGTACGCGCAGCGGATACGAAGCAAGACCCCGAGCGCAAGCGTCGCACCCGAATAGACAGGGCCGAGTTCCATCACCCTCCGAACGACAATTGCGGCATCCGGCCCGCCATAGGACGGGAGGTCCGCGCCTACGTTGGGCGTTTATCCTTGACCGTCACGCGGTAGAGCCAGAAGGTCACGAAGAGCAGGAGGACGACGCCGACGAGACCGCCAAAGGGGATCTTGCCTTCCCACAGCGGCATCTCGATGTCCTTCTGCTTCAAGATGACGATCGGGATCGCCACGAGGATGCCCGTGATCGCCTCGCCGGTGATCAGGCCGGAGGCCATGAGCAGGCCGCGACGTTCCGCCCCTTCCATCGCGGTGCTGTCGCTCTTGTTCCTCTTGTGGTACCTCGCGACGGCTACACTGATGAGCCCGCCCACGAAGATCGGAACGGACAGTTGGAAAGGCAGGTAGAATCCGATGGCGACCGCCAGGATCGGCACGCGGAACGAGTACTTCTTGGCCTGGAGGTACTGATCCAGCGCGATGATCCCCACCGCGGCGACCATGCCCAGGATCACGAAGGACCAGGGCAATCCGCCCTCGAAGACCCCGGTGGCCACCGAGGCCATCAGATTCGCCTGGGGCGACGAGAGGGCCTTCGAGCCGGCGCCCTTCATCCCGGCAAAGCCGTAGGCCCCCTGGAGCAGGATGAGCACGGGTCCCATGGTCAGAGCCGCCGTGGCGGTTCCGATCATCTCCATGATCTGCTGCTTCCAGGGCGTCGTACCGACGAGCCGGCCGCACTTGAGGTCCTGCATCACGTCGCCTGCAATGGCGGCGGCACAACAGATGACCGCGCCGACGATGATCGCGGCCGCCGGACCGTTCGCCGCCGATTTGCCCATCAGCAACACCAGCAACACAGACGACACCAGAACGGTCGAGACGGTGACACCGGAAATGGGATTGTTCGAGGAACCGACCAGGCCGGCCATGTAGCCCGCCACCGCGGCGAACAGGAACCCGGTGCCGAGCATGACGAAGGCCATGATGAGCGAGACGTGGACCTGCTGGACGTAGTGCTGATAGACCAGGAACAACGGGACAATAGAGCCGACGATCATTCCGATGATCCACTGCATCGGCAGGTCCCGCTCCGTCCGGTCCGCGCCCCCCTTGCCGTCCTTGAGCTGCTTGTAGGCCTTCAGTCCACTGGTCATGCCGCTGAGGAGGGACTTTCGCAGACGAAAGATCGTCCAGAGGCCGCCGACGAGCATGCCGCCGACCCCGGCGTAGCGGGTCCGCTTGGACCAGATTCGCTGGGCGTAGTCTTTGGCGGGGACGGGCTTGCCCAGTTTGGCCAGGACCGCGGCATTGTGCATCTGCACCGCGTTGACGTCCTCGGGCGAGGCGTCGGCAGCAGCCACGTGGGTTTCGAGCACGAAGACATTCCAGTGCTTCGGCTCATTCGTGCGATTGTCCCAGGCAGCGGTGTTGTTGGGATCGACCATCGCAAAGTCGGCCCCCGCGACGGGCAAGCCCTGTGGAACGTTCCTGTTCAGGAGTTGGTACTCGGGCCACTCGTCGCCGGCGGCGACCACCGGGATGGCAACATACCAGTTGAGGGCGCCGCCGATGAACATCAGCAAGGCGATGTTGAGCCCGACGATGTATCCCACGGAGAGCAGTGCGGGACTGAGGTTGGAACCGAAGTAGGCGATGGACCCGCCCACGCGCCGGGCGCCCTGCATGATCTCGGGCCAGATTCCCAGGGCGTTGGCGCCCACCTTGAACAGGGCGCCGGCCAGGGCGGCCTTGACGATGTACTTGATGCCCGAGGTGTCCTTGCGGCCGGTCTCCAGGACCTTCGCGGTGGCGACGCCCTCGGGAAACTGGAGCTTCGTCTCCACGATCAGCGAGCGCCGCAGCGGGATGGTGAACAGGGTGCCGAGCAGTCCGCCGAACCCGGCGATCACGGCAACCCAGAAGTAGCTGAATTGGTCCCAAAAACCAATCAGAAGCAGAGCGGGCATCGTGAAGATGACGCCCGCCGCGAGCGATTCACCCGCCGACGCGCATGTGCCGATCAGGTTGCACTCGTAGATCGAGCTGTTGCGGAAGAACCGCATGATGCCCAGGGCCATGACCGCCGCCGGGATCGCCGCCGAGACAGTCATCCCCGCGAACAGGCCGAGGTAGGCGTTGGCCGCCGATAGGAGCACCGACAAGATCACGCCGAAGAAGATGACCCGGACCGACAGTTCCCGTGGCGCGTTGCTGTTCTCACTCATGAAACACCTGTCTCCAAAAACACATCATGGCTACTTCACGAACTGCTCCACGAAGTACTTCGCGGTCAGGGGCTCGCCTGTGGCACGTTCGACCATCCGGTTCCAGTTGTACGAATCGCCGGCCTCGAAGACCTTCTCTTTCAGGAAGCGCCCGGCCTTCTTCTGCCCGACGTAGCTGACGTCCTGACCCGTTTTGACCTTGAGCACCTTGGTCGTCAACTGATGGTGCAACTGGGACGCGAGCAGCTCGCCCAGCATGTAGTTGTGATAGTAGCACGGGGCGGCGGCAAAGTGGATCTTCGCAGCCCAGTCCGGGCTCGTCCGACCCGCCGGCCGATGAACGAACTGGTACTTCTCGACGACATCCCACCACAGTCTGCTCAGGTCCTGCTCGGGATTCGCGTAGAGCTGCTTCTCGAAGTCGTACATGACCATCGCCCAGCGCGCGAAGATGAGCTGCTTGAGCTGCACATACCTAGCGCTAACCTTCTCGATCTCGGCCCGTTGCGCGTCGGAGAGTCCCAGCATCTGCTGCATCCAGGCGGGATCGCGGCTCAGTCGCCCGAAGAACATCGCGATGGCCTCCGTGGTGAACGGGTGGGCGGGCGAACGGAGCAGATACGGCGCCTCGAAGTCCAGGTACTTGTCGTATACGCCGTGACCCAGCTCGTGCAACACCGTCTCCATCCAGCTCTCATTGCTCTGGATGTTGCACAGAATCCGGACATCGCCTTCGCGGTCGATGTGGGTGCAGAAGGCGTGCGGGTTCTTGCCCTCCTTCTCATAGAGATCGCTCTGGGCCAGGATCGCTTCGACCGGCAAACCGATTCCCTGATAGAACGCCGCGGCCAGCTTCTCGATGTTCTTGTCCTTGTAGTAGACGTCCAGGTCCAGATCGTAGACCATCGGCGTCTCCTGGAAGAACGGATCGTGATAGTGCCAGGGCATGAGCTGCGAGGGCTCGACGCCGTACTTGGCCGCCAGTACCCGGTCCAGATCGGCCTTCACCTTGCGGAACGGTTCGTTCGTTAGCTCGTACAGTTCCGCGAAGATCTTGTCGAGTTCCTTCACGTCCTGCTCGCCGGTGGCAAGGGTCATCGTGTGAAAATTCGGGAAGCCGAGCTTGCGGGCGGCCTCGTTGCGGAGCTTGACGAGTCGGACGATATCGGCAGCCACCGCCTGGCCCACCTGCTTGCTCGCCTGCCAGGCCTGTTGCCGCCTGGCCGAGTCGGTTTCGTCCTTGAGGATCTGCTTGATCTCGTTGTCGGTGACCTTTCGCCCGTCGATCTCGCCGCGGAACGTGCTGAAGTTCTTCTCGATCTGGGTGCCCAGCTCGACGATCTGCTTGAGCAGTTCCGGCTCGATCTGATTCGCCAGATAGCTGTTACAGAGCACCGTCACCTGGCGGGCGAGCAGTCTGCCCTTGACCTTCCCTGAATCCCTGGCCTCCTTGAGGAACGCGAAGTCCTTCGGGTCGCTGTAGATCCGGCGGATCTGGAGTGTGAGTTCGCTGGAGCGGTCGTAGGCGCTCGGGTCGCCCGTCACCGCAGCGTCCCACCACGCCAGATTCGTCTGCTTCTCCAGCGGCTGGATCCTCGCGACGTGAGCCGCAATGAAATCCTTCAACGCTTTCTCCTTTACATCAGTTGCATACCCGCGCGGCGCAACCATCGTCAGGACCAGCGCCGCCGAAATCGAAAGTCTCTTCATAGTCGTTGGACTCCCCAAGATCAATGGTTTTGCCTTCAGGCCATTTCACAGGCTTCATTTCGTGGTCGCGGAACGATCGGGATATGCCGGCTTCTTCGGCCTCGCCGGCGGATTCTTCTCCAGCAACTTCAACGCCACCGCGACGGCCGTTTCCAACTGAGGATCGCGGCCCGCGACCATCTCGTGCGGGACGTTCTCGACCTCGTAGTCCGGATCGACGCCGTAGCCCTCCACGGCCCAGCCGTCTTTCTCGTACATTCCAAACGTCGGGGCGGTGACACGGCCGCCGTCGATCAACGACGGATTACCGCTCATGCCGACCAGGCCGCCCCAGGTCCGCGTGCCCACGAGGGGGCCGAGGCCCGCCTCGCGGAAATAGTATGGGAAGGCGTCGCCGCCGGAGCCGGACCAGCCGTTCATGATCATCACTTTCGGGCCGGTGTGCGAAAGCGCCGGCGTCTGCCAGTCGCGATGATCCCGACGGGCCCAGTAATTGTAGGTCGGACGATTCAACAATTCAATGAATCGATCCGGGATCTGCCCGCCGCCGTTGAACCGCTCGTCGATGACGAGGGCATCTTTGTCGAATTGCGGCCCGAACTGGCGGACCAGCTCGTTCTGGCCATTCTGACCTGTATCGGGCACGTAGACGTATCCCACGCGTCCCTGCGTCGCCTCTGCGACCTTCTTGCGGTTGCTCTCGATCCAGGCGAGATTGCGGAGGCGGAACTCGCTCGACATCGGCTGGACGAGGATGTCATTGACGTCGTTCGCGTCCGGCGTGCGGCTGATCGTCAGTCGCACCACCTCGCCCGCCAGCCCCTGGAACGCGGCCCAGGGGTCCATCGAGGTATCCATCGGCCGGCCATTGACCGCCAGGAGGTAGTCGCCCTCGCTGACCTTCAGGCCCGGCGCCCGCAACGGCGATCGAACCTCGGCATCCCACGCGGCGCCCTCGTAGATCTTGGCGATCCGGTAAGCGTTGTTCTTCTGGTCCAGCTCGAAATCGCAGCCCAGCAGGCCGACGGAGAGGCTGCCCGGATACTCCATGTCCCCGCCGCTGACGTAGGTGTGCGAGCAGTTCAGCTCGGCGATCAGCTCGCCAATCACGTAGTTGAGGTCCGCACGATCCACGACGTAGGGCAACAGGGCCACATATCGCTGCTTCATTGCCTCCCAGTTCACGCCGTGCATGGTAGGATCGTAGAAGTAGTCGCGTTCGATCCGCCAGGCTTCCATGAACATCTGTCGCCACTCTTGTCGCGGGTCGATCCATGCCCGGAGGTCGCCCGATGCAATGCGGCCGTCGCCGGTCTTCTTGTTCTCGCCGACGTCGATGATGCCGTAGGTCCCGCCGCTCCTGTAGAGGATCTTCTTGCCATTCGCGGAAAGGGTATAGCCGTCGATCCCGTCGATGACGGTCTTTTCTTCTCGCTCTTTCAGATCGAAGTAGAGCAGCCGACCCGCGGACCCGCCCCCCCTGCGGGCACCTCGTGGCACCTGACGAAGGAAGAGCAGCTTGCCTTCCACACAGGACAGGCCGCCCAGATCGCCCGCCTGGATCGGCAGCTCGATCACTCGCCCTTCGATCCCCTCGAAATCGATCCGGATCGGCTCGGGCTTCTTGTCCTCCTTCTTGCCTTTCGCCTCCTTCTTCGCGTTACCGGCAGCCTTGTCTTCTTCGGCCTTCGCCTCTTCCGCGTCTTTGGGGGCATCTCCTCCGCCGGCATTCTCCTGGGCCGGTTTGCCCTCTACGTCATTCGCGTCCTTCTTCTCCTCCTCTTTCTTCTCGCCCTCCTTCTTCTCGTCCCCTTTCTCCTTCTTGACCTCCTCTTCGTCGCTGCGCGGGGCCAGCAGGGACTCGACGTCCTTCCTCAGGGTCGCCACGTAGAGCTTCGTCGATTCCGGATAGATCCAGGTGGAATCCATGTCGCCGTACAGGGGATCGAATTGCCGGTTCGAAGCAAAGAACAGGTACTTGCCCTCCGCGTCGAAGACCGGATCGGATTCGTTGTAGAAATCGCTGGTGACCTGGCGGACCGTTCCGTCGTTGGCGTCGCAGATCATGATGTTGCCGTTGCGGTTGGCGCCCCGTTTGGCATAGGTCAGCCACCGGCTGTCCGAAGACCAGGAATACGAGGCCATGTTGAACCACTCGTCCTTGTCGATGAATGTCGGCTCGCCCTTCTCGACATCGACGATGTACAGGCTGCCCGTCTTGTCGCTGAAGGCGATTTTCTTGCCGTCGGGCGACCAGAGGGGCTGATAGCGGAACACCAGCCCGCCATGCGTGAGCTGCTTCTCCTCGCCCTTGCCGTCGGCGGGACGCAGGTACAGCTCGTACTCGCCCGTCCGGTCGGAGAAATAGGCGATCTGCTTGCCGTCGGGCGACCAGACCGGGTCGCGCTCGGCCACGCCGGAAGTGTTCGTCAGGTTCCGCACGCTGCCGTGCTTCTCGGGGATCGTGAACACCTCGCCCCTGGCGCCGAACAGCGCCCGCTTGCCGCTGGGCGAGAGCGACCAGCTCTCGATGCGATTCGAGACGTTCTTGAGTTCCGCGCGGATCTGCGGGAGATCGTCCGGGACCCGAATACTCAAGGGCTTCGCGGTCTCCGTCGCCAGATCGAGCAGGTACAGGAGGCCGCCGTTCTCGAAGACGATGGCATCGGGTCCGATGCTCGGCCATTTCACGTCGTACTCGGCAAACCTGGTAACCTGTCGGGTTGCTTTCGTCCGCAGGTCGTAGGCCCAGAGGTTGAGCTTCTTGTGCTCGTCCCGGTCGGAGAGAAAGTAGATGATGTCCTCGTGCCACATGGGCACGGCGTCCGTGCCCGGGAAGTCCGTGAGCCTCTCCGATGTGTTGCTGACGAAGTCGTAGAGCCACAGATCGCTGGCCATGCCGCCCTGATAGCGTTTCCAGGTGCGGAATTCGGTCGAGATGAACTGGAACGCCATTCGCAGCCCGTCGGGACTGAAGCTGGCCATCTCCGCATACGCCAGCGGCAACGTCTCGGGCATCCCGCCCGAGATCGGCTGCTTGAAGAACCGGTTGAACCGCCGGGACGGACTGCTCATCATGGAACGATACAAGACGCTCTTGCCGTCCGGATACCACTCGACGACGCTGTCGCTGTCGGGGTGATGGGTCAGTCTCGTGGGCGAGCCGCCGTGAGCGGAGATCACGTAGACATCCGTATTGCCGTCGTAGTTGCCGCTGAAGGCGATGAGCGACCCATCCGGAGAGAACTTCGGGAGCAGTTCCTGACCCTTGGGCGAACTGAGCCTGCGGGCGAGGCCGCCGGCCTTGGGCACGATCCACAGGTCGCCGGCGTAGACGAAGACGATCTCGCTGCTGCTGACATCCGGAAACCGGAGCATCCGGGCGTCCGGCGTGTGGGTCGAATCCGCCGTCCCGGCGGCGGACGCGACCGCCGAGAGCAACACGACTGCGATTGATGCCAATACGTATCTCATCGTACCTCCTTACCCCGCGACAATAGTGAACTGAAGACACGGAGTTGGCATCCTATCAGCTTCTCCAGGCCAAATCAAGGCTGCTGCCGAGGATCGGGACGGAGCGAGGAGGGAGGGCTCAGAAAGCGTTTCGCAGAACGTCGACGAAGTGGGGCCCGAGGACCAGCAGGCCGATGGCGACCGAGCCGATCGCGGAGATGAGCACGCCGCCGGCGGCGACGTCCTTGGCGTCCTTGACGAGGGGGTGGAACTCCGGCTTGGCCGCGTCGGCCAGGAACTCCAACGCGGTGTTCAGGGCTTCGGCCGTCCAGACCGCCATGATCGCCAGGATGATCCAGCACCATTCCCCGTCCGACAGTCGGAATAGCCGACCGAGGATCAGGACGCACAGGGAGGCAAAAGCGTGAAACCAAGCGTTATGCTGCGACTGGAGCATGAGCGCCATGCCGTGAAGAGCGTTGCACACGCTCTTGAGCCGGCCCGATATCGTAAACGACCCGTGGTTCCCGTTGCAGGGAATTGGGGGCTTCTCGCCTGTCGGTTCTTTCTTTGTCTGAGCCATATGGACGGCTGGTCCATCGAAGATCTGGTTGTCGCAAGTGATATCGACAACCAGAGCGGCGGTCTTGACTTTTCTCCCGTCCACGCGGGAGAAGACACTGGCGACCCCCCTGCTCATAGCTAGGGTCCCGGCAGGGAATGGCTCGATGCATAGTCCGAGAAAAGAGGAACCTCCGGGGCTGTGCAAAGCCTCAACGTGGTCAGGCCGGTGCAGGGTTCAAGCAGGATTGATACCGCAGCGGATAGTCACCCGACATGTCTCATGTGCAGCGCCCACCTTCTTGGACTCTGGCGTCAAGTACACTATGATAGCGGCCATGAGCACGAATCGATTCTTCATCCTGGCGTCGGATCTCCAGGGCGACCGGGTTCGCCTGAGCCCTGAGCAGTCGCACCAGGTCCATCAGGTCCTGCGGCTGCGGACCGGGGACCGCATTGTGGTGCTCGACAATACCTGCGTGGAGTACGACGTGACGCTCACGACGGTCGAGAAGCGAGCGGTCGTCGGGCAAGTCACCGCCAGTCGGCAGGCCCGTGGCGAGCCGACGGTACACCTGACCCTGTTCCAGAGCGTGCTGGCCCGAGAGAAATTCGAATGGGTCCTCCAGAAGGGCACGGAGGTCGGCGTCTCGCGATTCGTGCCCGTCCTGACGGAGCGGAGCCTCGCGAGAACCAGGACGCTCGAAGACAACAAGCGCGACCGCTGGCATCGGATTCTCGTCGAAGCCGCGGAGCAGTCGCACCGGGGCCGGGTCCCGACGCTCGACCCGATCCACCCCTTCAGCGAAGCGATCTGTGAGATGGCCCACTTCGACCGCAGTCTCATCGCGGCCACGTCGGGCCCGACTCGCTCACTGAAGGAGGCATTGGGACCGGATGAGAAGCCGCCTGCGTCCGTCGCGATCCTGATCGGCCCGGAAGGCGGGTTCAGCGACGACGAAGTCAGGCAGGCGTGCGAGCATGGCGTCCTGCCCATCGGCCTGGGCCCCCGAATCCTGCGGACGGAGACCGCCGCGATGGTCATGCCCGCCTTGATTCTCCATGAACTGGGGGATCTACAGTCATGAGAAGACGGTGTCTGCCATCTTGCACAAAGGGAGTAGCCAGCGGAAGGAACGTCATTCTGACTTTCGGAATCCTTGCTGCGTTCTTGTCCGTCGCAGCGACCGACTCGGGCGGCTTGGAGATCGTCAACGGATGGTTCACCCAGGAAGGACGCATCATCTGGGGTGCCGCCCAGCACAACGGCTGGTGGGGCGGATACCGTCGGAACGACAATTGGATACACTCCTACAAGGTCCGGACGGCCCTGTGCCGCCGGGACCCGAACCGGATCGGGCCCAGCTTCACCGAGGATCTGGATCAGCTCACCGACGCGATGGCACGCTATGGATATCCAGGGTTCGAGCACAACTACGGGCTTTGGTTCGACCGACGGCGCGACAACCACGACACCGAGAAACGAACCGACGACCGGGTGCAGCCGCCTTTTCTGGAGCAGCCCTGGGCACGCAGCGGAAAAGGAGCCGCCTGGGACGGCCTGTCCAAGTACGATCTGACTCAGTTCAACGCGTGGTACTTCTCGCGATTGAAGGAGTTCGCAGGCCTGTGTCGCACAAAAGGCTGTGTTCTGTTTCACAATTTCTACATGCAGCACGCGTTGCTGGAGCAGCAGGCCCATTACGTGGATTTCCCCTGGCGGCCCGCCAACTGCGTCCAGGAGACGGGAATGCCCGACTCCATCCCGGCGGCCAACGCGTTCTACGACATCACCGACGCGCGACGCCGGGAGCTGCATCGCGCGTATATCCGCAAGTGCCTCGACGAACTGGGCGACCAGACCAACGTCGTCCACCTCGTGAGCGAGGAGTACACCGGGCCGCTTTCCTTCATGCAGTTTTGGATCGATACGATCCTGGATTGGCAGCAGCAGACCGGCAAGGACGTGAAGATCGGACTGGTCGGGACCAAAGACGTCGTTGACGCCCTCCTGGCCGACCCCGCGCGAGGACCGCACGTCTCGGCCATCTGCCTGAGCTACTGGTGGTACAACGCCGACGGCTCGCTGCACGCCCCTGAAGGCGGCAGGGAAGTCGCGGGTCGCTACACTGGGGAGCTGCCCGACGCAACGAGTCCGGCGTCGCTGTATCGCCAGATTCGCGAGTATCGGCTGCGATACCCTGACAAGGCCCTCATCCAGCATCATCGAATCGAGGTGGAGAAGGCGTGGGCCTTTCTCATGGGCGGCGGGTCCATGATCCTCTCGGGAATGCAGTACCGCGACAGCGCGACGCCGAAGGAGCCCTGGGAGCCTCCCGACACCTACATTGCGCCGGAGGAATCGCTCGCGATCCAGCCGACGTACGATTTTCTCCGCAAGCACCTTGCGACCTCGCTTGCCCGGATGAAGCCGGCAGCCGCGGTTGGGGATTCTGTCTGGTGCCTGGCAGAGAAGGGTCGGCAGTACCTCGTGTTCTCGCTTCGGGGTAGCCCAATTGCCGTCGATCTATCCGATGCACCGGGCACGCAGTTCCATGCCAGGTGGTTCGACCCTCGCAGTGGGGACCTGACCCCGGCCAGCGAGGGTGTCGTGTCGGGAGGGACGACTGTATCCTTTGCTCCACGCGACGACCGCTGTTGGTCGCTCTGGCTCGCCGCCGAAGAGCCGTGACGGATAACGCTGCTTTTGCTGAAGGGACGATTCGCAAAATGCTGTATCTTGTATCGACACCGATCGGGAATCTGGGCGACATCACCGTGCGGGCGCTGGAGACGCTCCGACAGGTGGACTACATCGCCAGCGAGGACACTCGCCACACAGGCGTTCTGCTCAAGCACTTCGAGATCAGCAAGCCGCAGATCGCTTTTCACGAGCACAACGAGCGGCAGGCAGCCCCGCGGATCATCCAACTGCTCCAGGAGGGCAAATCGGTCGCGCTGGTCACGTGCGCGGGCACGCCGGGAGTCTCCGATCCGGGCTTCGTCCTCGTCCGCGACGCCATCGCGGCGGGCATCGAGATCACCGCCATCCCGGGGGCGACCGCCTTCGTCATGGCCCTGGTCCTCTCGGGCCTGCCGGTCCACAGTTTCACGTTCCGCGGTTTCCCGCCCAACAAGCCAGGCAAGCGACGCCGCTTCCTCGAAGAGGACAAGGACTCGCCCTATACACTGATCTACTACGAAAGCCCATTCCGCCTGCGGAAGCTGCTGGAGGAGGCCCTGGAAGTCTTCGGCGACCGCCCCGCCGCCGTCGCCAAGGAACTGACCAAGGTCTACGAATCGGTCCGTCGGGGCCGGCTCTCGGAACTGATCGCCAACCTCGAAGAGAACCCCAAGGGCGAATACGTAGTCCTCATCGCCGGCAAGGACGCTGGGTAGCACGGGCGCCTTGCCCGTGATTGGGGCTCTGCAGCGAGATTTGTTGTTTACTCGGAGTGGGCCTGCGCATAAGATAGTCTGCGCGACGCCGGTCGCAGCCGGCCTGTCCAATAGGGCAGGACGATCTTAAGACCAAGAGGATGATAAGGAGTACCTGTAATGGCGAAGAAATCCCTGCACAGCATATGCCGATGGACCTTCAACGCGGGCAAGGGCGGCTTTGTCCCTGCGGATATCCGACCCGATTGGGCGGGCGGCCGATTCGGCACGCCGGAAATGATCGAGCTGGTCGCCAAGAAGATCCGGCCTCGCCTGCCCCGCAATGTCCAGCTCGGCATCGAGCTGCACTACGACGCGGAGGTTTGCGACAGCACGGCCGAGGCGGTCGCCGACGCCCTGGTCAGCAACAAGCTGGCCCTCGCGATGCTGACGCCCGGCGCGCACTCGCACTTCGCCTACGGCGGCATCTGCTCGCTCGACCGTCAGGAGCGCAAAGCCGCTGAGGAACTCGGGGTTCGGACCGTCGACCTGGCCTACGGGACCCTCCGCAAGGCATGGGACCCGAATACGCCGCCGGCGTTCGTCATTTGGAACGGCTCCTTCGGCTACGACATCGCGACCGTCGGTATCAAGCAGATGTACCAGAACCTCAAGGAGAGCGTCGCCGGCCTGTGCAAGTACGAAGCCAAGAAGGGCGGCCACCTTCGCATCGCGTTCGAGCCCAAGCCCAACGAGGGACACCCCGCCATGCTGATCCCGACCGTCGCCAGCGCGATCGTCTTTTGGCGCAAGGTCGCAGCGGAGTTCGGCGTCGACGTGAAGAACAAGGGCGTCAACAAGGAATTCGGCCACTCCGAGATGATCGGCCTGGACCACGTCGCGGACACAGTCGAGGAGATCGACAACGGCATGCTCGTCCACATGCACCTGAACAGCCAGGGCTACAACGACGGCATCATCCTCGGCGGTCCCGGCAAGTACGACATCGACCACGGCGCCCGCGTCAACGGGATGAACGTCGCCATCGCCGGCCTGATCCAGCAGGCGGGCTACAACCGCTGGAAGGGCCACGACATGCAGGCCCGCGCCTACGACAACACGGAACAGGCGATCAACCGCGTGATCCGCAGCGTCCTGAGCTGGGAGGCCTGCGAACGGGCCGCCAAGGAACTCAAGACTCGCGACCTGATGAAGGCCCTGGCCGGCCGCGACACCGCGACGGCCGAGGACATGATGCGGGCCGCGGTCGTGGATGCCCAGAAGTACTTCGACGAGATGTACAAGTAGCCCAGGACCCGCCAGTCCCACAGGTTCTGTGCGTCCTATGGGAGTGTCTCATGATCCGAGGACACTCGACACGCAGGGAATTCTTGAAGGTGCTCGGCGCAGGGGCGATCCTCTCGCCCCTGCGCGAGTGCCTTGGCACGGCCGGCGTTCAGGCCGGGATCAAGCCCGCGGAACAGCCCAATATCGTGCTGATTATGGCCGACGACATGGGCTACTCGGACATCGGCTGCTACGGCGGCGAGGTTCATACCCCCAACCTGGATCGGCTCGCTATGGGCGGCCTGCGGTTCTCGCAATTCTACAACGCCGCAAGGTGCTGTCCCACGCGAGCGTCGCTACTGACCGGCCTGTATCCGCACCAGGCCGGCGTCGGGCACATGGTGGACGATCGCGGCTATCCCGCCTATCAGGGCTATCTCAACGACCGCTGTCTGACCATCGCGGAGGCCCTCAAACCCGCAGGCTATCACACGCTGATGGCGGGCAAGTGGCACGTGGGCGAGAACCGACCCCACTGGCCTGTTGACCGCGGATTCGACCACCATTTCGGCCTCATCAGCGGCGGCGCCAACTACTTCGACATCACCCAGGACAAGGCCAAGAACGTCGTCCGCAAGATGGCGATCGACGACCAGCCATATAAGCCGCCGAAGGAAGGCTTCTACATCACCGACGCCTTCAGCGACCACGCAGTCCGGCTCCTGGACGAGCACGGTCGGGACGAGAGACCCTTCTTCCTCTACCTGGCCTACACCGCTCCGCACTGGCCGCTGCACGCATGGCCCGAGGACATCGCCAAGTATAAGGGCAAGTACGCGAAGGGGTGGGACGCCGTCCGCGAAGAGCGATATCAGCGGATGGTCAAAATGGGGATCATCCGCGACCAATGGAAGATGTCGCCGCGAGATGGAGAGAATCCGCCCTGGTCCGAGGAGAAGGACCAGGAGCTGATGGACCTGAAGATGGCGGTCTACGCGGCTCAGATCGAGCGGATGGATCGCGGCATCGGGCGGGTGCTCGACAAGATCCGGGACCTGGGCAGGCAGGAGAACACGCTCGTGATGTTCCTGTCCGACAACGGCGGCTGTGCCGAGGGCGGGCCGCAGGGTTTTGACAATCGCAAGAACGGTCTTCCGCCCGGCGGTGTGGACTCATTCATGAGCTACGGGCAGTCCTGGGCGAACGCCAGCAATACACCCTTCCGGCGGTACAAGCACTGGGTTCACGAGGGCGGCATCGCGACGCCGTTCATCGCCTGTTGGCCCGCGGTAATCCAGAGCCGAGGGACGATCACGAACGAGGTGGGCCACCTCATCGACGTCATGGCGACCTGCCTCGACGTCGCCGGTGCGGCATATCCCGAGACCCGTGAGGGTCGCAAAGTAACCGCTCTGGAAGGCAAGAGCCTGCTGCCGATCTTCCGGGAGGGCCGAAGACAGGGACACGAGGCCCTCTTCTGGGAGCACGAGGGCAACCGGGCGGTGCGACAGGGCAGGTGGAAGCTCGTGGCGGCCCATGGCAAACCCTGGGAACTCTACGACCTGGAGGCCGACCGGACCGAACTGTACGACCTGGCAAGCGAGCACCCGGACAGAGTTCGGAAACTCACGGCCTTGTACAATGGCTGGGCCCAACGTTGCGGCGTCCTGCCCTGGCCCATCAAGAAGCCCGGCGCGTAGCGGCAATCGCAGGCTCCACACGGTCATTACTGAGGGACATTCTGTGGCATCGCACACTACGGCGGCCGGTTCGCGTCTGGCGTTCATCGACAACCTCCGCACCGTGATCATCGTCCTGGTGATCATGGTCCACCTGTCCTGCACCTACGGCGGCGAGGGTTCGTGGTACTACAAGGAAGGCAGGCCCGACCCGCTCAGCGGCATCGTGCTGACGCTCCACAACGGCATCAACCAGTCGTTCTTCATGGGGTGCCTGTTCCTGGTCTCGGGTTACTTCACGCCGGCATCGTTGGACCGCAAGGGCCCCCGACGATTCCTCATCGACCGCCTCCTGCGGCTGGGCATCCCGATGCTGTTCTACGACCTCGTGATCCACCCCTTCATGATCTACTGGCTCGCCCGCAACGGCATGATCGATCTGGGTTCATTCCGGAACTGGGCCGCGAACTACTACACCACGTTCCACATCGGCAGAGGGCCCCTGTGGTTCGTCGAGGCCCTGCTCCTGTTCAGCATCGTCTACATCATATGGCGACTCATACGCCGGACCGCGACTCCGGCGTCCGCCGGCGCATCCGCAACGCCAAGAGGCGTGTACTTGGCGGTTCTGGCCGCGTCTCTGGGGATCGTCTCCTTTCTCGTGCGACTGTGGAAACCTGTCGGCTGGTCCTACGAGCCTCTGAACTTCCAGTTCCCCTTCTTCCCGCAATACATCGTCATGTTCATCCTTGGCATCGTCGCCTATCGTCGGCAGTGGTTGACGCAGCTCCCGACGACCGTCGGCAGGCTGTCGTTGATTCTCGCCGCGGTGTTTGCGTTCGTTCTGTCGCCCTTGATGGTCATCCTGGGCGGAGGAGCACAAGGCGATATCTCCAGGTTCTTGGGCGGGCCGCACTGGCAAGCTCTTGCGATGGCCCTGTGGGAGCAGTCGCTCGGCGTGCTCCTGACGGTCGGCCTTCTTGTGCTATTCCGCGAGCGGCTGAACCGCTACAATCGCCTGAGCGAGGCGGCCTCCGCCAGTTCCTACGCGGTCTACGTGATCCACGCCCCGGTGCTCCTGGTCTTCACGCTGATGGTCCCCGACATCCACCTGTACCCATTGCTGAAGTTCGCTCTCGCCACGGTGATTCTCGTGCCTCTGTGCTTCGGACTGGCCGCCGTGATCCGGAAGTTCCCCGGGGTCCGCCGGGTCCTGTGACGCCGTGTGAACTGGCCATCCGACGCGAACCCGGATCAGAACTTGCGAATCCAAATCAGGTCTTTGCGGAAGTCCAGGACCACCGTGGTTCTCTTGAAGTAATCCAGACTCACGATCCCCTCGAAGCTCTCCATGAGAGGGCTGTCGTGCGTCAGAACGGCCGCCTTGCGGATTCTCAGGGTCAGCGGTCCCACGTGCAGCTCCGGGACGACCACACGACGGCACGCAAGCCAGCCGAACTGATAGGACGCATGTCTTCCCTTGGTCCCCGCGGCGCCTCCCAGTTCCTGCCAGACGCTTTCTCGCAGGATCAATCCCGGCTTGGCGCCGCCTGTGTCGAACTCGACATGAGTCTTGCGCTCCCCGAGGAAGATGTCGACCATCATGCGAGAACCGCCATCCACTTGCTCCAAAACGAACGGCAGCGAAACCCACTCCGACGGATCGTTCGGCTCGAACGCATCGTACAGACCGAAAACCGCCTCGCGCCCCGCGTTGTCGAGCAGGACATAGGGGAACGCGCGCAGGAATCGCAGTCCGAGGAGCACGGTCCGGTCGCGATAGAGCGGTCGTCCGAAGACGCGGAACTCCCACTGTCTGTGCTCGTACCAGCAGGGCGGATTCGTCACGGTGGCTGTTCCGATCTGCAGGACAGGGACTTCACAAACGCCCACGGGACACGCTGTCGACACCAGCAAGCATCGCACAGGCCAGACTCTCTCCGAACAAGCCGCCTCGTGTGGATCACAGGATCAGCATCGCATCGCCGTAGGAGTAGAAGCGGTATTGCTGCTCGATCGCGTGCCGGTAGGCTGCGAACATCCGCTCCAGACCCGCGAACGCGCCCACCAGCGCCAGCAGTGTGGACCGGGGCAGGTGGAAGTTCGTAATCATGGCGTCGACAATCTGGAACCGGTAGCCGGGCAGGACGAACAGGTTCGTCGAGCCTTCGCAGGCCACGGCCCGACCCTTTTGGGCGACCGTCTCCAGCACCCGCGTCACAGTCGTCCCGACGGCGACGATCCGCCCGCCCGCCGCTCGGGATGCGTTGATGATCTGGGCGTTGGCCTCGTCGATGCGGTACCACTCGTGGTGAATCTCGTGCTCCTCGACGTTCTCGGCGGTGATCGGCTTGAACGTCCCGGCCCCCACGTGCAGAGTCACGCAGGCGAGCCGAACGCCCAGTGCACTCAGCCGGCCGAGCAGGTCCTCGGTGAAGTGCAGTCCCGCGGTGGGCGCCGCCACTGCCCCGCTGGCGCGGGCATAGACCGTCTGGTATCGCTTTCGGTCGGTCTGGGCCTTCGACCAGTCGTGGTCCCGTCGAATGTACGGCGGCAACGGCGGAAAGCCGATTCTGTCCAGGACTATCTCGGCGGCGTCCTTGACGTCAAGCTCCAGCAGACAGACGCCTTCCTTCTGCCGTTCGATCACCCTGGCGGTGCAGTAATCCCGCTCGCGGCCATCGACGATGCGGATGGTCTCGTCCGGCTTGAGCTTGCGGACGCCTTTGAGCATGACCTGCCACACGCCGACGGTGGAGGTCTCGGACAGGAACAACGCTTCGAGTCCGCCCCCGCTGGCGCGACGCGCAAAGAACCTCGCAGGCAGGACTTTCGTATTATTTACGACAAGGCAGTCACCCGGTCGCAGGTGCTCGACGATCCGGCTGAACCGGCTGTCGGTGACGCTGCCGGAGACACGATCCACGACCAGCAGTCGTGATTCGCTGCGAACCCCAGCGGGGTCCTGGGCGATTAACTCGGACGGTAGTTCATAATCGAGCTGATTCGTCTTCATGACGACAGATTATCAGACCCCGTGGGCCGGAACAAAAAATTTCCCGCCCAATAATCGCCTCATCCCGGCGGGTATCGCAGGCCGGCGGATGTTTTTCCGCAAGCCCCCCGGCATCCCATCCGATAGCTCCGGTGCGACCCTCGTGTTTCAGGTCGCGTCGCACGTCCTGCGTGCCCGATGCGATTTCGCATGACGCATCCCGCAGGACGCTCGACGGATCGAGTCGGATGATTGCCAGCTTTTCGCAAGGTCAACGCCATGAGCCCGCAGGGACAGTTTGAACAACTCGTGGTTTCCATCGCCGCCTTGGGCAGGGACGAACTGAAGAAACGGATCAAGGACTTCCGAGGCCGGTTCAAGCTGGACTTCTCCGACGACTACCTCGACAATCTCCCTCTCGACAGGCTCCGGCATATCCTGCTGGCCGCCCTGATCAACGCCAAGGCCCGCTCGTAGGAATCACGCCCGAATCCAAAAGAAATTCCCACCCGAGGATTCCTCGGATGGGAACTTGGATTCTCACCACGACCCAGCAAGCACGGCCCCTTGGGCCAGGCCGATCAACCGGTCAATAGTCCTTGTAGTGCCTCATCCACTGCGGCCAGTCGCTTGCCTCCGCTCCTCCGGCCTTCGTCCACACACCGTCAGTGTTGTAGCTCTTGTTCCACTTGAGCGTCCACAGTTCCTTGAGGCCGATGTCGCGGACGGAGAAGTCGCAGAACAGGCCATTCAGGAAGCCGTCATGCCGGTCCACGCAGACACGGTTCATCTCGTTGACGTTCGGCTGGTCCGGGGGACCGCCCGGGATCGTCGGCGGCTGGTCCGTGTGTCGCGGCCAGAAATCGACCCACCAACCGCCCGTAAACAGCGGGACCTGCCATGCATTCTTCACGTTCGGCGTCCTCCAGTGGTCCGATGCCGGCGACCGGCCCCAGACAGAACCGCTCGGAGCGACGCTCGGCCCGGGGTTGCACATCCACCCGTTCGGGGCGTAGCTGCCGATGATGTCGGTGCCAGGAATCTGCCATGCCTGATGGGCCCAGTAGCCAATCCCCGCATGGACTCCCGAGCCCAGGGCCTTCCTCGCCTGGGGGCACAGCCGCATGTCTTCTCCGATCTTGAACGTGGACAGCATCTCATCGACCCACCAGCGTCCGCTGCCGCCGCCGCTGCCGGTGAGCCAATAGCCGTTGTTGTCGTCGCAGTACATCTTCCAGAATATGCCCCACTGCCTCAGTTGCACCTGGCAGGAGACCTTTCTGGCCTGTTGCCTGACCCGCTGAAGGGCCGGCATGAGGATCGACATGAGCAACGCGATGACCGCGATGACGACCAGCAGTTCGATCAGCGTGAAACCCCTGTTCTTACGCATCTCATGGCTCCTTACACCCCTTGCTCACTCTGTTCGCACACAGCCACGCAATTGCCACTCTTCGAGCATTACCAAGATACACCCGAACAGACTTCTGTTCCGTAGCCTTGGCGCAGGACACAGCCGGCCCCTCCCTTCCCGACTGCAGGAGGGCCACGATTGTCATCGGCGACGCCACGCCGACGTCAGACAGGATCTCGCGCCGCCAATTATACCTATTTTACCATCTCGCGACGGACCCGTCAACCGCACAGGATCGATGAAACAGGGCAGCCGGTGAACCCCACTCGTTTCAACGTCTCGGGCGCCGCCAACCGGGTCAGAGCACGCCCTTTTTCAGGATGACGTTGGCGTAGAGGGCCTTTTCGCTGGTCGCGACGACCGCGTAGGCCTTTTTTGCCCGCTCGTAGAAGGCGAACCGCTCGATGAACTCGAAGTCGGAGAACCGCTCGCCGCTGTTCTTGACGATGCTGTGGTAGGTCTCCCAGATCGTGGGCTGGGTCTTGTCGCCGGGCACGACCGCCATCAGACCCACCGGCTGGGCGACGAAGGTATCGAGTGGAAAGAGCTTCAGGACCGCCTCCAGCAGTCCGGGCACGCCGTGACCGTCGCAGCGGACGAGCCGCTGGGCGACCGAAGCGGCGGGGAAGTTCCCGTCCGCCAGGACGATCTCGTCGCCGTGCCCCATTTCCATCAGGATCTTCAACAACTCGGGCGACAGGATCGTCGGGATGTTCTTCAGCATACAGACCACCTTTCGTAGAGGGATAGTTCTCCCCCAACTAGCCTGCCCGCCGCCTTCTGTCAAGACCCTGATGCCGCTGTCTCCAGAGGCATCGTCGTCACCATGTGTAGTGGACCTTGTACGTGATGACCTTCTCTTCGCCCGCGGGGATCTGGATGCGGAACTCGATGGTCTGACTGTCCGTCTTGAGAAACGTGTTCGACTTCTCGACGATCTGCCATGTGCTCCAGCGGTACAGGTGCTCGACCACGCGGACCTCGACGGTCCCCTGCTCCTTGCGATTGCGAAGCTTGATCTCGAAGGACTCGTCGAGCCAGTTGCGGCTCATGTCGATCTGATAGTCGGTCCTGCGTCGCTCGCCGACGAGGTCGAAGGCGTCGCCCGTGTACAGGCGGACGGTCTCGTCACGAGGGGTGTGGTCGATCACGTTTTCGCCGGTGAATTCATGTCGGCCGTCGTCGTCCTGGCGGTAGAACCGCATACGACCCTTGGGAAGCGGAATCCCCAGGCGGTTGTCCTCGGAGTTCTTGAACTCCCTCATCACCCAGACCTTGGGGTTGCTCTGCGTGCCATACTCCCGTTCGTTGCGGAGATCTCTGCTGCCCCGATAGCGGTTCCGGTCGATCTTGACGCCGTCGTAGACATAGAGCCGCTGGGATTGGACGCCCTCGGCCCGCAGGAACTCGACCTGCTTGGTCTCGCGGTCGCGCAGCGTCGTTGTGCGAGCGAGCGTATACAGGTGGTACTCGTCGAATGCCTTCTCGGAGACGGGGGCAGGCCCCATGGCGCCTGCGTAGTCGGCCTCCGCCATGGCATAGAGTGCAGCCCGCTGCTCCGGCTGGATCTTGCTGATATCGCCGGCCATGAGCTTGATCTGGGCGTTCTCGAAGGTCCGTCCGCTCTGGTTGTCCATGGTCACCCAGCCGATCACGTCGATCGTGTCGTCTTTGTCTGTGGCGAGCATGTTGTAGTCGGCCTCCCAGCTCATGCCGCCAGTGACGTAGCTCAGTTCCGCGTCGAGTTTGCCCGCCTTGTCGGTTTCGAGCAGCCAGTGGATCGTCGGCTTGAGGATCGTGTCGTCCGCCAACGAGGGGAACAGCGGCTCGCCGGGCATGCTGAACCGCAGTCTGCCGTCCACCTCGACGATGGGCTGGCCGGGGGAGCCCTGGCTCATTCTCATCTGACTCATGCGATAGGCCTCGCCATACTGCTGCATCCCCGACTGGTGGGGGACATAGCCGCTGCGGACGATCCGACCCCGGACGATCTCGTCCTTGCCGTCGCTCTTTCGCACGAGGAAATCGATTTCCTTGCCCTCGTATAGCGACAGCAACAGACCCTGGGAGATCGGGTCGGCCCGGTAGTTCTGTTCGAGGATCTGGAGGGCCCGCTTGCCCTGCGGATCGCGGAGGATCACCGAGTCGGGCTCGACGTGGGCGGTGATCTGGGTCACACGGACCTCGTTGGTCCCTGCTTTGAGATCGAGCGGCACCTGCTCCCGCACGACCGCGAAATTCTGGTTGTAGACTGTCAGCGACGATCCGCCCGATGCGCCCGCGCCAAATGCCAGCACAGCAATCGCGATGGCTTGGAAGCACTTCCTCTGGCTCATTGCCTTTCCCTTCCTTTCTGTCTCGGTTCCATAGAGTTCACCGCCAAACGCCCCGCCGCGAATGCCTCGGCGAGGCCGGCATTCCATCCGCCCCTATAGACGACGATGGTACAGTGGGAGTTCTCCAAACCCCAGTAAATTCCCGGTAAAAGGACATGCCGACACAGACTCGCGCGAAGTCAATCAAGGCGACAGACCCCCTGTTGTGAAAATTCGGTACACACCGCCGAGATTTCACGCTATGATGTAACCTATGAAGAGAGAACAGCTTACGAGAGAGATTGTCGCAGCAATTCACCGCTCTCCGGTGGTTGCACTGCTCGGTCCACGTCAGTCCGGAAAAACCACGTTGGCACGCCATGTGGCCCGATCAGGCCTCTTCCCCTGCGACGAAGGGCTCAACTACTTCGACCTCGAGGATCCACCCCACGTCGAGAGATTGGCCAACCCGAGGCTGGCCCTGGAAGGTCTCAGGGGATTGGTGGTAGTGGACGAAATCCAGCATCGGCCGGACCTGTTCGGCGTACTACGCGTGCTGGTCGATCGGGAGCATTGCGATGCCCGATTCCTGATCCTGGGCAGCGCGTCGCGGGATCTGATTCGCCAAGGCGCCGAGACTCTGGCGGGACGAATCCAATTCGTCGAAGTGACTCCGTTTCAACTGCGAGAAACCGGCGCAGACGCAGGGGAGAAGCTCTGGTTGCGCGGGGGCCTTCCTCCTTCCTTGCGGATTCGGATGACGCGAGTTGGCGATGGAGGGAAGCTTACATCAAGACCTTTCTCGAACGGGACATCCCCGCGCTTGGTATCCGTATCCCCCCGCTCACGCTCCGACGGTTCTGGATCATGCTGGCCCATTACCACGGCCAAGTGTTCAATGCCTCTGAAATCGGCAAGAGTCTCGGCGCTTCCGACACCACGGTGGCTCGCTACCTCGACATCCTGGCGGGCACGTTCATGGTTCGCCGGCTCTCTCCCTGGTTCGAGAACATCCGTAAGCGCCAGGTCAAGCGACCCAAGATCTGCTTCCGCGATTCAGGGGTATTGCACCGCCTGCTCGGCGTCGCGGACATGCAACAGATGATGACCCATCCGAGATTGGGGGCGTCGTGGGAGGGGTTTGCCTTGGAGCAGATCATCCGATGGACGGGAGCCCCAGAGGAAGATACTTACTTCTGGGGGGTACACAATCAGGCGGAGCTGGACCTGTTGGTCTTCCTGAAGGGACGGCGACTCGGCTTCGAGGTGAAGTACACCGACACGCCGAAGATCACCGGCTCGCAGCGACAGGCTATCGAACAACTTGGATTGGATTCGCTGACGATCATCGTCCCAGGCGAGGCAGACTATCCCATCGAGGATCGTATCCGTGTTCTGGGCTTGAATCGAACCGTGGCGTCCATGCCGCCGACGTAGTGCCTCGGTCACGCGCCCGCGGGGGCTTCGTCCTGGATGTGGTCCTTGGGCTTGTACCAGAGGGCGACCGGGATGAACACGAACGAAGTCACCAGCATGGCGATCGCGAAGAACCAGTAGTAGCTCGCGCCGGGCAGCTTGCTCGTGCCGTCGGGATTCTCGATCGCCACATTCACGACCGCCGCGATGATGTTCCCCAGCGAGATCGACAGGAGGTTGAGCGCCTGGATGAGCGATTTCATCTTGTTGGGGGCCTGGGTATAGGCAAACTCCAGCGATGTGATGGAGACCATCAGCTCCGCGGCGGTCAGAAAGACGTAGGCAACGACCTGCCAGCCGATGGAAGGCCGGCCGCCCTGCTGGATCTGCGTCTCGATCCAGATGGGGACCAGGAAACTGGCCGCGGTGACGAACATGCCGATTTCCATCTTGCGAAGCAGCGTCAAGGGCCAGAGCCTGTTGATCGCAGGATAGACCACGTAGGCGAACAGAGGGATCATCACGACCACGAGCACGGAATTGGCAGCCTGCATCTGGGCGGGCAGCCAGTTCATGCCCAGCCATTTGAGCTCCATCTTCTCCGCCTGGAGCACCCAGGCCGACTGCGACTGGTAGTACAGCGCGAAGAACATCGAGAGGAACAGGAAGATGATGGCGATCTTGGCGAGGTTGATGCTCTGTTCCCGGTCGAAGATCTGGGCCCAGGCCTTGGGGCCCGCGGGAGGGATGTCCACCATTCTGCGCCCGCCCAGCCAGTAAGCGAGCGTCGCGAGGACCATGAAGCTGGCGGGGACGCCGAAGCCGACGCCAGGCCCATGCTTCTCCAGCAGGATCGGGCACCACCACATCGAGATCGCGGCGCCCACGTTGATCGAGAAGTAGAACCAGCTATAGCACTTCTCGATCAGGTGCTTGTTCGAGGGTCCGAACTGGTCGCCTACGTTCGCGGAGACGCAGGGTTTGACGATCCCCGAGCCAACGGCGATCAGGATCAATCCCGCGGCCAAGCCCAGGCGGGTGTGGTCGAAGGCGAGGAAGAAGAGCCCGACGCAATAGACGATGTTGAACCAGAGGATGGTCTTGAATTTGCCGAGCCAGATGTCCGAGATCACCGCGCCGACAATGGACATAAAGTAGACCGCGGCGGTGAACCAGTGGAACCACGCCTTGGCGGACTCGCCGGGCATGACCTTCAAGGCCCCCTGGGGACCGAGCAGGTAGTTCGTCATGAACACGACGAGGATGGAACTCATGCCGTAGAAGGCGAATCGCTCGGCGCCTTCATTCGCGAGGATATACGGCACGCTCGGCGGCATCTTCGTCGTCGCCAGCGGCGCGCTGAGGTGTTTGCTCTGGGCCATGGTCGTCCTGCCATCTCCTGATATCGACTGTCAATGGCGGCCATAGTAATGGCCCCGCCCGCCCGGAGCAAGCAGAAGTGGCTTATCCGCACCGGATACGAATGGTAGAATAGGCGAAGTGAACAGGCAAGGAGCACTCGGTCTTGTATGGAGGACTCGCGATGTCTCGAATCAGTCAGCCGCCGCAACACCCGTATTCGCGGAGATTCACCGGTCTTGTCCTGTGGGGGCTCGCAGTCGTCGGCCTTGGGGCCGGGATGAGCCGGGCTGGACGAGCCGCCTCGACCCGGGATTCACTCGAACCGTTGAATCGATTCCCACGCATGGTTCAGGAGTACTTCGTCGACCAGGTCCGCAAAGTGGATGCGGATGTGGACCGACGATACGCCGAGTTGACGAACCGGGAGGACGCGGAGGCCTATATCCGCACTGTTCGCGAGAAGATCGACCTGTGCTTCGGGCCTTGGCCCGAGAAAACCCCGTTGAACCCCCGCGTCACCGGCGTGGTCGAGCGGGACTCCTATCGGATCGAGAAGGTGGTCTTCGAGAGCCGGCCGGGCTTTCTCGTCACCGCGAACCTCTACGTGCCGAAGGGACGGGCCTTCCCGCTTCCCGGCGTCGTCGGCTCCTGCGGGCATTCCACGAACGGCAAGGCCGCGGAACCCTACCAGGGCTTCGCCCAGGGCCTGGCGCGACAAGGCTACGTCGTGCTCATCTACGACCCCATCGGCCAGGGCGAGCGGCTCCAATACCCCGACGAGCAGCTCAAATCCCGCATCGGCGTCGGCGTCCGCGAGCACCTCTATGCAGGCAACCAGCAGTTCCTCGTCGGCGAGTTTTTCGGCTCCTGGCGGGCCTGGGACGGCATCCGCGCCCTCGACTACCTGCTCACCCGCGAGGAGGTCGATCCGAAGCACGTCGGCATCACCGGCTGTTCCGGCGGCGGCACGATGACCACGTGGCTCTGCGGCGTCGAGCGACGATGGACCATGGCGGCGCCGAGCTGCTTCGTCACGACGTTCCTGCGGAACACGGAGAACGAGCTGCCCGCGGACACGGAACAGTGCCCGCCCAGGGCGCTGGCTCTCGGGCTGGACCACTGCGATTTCCTGGCGGCCATGGCGCCCAAACCGGTCATCATCCTGGCCAAGGAAATGGACTTTTTCGACATCCGCGGCAGCGAGACCGCCTATGCTCGCCTCCGGCGGCTCTATAGCCTGCTGGGCGAAGAACAGAACGTGAGCCTCTTCACCGGACCGGGCTATCATGGCTACTCTCAGGAGAGCCGGGAGGCCATGTACCGCTGGTTCAATCGCGCTACCGGCGTCAGCGACGCCCGGTCCGAGCCTGATCTGACCATCGAGAAAGACGAGACGCTCTGGTGCGCGCCGAAGGGACAGATCTGCGAGTTGAACTCACGGCCGATCTACTCCTTCACCGCGGAGACCGCAAGGGCCCTGGCCGCGAAACGACCGAAGGAGTTCACCTTGCCGCAGCTTCGCGCCCGGGTTCGTGAGCTGCTTCGCTTGCCCGAGGTGCAGACGACATCGGCGCCGCCCTGCCGGGTCCTGCGAAACTGGCGGTCGCGCGGGTATCCGAGACCGCGATGGACCACCTTCGTGGTCGAGACCGAGCCGGGCATCCAGGCGGTTGTCTATCGCCTGGGCAGCGAGCAACTGCTGTCCCGCCCAAACGCCGACAGCGGCCGGGCTATTCTGTATGTCGCCCACCAGTCCAGCGATGCAGAACTGCGGACCGACCCGCTCCTCGCGGAACTGATGAAGGCGGAGCCCAACACCGCCTTCTACACGGTCGATGTCCGCGGCATCGGCGAATCCCGTCCGGACACGTGCGACGAGGATTCGTTCCTGTCCCTCTATGGCAGCGACTACTTCTACTCGATCCATTCGATCATGCTGGATCGCCCGTACATCGGGCACAAGACGCACGATGTCCTCCGCGTGCTCGACTGGCTCGGCAGCGTGGGTCACAACGAGATCCACGTGGTCGGCAAGGGCTGGGGCGCGCTGCCCGCGACATTCGCGAGCGTCCTGTCCGACCGCGTCACGCAGGTGACCCTGAAGAACGCGTTGACTTCCTACCAGGAGGTCGCGGAATCGAGCCAGTACGCCTGGCCGCTCTCGACGCTCGTGCCCGATGTGTTGTCGGCCTTCGATCTGCCCGACTGCTATCGGGCGCTGCAGGAGAAGGGGCTTCGGCGGATTGAGCCCTGGGGTCCCGACGCAAGACCATCGGGTGATTGAGGTGATCCGACTACGACACGCCCGGCGTGTACGTTGCTCGTCGGGTGTATGACAGAATGAGGGTCCGTTCCCTCGCAGCGATTCGGTGCTCCAGACGGGCATGTCCGCCCGCCTGGAGCACAAGCGAATCGTGTGCTGTTTTTCTGCCATCTGCTCAGCGATAAAGCGGAGTTCACGCGCGGGTGACAACGAATTCCCCATACTCGTCACCGCATTCGATCCCCTTGGTCTGCTCGCACTTGAAGGTATGCAGACCGGTCTTGCCGCTGGGATCATACTGGCCACCGTAGGCGAGATCCATGAAGGCCGCCGAGACACCACGAATCATGTAGGCCGACGGCCTGTTCGACTTGCCGTGGTTGACGACGTCCGCCTCGTAGTAGTCGTAGGCCCGGACGACCATTTTCTCACCGGGAATCAACTCGACGACTTCCGAGTTGGCCCAGCCCCAGGCAGTGAAGACAGCGTATGCGCCGTGCAGGATGTCTTCCGGCACGTTGGTAACCATGGGTTGCACCACGGCATTCCACTCCTGCGAGGTGATGATGCCGTAGCCCGTGTGGTAGCCGCATTCGTGAGCAGCATTCACCAGCAGGTACTCCGTCGCCCCAAGAATTGCCGGGTCGACCTTGCTGACCAACCGGTCGGCAAAGCTGTTCCAGAACTGTGCGGGGAGCTGCGTGACGAACACGTTGAAACCCTCAATCATACCGTGTGCGTCGCCGCGGATCTGGATCTTGGACATGTCCGCGATGATCTTCTTGCGGTCAATTGTCATTATGCTTGTTGCGATCATTTTGCATCTCCTTGTATTGCGTTACGCCTTGTAGACTGTGAAGCGGGACTGCGGAGCGCCCTGTACGATGCTTTGTGTCTCTCGGACTTGGAAGGTGCTGATGGGTTTGTCCCAGATCGCCGCGAACATACCGGCAATATAACCGCTGCCAATGAAATTGACGGGCTGGTCGAACTTCCCCCATTTCTTCATCCAGCCTTCGTCGACGTGGGAGTGGGCCAGGACGACCTCGCCGGAGTCGCTTCCCAGGTGGTGAACCGCCATCTGACCCAGGCCAATGGCGCCGTAGTGCTCGCACGCGATGGCGATACGCTCATCCAACGATTCCACATTGTGCTTGTCGAAGTAGTTTGCGAGGACGCCGTGAAAGGTTTCCTCGGAAACCCTGGTGAGCAGATCGGTTTCCTTGGCATCGATGGCAAGCTGCGTGTAGAGCGAGGCGTAGTGGTGGCAGTGGAGGACGGACAACTGCCCATTCAGGTAGTGCCGCATCCGCTTGGCATCGAATTGATGATTGAGGTTCAGCTTCTCTTGCGTTGCTTGCAACATAGTACGTCTCCTGATTACTTGAATTCCTTCTGCAGTTCCTTCAAGGCTTGCTCAAACACGCTGAGCAAATCGGACGAATCCGGTTTGACTCCGGCCTCGGTCGAGGGGATCTTGGTGATCATGGCCATGCGCATTTGCGCCTTCATGCCACCCATTGCCTTGGCCTTCTCATAGTACCCCACTAACTGTTGTCCCATAATACATCTCCTGTCAGTCAACATGACAAATGACTGCATCCGTGCCTTCTTTTTGACCTTCGCATCCGGTGCTTCCTTCTGTATTCTCGGCTGCGGCCAGTATGGGCCGCAGGTAACTCAGGATTCCATCGATACCGCCACCGAACGACGTGATTCGCACGGTGCGATTGCCCTCGATCCCCTTGAGCGTGAATTCTCCTTCAACGACGGCCTTGAAGAACGGTCGGGCAAACTCCGGATAATAGTCGAGCTGGGTCGTCCGACGCAGCGATTCAATGAATGTGCGGGTGATGTCTGTGTCGAAGAGAACCTCGTGAACGTACGAGCCATCGAAACAATCCTCTATGTGTTTGACCTGGTCGATCTTCATGCGGCACACCCGACGGTCGCAATGGTCTTCACGGCATCAAGGAAACGGTCGATTTCCTGGTCGGTGGTGAAACACGAGGGGCTGACCCGAATTGAGCCCGCCGGAGCCGAGCCGATGAAGCGATGGATCAGCGGAGCACAGTGTAAACCCGTGCGAACGGCAATGCCGAAAGATTCCTCGATCATATATCCCGCTTCTTCGCAGGGCAGGTCCGCGACGTTGAGGGAAAGTACGCAGGCGCTATCGGCAGCCGCCCGGGGCGCATGAACGATCACTTCCGGGACCTGCCGGAGTTCTTCACTCAGGTGGGCAATAAGACGTCGGACCCGTCGGCGAATCTCATCGACGCCGTGGTCCAGCACGAAACGAACCCCTGCATCGAGCGCAGCGATCCCGGGCGTGTTCGGCGTGCCCGCTTCATAATACATGGGCATCATTCGAGGTTGCTCGATGAGGTCGCTGCGCACGCCTGTGCCGCCCACTTTGAGCGGCTCGAGACGGAACGGCTCACGCAGGTACAGACCGCCGACGCCGGGGATGCCGTAGAGCGACTTGTGGCCCGCGAATGCAAGCAGGTCCACGCCGGATTCCTGCACGTCGATAGGCACGATTCCGGCCGACTGGGAGGCGTCCACGATGGACAGCACGCCGCGGTCGGACGCGATACGGGCGATTCCCCCGATATCAAGGATCGCGCCCGTGACGTTGGAGCAATGATTGACCACTATCGCGGTCGTGTCCTCCCGAACTGCCGCCGCAATGCTCTCGGCATCCACCCAGCCGTTGGCGTCGCACGGAACCACCGTCAATGTGATGCCCCGTGCGTCCTGGAGCTTCTTGAGCGGTCGCAGCACCGAATTGTGCTCGATGGCCGTCGTGACCACGTGCCCGTGCAGTGAGGAACCGAGGATCGCCAGATTCAGCGCCTCCGTGGCGCCGGAAGTGAGGACGATATTCGCGGGGTCCGGCGCATGGAACAGGCGGGCCAGATTCTCCCGACACTCCCATGTGGCGTGTCCGGCCTTCCGCTCCAACCCGGTTCGTCCCTCGTGCGACGGCGCGGTGGCCAGGCACTCGGCGATAGCCTCATGGACTTCCGGGGGCTTCGGAAAACTCGATGCCGCGTTATTCAAGTAGATCGTCATCTGGGTCAGAACTCGTACTTTGCCTGAATGGCGATGACCGCATTCTCTTCGTTGTTCAGCACGTTTCCGAAGTTGGCGTATCCGCCGGAGACCGTCATGTGGTCGTTCACGACGTAGGCCAATGCCAGGTCCCACCAGTCCTCCTCGGAGGTGACGAGATCCTCTCCGCCGGCCGAGAATTCGTCCATGAGATCGGGTTTCTGACGGTATTCCGCCGCGAAAGCCAACCGATCCGTCAAGAACACGATCACACTGCCTTCGAACGTGGTCCGGCGTGAATCGCCGAAGCCACAAAGGCCCGTGTGGATCGCATCGCCGTTGCGCAGCCCTGCGGAGATGATGATCGGGCGTTTCAGCAGATTCGTGATCGTCTTGCTGGCGACGGCGGTGAATTCCACGCCGGAGGTGGAGTCGACGCCGAGTGTCCGGCACAGCCCCCCCAACTGACGGTTGATGTCCGAGACCCCGTCGTTCCATTTGAAATGGGCGCTCACAGTCACCGCAGGCATCCACTTGTGTCCCCAGGCTCCCTCCTGGACAGCCATGCAGCGAGCATTCACATTGTGCAGCCAAACCGTTTCTTCCACGCGAGTGCCCCCGGTCACGGTATACACGGCATCGCTCCAATCGTCGATCCCCAGGCGCTCCGCCGCATACCCCAGCTCCAATCGCCCAAACAGGTTTTCCGTAATGGCCAGCGACTGGAAGTCCTTGTCCTCCAGGAAGGCGGCACTGGCCGACACGCTGGGCACACCCACCTTGTGGCCTTCTTCGGGCGGATTGGCGAGGTACGCGGTGCTCGTGATGAAGACGCCGCTATTGCCTTCCACCGTGTGCAGAGGGAGCGGCGGTCCGCCTTGCACGGTGCGGACGACTGAAGTCGTGAACAGACTCATCGCGATGAATGTGTGCAGTCTCATGGTGTTGCTCCTGTAGTTGTTCTGTGTGCGCGTTGTCGTTGTCGGCCCTGCGGACCCGATCTTCTTCTATGGGAGTGTGTCGGCGCGAGCCACGTGATTGGCGGGAGATTTCCGCGAGGTCTTCTTGTCGTCCGCGATTGTGTGGAAAACACCGTCGGCGAGACACGGGCTGGAGCGCCCGGTTCCATTCCGCTCTGCTTTCTGAGGTGCCTCAGCATGCTGCCCCCCGAGTATGCGAACCATCCGGCTTACGGCGTTTCTCATCAGGCCGGCCTGACTCCTGAGTTCCTCGGAGGCACTGGCGCTCTGCTCGGCATTCGCTGCGTTCTGCTGCGTGACCTTGTCCATCTGGGCGATCGCACCGTTGATCTGGCTGATCCCCTGCGCCTGTTCATGCGAGGCAGCGGCAATCTCGGAAATGATGTCGGCGGTCTTGGCGACACTGGCCAGAATCTGCTCCAACGATCCGGCGGCCTTCTCCGTGATTTCCACGCCTTTCTTGGCGTTTCCCACAGCTTCCTCGATCATTCGGGTGGTGTTCTTGGCCGCTTCCGCAGACCGCATCGCAAGGTTCCGCACCTCCTCGGCCACGACGGCAAATCCCTTCCCCGCCTCCCCCGCGCGAGCGGCTTCGACGGCCGCGTTCAAGGCCAGCAGATTCGTCTGGAACGCTATTTCGTCGATCACCTTGATGATTTTGGCCGTCTCGTCCGAGGATTTCTGGATGAGGCCCATCGTGTCGTTCATTTGGCAGATGGCTTCAATCCCCTGTTCCGCCATCTTGCGGGATTCCTGGGCCAGGCCGTTCGCCTGCTGTGCGTTGTCCGCATTCTGCTTGGTCATGGAAGCCATTTCCTCCATGCTCGACGACGTTTCTTCGAGGCCGGCGGCCTGCTCGGTCGCCCCCTCGGCCAGGGACTGTGACGCAGCGGACACCTGGTCGGCAGCGCCGCCAATCTGCTGCGAGCCCTCGGTCAGTTCCGCGACGACTCGATTCAGCGGCCGGGTGATTCGCCTCATGGGCAATAGGGTCGCCGCGAACAGAGCCACCAGGGAAACCGTGGCGACGAGGGTCAGCGAATACGTCGCATCGCCCTCGGCACGAGCGGCCACACCGACCATGGCCCCAAACCCCGCCAACGCCACGCTGAGAACGGGGATCATGGTCTTGGTCTCAAGTCTTGATCTTCCCAACATAAGCAACCTTTCTGTTCACACGTTCTTGATTTGTCGTTCAGGAGACAGCCTGCAGATCCTCGCACAAACGCCCTCTCAGGCCATCTCCCCTGTGTCACCCACACGCAGAACAGCATCGATATCCAGAAGAATCTTGACAGAATCACCCACTTTGCCCATGCCAAGGATGAAGTCGGCATCGGTCGCTCCGCCGAACTCGGGGGCTTCCTCAATGACCTGGCCGTCGATGTCCAGCACTTCCTGCACATGGTCCACGACAATGCCGGTGCTGAACTTGCGCCCGCCGTGGGCAATCTCGACAACAATGATGCACGTCTGATCGGTCACCTCGGCGGCCTCCATGCCGAACTTGGCCCGCAGATCAACCACCGGTATGACTTGGCCACGCAGGTTGATGACGCCCTTGACATAGTGGGGCGTCTGAGGCACGGCGGTAACATCGATGTATCCGATGATCTCCCGAACCTTCAGGATTTCCAGGCCATATTCTTCCTGGGCCAGGGCAAAGGTCAGGTATTTGCCTGCTCTGTCCAACACGGCCCCGTTCTGCTCCGTTCCTCGCAGAATTGCAGCCATTATTCAATCTCCTTCGTGCTAGGCCTTTCACGAATCCAGCCGGTCAGGATCAACCGACAATGCGAAGGCCGATCAACAATCCAGAGTCAATCTGAAACAGACTCTTCCACCCGAACGATTGCCATTGCCCATGCCCCATGTCGTTCAACGCCACCGTCGGCGTCAGTGCAACTGCCGTAGGGAATCGCCACTCTAAGATAGGTAGTTAACCTAATTTGGGCGGCGACCCTAACAAGAGAAGGCGGAACACAGTATATATTCCACTTTACAACACGAGCATGGCACGCACAGAATGAGGTTTTTATGGCAGTGACGTGTCAAACCTGCTTGATGAAGGAACCCTCATGGACGGCGGCGTGCTCAGATTACAGGTCTCATAACCAGCGATCCAACTGTAACGAAGGTGCCACGGGGTGCACGCTCCTGCCCCGCAGAATCAAAGCCAAAGACCCGACAGCTTGACCCATGTCCCCCGAGAGGATATGCTCACGGCAGTTCTTCAGAAGGGATCCAATAATGATGCGTACAATGAACATGTTGTTCGTCGGTGCAATACCGGTGCTGGGAATCGGGTGCGAGAGCATGGAGGAATCCATGAGTCTCCGGAAGCCAACGGCCCGCTGATGGGCATGCAATTCAAAAACACCGATGCGTACGCCGCGACGGTTGTCTCCGACATCCAGATCGTGAACCATTATTCGGCGGAGCTGCCGCTGTGGCGGTTTAGCTGTGCGGTATCGAGCCAGGGACAGCGGTTCATGGCGGGGACCGCCGCGCTGGCAATGCGAATTCCCTACGCGGGCAGCCAGACCGTCTCGCTTCCCGCCAGGATCGACTACCCTGACGCACTCCGGCGGCTCGGCGGCACACGGCCTGGAACCACCATCCCGTACGAGGCCGAGGTGGATATGGTCGTCGAAACACCCCGCCTGGGGACGATCATGCTGCCGTTGGCCAACGTCGGCGAAGTCGCCCTGCCCCAGGTTTCTGACGCCGAGTTGCAGAAGCTCCTGGGCAAGACAGAATGACGGAGACACGCCATGGCGGATGAACAAGACAACGAGACCCCGGAGCTCGAGACGGTCGAGCCGATCGGCAAGCGAGTTCTGATCCGCAAGGACCAGGACAAGAAGGAGACCAAGGGCGGAATCAAGCTGCCCGACAACATCGAGATCCCCACGATCACAGGACGCATCGTCGCGGTCTCCGCGGAAGTCGAACACGCGCCGGACCTGCCGCTGCGGAAGTACGACAAAGTCCTGTTCAATCCCAAGGGGGCCATCCCGGTCGACTTTGAGGGGGACAACCGCCTCTTTGTCGTCGAGGTCCAGAACATCGTCGCCGTCTTCCGTAGAAGCTGACGCTCCTGTTGTCGTACGGTCGGACTTCGCCGGCCTTGACGCCGTGCGACCGAGAATGTATAGTGGTGATATACATTGAGGAGAATGCTCTCATGAAGGCATCCGTGGTGGATCTGCGATATCGAATGAACGACGTCCTGAAGGCGCTGGAACGCAACGAGCCGGTGAGTATCCTGAGCCGAGGGCGGTTGAAGGGCGTCATCAAGCCGGTCCGCGACCAAACCAAGGTGAAGGTCCGCGAGCATCCGTTCTTCAACATGCGGGACAATTCCGGGACGGTCGAACAACAGATGGATCGTCTGCGAGGGGGACGATATCGTGATCTTTGACACGGATGTCCTGATCTGGATTCAGAAGGGCAATCTGAAGGCCGCAAGGATCGTCGATCAGACAAAGGATCGCCGTATCTCCGTTTGGACCTACATGGAACTCCTCCAATCCGCCCAGAACAAGAGACAACATGAGTACGTCGCGGACTTCCTGAGCGCGTTCGGGTTCCAGACCCTTCCGCTCACGGAGAACATCGGTCATCGCGCTGCTGTGTACGTGGCGGAGTACACCCTGGCTCATGGCATCCGGGCGGCGGATGCCATCATCGCTGCCACGGCTACCGAAAACAACCTCCCCCTGTGCTCGGGCAACGAGAAGCACTACCGGGCCATTCGCGAGTTGAAACTGAAGGTGTTTCGCCCGTAGGAAGCTACTGGTTGATGGCGGCGGCGAGCCGGTCTACGGCGATGCGGGACACCATCCCTGTGCGGGCAGCCTCTATCGCGACCCTCGCCTCATTGGGGCGATCCATCTGATAGTAGACATAGGCCAGCAGGAATTGGAACGCGGGCGAGGGATTGTCCTGAGCGAGTTCTTCGAGTTTCGCGATCCGCGCCACGAACGCATCGGGTCCGCCGACCGCCTCCACCAGATCCACCCTCGCCAGACCGGCTCTCGCGTCGAGTTCGATGGCCCGCGCCAGAGACAAGACGCTGTTGACGAAATCCCCGACGGCCAGCAGAGCATGGCTTTTGCCGAGGTGCGGACGCACATCGTGGGGGACGTAGACGGACGCGAGGGCGAAGGATTCAGCCGCTCGGTCGTAGCGGCCCTGGCGTGCGCTCAATTCGGCCGCCGTGAGATACCGGTCGAACTGCTGCTGGGTGATCGATTCCCCATTCTCACTGGTCTGCGGCACGGCCTCCGCCGGCGGCTGTTGTGCAGAGGCGGTTTCGGCCGGACTGAAGTCGGGGAGGGCCGGGCCCTGAGGCGTCCGGTCGGTCCCCGATGCAGCCTGGAGACGCGCCGCATACTCCGAGACGCGTTGCAGCGTGGTCGCTAGAGAGGCCGGCTGCGCGACGGAATCACCGCGGAAGTCCATCACGCTGGGCCGGATCTCGCCGGCACACGCCGGCGGCGCCTGCAGGCTGTTATCCGAACGGACGGACGGATCGTAGAGCGTCAGACCGGTGACCTCGCCCGCCGAAGGGACCGCCTCTGCCGGCGGCTGGGACTGCGCTTCGGTCTTGCCCACGTCGAGCCGCTGTTCGATCTGCGAAGCGTTCTGACGCGCCCTCTCGAGATCATCGAGCAGCACTTGCAGGCGACGTTGGTACTCCTGCGGAGGCATGAGCGGATCGTCCAAGGGGCCCGATGGACGCCGGATCGACAGACCGCTCGTCTCATCGGAGGGGGCGACCTTCGCGTCGCCAAGGCCGGTGGGCGCCGGCCAGGAGGGTAGACGCGACGGTTGCCACGCCATCGAGCCGGCATCAGCGGCAAGGTCGTCCGTCAGAGTCGGACGTTGCGGGATCTCGGCCATGGACATCGTCGCGGTCGTCCGGTCCATCGGCAGTGGCGTCAATCCGTCGGCGATCTTCGGACTCGGCGCCGTGAAGATCCCTGAATAGCCCGGCGAGGTCGTAGTCACGGTCCTCGTCGAGGAGTAGTAGGGACTGTAGTTCTGGGGATACCCGGTCAGCCCTTCCGGCACCGTGGAGTAGCGGAGGAACGAATCCAGGCTCGTCGAGCCCAGCGGGGCGCCGAAGCTGTTCGTCGAACGATATGGGACGTTCCCACGGAAATGCTGACCGCCCGGGAGGTTGCCGGTAATCGCGAGATTGCCCGATTGGTCCATGGGATGGGACGTGTCGATCAGGCCATTCTGATAGCTGCTCGGCGGTGTCGTCGCACGGGCGGCGGAATTCGTCCCTGCCCCGAAGGCCCCGGCCGCCAGGACCAGGAGTATCGGTGCTGAAAACGCCACCGACACCCAGCCGGACCCTGCATGGAACTGTAGACCGTTCATACGATGCCACTCCTGTGCACAGAAACGCCTGTACGCACAGATATCGGCAATCTCGTCCCGCAGGTTCACCATCCGCTCGCGACTACGCCATCGCTGGCAAGCCCGCTTCAACTCGACTCGCTCACGTACCTCGGCCGCTTCGCCCAGCCGAGCTTCGTGGCCAGCGTCTCCCACGGCGTCCGCATCGGGTTGTTCACCACGAGAAAGGAACTCTGCTCCCTCGCGATCTGCACAACGTCGTCGATCGCCAGACCGGAAGACACCTGGCCGTCCATAGAGACGGTCGTGCCCTCGTTGATCCGCGAGAAGCGGATCTCGATCACGCCGGCTGCGTCGATCACGATGGGCCGGAAGCTCAGCGAATGCGGGCAGATCGGCGTAATCACCATGGCCTCCATCGAGCCGTCGAGGATCGGCCCGCCCGCGGAGAGGTTGTACGCGGTCGAGCCGGTCGGCGTCGAGACGATCAGCCCATCGCTGACACAACTGGCCACCTCCCGGCCGTCCACCGCGATCTTCAGTTCGATCACGCGAAACGGCGGCCCGGCCGCGACGAAGACGTCGTTCACCGCCTTGGAACGGAACTTCTCGCACCCTCCCTGCGACACGCGACAGCCGAGCATCATCCGCTTCTCGACGGGCGCTGCGCCCGAGACGATGTCGGCGAACATCCGCTTGAACTCCTCCACGCTGAACTCGGCCAGAAACCCGAGTTTGCCGAGGTTGACGCCGATCACCGGGACCTGCGCCTCGCTGAGATCCTTGGCGGCAGAGATGATCGTACCGTCGCCGCCCAGAACGACCGCGAAGTCACAGTCCCGCAGGACATCCAGTGTACACTTCTCGATGCGGCAACTGGCGAGGATCTCCGCCCGGCCTTCGAGGAACTGCGAGAAGTCCCGCATGGCCTCGGCCACCGGCTGCTTCTCAGGATTGCCGAACAGGATCAACCGAGGCAGTGACCTGCCCCGTCGGACGCCGAGTTGACCTGATTTCCCGCTCAATGACCAGCTCCTTGGCCGTTTTGACTATCTCATCGGCAGTAACTCCGGCCTCCATGAGTTGGGCGGCACGGGAGTGGTGCCCGAAGAAGCACCGTCGTGCGCCCAGCACGCGGACCCGGCCCAGTTCGCAGCCATTCGTCGCGGCCGCCTCCAGCAGGGCCGATCCGAAACCACAGGACAGATAGTGGTCCTCGACCGTGATGATCCGCTTGCCCGCGGTCAGGAGGTCCAGCAGCTCTGCATCGATCGGCGCCGCGAACCGTGCGTTGATCACGTCCGCATCGATGCCCGAGGAGCCGAGGGTGTCGGCCGCCTCCAGGGCCTCCGGCAGCAAGGTCCCATAAGACACGATGGCCAGCGAGGACCGAAGGCCCCGCCGGACCACAAGACTCTTGCCAAGCTCAAAGGGCTTCTCGGACCCCGCCTCCGCAACGTGTTTTGTGGGCAGAGAGTCTTTCGGATAGCGAATGACGACCGGCTGCGTATGGGCCAACGCAAATCGCAGCACCCCCTTCATCTCGACCGCGTCGGCAGGGGCGGTGAGAACAACGTTGGGCAGCATTCGCAGGTACCCGATATCCATCAAGCCGTGGTGCGTCGCGCCGTCGGCGCCGACCATGCCCGCCCGGTCCACGCAGAACACCACCGGCAGGTTCTGCAGTGACACCTCCTGGAAGATCTGGTCGAAGCTCCGCTGCAGGAAGGTCGAGTAGATGCACACGACGGGTTTCATCCCGACCTTGGCCAGACCCGCGGCGATGTCCACCGCGGCGCTCTCGGCGATCCCCACGTCGTAGAACCGTTCCGGGAACCGCTTGCGGAAATCCTGGAGTCCGGTGCCGTCGCACATTGCGGAGGTGATGGCGACGATCCTTTTGTCCTGTTCGGCCAAGGCGGTCAGCGACTCGCCGAAGGCATCGGTATAGTTCGGCTCATGGGCCTCCGCACTGCACTCGACGGAGTTGTCGCCGTTGATCTTAAACGGGCCGGTCGAGTGGAATCGGGTCGGGCCCTTGTCCGCAGGATGGAAGCCCTTGCCCTTTTTCGTGTAGACGTGCAGCAGGACGGGATGGTCGATCTGGCCCAGCGCCTTGAACAGGCGGATCAGGGACTCGATGTCATGGCCGTCCACCGGGCCGAAATACGGAATGTTGAGGCTCTCGAACAACTGGCTCGGCGGCACCGCCATGCGGATGCTCTTCTTGACCCGCTCGATGGTCTCTTCGACGCTCCGCCCAATGCCCGGCAGGTGCTCCAGGATGCTCTTGGTGGTCGAACGCAGGCCCTCGTACGTCTGGCTGAGGCGCACCTTCGAGAGGTACTTGGCCACCGCCCCCACTGTCGCGTCGATGGCCATGCTGTTGTCGTTGAGGACGATCAGCATCTGGCGCTTGACCAGCCCGAGGTTGTTGAGCGCCTCGAAGGAAACCCCATTGACGATGCTGGCGTCGCCGACCAGGGCGACGATCCGCGGCGTGGCGCGGGGCAGAGGCGTCGTTCGTCGCTCGTCGCTCGTGGCGAGGCCATCCCGCCCTTGCGTCGCGAGGCCATCGTGGCTTCGCTCCGCGAGGGACGAGGGACGAGGGACGAGAGACGACCCCGTCGCCTTCAACTGCTCGCCCAGAGCCATGCCGATCGCGGTCGCGACGGACGTGCCGGCGTGCCCGACGGTGAACTGGTCCTGGTCGCTCTCGGCGGGATTGGGAAATCCGCTGATGCCCCCGGCGTGGCGCAACCTCTCGAAGCCGGCCTTGCGGCCTGTAACGATTTTGTGGGTGTAGCACTGGTGCCCGACGTCCCACAGGAGTTTGTCCCGCTGAAAATCGAACACGTAGTGCAGCGCAAGCGTCAGCTCGACGGCGCCCAGGTTGCTGGCCAGGTGGCCGCCCGTCTTGCTGACCGAATGCAATATGAACTGGCGGATCTCCTCGGCCAGTTTCTCCAGCTCGGCGACCGAAAGCTTCTTCAGATCCGCCGGGCTGTTGATCTTTTCCAGGTACTTATCACTCATAGACCAGACCGTCCCCAACAAAGCCAAATCGCACTATTGTACTCGAAGAACGGCCCCGGTGCAGGGAAATCGCACGTCTCGCGTATAAATTCTGCACCAACCAGAGAGAAGAAGAGCCGGTGGCTGATCGGCTTCAGCTCCTCCGGCCGGGCAGACCATTCACTCGTTCTCGTACCAGGCGATCTTGTCGTCATTCTCAGAAGCCGAGAGGACGTCCAGATCCCCATCGCCGTCCAAGTCCGCCGCATAGACGCACCGTGCCACCCAGGCATCCGTGCTGATCACCTGCTGATCGCCGAACCGGCCTGACCCGTCGTTCGCATACCAGGCAATCTTGTCGTCCTCAGAAGAAGCGGACAACACGTCCAGGTCGCCATCGCCGTCTAAGTCTGCCGCATAGACGGATGTCGGCCCATTGGTTTCACTCTGTACGATGACATGCTGCTCGGGCTTGAAACCACCATAGAGCGCCGGGCAGAACGCGGACACCACCAGCAGCAGAACGAGTCCTCTTTGCGTGATAGATGATCGGTTCATAGATGCACCCTGCCTTTCAAAGGTCCTGATGCTAACCGCCCGCCGTAGCTTCCCTGGGGCCGCCGATAAAAGGTGTGTCCGGCCTGGCCGGCCCGTGCGACGAGTCTCCGTATGGAACTCCACGATACCGCACGGACGTGGCGTCGTGCAAGGCTTTCTTCTCCACCGAATCCGCATCAATCGGCGTAAATCTACGGATGAACGAAGAAGCGGTGGGCATAGCCCACCCGACCGCTGTCGCTTGGCCGACGATCCCTCGTAATACAGTGTCGAACATACTCACCGGGATTCACAGCTTCCGCCATGTTGCGTTGAAGGTGTGCTCCGCACACCATTCTTAAGACTCGCGGACAAGGCGGACGTGGTTCAGCCGCCGGCCATCAGTCGAAGTGGAAGCCGCACGTGTCCTTCGTGATGTGCTCGGACTCGGTCCGCGGGTACTTGCGGCAGTTCAGCGGACGCAGGGGATAGACGCTGCAGTAGCCCTTGCCGTCGGCGCCGGTCTTGAGAAACCAGCAGACGTTGGGCAGCTTGCAGCAGGCGCCGCAGTTGATGCACTGGCCGCGCCGGCGGTTCGAGACCGGCAGCAGGCAGGTCAGCGTCCTCTTGAGTTTCGCCATCCAGGTGTTTCGTCGTGTATCGGCCATCAGGTTGATTCCGGAATTTCGGTTTCGTTCAGAGGTTTCCTTTATACGTCTCCAACGGGCCCAGGTCAATTCGATCACACGGCGGCGAACCCGAAAAAGGGCTCATCCGGTTCTTGCGTACTTCGGTGGTTCTTGGGGACCTGTCCCCAAACCCCTGAGATTTATCGCTTTGGGCCAATAGCATGGTATGGACAAGAGGGCGACGCCCCCTGCAGGCGGAGTCGGCATGCCCTGTGCAAGCGAGCACGAAG
>Ga0209200_1000479_pt1 | contig 44938 bp, 32 predicted proteins | sample AD_UKC033_MetaG_FD_184406 | JGI IMG/M metagenome (GOLD analysis project Ga0209200, IMG submission 184406) | Active sludge microbial communities of municipal wastewater-treating anaerobic digesters from USA - AD_UKC033_MetaG (SPAdes) (version 2) | ecosystem: Engineered > Bioreactor > Anaerobic >... | reverse complement strand
GGCGTCCAGGGGAGGAAATGGACGGTCTATCTCCCGGATAAAAGGCGTACTGTTTTTAAGGGCGTAATCCGCAATTTCCAGGTTTTTCAGCGCCTCCCCGTAGGCAATGGCATACATGTTGGATTGTTTGCTTTGAATGGTCTTCCGGGTGCGGTCGGTTGGAGCCCAGAGAGCGCCTTCCGACTCGTCCATGTTGCTGATGGCGTACTCCGAACTGGTCCACCTTTCGTAGATCGAATCCGCCTTGGCTTTCACCAGGTCGAAGGTTTGTTTTTGTTTATCGCTGGATTGCTGGATGTAAAACCGGGAAAGGTGGTAAAAAATCCGGTCGGTGAGGGCCAGGGAAAGTTCTTCGTTTTCGGTCTGAGAGCTAAGCGAAAAGATAGTGCTTTCGGGTTTATAGGTGCAAGACAGCAAACCCGACTTTTCCCCTCCTACGGTAAATCCATAAACCCTTTTCAGGGCCGCGTTTTCAAGCAAACTGAATCCGGCCAGTGAATCGGAGCGGAACCGGAAATCCCTATAGGCTTCATCGGCCTCAGCCCATTTTTTATCCAGTGCATAGATCCGGATGATGTGGTTTGCGAGGAAATCTTCCGTTCCCCCCACCGCCGCCTTATCAAACAAGGCCGCATTGACAATGCGCATGGACCTGGACAATTCCACAATCTTATCCAGGGAGACCTTGCCGGTGCCGCTGCCCCCCAGCCCAAACTGGCCCAATAAACCGCTGATGGAACTGTATCCCAGATTTTCCCCTTCGTTCAGGGCAAAAGTGAGTGTCGCATTAAAGGTGACCGGTTGGAACCGGGCTTTTAAATACATCAGTGTTCCGGTCAGGAGGGACAGTACGAGTATCAGATACCTTCCTTTCCATAAAAGCAGGACGAATCCCTTTCCTTTGACGATGATGTCTTTTAAACTGAGGTCCTGGTCGTAATATGCGCCTGGGATCTTTGGATCGTTTATATTGATTTGCTCAGGCATCGTAATTTAAAAGCGGGGAAAGCCATTTTTCCGTAAGACTAATATCCTGGTTTTTCCGGAGTGCATACTCTTCCACCTGGTCCCGGCCGATGTTGCCGAGGCCAAAATATTTAGACTGGGGATGGCTGAAGTACCAGCCGCTGACGGAAGAGGCCGGATGCATGGCCATGCTTTCCGTAAGGTTCATGCCGATTTTACTCTCTACGCCAAGCAGGTCAAACAGGGTTTGTTTTTCGGTATGGTCCGGGCAGGCGGGGTAGCCGGGTGCCGGCCGGATGCCCTGGTATTTTTCAGCGATCAGTTCTTCATTGGTCAGCTTTTCATCACTGTAAGCCCACCACTCCGTCCGCATCCGGTAATGCATACATTCCGCAAAGGCTTCCGCCAAGCGGTCTCCCAGGGATTTGAGCAGTATGGCATGGTAATCGTCGTGTCCGGCCTGCAATTCCCGGACTTTTTCATCGAGACCGATCCCTGCCGTGACGGCGAAACCTCCGATATAATCGGTTTTCCCGGATGACTTCGGCGCAATAAAATCGGCCAGGGACAAATAAGGGATGCCGGCTGACTTTTCCCGCTGCTGCCTGAGGTGGTGGGCTACCGCGACGACCTCCCCGGCTTCATTCCGGATTTCGATATCATCGGTTTCCAGGCTGTTCGCTTTGAAAATACCCACGATTCCTTCCGCCCTGATCCATTTTTCATCAATGATGCGCCGAAGGAGGCTTTGGGCATCCAGGTAAAGTTTTTTGGCTTCCACGCCCACCAGGGGATCTTCAAAGAGGGCGGGATATTTGCCATTGAGTTGCCAGGAAGAAAAGAAAGGAGTCCAGTCAATAAAATCACTCAGTTCTTCCAGGGAGTAATCCAGCAGGACTTTGGTCCCCAGCCACTTTGGTTTGGGAGGTTCGTAACGGTCCCAGTCGATGCCCAGTTTTTGTTTGCGAGCAGTCTCCAGGGAAACGTAGGTTTTGGTGGTCTCCCGCTCCGACCGCGATTTCCTCACCTGGGTGTATTCATCCCTGGTCTTTTCAATAAAAACCTGGCGGCCCACTTCATCCTTGCTCAACAGGGCGCTTACGACAGCCACACTGCGGGAGGCATCCAGGACGTGGATGACCGGAGCAAGGTTATACTGGGGTTCAATTTTGATCGCCGTGTGCAGTTTGGACGTAGTGGCGCCACCGATGAGCAAAGGCAGGTTCATGCCCCGGCGTTGCATTTCTTTTGCCACATACACCATTTCGTCCAGGGAAGGGGTGATCAGGCCGCTCAGGCCGATGATATCCACCTTCTCCGCCAGGGCAGTTTCCAGGATCTTGTCGCAGGGTACCATCACCCCCAGATCCACAATGGTATAGTTGTTGCAGCCCAGCACGACGCCCACGATGTTTTTTCCGATATCGTGCACGTCGCCCTTTACGGTAGCCATCAGGATCTTGCCTTTGGAACTGTCCCCGGCGGATTGTTTCTGGGCTTCGATGAAAGGGGTGAGATAAGCCACCGCCTTCTTCATCACCCGGGCGCTTTTGACCACCTGGGGCAGGAACATTTTACCGGATCCGAAAAGGTCGCCTACCACGTTCATGCCTTCCATCAGCGGCCCTTCGATGACGGACAGGGCCATGGGGTATTCCTTCCGGATCTCTTCGGTGTCCGTCTCGATGTACTCGTCAATCCCTTTTACCAGGGAATGGATCAGGCGCTGGCGCACCGGTTCCTTTCGCCAGGATTCATCCTTCTGCAACACTTTGCCGCCCCCTTTGATCCGGTCGGCGTATTGAATCAATGCCTCCGTGGCCTTTTCATTCCGGTTAAATAAAACATCCTCCACCAGCTTGAGCAGGTCCTTGGGAATTTCTTCATAGACTTCGATCATACCGGCGTTCACGATACCCATATCCATGCCTGCCTGGATGGCATGGTACAGGAAGGCCGAATGCATGGCCTCCCTGACGTGGTCGTTTCCGCGGAACGAAAACGAAAGGTTGCTCACGCCCCCGCTGACCAGGCTGCCCGGGCAGAGTTTTTTGATCTGGCGGGTGGCTTCAATGAAATTGATGGCATATTCATTGTGCTCTTCGATGCCGGTGGCGATGGCAAAAATATTTGGATCAAAAATGATGTCCTGGGGTTTGAATCCCACTTGTTTGGTCAGGATGTCATAGGCCCTTTTGCAAATCGACACTTTCCGTTCAACGGTATCGGCCTGTCCCTGCTCGTCAAAAGCCATGACCACGGCGGCGGCGCCATAACGGTGTACCAGTTTGGCTTGCCGGATAAACTCCGCTTCCCCCTCTTTCATGGAAATCGAATTGACAATGCCTTTGCCCTGGAGGCATTTAAGGCCGGTTTCGATGACCTTCCATTTGGAGGAATCCACCATAATGGGCAGGCGCGCGATTTCCGGTTCGGCGGCGATCAACAATAAAAACTTTTTCATGGCCGCTTCCGAATCGAGCAAACCTTCATCCATGTTGACATCAATCACCTGGGCCCCGCCTTCCACCTGCTGGCGCGCCACCGACAAGGCTTCGGCGTATTTGTCTTCTTTTATCAGGCGGGCGAAAGCTTTAGACCCCGTGACATTGGTGCGTTCGCCGATATTGACAAAATTAAGGTCGGGGTGAAAAATCAATGGCTCCAGGCCGGACAGTTCCGTGTATGGAGGCACCTTGGGAATGTTCCGCGGTTTTAACCCTTTCACGCTTCGGGCCATGACCCGGATATGGTCAGGCGTGGTCCCGCAGCAGCCCCCCACGATATTGACAAAACCGTTGTCCGCAAAGTCGCGCATATAACTTTCCATTTCCTCAGGGGTTTGATCGTAACCCCCCAATTCATTGGGCAGGCCGGCATTGGGATAGGCGCTCAGGTAACAGTCCGCCACTTTGGACAAGGCTTCTATATGCGGCCGGAGTTCTTTGGCACCCAGTGCGCAATTGAGTCCCACACTGAAAAGGTTGGCATGTTTTACAGAAATCCAAAAGGCTTCTGCAGTCTGGCCCGACAAGGTGCGTCCGCTGGCATCGGTAATCGTACCGGATACCATGAGCGGAAGCAGCTTGCCGGTGTCCTCCAGATATTGCTGAACGGCAAAAAGGGCTGCTTTGCAGTTTAAGGTATCAAATACGGTTTCCACCAGCAGGAGGTCGACTCCCCCGTCCACCAATCCCCGGATCTGCTCGTAATATATGGTGACCAGTTCGTCAAAATAGATGGACCGGAATCCCGGATTGTTGACATCGGGAGAAAGGGAGGCCGTTTTATTGGTCGGCCCGATGGCGCCCGCCACAAAACAGGGACGGTAGGGATGGGAGGCCAGGTATTCTTCCACCGCATTTTTCGCCAGTTGTGCTGAACAGAGGTTCAACTCATAAGCCAGGCCCTCCATATGGTAATCGGCCAGCGAAACCGCATTCGCATTGAATGTATTGGTTTCAATAATGTCTGAGCCGGCTTCCAGGTAGGCCTTGTGGATGTCCCGGATGATCTTGGGCTGGGTCAGGCTGAGCAATTCGTTATTGCCTTTTACGTCATAGGCATAATCCTTGAAGCGTTCGCCGCGGTATCCTTTTTCGTCCAGGGCATGTTTCTGGATCATGGTGCCCATAGCGCCGTCAAGAACCAGGATGCGTTGTTTGATGATCTCGTGTATGGAGTCGCTCATTTTGGGTGAGCAAAGGTAAGGACTTGAATGCTATTAAACTATGGACTTTGGTCCCTGTACCTTTTATCTATCTCCTTGGATAGTTGGCCGGCAGAATGTCCCTGACCGGTTTTAAAGCCGTGGTCCATTCACTCCCTTGCCATGGCCAAATATGCCTCGCGTGAAGAATAAGTTAGGAACATGCTTTGAGCATCTTTTTTTACGAACCCGTTTACAACTGAAAAGTATGCACAACCTTCAACAGGAGGGCCCGGTATTCGGAATAAGGGAGATGGGGGTCTTTCAGGCCAAGGTCGTTAAGGCTTTCGTTGTAGACCAGGTAAAATCATTTCCGTCCTTTGTATTGTAACGGAGGCGGAAATTCAGGGCCTTGACGCGGGTCAATGAATTGACCTGCACAAAAGTGTTGATGCTCAGTTTCACATTCAGGGAAGTGGCGATCTTCATGCGGGCAACATGGGCTATATAATCGGGGGATGCTTTAAACCGGATTTGGTTAAATTGGTAAAATCCACTCAGGGTCAGGTATTTCGAAAAGATGCAGAGGGGACGGTCAATTGAAAACGAAGGCTGCTGAAAGGGATGCGTGCTTCCATCATCCATCCTTCCCCATTCCTTGTGACCTTGGCCTCCCAATACGAATTCCAGGACAGATCCACGGAGAGTTCGCCCTGCCCGTCATTACTTACACTCACATCGATGCGGAAACCGGTCGGGGAAACCACAAAAAGCAATCCGTTTTCCTGGTCTTTATAGGTATCCAGCAATATGGCGATCTGCTCCATGGACAGCCCCCATTTATCCCGTTCAAAATAGGATCCCTGGATCTGGCCCGGGTCATCGTAACATATGGCGGAGAAATAAAGATATTTTTCATCGTAAGCCATGCTGAACCGGGTCCTGGTATTGGGCTTATTGGAATAAGAAGGCCAGTGGCTCACAAAGTCCAGGGTATCTGAACCCCATTCCAGGGGATCGACCTGTCCGTCAAAATCGATGGTATTCCGGAGCCTTGATATGCTGGTCAGGGTTGCCGCCTTTCCTGATTTATCGTTTGTTGGAACTGGGTTGGACATTTCCATCGGTTGACCCCATGAAATGACGCGGATAAAAGAAATAGCCAGCCAGATCCTATGTTTCACACCTGGAGTTAAAAGACTGATTTAAATGATTCAAAACATCCTGGATCCATCCAGTTTCACCTCCGCGTATTGCCAGCTTTGTTGCAGGTCTTTTTCAATAGCAGCCAGTGCCTTTGGGTCCTTTTTCAACTGGTACGCTTTTTTAAGGCCATGTTGTGCCCATCCATTCCTGGGCAGCCAGGCAAGGTCTGCCTTATACGTTTCGATCGCTTCGTCATAGTGGCCGCTTTCTACCAAAACCGCACCCAGGTGATGACGGACTGAAAAAAACCAGTCGGGAGGTTCGTTGTAATTCAGGGCATCTTCGATGGAAACAGCCTCTTTTAGCAGTGTTATGCTTGCATCAAAAGATTTTTCCTTTGCCAGTATTTCGGCTTGTAAAACTTTGGAGGCGATGGCGACAATGTCCGAAATGCGGTTGATCCCCCAGATGGTGAGTTCTTGCAGACTGCTGTCCCGGGCCAGGGAATCGAGGGTGCTCAGCTCCCCTTTCGCTTGTGAAAGTTCCCCCTTGCCAAGCCGGGCAAAGCCCCTGGCGTAATGCCGGATCGCCTGCACATAAGGGAGCATCGAGGGCTCGGGTTGGATAAGAATGGAATCCCATTCTCCGAATTTTACCTGAACAAAATAAGGGATGGTATAATAATGCTGCAGCGTCGCCCAGGCCGGATCCGGCATCAGGTCTTTATTGACATGGTCCCTCATTTTATAAGCGGCCATCAGGGCCCAGTCCTTTTTCCCCTCCATGGTGGCGGTGGCTGCGAGGAAATGATAATTGTGCGGATAATAGGCCAGCGGGTAAACGCCCTGGGCATGGCAACTGCTTACGTAGTGGCTGTCGATTTTTACGGCGTTCAGGTTGGCCAGTGAGCCTTCATGGTAATCCCCGGTGCGGATATAAATATGAGAGGGCATATGGACCAGGTGGCCGGCGCCCGGGACCATGCCCCGGTCAAATTTTCGCGCGCTCTCCAGGCCCCTGCCAGGATTGAATGATGCTTCCACGGCATGGATATAAAAATGATGAAAGCCGGGATGGTTGGGATATTGTTTGAGCAGGCGTTCGATGATGGCCACGATCTCCGGCGTCCAGGGTTTTGGATTACCTTTCTTATCCCAAAGATCCCAGGGATGAAGGTCCATGACCGATTCCACATACAGGGCGGCGATCTCCGAATCATCGGGATAGGTTTCATGCAATTTTTTCATCGCTGCGGAATAGGCGCTGTCCAGGGCTCTCCGGTCTTCCACAGGGTCCGGTACGTAGCGAGTTGCCAGGGCCTGGATCATGGCTTTTTCTTTAGGGCTTGCCGGTCCGGAATATTTTATAGCCTGTTGAACGGCTGCATAAGCCCGTTGATAATTGTCTGGTTCCATGCCTGCATTGTAATTGGGACCCAATACGTAAGCGAAGCCCCAATGGCACATGGCACAGGCAGAATCCAGTTTCGTAGCATAATAAAAAGACCGGGCTGCTTCGGCATGGTTAAAGGCATAGGATAATTTCAATCCCTGGTCAAAATATTGTTGAACTTGGGCATGTGAGGTTGTGATCGGATAATGCAGATCACCCAAACCTTCAAACAGGGGGGCCACCTGGTCAGTGGAATACCAGGCGGCGTCGGTGGGTTGTGCACCGCACATGGATACCGGCGCAACCATACCGCCGGAAGGAACCGGTGTATCCTTCGATTTACAATGAAACAAAATACAAAGGCAAATGCCATAAAAAATATTTTTCATGTATTGGAATTTGGGGTTTTGAAATTTATTCCAAAAATAATCATTTCATCAGGCAGGTCTTAAACGATTCCGGGGGCGGCTGATCTTTATTTGCTCCAATCATTCCCAGATTAATATTTAATTTACCGGCCACTACTCGTTAATCCATTTCATGCAGTTCCCGATTCTGATCATTCTATTTGTTTTCCACGCCATAAACAGCCTGGACAACCACAAGCCGCCAAGCCCATTTGGCGCCCTGCCCAGCGCAAGACAACTGGCCTGGCACGAGACCGAGGTCTATGGGCTGATTCATTTTACACCCACAACCTTCGAGAATAAAGAATGGGGCTTTGGCGATGCCGATCCCTCCCTATTTAACCCCCGGGATTTTGATGCCGGCCAGATTATTTCCGCCGCCAAAGCCGGTGGTTTAAAAGGTTTGATCCTGGTGGCCAAACACCACGATGGCTTCTGCCTCTGGCCGACTAAAACGACCGAATACAATATTTCCAAAAGCCCCTGGCGCAACGGTAAGGGAGATATGGTGCGCGAGTTTGAGCAGGCCTGCAGAAAGGCCGGGCTGAAATTCGGAGTGTATTGTTCCCCCTGGGACCGCAACAACGAATATTATGGCCAGCCAGAATACCTGGATATCTATCGAGCCCAGCTCCGCGAATTGTATACTGAATATGGGCCCCTGTTTATGAGCTGGCATGATGGAGCCAATGGGGGCGATGGCTATTACGGCGGAAAGCGGGAAATAAGAAAAATTGACAATACGGTTTATTATGACTGGGAAAACACCTGGAATAACATCACGCGGAAACTTCAACCCATGGCTGCTATTTTCAGCGATATCGGACCAGACGTCCGATGGGTAGGCAATGAAAAGGGGATTGCTGCCGAAAAACACTGGGCGACCTTCAACCCTGAAGCCGAGACCGGGTCTATTGCTGTACCCGGAAATGTAAATACCCGGATGAGTAATGAAGGAACCCATCGGGGAAAATATTGGATACCCGCTGAATGTGATGTCCCTTTGCGGCCGGGATGGTTTTATCATCCTGAACAGGACGGCAAGGAAAAATCTACGGACCAGGTATTTGACCTTTATTTAAAGAGCGTGGGCCGGGGCGCCTGCCTGGATCTCGGGCTGGCACCTGGGCCAAATGGGCTGCTGCATGAGAATGATGTCCGCATCCTAAAGCAATTCGGTGAAAAAGTCCGGGCTACGTTTGAAACCAATCTCATCCGCGGAGCCACCCTCATCCCATCCCATACTAGAGGCAAGGCTTATGCGGCTAAAAATATGCAGGACGGTGACCGCTATACTTATTGGTCAACTTCAGACAAGGTTCAGAAAGCAAAAATTGAAATTGTTTTAGCTGAAAAAAAGGAATTGGACCTGATCCAGCTGCGGGAGAATATCAAGCTGGGACAACGGGTTGAAAGGGCCGATATTGAAATCATGGAACAGGGTGGTTGGAGGGCCCTGGTATCAGTACCAACCATCGGGGCAAACCGGCTGATTCGCCTGGACAACCCAATAATTACAGACCGGCTCCGGATTACGCTCGAAGCGCCGGCGCCCCTGTGCATAAGTGAAATCGGCTTGTACAAAATCCAATAGCCTGGGCGTCCGGTGTATTCCATAGTCATTAACCAATGATCCCATACAGCCAATGGTATCCGGATAGTATTTTTACTTTATGATCAGAAGGTCTTGTATTCTATTGAACCTGTGCTTATGCCTTCCTTTCTTTTTACCGGGTCAGAACATGTCCCTGGAAACCCTCCAGGATAAAATTAAAGGAGGTTGGGCAGGACAGGCCATCGGGGTCACCTTCGGCGGGCCGGTCGAATTCCGCTTCAACGGCACCATCATCCAGTCCTATCAGCCCCTTCCTTGGTACAGGGGTTATGTGGCGGAAATGATGAAATCAAACGAAGGCCTCTACGATGATCTTTACCTTGACCTCACCTGGGTCGAAGTGCTGGAAAAATATGGCTTGCACGCCCCGGCAGAACATTTTGCTAAGGCTTTTGCTTACAAAGGGTACAAGTTATGGCATGCCAACCAGGCCGCCCGGTACAATATCCTTCATGGAATAGCGGCTCCGCACAGCGGCCATTGGATGAACAATCCCCATGCTGATTGCATCGATTTCCAGATCGAAGCGGATTTTGCAGGCCTGATGTCCCCCGGCATGTCCCAGTCCGCAGCCCTGATCTGCGACCGGGTAGGGCATATCATGAACTACGGGGACGGTTGGTATGGTGGCGTCTTCATTGCTTCCATGTATTCCTGGGCATTTATTTCATCCAATATCCCTAATATCGTATCCCAGGCCTTAAAATCCATTCCGGCCAACACCCGGTATCACCAGGTGATTGCCGACGTGCTGGCCTGGTACAAAAAATACCCGAAAGACTGGACCAAAACCTGGCTGGAAGTACAGAACAAATGGTCAGAGGATATCGGTTGCCCGGATGGGGTTTATGCCCCTTTTAACATTGACGCTGCCATCAATTCAGCTTATGTAGTTATTGGATTATTGTATGGGAAAGGTGATTTCACCCAGACCATCGAGATCACCACCCGTTGCGGGCAGGATGCGGATTGCAATCCGGCTTCCGCAGGAGGAATCCTGGGTACCATTCTGGGTTACCAGCAAATCCCGGCTTATTGGCTCCAGGGCCTGGAAGGGGCTGAAGATCTCAAATTTGCCCAAACCGATTATTCCCTGAACAAAGCCTATGAAGTAAGCCTGAAACATGCCATCGAGCATATCCGGCTCAACGGAGGCTGGGTCGAGGAAGGAACGGTGCGCATCGTGGCGCAAAAACCGGTCCCGGTGAAATTTGAGCAGTCTTTTGAAAATACCTATCCAGTCCAAAAAACCTATATCGGGACGGTCCTTGAGAACGAGTATTACTTTCCTTTTGAGGGCACCGGCATTGTGGTCAAGGGTTATGTCAGCAATTGGGACGGCCTTGGCCCGGCCTATTCCGCCAAAGCAGAAATCTACCTGGACGAGATTAAAACCGAAACCGTGGATCTGCCTTCCAATTTCCTTACCCGCAGGCATGAACTGTTCTGGAAATATGGCCTGCCCAAAGGACGGCATACCCTCAGGATAAAATTGCTCAACCGGGATAAACAATACGAGGTACGGATCACCGACATCCTGACTTATAGCAATACCCGCACCCAAATGGAAAAAGTCCACCATTTTGGTCAAACACCAAAAAAAAATTAATAATTAATAATTAAAGAATTAAGGAGGATCTACCCTTAATTCCTTAAATCTTTAATTTTTTTAATTGCATTATGCATATTCCCAGCCATTTTAAAATCGAGGACCCCCTGATCATCGATCAGTTTATTCAAGACCATGGATTCGCCACTTTGATCTCCCAAGGGTCCCCCTACCCCCTGGCGACACATATCCCCCTTGAACTGGAAACCCTGCCTTCCGGCATTCAAATCCTCCATGGGCATATGTCCAAATCCAATCCCCAATGGACCTATTTTGCAGGTCATCCTTTTGTGCTCGCCGTATTTATGTCCCCGGTGCATCAGTACATCTCGTCCTCCTGGTACCGCCATGCCAATGTATCCACCTGGAACTACCTGAGCGTCCAGGTATCGGGGAGAATCCGGCTGATCGAAGGGGAAAAGCTTAAAGAAGCGCTCCGCCGTCTCACCCATAAATATGAAAAACATTCCGAGCAGCCGCTTGAATTTGATCAGTTGCCGCCGTCGGTGCAGAATCAGATGCGGGGGGTAGCGGGTTTTGAAATCGAGATCGAAAAAAAGGAGGCCTCCTTCAAACTCAGTCAGAACCGGAACGAAGAGGATTTTGCCAACATCATCCGTGAATTACGCAAAAAAGGAAACCCGGAAGCCGATAAAATGGCGGAGCTGATGATCGCTGCCGCCCAATCCAAATCAAATCATGTCTGAATTTCCCCGCCTTTTCCTTTATTCGCTTCAATTAAATGAAGCCCATCACCGGTCTTTCTCAGAACTGGTCGGAAAGCATGCAAACAATATAAGCATCGGCCTGATCGAAAATGCGGCCGATGTCATCCCCGATTCCGCAGGCTGGGTGCGGGATATCCGTGAGCGCCTAAGGAACGAGGGATATCAAATAGAAGCCATAGATCTCAGGGAATGGAACGGTAAACCGGAAGCCCTCCGGAATCTGATGTTTTCAAAAGACGTGATCTGGACCGGCGGGGGCCATACCTATTACCTGAACTGGATTTTGAAGTCATCCGGGGCCGACGGGGTCATTCGGGATTTTGTGCAGGCAGGCCGTGTGTATGCCGGCTGGAGTGCCGGGGCTGCAGTGGCCGGGCCAACCACCCGTTTTTACGATGCCATGGGCGATGATCCTTCGGCTGCCCCTGAACAGTCGTGGGATGGGCTGGGCCTGACGGAAATATCCATCGTGCCCCATATCAATCATCCCGATTTCAGAGGGGGGGCGCTGGAAACGGAGACCCTTCTAAAAACGGCGGGATATATACCCCTGGCATTGGAAGATGACCAAGTCTTGATCATCCAGGGAGAAAAGAAATGGGTGGTTTAATACCCTATTCTCATTTCACGGAAAAACCATAGGAGGTGCTTGACCTGAAGGTCTCTCCAGGCTGGAGGATGGTATTGGGGAAGGCCGGTTGGTTGGGGGAATCCGGAAAATGCTGGGTCTCCAGGCAAAAGCCGGCGTGTTTTTGATAGTTCCTCCCCTCTTTGGTATCCGTATGCCCGCCCCTTAAAAAGTTGCCCGTATAAAACTGAACTCCTGGTTCTGAAGTATGCACGGTCATCAAACGACCGCTCCCCGGGTGATAAGCCGTCGCGGCAAGGGTGCCGGGTTTATTCAATACAAAGTTATGGTCGTAACCTCCTTTGATCTGACTGATATCCCTGCCTATGGGTTTGGCTTCTGTAAAATCCATGGGCGTGCCTTTGACGAGGGCCAGATTGCCCAGGGGGATGAGGCTTTCATCCACCGGGGTGAATTGGTCCGCGTTGATATACAATTCATGTCCCAGGATGGTGCTGTCCGTGCCCGCAGAGAGGTTAAAATAAGCATGGTTGGACAGGTTGACCGGTGTGGCCTGGTCCGTCGTGGCCATATAATCGATTTTCAATTGATTGTCCCAGGTCAGCGTATACGTCACTTCCACATTAAGATTTCCTGGAAATCCTTCCTCCCCATCCACGCTCAGGTAGCCAAGAGTGACGCTGCTGTCGGTATGGCTCAAAGCCTTCCAGAGGGCCTTGTCAAAACCGCGGATTCCCCCGTGCAGGCTGTTTTTGCCGTTGTTGGCCGCCAGCTTGTAGGTTTTGCCATTCAGGGAAAAACTGGCTTTGGCGATACGGTTGGCATACCTTCCGACAATGCAGCCGAAAAAAGGATTGCCGGCTTGCCTGAACCCTTCCAGGGTATTAAAGCCCAGCAGGACGTCGCCGGGAACGCCGGTGCGGTCCGCGACCATCAGTTGGGTAATGGTGGCGCCAAAATTGGTGACAGAGACTTCCATCCCATTGTTGTTCTTAAACGTAAAGAGCGAAACCGTATCGGAATCGATCATGCCAAAAGGAGCGATCGTGATCATTTGATGAGTGCTTGGCGGCATGGGCGCCGGCGTTTCTTTTTGTTCTCCGGACTTGCAGGCAGCGAATGCCCCAAGAATTAAAATCCCGGCGGAGGAGTTAAAAATGGTTTTCATACACTCTAAGATTCCTGCAAATAAAGATATGAAGATAAAAAAGGGTTTGGCCCACAGGGTAAATATTTTTTGGAGCCGGTCCGAATTATCAGATGGACTTGCATTTTCCTTATACATTTGACCTCATTAAGTCATGCAACACGACCCATTCGCAGCGCTGCGGATAAGAGAGTTCAGGTTTTTTATTTTAGGAAGATTATTGTTTATCACCGGCTTGCGCATGATGGCGACCGTGGTGGCCTGGTGGCTGTATGAGACAACGCGCGATCCTTTCGCCATCGGTTTGATCGGACTAGCGGAAGTGATCCCGGCGGTTGGATTGGCTCTTTATGCCGGCCATTTCCTGGATACCCACGAAAGGTCCGCCGTACTGAAGAAGGCGGTGATGCTCTACGGAGTGGTATCCTTCCTGATGTTTATCCTTTCCACCTCCCTGGTCCAGGCGCACACGGTACAAAAAACCTGGATAGCCGGAGTGTATCTCCTCATCTTTTTCACCGGCGCCATCCGGGCTTTTGCCGGCTCTTCCTTCCAGTCCCTCCTGGGGCAACTGGTCCCTTTTGCCCTTCTTCCCAATGCCATTACCTGGAGCAGCGGGACCTGGCTGATTTCGTCCATTATCGGGCATGCGGCAGGCGGATTCCTGATTGCCCTGATTGCCGTAAAAGGCGCCCTGCTGATTTCATTCCTGTGCTTTGTGGTCGCCTGCCTAGTGCTTTGGAAGATTGCCCCCAAACCCCTTCCCGAATCCCGTCGCCACGCTTCCACCTGGAGCAGTGTAAAAGAGGGCTTGTCCTTTGTGTACAAAACCAAAGACCTGATGGCTTCCATGACCCTGGACCTCTTCGCGGTCCTCTTTGGGGGGGCGGTAGCCATGATCCCGGCCTTTGCCAAAGACATCCTGAATGTGGGGCCCCTGGCTTTTGGCTGGCTCAATGCAGCCACCGATATCGGTTCCATTCTCACGGTCACGACGCTCACCCTTTCCCCGCTTAAACGCAAACAGGGAAAAATTTTGATGATCGCGGTTGCCGGTTTCGGCATTTCCATCATCGTGTTTGGTTTATCCAGATCCTACCTGCTTTCGTTCATAGCGCTGTTCCTGAGCGGTATGCTGGATGGGATCAGCGCCATCGTCCGCGGGACCATTGCCCAGATCAAAACGCCCAACGAGCTTAAGGGCCGTGTCATGTCCGTCAATTCGATGTTTGTCAATTCTTCCAATGAATTCGGACAGTTTGAAAGCGGCCTCGCTGCCCGCCTGATGGGTCTTGTTCCCTCTGTGATCTTCGGAGGCAGCATGACCTTGCTCGTGGTGATCATTACCTGGTTTAAGGCGCCTTCTCTAAGGAAACTGGAATATTGACAACCCAGCCCCTGCCATCCTTTCAACAGCCTTTTTTATCTTTACCGAAAACCCGGTTTGCCACTCCTGGACCGGTCCGGGCAGATACAAAGCATTCACCGATATATTCATAAAGCAAATGATTCATACCGAGGCGAGCATCGTGATCAAACGTCCCATCGACGAAGTTTTTAGATTGCAGACAGACCTGGGCCGGTACAAAGACTGGCAAGACGGGCTGGTCGAAGCAGCCTGGACTTCACCGGGCCCGGCGGGCGTAGGATCGACATACAAATTCATCACCGCGAATGCAGGCATGCGTTTCGAACTTCCGGGGGAAATTATTGAATGGGACCTCCCGAGAGGCTGGAAATGGAAAGCAAGGAGTGGTCCCATAACCATTGAGGGTGGTTACCGCTTTGAACCAACGGGACAGGGTACAAAATTGACCATGTTCTCCGACTCCGAATTAAAAGGAATGATGAAACTTATGCCGGCCTGGTTGTATAAATACCTTGGGGAACGCTCACAAAAACGTTCATTAAACCAGTTGAAATCCCTGATTGAATCCGGTAACCAGCATATCCAGGAAGCCTCAACCTGATTACTGACTACTGATTACTGACTACTGACTACTGATTACTCAACAATTCATCCACCGCCCTGAACACATATCCCCTTTCTTTCAAAAGGACGAGCAAACGGGGCAAAAGGGAATAGAACTTTTCCGGTCTGGCCGGTCCTGCCCCGATATGCATAAGTAAAATAAATCCGTTGAGCCCGCGGGCCTTTTCAAACCGGACTACGGACTCATAGATCGTCTCATTGCTCCGGTAATTTTTATCGGCCAGTGTGGTATAATCCGTATGACTCAGCGTACCTTGAGAAAAATTGATCAGTTGAATGCCTTTCTCGGCGGACCAGGCCGAGATGGTGTCGTTATACCATTCGAAGGGAGGAAGATAATACAAGGCCCTGCTTACATCCGCCCCGGCTTCTTCCATGGCTTTGTAGTTTAAGTCCAGGTCGGTTGAAAATTCGTGTTTGTCGACCAGCAGGCTGTCCCTGCGGACCCAATCGCAATAAAGCAAATGCTGATCCGAATGCGCGCCCATATAATGCCCGTCCCGGATCAGTCTGCGCAAATCTTTCCGGAAAAGCGGGTTGCGGTAAAACCGGCCGGTGAAAAAAAAGGAGGCCGGCACCTTATTCCTTTTAAGTTGTTTCCGGACATAGGTCAAACCTTCGCCGAATTCATCACCCGAAAAAATCAGGGCGATTTCCGGGACCGCGGGATGGCCCCGGGTAATGGCTCCCTGGACATAGGTTTTGTTCTGATATTGACCCGTTTGTCCGGTCAGGATTTGAGGACCGGCCCCGATACTTAATATCAAGAGGGGAAGATATTTTACAGCCGCAGGCATGGCGCTTATTTGATCAGGCGAAGGGCTTCCTTTTTACTCAGTCCGGACAAGGCATCGTGTTCTTTCACAAATTCAAGGACGGCCTGAGGATTGACCCTTGAATATTGCCTCAAGGCCCATCCAATGGCCTTCCTCAAAAAAAATTCCTTTGAATGAATATGAGGCAATATGGTCTTTTTCATCAGTTCAAAATCCGTATTCCCCTTATATCCAAGTTGGTGAAGAATGGCGCTGCGGTTGAGCCAAAGGTCCGGATGACGGGTCCAACGACGGATCCGGGCGGCTTTCTTCTCCGGGAACACCGAAAACCAGTGGCCTGCCGCCTTAGCGGCCAGGAGGTCAACCGTATCCCACCAGGATTTGCGGAGGATCAGTTTTTCAATAAGGTCTATGGTCCCTGTCGTGTAAACCTTCCGGGCGGCCCAGAGAATTTCCAAACCGCAGTATTGCATCTCCCGCTGATCGAAGGCCCAGGTTTGAAGAAGGATGGTTTCGAGATGGCCTTTTTTGGCAAATGCGAGGAGGGGATTCCGGTAGGGTTTGAAGACCAGGTTTCGTTCGGTGGAAGAAATTCCGAAATATTGAAACCGGTTTTTCATATACCGGGCCATGGCCGACGCCCGTTCAGGGTCGGCCTTGTTTTGCATGTCCCTGTAGCATGTTTTAAGGCAGGATTCGGGAGTCCCGCAGGAAGCCGGGGAGTCTAATTGAGGTGAACTTTGGGCCAAAGACTGACGGCATTATTGAGGATAAACAACCCGGTGATCTCATAGGTAAAATAATCCCTGATCGGAAAGTTTTCCACCAGGTCGGCAACTTGTTCCCGGTTTTCGGCGTGGAAAACGATCCAGCCGCTGGAACGGTCCTCACTGATCGCATACATTTCGATGACGCCTTCGATGAGGAGGTCGTTGACGATCTTCCGGTGGGCAGGCAACAATTCCCAGAATTCCTCGTCCAGTTTGTCCAGATGCACATTGACCATGTAACTCTCCATACGAATAAAATTAAAGGAATTAGCCAGAACTTCGTGAATTAAATAATTAAAGGAATCCCTCTTTTGGAAAAGCCTGCATGCCCTGTTTCCCTCCCCGGTGGGTTTAAAAGTCTGAACCCAGGGATATGTAAAACCGCGGCTTTAGCACTTCACGGGTTTCAATGCCCCAGGCATAATCGGCCCTTACCTGGTAACCCAGCATGTTCAGCCTCAAGCCTGTACCATAACCGATAACCAGCGGATCCCTGGCGTAAACCAGGCTGATACTGACCTTGGGATTGGATACGGAAGTGGTGTTGAGCGGGCTGTCCTGATCAAAGGGGTTCCGCCCAAACCAAGCCGTTCCGGCATCCACGAAACCGACCACCTGGAAATTCCGGAGAAAGACCGAACGTAATTCCCGCCTGGACAAGTATTGGATTAATGGGATTCTCAGTTCCGTATTGAACAATACATGGCTGGATCCGTTCCGGATATTTTGTTTGAATCCCCTCAGGTGAGCCCCGAGTGCATAATAGGCATAATTGTTGTCTCCGGGTATTGGGGTATCGTCGTCGTATTGGGGGGTGAGCCAATTGTCGACCCCGCCCAGGAAAAACAAAATACGCTCTGAGCCATAAGAGGTTGCCCCGGAAAGGCGCATGGCCAAGATCGTCCTGCGGTCCAAGCCGATATAATGACGGGCATCAAAACCCAGAACGGTCATAAATCCTTTGGCCAGGTTGAGTTTCCAGTCATCCACGATCTGGATCTGCATTTTTTTAACCAGTTCGCCATAAAACTTGGCACGCGTACCTGTAAAACGGTTGATATCAATGGGCGTGGTGTTGTCATAGACATATTCTGCCCGGAGGCCAAACCGCTGATTGGTTTCAGGGTCGGCGGGCAACGTGGTGGGATCTGTGGCAAGCAAAGTGCTCCGGTCAAACCGGAAGGTGGCGGCGAGCCGGGCGCTTTGATAAGTATCAAAGGGATATTTCAATTGGTAGACCCCGATCACGCTGGAATTGCGTACCCTTTGGGAAAGGATCTGGCTGATTTCCACCGTGGAATACCTGGACTGCCGGTAGATGGCGTATCGTTTGTCAATACGTCTTTTATTATCATCGAAAATCAGGAAATATTCCGTGCCGTTGAAGGTGGTGGGTATCCGGACCCCTCCTTCAAAGCTGTAATCTTCAAACAAATCTTTGGTCTGGGCTTTGACCAGAAAGCCCGTGGGGGGGTACTCAAATCCCCTTTTCTGACCCGCATAGCTGTTGAGGCCGCCAAACAACAGGCCATTGTCCATGGTGGTCACGACATTATCCAGTTTGAATTTCAACCTGGAGGCGACCATCCTCGTAAATTGAAACGGCTCCGGAATCTCGGTCCTCTGTGGTTTAAAAACAGCGGAATCCCGGACCGGGGAACTTACCGATGGTTTTTTTTCCGAATCCATTGCAGGCCTGAGGGGGGCTTGGGTCATGCCGGGAGGATCGGGAAATTCGCTTTGGAATAAAGCGATCGTTTTGGGGGTACTGGTCACTTCCCCCGTGATCCGGCCCGTGGAAAGACCCTGAGGAGCCATTCCTTTGAGGTCCATTCGATTTTTAATATAGACGGAGTAACCGGGAGCCAGGGTATCCGTGACCCGGATGGCTTCCGTAAATGCCAGGACCTTTCGACCGTTTTTGATCACTCCTACCGCACTCTGGTCCGCACCATGGAAGGTGATAAAATCGTGGTCCCCACGGGAAGAATGTACCAGGCTGCCGGACCAGTCCGCATCAATAACCATGGTTTTACGCTGGGTCACGCCATGGTCATTAAAAAGAAAGGAAACCTGGTTTTCACCGGAAAGACAGGGTTTGTCCAGTTCAAAATGAATATTGGAAGTCAGCCGACGGAGCTTTTTGGACTCAATGTTTTTGCCCAGGTCGAAGGGCATGAAAAAAATATTGAAAGGCTGAATCGGAAGGAGGGTGTCCACCGGCATGGTAAATAAGGTGTCCAGGGCACGGTTGGATTTAAACAGGACCCCCTTCTCTCCGTTGAGCGAAATATAACTGGCGTCCAGGTCATCGTAAAAATCCTGGGTCAGCCTGCGACTTTCCCGGGTCAGGGGAAGGTAATAGTACAAGTCTGACAAAGCATCCGTGGACGCATTGAGCAAAAGGGTTTTATCATCGATCCAGTCAATCCCGTACACCCGCTGGTATTCCGGGGACAATTTATCCTGGCTGGATTTGCCGGTCCTGAGATCGATTCGGTACAACATCCATACGTCGTGTTTCTCGGTGACCAGGACCATTTCATTTCCATTCGGATGCCAGGCAAATACCGGGATCTGGTAATCGGTTTCCTGTACATTGTTTTTGACCCCTCCCCGGAATATCCTCGCCGGTTTGCCGGACCTGCGGTCCTGGACAAAAACCTTGTACCGGCCGCGATCGTTGACCGCATAAGCAAACCGGTTGCCGTCCGGGGACACCCGGACCGCGGACACCGGCAGTTTCTTTTTATTTTTAATCGTCAGCGCCTGGTTTTCATTTACTGCCCGGAAAGCGCTTCGGTCCTCCTGGTAATTTTTCCTGAAATAACTGAGGCTGGCGGCCGCTATTTCTTCAAATGGCGTGCCCAGGATATACAGGAAAGAAGATTTAATGTTCCGGTTTATCCGGGCCAGGTAGAGGATATTGGAGACATTGGATCTCCCGTATTCGCGGGTGAGATAATTCCAGAATGCATAACCCATCAGCCTGGGGTGATCTTTGGCCAAGGTTTCGAATTTGCGGTTGGGGGGACTGTGTTGCAGGAGGTCCCTGAATTGGTTGTCGGCCCGGGTATTCCAGTCTTCTCCCAGGTAAGCGATCAGGCCCTCCCTGAACCAGTCCGGAATTTTTAACTGGATGGATTTCTGCACAAAACCCTGCAGGCCGCTGCCATAGATCATGGCATTGAGGTATACCTCTCCTATGCCCTCCCGGATCTGCCTGCGCAGGTGATTGTGGTCCCCGTCAAAATAGACAAAGACCCGGTTGCCCAGTACCGTGGTCCGGTCATTCCGGCTGATAAAAACTTCATCGATACCGATATTGGATTGTTTCAGGTCACTGATATCGGTATAACAGATGATTTCAATTTTGTCATTCAGCTTATGCTCCAGGATGCTCTCAATGCTTCTAAAATCGTATTCCGCCAGGGATAGGGTGATCTGGCCCACATTCCTCGCCTTTCCATACCAGTAATTGACAAAATTCTGGGTCTCATACATGTACCAGTCATCAAAGTCATCGTGATGCTGGATCCTGTTCTTTCCGAATTCCGTCTCGATACCGCTTTGGGCATAGCTCCAAAATGCCCCAAAAATGAATCCAATGGACCAAATCAGCCTCCAAGCCATGGAATAAAGATAAAGGAAAATGGATTTAGGGGTTAAGGTTAAGGCTAAGGCTAAGGTTAAGGGGACACCATCCACCAACTCTAAAATATCTTCACCATCCCCTCGTACCTCACCTTCCACTTCCCATTATCAGGGAATCCCGGGGCCTTACCGCCCGGATCTGATTCCGTGCCTGCGCACATCATGGCTATGGCGGCAAGCAGGCCTCCGTTGCCGGGAAGGTAAAGGGTCAGTCTTGTGTCCTGGTAATTGTGGCCGTTGATGAGATAGGTGTTTTTTTGCACAGGCATGAGCAGGGCTTCGACGGCCGCTTCCGGCCGGTTCAGGCGGCAGGCGGCCATGGCCATCATCGGGTAATCCCATCCCCAGGTAGTCTGCCAGTTCCATTTTTCAAGAATGGTATTGAGGGTATGATTCATAATGGAAGTATCCAGGCCGTTGGAAGGCGGTATGCCGGCTGAGGCTCCCAGGACGGAAGGGTGGTCACGGAGGTATTGGGGGTTGGTATATGAGTCTGGTGCAGACCGGGCGGCCAGGTATACCCCCTCCCGGTGAGGCAAGGGCGCGAGCCTTTCTATTTTGTCTTTCCATTCCGGATGTTCCGGCAGCCCCAGGCGCTTACGCCATCGCTGGGCCACCGAAAGGGCCCAATGCCAATAGGCCAATTCAAAAGTCGGATTGACGGTGGTGAGCGGATCGTGGCTTTCCTGGGCAGGGATCAAGCCGGGTCCAAGATTATAGGTATGACTGCTGCTGTCCCAGGCCAGGAAATCAGCCATAAAGTCCGCCGTGGCAAAAACAAGCTCTTTATACTTATTCAGTTTTTTCCGGGAAGGCTGGATTTTGTATAACAACTCACTCATGTAAATGACATGGGCTTGCTGCCAGACCAGGAAAGATCCGATCGAGGATGGGGTCTCGTTTCCCCAGGGATCGGTCATTTTCTGCCAGCGAACCCCTTTATAACCTTGCCGGAGTGCCAGTTTTTCCGCATTCGGCAAGGCTTTGAAATACCAATCCAGGCTTTTCTTCATCAATTCGGGCCTCCCCCAAAGCGCAAAGTGGACGGCATGCCACCAATGCATTTCCATATGAGGACGTCCAAACCAACTGTTATAGGTCAGCCCGGTCTCCTGCGGCGGGGTCGGAGACACCCCCTGTACCCGGGTAAGGTACTGGGAAAGGACGATCCTTCGTTCCAGCTCATCAGCCCTTTGATCCAGGCTGCCGGACAGGTCCAGGGCTCCCCCGCTCATCCAGAATTTTTTCCAGGCCTGGGCGCTGGCCAAACGGGTTTTCTCAAAGTCAGGAACCTTCCTTTTGGAGGACTGCTCTGAGAACAATACAGTCAATTCAAATGGGCCCTTAGTCCCGGGTTTTATTACAAAATATTGAGGTTGCACTTCATAAATATCCGCTGCCGCATTCCATTGCATTTGGATCAAATAGTGGCTGCGGTCAATTGATGCATAGATTTCTGCGCCCCCTTTGTGTCTTGCGAGTCTAGATTGTTGGGTTGAATCGTAGGTCCAGTTGATGCCGGTATCCTTCCAAAGGCCGGTGGGGGAGGGAATCCTGATCCGTATCCCGATTTGGTTCGATTCCAGCAAGGGTCCTTCCAGCCGGAAGGACACGGCGTCCATTTTCGGATGGGCTGCCGTGATCACCCTGACCAGCCGCTGGTCCAAGGCAAAGCTGCTGGTCACCGTTCCGGTCCACAAATCCATTTGTTGATGGATCTGCCCGAGATCGGCCACCCGAACCAACCTTCCATCGTCATGCTGCATTTCCAGGCCGACATTGGCGAGGTGGAGTCGGTGCGGATTGGACCTGAAATAATCGGTGGCTTCCTGTTTCCTTTTAGCCTCATGGTCCTGGACAGCGTATGCGGTTTTCTTGCCATTAAAGACATACTCCCTCAGGGTTTCCTCAAAAGTATAGCCCCCCTTATTGGGAAATGAATGCCAGGCCCAGTCGGTTTGCGTCCCCAGGGGTATGCCGCCCGCATAGGCTTCCGGAAAAGTCTGCATGCCGGTGGCATCCAGGGTATATGCGAAGGCCCCATTGCCGACAGTCAGGGCTGACAAGCTGTCGAATCGGGTGATGGAAATCCGGTGCCGGTTGACGACTGCTTTTCGGTCGATTGGGGCCTGGGCGGAAACCAGGTTTGAGGAAATAAATAAAATCCACCAGCAACAATAGGTATAAAATCGTTGTTTTCCCTTCCACATCGGAATCCTCAAGATAAGGTCCGAACCGGAAAGTTCAAGAAGTAATTTGAAATCAATGAATTATCCTGCCACCCATTGCCTGGTTCATCCTCAGCCACTTACTATCCTGTTACTGGCCTTAATAGATTTTTAACACTCCCCACTTACAATTTTTGTTGAAGCAATAACCTATATTTGTAAATCTTGAATAAACTGAGGTATATATTGATCTTCACCCTGGTGCTTGCCTTGTCACCCTGCAGGGACCTTATGATCCTGTACCTTCCCAATAATATCGTATTGAATCTTCAGCCGCTCATTGAAGAAGAAAACCACAGCGATACCCAGGAAAAATCCGGTAAAGAAAAGCAAGACAAATATTTTGGCCTTTATATGGCCTCCATCCGGGAATCCGATTCCCGCGCCTCCATGCTGATCGTCGATCAGAAGATTGCTTTCGAAAACCACTGCGACTCCCTTACCCAGCCTCCCAACGCCTGACATTGAATAGTCATTCCCTTCGCGGAACCAGGCACTCCTGTGCCCGGCTGTTTCTTATTTATTCTTTTCTAAAAACTTCTATTCAATGCGTACTCATAAAGACATCCTTCGGACAGAGATGACCCCGCCGCAGGCACTGGAAATTCTCAAAGAAGGCAACCTTCGTTTTTTAAATAATATCCGGATCAACCGGGACCTGTTAAAACTGGTGGACGAACATACCGAAAGCCAGGCCCCGTTTGCGGCGATATTGGGTTGCAGTGATTCGAGGGTACCCGTTGAAATTGTGTTCGACCAGGGATTGGGTGACCTCTTTGTGGTCCGGTTGGCGGGCAATATCGCCAGCATCAATGCCATCGGCAGCCTGGAATTTTCCTGCAAACTGCTGGGCTCCAAAATCATCGTGGTGCTTGGGCATACGTCCTGCGGGGCTGTTAAAGCGGCCTGCGACAAGACCTACCTGGGCAACCTGGAGACGCTGGTGAAAAGCATTGAACCTGCTGTACACGATGAAAGTGTGGCGCATCTCAAAAGGGATTCCAACGACAAGGATTTTCTCAAAAAAGTCACCATACTGAATATCCGGCACCAGATCAATACCATTTACCACGAGAGCGAGATTCTCCGGGAGATGGTGGAAAAGGGCCAGATCATTCTGGTCGGGGCTTTGTATGATGTGAATTCAGGAGAGGTCCAGTTCTTAGATCCGATGGATTAACCGGAAGGGAGGTATGGAATAGAATTAAGGTACCGATTTCCATTTCAGAAATATCCAAAAAACGCAACCCAATGAATCGCATTTCCATAAAACTCAGTAAAGGGGACCTCTTTGGGGGTCTTACTGCGGGTATTGTGGCTTTGCCGTTGGCACTGGCTTTTGGAGTCCAATCTGGAATGGGGGCCACCGCTGGCCTTTATGGTGCCGTTTTTCTTGGATTTTTTGCCGCCCTTTTAGGGGGCACTCCCCAGCAGATCAGCGGACCAACAGGGCCTATGACGGTGGTGACCGCGGCAACCGTAGCCGCATTGATTGCAAAGGCCGGGGACTTCACCACGGCCTTCCCCGCGATCATTGCCACCTTTGTTTTGGCTGGTTTGATGCAGATCGTTGTGGGGACCCTGCGGCTGGGATCCTATATCCGGTACATTCCCTACCCGGTGATTTCCGGTTTTATGAGCGGGATCGGAGTGATCATCATCCTGTTTCAGTTTTTTCCTGCCTTGGGCCTCAACAGTCCGGCGACCACGCTTGAAGTTTTTGGAGCAATACCCGGCGCCCTGGCGCAAGTCAATATCTGGGCATTGATTTTTACCCTGCTGACCATCGGGATCATTTATCTGTTTCCTAAACTGACGCGATCGGTTCCTTCCACCCTCGTGGCTTTGTTGGCCGTGACGGGGCTGTCCCTCGTATTGGGCCACGAAATCCCGGTTATCGGGAACATCCCGCAGGGTTTTCCTCCCATTCACCTGGATAAGATCTTCTCCGTTGATCCATCCCTGTTTATGGTGATCCTGGAAGCCGCGGCCACGCTGGCGGCGCTGGGTGCGGTGGATTCCCTGCTGACCTCGGTGATCGCGGATAACGTGACCAAAACGAAACATTCCAGCAATAAGGAATTGATCGGCCAGGGAGTGGGCAATGCGTTGAGCGGCTTATTTGGAGGGATTCCGGGAGCGGGTGCTACCATGCGGACGCTTGTCAATGTCAGGTCAGGCGGCAAAACCAGGCTCTCCGGGATGATCCATGCCCTCGTCCTCTTGTTTATCGCCCTCGGCCTCGGCACGTATGCGGCCCTGATCCCCAAATCGGTTTTGGCAGGGATCCTGATTACAGTGGGTATAAGCATCCTGGACTACCGGGCGCTTCGCCAGATCCGGCAAACTCCGCTCACGGATGCCCTGGTCATGGTGATCGTCCTGGTGATCACCGTCTTGTTTGACCTGCTGATTGCCGTCGGGGTGGGTATTTTGCTGGCCTCGATCCTGTTTATGAAAAAAATGGGAGACCTGATGGAAGCGAATTCCTATATCCTTAGCCTGGAAAAAGTAAAGGCTGAAGAAAAAAAGATCAATGAGTCCATTCCTGAATCGCTTAAAGATTCCGTGTTTGTAAAACAAATGGATGGTCCGTTGTTTTTTGGATCAGCAACCGGCTTTCAGGACCTGCTTAAAAAGATGCCCGATACGCATTTTGTGATCATCCGGATGGATAAGGTGCCCTACATCGACCAGACCGGATTTTATGCCCTGGAAGATTCCATACTCGCGCTGGAACAAAGAAATATAGAAGTATTGCTCTGTGGAATAAATGAACAGCCGCTGCAGCGGCTGAAGGCGGTAAGACTGATTCCCGGCCTCATCAGCAAGGAACATGTTTTCCCGGATTTTTCAGCCTGCCTGGAGTGGTTATCCGTCAACCCGGTATCCGATAACAGGCACTTCACCGTGCCTGCCTGAGATACTTATTGTACCTGATTCCGTCCAAAACCATTATTCAGTTCGGGCCTGTTCCCGGAAGTCCGGGGCCCGTGTATTCAATTAATATAAATAATAAAAAAATGAACTTATCCAATATAAAAGAGAATCTTAAATCCGATCTGCTGTCCGGATTTGTTGTATTCCTGGTGGCGCTGCCGCTCTGCCTGGGAATCGCACTGGCCTCAGGCGCGCCATTGGTTGCCGGCCTGATTGCCGGCATTGTAGGCGGCCTGGTAATCGGTCCGATCAGCAAGTCCCAGCTCAGTGTGAGCGGGCCGGCAGCGGGGCTCACGGCCATTTGCCTTGCGGGGATCAACAGCCTGGGTTCCTACGAATTGTTTCTCCTTGCGGTCCTCCTAGGAGGAGGCATCCAGGTCTTGCTGGCCTTTGTCAGGGCCGGGAGCATTGCTTATTATTTCCCGTCCAATGTGATCAAAGGCATGCTCACCGGCATCGGGATCATCATTATACTCAAACAGTTGCCTTACATGCTGGGATATCGTACGGATGCCGGAAGCGCCACCGCCTCTTCCTCCTCTTTTGACCTGTTTGATTACATTCATCCCGGCGCTGCCCTCATCGGCCTCATCAGCCTTGCGATCTTATTCGCCTGGGACAAATACAAACCGGTAAAAATGTTGCCCGGGGCGCTGTTGGCGGTGGTTTCGGCCGTATTGATCAACCAGGTTTTTATTTTAACCGGTGCTGGCTCAATGGTTGCGGGAAGCGGTTTCCTGGTCAACCTTCCCACCTTTGATAATTTCAGCAGTCTGACCAGCCAATTGTCCTTTCCCGATTTTGGAGGCATCACCAATAAGGAAGTGTGGATCCTGGCCCTCACCTTGGGCATCGTGGCCTCCCTGGAATCGTTATTGACCATCGAAGCCACCGACCGATTGGACCCAAATAAGCGGGTGACTCCCACCAACCGTGAATTGCTGGCCCAGGGAATGGGAAATATCACCAGCGGTTTAATCGGCGGTTTACCCCTCACTACGGTGATCGTGAGGTCGAGCGCCAACATCAACGCAGGCGCAAAATCAAAGATGTCCACCATCGTGCATGGTTTTCTCCTGTTGATTGGGGCCTTGTTTTTTGCAAGGTACCTCAATCATATCCCCCTTGCAGCCCTGGCCGCCATCCTGGTGGCTACCGGATATAAATTAAGCCACCCCGTGGTTATCAAGAAAATGTTTGATAAATCAAAATACCAATGGCTTCCCTTTGTGGTCACCGTCGCGGCCGTGGTGCTCACGGATCTGCTCACCGGAGTGATGATCGGCATGGCCTTCAGCGTACTGGCCATTCTCATAGGCAATATCAAACACGCTTACTTCTTCAAAGCAGATGAATATAAATCCGGCAAACTCATCACCCTGGTGCTTGCTGAAGAAGTCTCTTTCCTGAACAAGGCCGCCATACGGTTGACCCTTTCAAAAGTTCCCAAAGGCAGCCGGGTGGTCATCGATGCTTCCCATTCCACCTATATCGACCACGACGTGTTGGAAATCATCCGGGAATTCCAGCACGATACCGCCCCGACTCAAGGCATTTCACTCATCCTGAAAGGCTTTAAAGAGGAGTACGAAATCAAAAACAACGATCATGTCTATATCGGGGAGATCCCGGAACCGCTTCGAAAGCTGGAAGCCAAAAAAGAATTCATCACGCAGCGGGAAACCCTCAATCTCCTGACCTGAAAAAAAATTTGTGAGTTTTTTCAAAGTTTGAGGTGCTGGCCTCCCTTTTGGTCAGCACCTTTTTGAAATCGCCCTTTAATTTTTAATTCTTAATTCTTAATTCTTTAATTTCTTAATTACTTAAACACATGCGTATCCATACTTATGAAAATAAAGACACACTGACCCCTGAAAACGCCCTCACTTATTTGAAGGAAGGCAACCTCCGCTTTGTAAACAATATCCGGGTAAACCGAGATCTCCTGCAATTGGTGGATCAGTATTCCACCGGGCAATTCCCCTTTGCGGCCATTTTGGGCTGCAGCGACAGCCGCGTACCGGTTGAACTGATTTTTGACCAGGGACTCGGCGACCTCTTTGTCGTCCGCCTGGCCGGTAACATCGCCAGCACCAACGCCATCGGCAGCCTGGAATTCTCCTGCAAGGTACTGGGCTCAAAAATCATTGTGGTCTTGGGCCATACCGAATGCGGGGCCGTCAAATCGGCTTGCGACTCCGTGGAACTGGGTAACGTCACTTCGGTCCTCAAACACATAGAGCCGGCCATCGCTCTGGAAAAAGAAATCCAAAATAACCGCAATTCCAAAAACAAGGAATTTGTCAACCGGATTCTGCACCACAACCTGGATTACCAGATCGAAACGATTCTCGATCAGAGCGATATCCTGAGAGAAATGTTTTTCCAGCACCAGATCGCCATCGTGGGGGCCTTGTACGATATCAAAACCGGTTTGGTGAGTTTTTATGATAATGCGGCGCAAAAATACCGCGAAAGAGCATTGATGAGATCCGCAATGGGTTAATGTTCATTTTTTTGATTAAAAGGTACCGGTCTAAGGTTTGGCCGGTGCCTTTTTTTATTATATGAATAATCCGGCGGAACAAGCTCAGGCCTGTTTCATCAGCAATTGAAGCAGTTTCCGGTCCAGCTTATTGCCGTACCATTCTTCATATTGCACATCTTCCCGCCGGCTGTTGAGGATTCCAAAATCCCCGGAAAATTCCCAGAGCGCAAAACCGATCTGGTTCTGCTTCAGGATATCCAATACATCGCCAAACCAGGCCAGGAATACGGGGTGCGGGGTTTTGATCCAGCAGCCGCATTCCCCGCAATGTACGCCCACCCCCTGGTTTTTCAGATCGATCCAGGGTTTATAATATTCTTCCAGCATGGCCCTGCTGAAATATTTGTCCCCAACCTGTCCGGGCCACAGCAGCTCGGGCATGTTTTCCCGGTTATTGGAGGACCAGGACGCCTTGTAATGGGAGATCATGCCCGGGAAATAACCGCGGCAACTCTGGGCGATTTTTAAATCCGCCAGTTCAGGGACCACCAGGTTGCCCACGTTATTGCCATCCGCGATGATGAGGTGCCTTTTGTTTTCTTTCCAAATAGCTTCAGAAGCAGCTACAGCGATCTCTCGGTAGAGGAGTCCCGGCACCGCGCTCCGGGCCGAGTGCTGATCATTCATATCTTCCCGCACACAAGGTTCATTCAACAGGTCGAAACTGATTTTCTTGCGGGAAACGTCTTTAAATTTTTTGGCCCAGAAATTCCAATGAAAATTAAAGGCTTCTACTGCGGCTTTGTCTTTCCAGAGGTTAAAAGGTTCGTGAAAGCCGGCGTTAACACAAAAGCCCGGCGCCCGGTGCAGGTTGAGGCTCACGTGCATGCCGTATTTATGGGCCAGGTGCACCAGTTGTTCGATGCGGTCGGTAGCCTGGGTGCTGATCTGGTAGGTTTCTTCGGGGCTGATGTTCCGGCTTCGGTCGATATCCAGATAAGCCGGGTAAGCCATCGGGATGCGCACAAAATCAAAGCCCCAGTCCTGCATCCATTTGAAATGTTCTTCTTTCGTCTGGGGGCGCGAGGAAGAGGGGTTTGGATTAAAAAAATCAAGCAGGTTAAAGCCCCGCCAGGCCGGCAGCTTGTTTTTGGGTTTGAGAAAATCAAGGAACTGGCCTTGTCCCGGCAGCTGGACCGAGGCCGCGGCAAGGGCCGAGTTTTGGAGAAATTCGCGACGAAACATAATATAAATTTAAGTGAAGGGATCACTTAAGTCACCCCCTCACTTCAAAAAACCTGTTTATCTTTCCATCCTAAACCGGTAAACGTTATGAAATCCATGCTCCTCGGCTTCATCGCCACCCAATTGTCCCTGGCTTCCATTTTTGCCCAGTCCGGAAAAGTCTACGACAACCTTTCGTTGCCCAGCAAGATCCTCAATATGGAACGCAAGTACGCCATCTACCTGCCTCCCGATTATGAATCCTCTTCCCGCTCCTATCCCGTGCTCTATCTCCTCCACGGCGGAGGGGACGACCAGACCGGTTGGGTCCAGTTTGGAGAGGTGCTTCATATTACGGATAAAGCTATTGCCGAAGGAAAGGCCACCCCGATGATCATCATCATGCCCGATGCCAACACCACCCGCAGAGGCTATTCCAACAACGCCTCCGGCACCTGGCTCTACGAGGATTTTTTCTTCAAGGAACTGATGCCCTTTGTGGAAAAAAAATACCGCATCAAGGGCGAAAAAAGGTACCGCGCCGTTGCCGGTCTCTCCATGGGAGGCGACGGCAGTTTTACGTATGCCCTTCATCATCCGGAATTGTTTTCTTCAGCCTGTCCGCTGAGCGCGGGTACGGGTCCCCTCACCCTGGATGTTGCCAAAACCAATGTGCGCCGTTTCGATTCCACGGCCACCGACGCCCAGGTCGAAGCCTTCTTCAACCGGCAAAGCGTGCCCCTCCTGGTCAATAATATGCCCGACAGCCTGAAGCGGGCCGTACGTTGGTACATCGACTGCGGAGATGACGACTTCCTGTATGAAGGCAATTCCCTCGTCCATATCGCCATGCGTAAAAAAGAAATTCCGCATGAATTCCGCATCCGCAACGGAGGACATACCTGGACCTATTGGAGGCAGGCATTGCCCGAGGTGCTGGAGTTTGTATCGCAGGCGTTTCATCAATATTAATAGTCAGTAGTCAGTAATCAGTAGTCAGTAATCAGTAGTCAGTTTCTTAGCCTTAGCCTTAGCCTCAATCTTAGCCTTAACCTTAGCCTCAATCTTAGCTCATGATTACCTCAACCATTAACTATGAAGGCGAACTTCACACTACCGCCATACACCTCCGGTCGGGTGAAGCCATTGTGACCGATGCTCCGGTGGACAACATGGGCAAGGGCGCCGCCTTTTCCCCTACCGACCTCCTGGCCACTTCCCTTGCCTGCTGCGCTCTGACGACCATGGGCATCGTGGCCAATAAAAACGGGATCAATGTGGACGGGGCAAGCGCGGAAATCACCAAACACATGGCTTCGGACCCGCGAAGGGTGAGCAAAATTGACCTACTGATCAAAATGCCTTCCGATAAAACCTATACCCCTGAACAAAAAACCCTGATGGAATATACGGCCATCCATTGCCCCGTAGCTAAAAGCCTTCATTCCGACCTGCTGCAAAACGTGCTGTTTCAATGGGGGTAAACAAAATCAGGCTTCACTTTCCAAAGCCGGTGATCCAGGGAAAAATCCACCTCGACGGATCCAAGAGCATCAGCAACCGGGTCCTGATCATGCTCGCCCTCGCAGAGGACAAACCGGCCGGGCTGGAACACTTGTCCACCTCAAGAGACAGCCAGCTTATGCAAAACCTGCTCGGAAGCAGGGAGGAAGTCCTGGATACCGGGGCCGCCGGCACCACCTACCGCTTCCTCACCGCCTACCTCGCCACCCGGGGCCGCAAAGTGATCCTGACCGGCAGCGAACGCATGAAACAAAGACCAATAGGTGAACTGGTCAGCACGCTCAACGCCATGGGCGCAGGCATTGAGTATGTGGAAAAAGAGGGTTTTCCCCCTCTCCGGTTCCCGGGAACCCCCTTAAAACAAATTGCCCGCCGGATCTCCATCCGGTCCACCATCAGCAGCCAATACATCTCGGCCCTACTCATGATCGCGCCTTGCCTGCCCCTGGGCCTGGAACTGCAATTGGTCGGTGAGGTGATCTCCCGGCCTTATATCGAGATGACCCTGGCCATGATGGACCATTTCGGGATCCGCAGCGCCTGGGAGAACGATACCATTACCATTGAGCCCCAGCCCTATGTATCAAAACCGCTTTTTGTGGAAGGCGATTGGTCTGCCGCCTCCTATTATTACAGCCTGGCGGCCATCGCCGAGGAAGCCGAACTGGACCTTTACGGCATTTCGAACCACAGCCTCCAGGGTGACGCGGCCATCGCGGAGATCGGCAAACTATTCAATATCCAAACGACATGGCACCCGGATCATGTAAACCTGAAAAAATTACCCGGGCCCCTGCCTAAATCCTTTGAATGGGATTTTATCAAATGTCCCGACCTGGCCCAGACCGTGATCGCCCTTTGCGCAGCCACCGGGGTGCACGGAGTATTTACCGGGCTGCAAACCCTGCGCATCAAGGAAACGGACAGGATCGCGGCCATGAAAACCGAGCTCAAAAAATTGCAGGTCCCTTTTTACCGGTTGCCGGCCAAAATGTCCAAGGCAAGCAAAATCGAATATCATATGGTGGAAGGCAAAGCCGTCTTCGATCACACCCCGGTCTTTGCCACTTATGAGGATCACCGGATGGCCATGAGCTTAGCTCCCTTATCCCTGATCCATCCCATTGAAATTGAAGAACCGGAGGTAGTGGCAAAGTCCTATCCCGGTTTCTGGAAGGATTTGCAGTCGCTGGGATGTGAAATATACTAGGATTCAGCGATCAGCAGTCAGCAATCAGCAGTCAGCGATCAGCAGTCAGCGATCAGCAGTCAGCTTTCAGCTGTGCTTGTTGCACTACAACCTTTTAAGCTTTAGTTTTTTGGATAAAGGTGCCAAATTGGGTTCAACAAATATTGTTTATACAGGTAGAGGGTAAGCCCATATGGAGGATGGCATGGCCGGAAAAAGCAAAAACTGAGGGTAAACTGTTCTTTTTTCTTGTTTTTTTCAATTTTCAGGGTTGCTACCGCCGATTTAACAGGCTTTGGATTATAGTTGAGCCATTTTTTAAGATTATAAGCAGTGGCAGCTCCAATCATAAACTTGTTAGCTTGTTTAATCCCCCTTGTCCTTACCCTGCGCATTCCCCTAAAATTGATCAAGGTTCCTAATACCGATTCTACTGTACTGCCCCGCAAACGGATCATCTGCCTGGCTTTTTTAGTCTCCATTCTTTGGTGCATCCGGTCATATAAGGGTTTGTGGATGGTGGTGGTTATTGTTTTGGATTTGTTTTTAAAACCAAGACATTGATCCCGGAAAGGGCAATTTTTACAGTCTGTTTCACTGCTGCGATAATTCTTGGTTTGATGCCCTCGCCTGGAATCGTGATAGGTGAAGCGATACGGTAACAGGGCTTTATTCCCTTTTTGACATTCAAACCGATCCAGGGCACTATTGTATTCAAATCCCTCATGTTTCGCTTTATATTGCGGGGGATTGGGAATGTATCCTGTGATGTTCTTCTCTTCCAAATAGCTCAAGGCCCGGGGTACTGAAAACCCCGCATCGCCCGCCACTTCGTCTATATAAAGATCATTCATTGACAGGTTCTTCCTGGTTTTGTCCAATAACTCAGGAAGGCTTGCTCCATCTTTTTTATCACTAAAATCCGCCATAATGCCGGTAATGACATGGCTTTTGGTATCCACAGCGGTTTGGGCACTGTAAGTCAATTGCCTGGCCTTGCCCCGTTTTTTGCTCACCCGGGCGTCCGGATCCGTTTTACTGTAATACCTTTCATTACTAATATTTTTGGGGCGGATCATATGCCCATGCTCATCATACTGTGCACCCTTTGATTCCACATCGGAGACTCCTTGCTCGGACTGGTCTGCCTGACCTTGAGATTCAATTTCCTCATTCCGGTTTGCATCGTCTTTCTGCTGGGGGTGGTCGGTATTTTCCCTTAACTGATTCAAATACTCCCGACCGTCTTCGATTACCTTCCGTTCAACCAGGCTATCCATGCTGGCATTGGCCTTGATGAATGCGCTATCTACCGATTGTCGCTTACCCAGGACCATCCCCTTTTCTACACATAATCTTAAAACTTCAGCAAACAATGCTTCAAATACCTCAATCCCGTACAATTGCCGGGTGCGGCTTAATGTCGAATGCCAGGGCAACTCCTCATCCAAGTCGTAACCCAAATAGTATAAAATGTCAAGCCTAAGTCTGGATTGCTCTATTATCTTCCGATCACTATCCAGGTTCTCCAGATATCCTACCAGAATCAACTTGAAAAACACTACCGGATCAATACTCGCCTGGCCCTCTTTCCCGTAATACTGCCTGGTCCTTTTTCTTAAAAAACTGAGATCCAAGGCTTTGTCCAGCCTCCGGTAAAAATTATATTCCGGAACCCGATCGCTTAATTGAAATTGCAGGAATAGCTTCTCATTTAATTGTTTCTTCCCTTGCATATCTCGTAGTTTGATCTCTAACAAGATAAAAATCCGAGATCACATAACCGAATAATTTAATGTGTTTTTTATGAGTTGTGCAACATGCACAGCAGTCAGCGATCAGCAGTCAGCTACTTGCCAACTTGCTAACTGGCCAACTTGCTAACTTACCAACTTGCCAACTTGCTAACTTGCCAACTTGCTAACTTACTAACTACATCTTCCACTTCAAGCCAACCACCACCGTCCTTAACAAGCCCGGGTTGTAAAACCGGTTAAAGGCGGCATTGATGTCGGGACCGGGACTATACGCAGTATTGAATAGATTATCGACGGCTACGGACAGGCTGATGTTTTGTCCTGAAATGGGCAACCTGTAATTGGCAAACAGGTTGACCAGGGAATAAGCAGGATGAAAACTGGTATTGGCATCCTGGAGGGGCATATCGGATTGGTAATACCATCCGCCGCCGAGGAGCATTGCGGCAAAGGGATTAAGGCTTAATCTGAAGGTGTGCACGGCGCGGGGCACGCCCGTCACCCGGTTGCCGCTGAAATCATCGGTCCTTTGTTTATAATCCACAAATTCATAAGGCTGGTAGGCGGTCGATCCATAGAGTTCCAGCCAGGAGAAATTATACTGAAGCCAGGCTTCCAGGCCCCGGATATTGGCGCCACCGGCATTGATGAAATACTCCACCCCGGCGGCATCGTTGCGGCGGACGATGGCATCCCGTAAGTTGAGGCTGTATAGGTTGAAACTGTATTGTAAGCGGTTGCGGTACCCTTTTATGCCCAGTTCGAAATTCCAGCCTTGTTCAGGCAGCAACTCCTGGTTGTATTCCCCGGAAGAAGGCCTGATTTCTGCCAGGGAGGGAGGCGAATAACCGCGCGCTGCAGAGATAAATACGGCATCTTCCCGGCCAAGGCTATAGGAAACGGAAGCCCTGGGCATGAACACGGGGCCGCTTTCTTTCCGCTGATCATCTTCGAGCCCGGGCGTCTTATACCGGTACACCTGTTGGTTGAGGCTCATTCCGGCGAGCCATTGCCACCGTTTCAGGTTCCAGTTTATTTGAGAAAACCAATTATTCTGAATTCCGTCAATGTCCGCCGCACCGGTGAGATTTCCCTTTTCGCCTTTGTTGTTCACATAATTTTTTACCCGTCCGCCCTGGAATAGATACTCAAGCCCATTGGTCCATTCAAAACTGCCGCCGGGGGTGGTGGTGAAATATTTCAGCACCGGGCGTGCCGAAAAATTTTTTTCAAAACGGATTTCATAATTGGTGATGAAAGGGTTCCTGAAATCGGTATACCAGGCCGTAAAATTGGGATTGAGGCTCCAGGACCGGTTGATCTGGTAATCGTAAGCGGCACCCGTCCAGAGGGTCTTATTAAAAATGCTGGCTTCCTGTTCCACGGCTCCGGGCAGGGTGGCTGTTTTGGGCCTGGCCTGCCGGGGATTGGATTTTTGCTGGTCAAAGGTCAGGCCCCCGGGGGTTTCGTATTTCAGGTCACCATAAGCCTGCACAAAAATCAGGTTGTGCCTCCCGCTTTTGTAGCGCTGGCTGGCATACAGCAGGTCCCTTCGCATAGCCGATTGTTCGCGGTAGCCTTCACTTTGCTGATGCGACTGGAAGACCGATACCTTCCACCTGGCGAAGTTTTTATACAGGGATATGCTCTCGGTGAATTGATCGTAAGTTCCATACGACAGGGACAATTGATTCTGCGTCGGATCCGTGGATAACAACAGGACCCCTCCGGTGCCGGCACCGTATAAGCTGGAGGCTGGACCTTTGAGGATTTCGGATTTACTGACCAGGCCGGGTTCAAAAAGGTTGAGGTAGGTGTTTCCACCCCCGTCCGAAAGATTAAATCCATCGAGATAGACTTTGACGTTCCGGATCCCAAAGGGCGATCGAAGGGTGGATCCGCGGATGCTTAATCGATAACTGCCCGGGGATCGTTCTTCCAATTTTACCCCCGGGGCCTGATTAATAGCCTGGGCGAAAGAAAGTTGGGGAAAAAGATGCAGGGTATCCCGGATCAGCTGGACTGCCGCGGGGATGCGCACCAGGTCGCTTTTGGCGGAGTACGCATTGATTTCGATCACAGGCAGGTTTGCTGACAAAGAAGACAAGGTATCCACCTGGTCCTGTGCCCGGGAGGCCAGGGTCCAGGCCAGTGCAGAAAATACGATAACCAGCCTGCCAAATGGTATAAACATAAAAGATCCGGGCTTACATGAATGGGAAACAAAAATACAGTCCGGAAAGGATATGTGGAGGCGGGTGCGAGCATGGAGGCCGTTCACACCTGACCCACCGCTCATGGCTCAAAGTTCCTTCCCGTATTTCTCCCTAAATTCGCCCACAAATCTATCAAACCAGAAAATCTATGATCAACGGTCAGAGCAGGGTATTTGCAGCGGTTTTGTCCCCGGTCGTGGACGGCGGGAAATACAGCATTCGCAGAGTAGTGGGCCAGTGGGTCCACGTGGACGCAAGGATCATTTGTGATGGACACGATGTGATTCAGGCTGCTCTTCAGTTTAAACCTGCCGGGAGCAGAACCTGGCAGGAACACCGCATCTGGGGCAAGGCGGAGGATCTCTGGGGGGGTAGTTTCCGGGTGGAGGCCCAGGGCCTTTGGGATTACCGGGTTTGCGGCTGGGTGGACCATGGGCTGACCTGGAGGGAAGGCCTTTCCAAAAAGGCAAACGACGGCCAGTTTGTAAAAACAGAACTTCAGGACGGCCTGCATGTTTTGAAAGCCATCCTGGACATGAAAAAACAATCCGAGGAGGTGGTGGACTTTCTGACCCGCCTGATCGACCTGATCGGGGATGAGAACCAATACCAGGAAGCCCTCCAGATGGCCCTCTCCAATGATCTTCAGCATATCCTTTACACTTGCCCGGAGAAAAAATTTATTTCATACAGTGAGACCTACCAGGTTTACGTCGACCGGCCCCGGGCCCTATTCAGCGCCTGGTATGAATTTTTTCCCCGTTCCGCCTCCCGGGAACCGGGAAAACACGGGACATTCAAAGACTGTGAACAACTCCTGCCCAGGATCAAGGAATTCGGTTTTGACGTGCTTTATTTTCCGCCTATTCACCCCATCGGGGAAGTCAACCGGAAAGGAAAAAACAATTCAACGGTCGCGGCAGAAGGCGACGTAGGATCTCCCTGGGGCATAGGCAGCCGGAATGGAGGCCACGATGCCATCCATCCGGAACTGGGAACGCTTGCGGATTACAAGGCCCTGATCCAAAAAGCCCGGGAAATGGATATAGAGATCGCGATGGATTTTGCCCTTCAATGCGCACCGGACCATCCCTGGGTCAAGGAACATCCGGCCTGGTTCAAATGGCGCAGCGACGGTACCGTCCAATATGCCGAAAACCCCCCAAAAAAATACCAGGACATCCTGCCCTTGTATTTTGAAACCGAAGACTGGCGGGCCCTGTGGACGGCCATCCGCCAGGTCGTACTGTACTGGATCGAACAAGGGGTGACCATTTTCAGGGTGGACAACCCCCATACCAAACCTTTCGCCTTCTGGGAATGGCTGATTGCCGAAGTGAAAAAACAGCATCCGGATGTACTCTTTCTCTCCGAAGCTTTTACCCGTTCCGCCCTGATGTACCATCTGGGCAAAATCGGGTTTACCCAAAGCTACACCTACTTCTCCTGGAAAAATTCCAAGTACGAGCTGATCGATTATATGAATGAACTGACCAAAGGGAGCACCGGGGAGGTGTTCAGGCCTAATTTCTGGCCGAATACCCCCGACATCAATACTTTCCCGATGCAGAATGGCAACCAGACCCTGTATATGATCCGCATCTTCCTGGCGGCCACCCTGAGCAGCAGTTATGGCTTGTACGGTCCTGCCTATGAATTATTGGTCCACGAAGCCCTTCCCGGCCGCGAAGAATATTACCGGTCAGAAAAATACGAGATCTACCACTGGGACTGGGAGGCCCGGAACGCCCTCACTATGCTGATCACCATGCTCAATAAAATCAGGAACGCCCATCCCGCCTTTCACGAAACCAACAACTGGGAAAATGTAAACGTACAAAACGATCACCTGATCGCTTATTACAAACAAAACGCGGATGGAAGCGACAAGGTCCTTTGTGTGGTCAACCTGAATCCTTACGAAAGACAATCAGCCAGCCTGCAGGCTCCGCTGCACCGCATTGGCGTTTACCCCGGCCAGCAGTTTACCGTCCATGACCTGATCAGCGGCAACAGCTGGATCTGGAACCAGGAATGGAATTATGTAGCTTTGGATCCGGGATTGCCGTTCCATTTGTTTCATATACGGCAGTGATGGTGGGTGGTGAGTAGTGGTTGGTGAATGCAGAACCTCTCGCTTCTCGCTTCTCGCTTCTCGCTTCTAAAAGAACGTAAACCGGTTATCCTTGATCTTTGCCCTCTTTTTAAGGGATTCCATCAGGAAGGAAGTCACATTGTTCCTGGAAACAGAAGAAACCTGCTCACGGAAAAAAGCAATATCGGGTTCGCCGATGGAGGGCGATCTGCCGGTCGTTTTGACCACATAAACTCCTCCGTTTCCTATGATGGGTTTGGAGGTCGCGTTTTGTTCGGTACCGAAAGCGGCGGCTATGACTTTGGGTTCATTGCCCATTTGCTGAAGGAAACTCGTGGTGAAATTCACGCGGGTCGCCGTATCCACCTTAACATTGTACTTGGTGGCCAGGGCATAAATGTCCGGGGTGCCCTGGATTTCACTGATCAGGCGTTCGGCTTTTTTCTTATTGGTCAGGGTAAGGGTGACATCTTCACGCACAGCCTCCACCCGGGCAAGGCCCTTGGGCTGAATGGACCGGAGGCCGGCGATGTTAATCTGGTTGGTGACAAAATTGACCGCATCTTCATAAAGGAAAATCTCGGGCGACACATCCCCGGGGCTTGCTTTTTTGTCGAAAGCCCAACGGATCATAGAGCGGGTGCTTTCCCCGGCGGGCAGGAGGCCGGCAGTATTGTCGTTTTTCTTTACGGCCCCGGTTTTTTCAAAAACCAATTCAGGCCTTGAAGCAAGCGCTTTCTTCAATTCGTCCAGGGTGCGATTGGCATTGTTGATGGCCGTCACCTCATCTTCCACCCGGTCCTGGGTGGCCTGCGAAGGCACAATGGGACGGTCGAGATAGGCCAGTTGTACGCTTTCCGCCGGATTTTTGCCGAATACTTGTTTTTTAACTTCGATGAGGTGGATGCCAAACTGGGTGGTCACCGAGTAATATTTACCCGGTTCCGCCTGGAAGAAAATGACGTCGTTGAACGGTTTGACCATGACATCATGGCCCGTCATACCCAGCTCGCCTCCGTTAAATCCCGAACCCGGGTCCTGGGAATACCGGATCGCCAGCGAATCGAAACGGGCGGCTCCCGATTCCAGTAAATTTTTCAGGCTGTCGATGGTTTTCTGGGCGGAAACCATTTGATCAATGGTCTGGACCGATCTCAGAATATGTCGCACATCGACGGAATCGGGAATTATTTTGCGGTTGACCATTTTGGCCAGCCGGTACACCCCATTGTCAATATAAGGTCCATACGTTCCACCTTTGGGCAAGTCAAACAAGGACTCGGCAAATTCGAGGCTGAGTTGGTCCTTCCTGAAATAAGCAGGGTCCAGTTGTCCTCCGTTGAGTGCCACAAACAGGGAATCCTCCCTGGTATTTTTAAAACTGTCCACCAAAACATTCAGCTCAGTCCGAATGGCGGCGCTGTCTTCGGCGGTTGGGATGACCGGGAAGCTGACATATTCAAGAAAACGGGCTTCCTCGGGATAGGTATAACCGACTTTATGGTCCTTGATGTATTTTTCGATTTCCTGGTCCGTGACGCTGATGCTGTCCATGATCAGATCAAAAGGTAGTTTGACATATTGGAAATCCACAAGCTCCGTCGCGTCAAAATGCCTTTGCTCTGCCATCCAGGTAGGTGAATAAATGGCTTTGGAGACCAGCCCGGCGTATTTGGCCTGCAGGCGTTCCTTGACGATCTCGGTTTTCTGCTCGTTCCAAAAGGTCACCAGGTCCGCACGCAGCGTGTTGCTTTCCAGTCCCTGCTTGATCTGGTTGAGTTGGTCCCGGTCCACCATGTTCGTGCTGGGATCCAGAAAACGTTGCTGGATGACGGGGCTCAGGTTGTTCCCAAACTGAAGTTCCTCCAGTTCAGTGGGACTGATTCCGATTCCCAGTTTGGAAGCGGTTTTTTCCATGAGGATTTTTTCCACAAAATAATTCCAGAGGTAGGTTCTCCTGGAATAAGGATCCACCGCCGAGTTATTGTAAAGGATCTGTTCCGTCCTTGAAAAGTCATTGTAGTCGATGGCCACCCCGTTGACCTTGCCCACCGTAAACTGGGTTTGTCCCCCGAAGGTATTGTTTGACACGACGTCCATGATCAGAAAGCTCAATAATGCCAAAGCAAGGGAAGCCACGATAATCCAACTGTGTTTGCGGATTTTACTGATTAAAGCCATTTTAAATCAATAATTTATAATATAATAAAATATTTAATACGAGTGGTCGCCGGACCGCTTGTAAAAAAGCGAATGCAAAAGTAAGATTTTTGCATCATTCCCGGCCTTTTTTAAAAGCTCACTGGTAACCCTTGGCCTGGAGAGTAAACAGCTCGTGGTACAGCCCTTTCCGATCAAGGAGTTCCTGGTGGGTGCCCAGTTCCAGCATTTCCCCGTTTTTGAGGATGAGGATCCGGTCGGCCATGCGCACGGTGCTGAACCGGTGGGAGATGATGATTGAGGTCTTTCCTGCCGCCAGTTCGGAGAAACGTTTGAACACTTCATATTCCGCCCGGGCGTCCAGGGAGGAGGTGGGTTCATCCAGGATCACGATATCGGCATCCCGCATATAGGCGCGGGCGAGGGCGATTTTCTGCCATTCGCCTCCGCTGAGGTCCAGGCCTTCGGCAAATCTTTTTCCCAGCATTTGGTCATAACCGGCGGGAAGTTTGGCAATCACCGCATCGGCCAGACTTTTGGTCGCCGCGGACATCACCTGTTCCAGGTCCCGGACGTCTTCGATTTTACCCACCGCAATGTTTTCACCGGCTTTAAAACTGAATCTCACATAGTCCTGGAAGATCACACTGATCATTTTGCGATAGGATTCCAGTTCAAAATTCCGGATATCCACTCCATCCAGGTAAATGGCCCCTTCGGAAGGATCATACATTCTGGCTACGAGTTTTACCAGGGTTGTTTTGCCGCTGCCATTTTCACCGACCAGGGCCATTTTTTCCCCGGCCCGGATTTCAAAATTCAGGTGCCGCAACGCCCAGGTTTCTGTGCCAGGGTATTTAAACCCCACGTTTTCAAACCGGATTCCCCGGGTCACCTTGCCCGGAGCAGGCCGGGCATCCGGCAAATTCCGGATCTGGGGTTCCAGAGCCAGGAAATCAAAATAATCCTGCAGATATAAGGCGGATTCCGTGATACGGGTAAAATTGGATAACAGGCTTTGAAGCTGGTTTTGAAGGCGGTTGAACGAACCGGATAAAAAAGTGAGGTCCCCGATGGTCAATGCGCCTGAGATGGTGCGCAGGACGATGAGCACATAGGCCCCATAATAAGCCAGCACCCCGCCGATCTGAAGGAGGGTCCCCCAAAGCGTCCTCCGTATGGCCAGGGATTTGTTCAACTTATAGTATTCGGCAGCCAGTTTGCCAAAACGGTCGGCCAGGAACCGGTCCAGTCCGAAAACCTTCACTTCTTTCGCCGTTTCCACGCTGGCTCCGATATACCTCAGGTAGTCCAGTTCTCTCCGCTGCGGGGTCCAGCTTCTCACCAGGGAGTAACTGGAACGGGAAAAATAAGCTTCGCTCAGGAAGGAAGGCAGTACCGCGACCACCAGCAAAACAATTAGCCAGGGTTCAAAAGCGATGAGCCCCGCGCTTAAAAAACCGATCGTGATGAGGTCCTGCAACTGGCTCAGCACCATGCTCATCAAAACAACGCGGCCCGTGGTCTGGCGTCTCGCCCGGTCCAGCTTGTCGTAAAAATCCGGGTTTTCATACATGCTCAGGTCAATCGTGGCCGCCTTATTCATCAACTCGACCGAACTGGTATTCCCATAAAGGTCGCCCAGCAGGGAATCGGTAAGGCTGATCAGCCGGTTGAATATTTCAGAAAAAACGGCCAGGCCAAATTCAATGCCGACATAGGTCCACAGGGAGTCCAAGCCTTCCCCCTTGTGATTGATGCAATAAATCACCTGGTCAATGATCAGTTTTCCCACCCAGAGCTGGCCCAGCGGAACGGCTGATTTGACCAGTCGGAGCAGGATATTGGCAAGGGTGAGGGAGGGCGAAGTCCTCCAGATCATCCGGAAGAAAGGAGGCAGCAGTTTGAGCGCTTTCAGGCTTTCCCAGAACCCTTTGCGGGTCTGGTTGTCAAATTCGGGGGGTGGGCCTGGTCGGATGGACATGGGGGAAGGTTTGAGGTGCGAGATTAGAGGGACGAGGTACGAAGTTAGGGGTTAATGGTTTTTCAGCTCTAACAATGTCCCATTTCAGGACATCCTCACCCTGCCAGGGATAGATAGGTATTACTATCGGGTAATGCATACCAAAAGGAAAACCTCGCCTTGTTTTGAGGCTCTCGAATGCGTCGAAAAATAAATAGGCATTGGCAGGCCTACACAATACAATTGAATCGACATCGGTACAAAACATAACCTCAGTCGACCCTCACCGCTACAAAGTTCTCTGACGAGAACAATTGATTTCTTAACATAGTAAACTATAGTCTGACTGATAGGGGGCTGAACCACACTTTCAAACGCAATATAATATCTAATAAACTACCTCATTTCAGGCTTAGGGTCCTCAAGCCGGTAGGCAGAGATCGCAGACACAGAAAACCACAAACTTGTTTATCTTTTTTCGAAAATAGTTCGGGCTTGTCGTCCTCAGTGAGGCTCCGGCAGAAGTATGTTCTTCCCTCAAAGCCATCCTCTGCTGGATCGTACCAGCCGTGAAATGTTATTCGTATTGCTTCCTTGACATTGCTTTGGTGACACCTGCTGAGTTGGCTTCGGTGTAAAGCGTATTCGATGTTGAATCCCAAAATTTAATTTAATCGCCAAATTTTGCCTTCTGTTCTTCTGTTAAATACGCAATCGTTACCTCAATCTCGATTCTTGAAGCCCTTGCAACTATATCATCAATTTTGAACAGTATCTGTGGTTTCATCAATAGTACTGCTAATCATCAGTGTAGCATTCACGGCAGTATATTCTGCTTTGAAAAAATCATGCTCATCGATGGGTGGTTGTTGATTGAGGCGGTCAGGACCAAGAACAAGATCGAGTGCCTCTAAAACAGTGGTTTTTCCAATATTGTTGTCGCCAATCAGCACACCATGCCTGGGTAATAGAATATTTGCATTCTTTATTCCACGAATATTCTTTATTGTTATCTCAGCAACTTTCATTTCCATTCCCTAAGTTGATAAGATTTATTTTACACTTACATTTTACAATGTTATACAAATGAGCATCACTTCAATTTTTGCTTTAAAAATATTCTCATCCAAAATTAATTATTAGAGCTTGTATGTTTGTCTGAAAATATTGCAATTTGCATTGAAATTTAATTTTTGCTAAATTACAAACTCCAAATTAAAATATTCTTGGATTACATTTATTTATGAGAGACAAACGATTAAACATATTTCAAGCTTTTAAAGTGATGAAGGAATTGTTGTATAAATTATTTTTATAAAAATCCGAATTTAATCATTCTTAAATAGCCTTAACCTTAGATATTTATAATAAACAACCACAAACACAATAAGCCCTATACCCAAATTGTATATACCATTTCTCCAGTCTGATTCGGAGGCAAGGAATGAATATACAAAGTATTCTAAAATAAAAACTACACTTAAAAGTATTGGAAAGCCTTTTAAATTATTGTGTTTAAATAAATAATGTATTGGAATCGTAAATAAAACAATACTTATTGCCGGAAGTGATAAAAATATCCATAAATAATACATCAGATCAGAACCATTTCTTATTCCAGGTTGAACTACATAAAAATCCTGGTTCTTTATCATTAAGAATATATAGAATATTAAGTATTTCAGAATAAAATAAATACTTATTCCGGAAATTGAAAATTTGTTCACCCGAACTATTGTTTGTATAATTTAGAAGGATAGTATGAAAAATTTCGTATTGGAATACTCCCAGAAGATGGTGAAGAATTCCCAACAATTGGTGCAGAATGTGTATTTACAAATGATGGTTGATTATATTTCATAACTTGTGTTCCGTTGATACTTAAAGTGGCTGAAGGGAACAATCCAGTGTATGCTGAAATCGAAAGTTCACCCGATTTTTTATTATAATCAACATTTAATTTTTGAGCGACATCAACAACTTTAAAGCCTAATGCATTCAATCCAATTTCCTCAATCTTTGATACACTGGCATGTTGTTCAAAGTTTAAAGTGGCTCCTGATGCTGTGGATTTTAACTCAAAATTATTATTGCTACCACCTTCACCAGGATAGTAATCTCTTGCAGTGCCAATTGGGGTTGAACCAATTTGAACTGACTTTGAACCACTTAAGCTAGTTAACTCACCCTTAGAATCTTCATTTCCGGTAATGGTAATTGTAGAAGTTAGTTTATCACCAGGGGCTTTACTATTAGGTCCATCCCAGCTTTTAGCATCAATAAAACTATTAAATGTTAATGTTAATTCTTTACCAAGATATGTTTCACCTTGCTTAGTAGTTGCTTGAGAGTTTGCACTTGCATCCCATCTAATAGTTCCATCAGCGCCTTTAACCCAATCATCTGGAGCCATGCCAGTTGGATCTACGAACCGAATTGGATTATTGAAACCATAGTTAAAAGGGCTCCACCCTGGCATCATCTCAGCCAACGGGTCAATCTGAGTCCATCTTCCCACCACTGGGTCATACCATCTCGCTCCATAATCATAAAGCCCCAGGCTGAAATCATCATTCAATTCCTTCCCATTGTATTTATACTTATTCTCCGGGCTGGACGGTACTGTCCATCCTCCCTGCTCCATACCAAATGGATAATAATGGTTCTCCTGCAGGAAAGACATGCTGCCGTTGTATTTAAAATATACTCTGGA
>Ga0209200_1000476_pt1 | contig 45239 bp, 34 predicted proteins | sample AD_UKC033_MetaG_FD_184406 | JGI IMG/M metagenome (GOLD analysis project Ga0209200, IMG submission 184406) | Active sludge microbial communities of municipal wastewater-treating anaerobic digesters from USA - AD_UKC033_MetaG (SPAdes) (version 2) | ecosystem: Engineered > Bioreactor > Anaerobic >... | reverse complement strand
GAACCCCTTCAGCGCCAATACCTTGGTGATGGCGGCCGTCAGAGTCGTCTTGCCATGATCGATGTGGCCAATCGTGCCCACGTTGACGTGTGGCTTGGTTCGCTGGAATACTTGCTTTGCCATGCGAAAACTCTCCTCTTTGTTTCCACGGCCAGCGCATTGATCCTGGCTGGCCGTGTTGGTGCGTTTTGCGACGCTGATTTCAGTGTCTGGTGTGCCGCTTTTAGACAACGAAGAACCCGAAGCAGCCACACACAACGTGGTACTTCGGGTCATTCCCGAGTACTGCGCTCTGCGTAGGCGCCCATGTTCGCCGCGTCTGTGCGCAGCCAGGGCACCCAATGCCATCCGGGATCGGCTCATTCATTCCGGCGGCAACTAATCAAGTATAGCACAGTCTGTGAGACGCGCCAAATTTGCTGGGCGTCTGTTTGGTCTGCGGTACGCCAATTCCTGCCTGGCTGGCTCAGCTCTCGCCGCGCACGCGCTTGGCGACTTCCGGGCTCACCGGCTCGTAGTGATCGAACTCCATGCTGAAGGTGCCGCGTCCCTGGGTATTGGAGCGCAGCGTGGTGGCGTAGCCGAACATCTCCGCCAGCGGGATGCTGGCGTGAACGGCCTGCAGCCCCTGCGAGTGCGGCGTCATGCCCTCGATGCGTCCCCGCCGCGCGCTGGCATCGCCGATGACGTCGCCGGCGAAGTTGTCAGGGACCACGACCTCAACCTTCATCATCGGCTCCAGCAGCACCGGCGCCCCGCGCTGCACACCCTCGCGCAGCGCCATGGAGCCGGCGATCTTGAAGGCCATCTCCGAGGAGTCCACCTCGTGGAATTTGCCGTCGATCAGCGTCGCTTTGATGTCCACCAACGGATAGCCGGCGCCGCCGCCAGCCTCAACAGCCTCGCGCACGCCCTGTTCCACCGCGGGGATGAACTCCTTGGGGATCGCGCCGCCAACGATCTTGTTCTCGAACACGAAGCCCTCGCCCTGGGCCAGCGGCTCCAGGCGCAGCGAAACCACGGCGAACTGGCCGCGGCCGCCGGTCTGCCGCACGAAGCGCGCCTCATGCTCCAACGACCGGGTGATGGTCTCGCGGTAGGAGACCTGCGGCCGGCCGACGTTGGCCCGCACGCCGAACTCGCGCAACATGCGGTCGATCAGCACCTCCAGGTGCAGCTCGCCCATGCCTTCGATCAAGGTCTGGCCCGTCTCGCTGTCGTAGCGCACGCGGAAGGTGGGGTCTTCCTCCGCCAGACGCTGCAACGATTGGCTCAGCTTGTCCTGGTCCGCCTTGGTGCGCGGCTCGATGGCGATGGAGATCACCGGCTCGGGGAACGAAATGGTCTCCAGCACGATGGGTGCGCTGGCGTCGCTGATGGTCTCGCCGGTGAAGGTATGCTTCAGGCCCAGCACCGCGGCAATATCGCCGGCGCCGACCTTGGTCATCTCCTCGCGCTGGTTGGCGCGCATGCGCACCAGTTGGCCGATGCGCTCCTTCTTTTCCTTGTTGGCATTCTGGTAGACGCTGCCGTTGGCCAAGGTGCCGGAATAGATGCGCAAATAGGCCAGGCGGCCCATGTAGGGGTCGGTGACGATCTTGAAGCAGAGCGCAGCCAGCGGGCCTTTGGGATCGGCTGCGCGCTCCTCCTCCTTGCCGGTGAAGGGGTTGACCCCAATCATGGGCGGGATGTCGATGGGGGAGGGCAGATAGTCGACGATGGCGTCCAGCAAGGGCTGGATCCCTTTGTTGCGCAGCGCGGTGCCGCACAGCACGGGCACCAACTGGGATCGAAGCGTCGCCTGGCGCAGCGCCGCACGGATCTCGCTGTTGCTGATCTCGTCTCCCTCCAGGTACTTGAGCATCAGGTCATCGTCGGTCTCGGCCACGGCCTCAATCAGCCGCTCGCGATGCTCCCGCACCAACTCCGCCATCTCCACCGGCACCTCAGTCTGCTCCGGCTTGGCGCCCAACTGGTCGGTGAAGATCCAGGCCTTCTGCTCGATCAGATCGACCACGCCGCGGAAGGTGTCCTCGATCCCCACAGGCAACTGGATCGGGATCGGGTTGCCGTTGAGGCGCTGGCGAATCATCTCCACCGTGCGCCAGAAGTTGGCGCCCAGGCGGTCCATCTTGTTGACGAAACAGATGCGCGGCACGTCGTAGCGATCAGCCTGACGCCAGACCGTCTCCGACTGCGGCTCGACGCCCGCCACGCCGTCGAACACCACCACGCCGCCGTCCAGCACGCGCAGGCTGCGCTGCACCTCAGCGGTGAAGTCGATGTGACCGGGCGTGTCGATCACGTTGATCTGGTATTCGCGCCAGGAGCTGGTGATGGCGGCCGCGGTGATGGTGATACCGCGCTCGCGCTCCTGTTCCATCCAGTCAGTGACCGTCGTTCCTTCGTCCACATTGCCCAGGCGATAGGTCGTGCCTGAGTAGAAAAGGATGCGCTCGGTGGTGGTGGTTTTGCCCGCGTCGATGTGGGCGATGATACCGATGTTGCGTATAAGACGCAGCGAGTCGTTGTCTGGCATAGTTAGCTCAAGGGTCAACAATCAAAGACGGACGGCTGGGCGTTTCCAGCCGTCCGTCTCTGCGGGATGGTTACCGATGGAGACAGTCAACAATACCCCGCAACTGCACAGGTGGCCTAGCGGCCTCCCCAGCGGTAGTGGGCAAACGCACGGTTGGCCTCAGCCATCTTGTGCGTATCTTCTTTTTTCTTGATGGTGTTGCCGGTGTTGTTGGCGGCGTCCAACAGCTCGGCCGCCAGCTTCTGGGCCATGGATTTGCCGGAGCGTTTGCGCGCGTTGGCGATCAGCCAACGGTGCGCCAGCGCCTGCCGGCGAGCGGGCGCGACTTCCATGGGAACCTGGTAGGTGGCGCCGCCCACGCGCCGCGGCTTGACTTCCACCACGGGGGAGGCGTTCTGGATAGCGTGCTCGAACACCTCGATGGCCGGCTTGCCCGTGCGTTCGGCGATGATGTCCAACGAGCCATAGACCACAGCCTGGGCCGTGCTCTTCTTGCCGTCGTACATGATCCGGTTGATGAACTTGGACAGCTGCGCGCTGTTGTACTTCGGATCGGGCGCGATCTCGCGAATTGGTGCCTGATTGCGTCGCATGAACCTTCTCTCCTGCTATTTCTTCTTCGCCGCGGTCGGCGCGCCGGGCTTCGGACGCTTGGCGCCATACTTGGAACGGCCGCGCCGGCGCTTGTCGACGCCGGTGCTGTCCAGCGCGCCGCGCACGATGTGATAGCGCACGCCAGGCAGATCTCGCACGCGGCCGCCGCGCACCAGCACCACTGAGTGCTCCTGCAGACGGTGCCCCTCACCGGGGATATAGGCCGTCACTTCCATGCCGTTGCTCAGACGCACACGGGCAATCTTGCGAATCGCCGAGTTCGGCTTCTTGGGCGTAGCCGTGCGCACCTGGGTGCAGACGCCGCGCTTCTGCGGCGAGCCCTTGGGCGTCCGGTCGGTTCGTGACCGCAAGGTGTTGCGGGTAAACTGCAGGGCCGGCGCCTTTTCCTTGCTGGGCTTGGTGGTGCGGCCATGGCGAACAAGTTGATTGATAGTAGGCAACGTAGTCTCCCTGGAGATTCTCTATTTCAGACGGCAAATGCCTTGGTTTCAGCGTGCTGAGACTTTACGCCGATCTCCGCAGTTTCGGGCGGAAATCGCAAGCGTAGGCCGGACCGCAGCTACAGATCCGGCCTACGAAGCGCTATTCTAACACAAGACCCACGCAGGGTCAAATCACAGCTTGTTTCCTAATCGTCCTCGTAGTCGATGTCGGAGTAGTCGTCCAGCATGGGCAGTTGGCCCAGCAGGCCGAAGGCATCGGCGAATTCCCGGTCGCGTGCGCTCAACATGTCGTCGTCGTACTCGTCCAGGTCGTCTCCTTCCAGATCATATTCGTCATCGTATTCGTCGATAGCCTCGCCGACCACATGACGCGCCTGGGAGCTTTCGAAGCCGGTGCCCACGGGGATCAGCTTGCCGATGATGACGTTTTCCTTCAGGCCGCGCAGATGGTCGACCTTGCCCCGCACGGCGGCATCGGTCAACACCCGCGTCGTCTCCTGGAAGGAGGCGGCCGCCAGGAAGCTCTCGGTGTTGAGCGAGGCCTTGGTCACGCCCAGCAGCACGGTATCCCCGCGCGCCGGCTGGCCGTTGCGGGCCATGATCTCCTCGTTGGCCTGCTCGAACTCGAAGCGATCCACCAGCTCACCCGGCAGATATTCGCCGTCGCCGGCCGTGCGGATCTGGATCTTGCGCAACATCTGGCGGATGATCACCTCGATGTGCTTGTCGTGAATGCTCACACCCTGCGAGCGGTAGACCTTCTGCACCTCTTCCAGCAGATAGGTCTGGCAGGCCTCGGGCCCTTGGATGCGCAGCACCTCGCGCGGGTTCTTGGAGCCCTCGGTGAGCTGCGTGCCAGCCTCTACCCGGTCGCCGCGGTCGACGCGCAGGCGGGCCGACGGGGGAATCGCCTGCTCCCACTCGTTCGTTTCCTCGCGCCGCACCACCGCGCTCACAAGCCCCGGCGTGGCATCGGGACGCTCGATGTAGACATGGCCATCCATGCCGGCCAGGAGTTCCTGGCCGTCGCTCAGCCGGGCCAGCACCGTTTCTTCCTGAACCCGGTCGCCATCGTTCACCACGAGGACCGCATCGGCCGGAATCTCCTGCTGGCGTCGCACCACGCGGCTATCCGTCACCTTGATCATGCGCTGCTCGCCGGCCCAGTAGACATCCACCACGCCGTCGATCTCGCTGATCACCGCCTCGCCCTTGGGCGTGCGGGACTCGAAGAGTTCCTCGACGCGCGGCAGACCTTGGGTGATATCCTCGGCGCCGGCCACGCCGCCGGTGTGGAAGGTGCGCAGCGTGAGCTGGGTGCCCGGCTCGCCGATGGACTGGGCCGCGATGATGCCCACGGCCTCGCCCGGCTGCACCATCCAGCCCCGGGCCAGGTCCCGGCCATAGCACTTCTGGCACAGGCCTACCCGCGTCTCGCAGCGCAGCGGCGAACGAATCAGCACCTGCTTCACGCCCGCAGCAGTGATGCGCGCGACATCGGCCTCGTCGATCAGATGATCGCGCTCGAACATCACCTCGCCGGTGCGCGGGTCAGTGATGGGCGCGGCCGTCAGCCGCCCCACCAGCCGCTCGCCCATCTTCTCGCCCATGGCCCGGCTGCTCTCCTCGCTGATCCAGATCCCGGCCAGGGTGCCGCAGTCTTCGTCAGTGATGATCACATCCTGAGCCACGTCCACCAGACGGCGGGTCAGATAGCCCGCGTCGGCGGTGCGCAGGGCGGTGTCGGCCAGACCCTTGCGCGCGCCGTGGGTGCTCAGGAAGTATTCCAGCGAAGTCAGGCCCTCGCGGAAGTTGGAGCGGATCGGCAGGGCGATGATGCGACCGGAGGGGTCGGCCATCAGGCCGCGCATGCCGGCCAGCTGGCGGATCGGCGTCACACCGCCCTTGGTCGCGCCGCTGGTGGCCATCGCGCCGATCCCTTCCAGCGGATCCAGATCCTCGCGCACGGCCTGCGTGATGTCATCGGTGGCGCGCGTCCACAGCTCGACCACCCGATTGTACTGCTCATCCTCGGTGATCAGGCCGCGCCGGTACTGTCGCTCCGCCTGCTCCACCTCTTTGGTGGTGCGCTCCAGGATGGAAGTCTTGACCTCCGGCACCTGGATGTCGCTGACGGCGATGGTGAAGCCGCTCTGCGTGGCATAGCGGAAGCCCATCTCCTTGATCACGTCCACCATGTTGGCGGTGGCTTCCTGGCCCAGCAGCTCATAGCACTCGCCCACCAGGTCGTTGACGGCCTTCTTCTCCATCACCTCGTTGACGAACTGCAGCTCGGCCGGCAGGCCCAGGTTGAACAGCACCCGGCCCGGCGTGGTTTCGATCAGGCGGTTGGCCGGCCAGCGACGGGCCGAATAGCCGTGGGTGCGTAGTTGATGCTTCAGCTCCTCCAGGCTCTTGATGCCGAAATCAGGCACCTCGTCGATGAACTTGCGCTCGCTTTTGCCGGCCAAACGGTCCAGCGCCTGGCCCACGGTCGTGATGCCGGCCGCGTTCAAGGCCTCCAGCACCCGCTCGCTCAGCTCGATGGTCTCCAAGCTGACCTGGTCCAAGGGAGAGGTGAAGCGCGTCTTGATCAGGGCGCGAATGTCCACCACCCGCAGCCCATAGGCCATCAGCACCTCGTCGAAGTCGGTGAAGATCTTGCCTTCGCCGCGCGCGCCGGGCTGCACTGTGGTCATGTAGTAGACGCCCAGCACCATGTCCTTGGAAGGGCCCACGATCGGCTCGCCGCTGGACGGCTTCAGCAGGTTGCTGCTGGAGAGCATCAGCTCCCGCGCCTCGCGCACGGCCATCTCGCTCAGCGGCACGTGCACCGCCATCTGGTCGCCGTCGAAGTCCGCGTTGAACGCGGCGCAGACCAGCGGGTGCAGTTGGATCGCGTTGCCCTCGATCAGCACCACCTCGAAGGCCTGGATGCCCAGGCGGTGCAGGGTCGGCGCCCGGTTCAACAGCACCGGACGCTCGCGGATGATGTCGTCCAGCACGTCCCACACGGCCGAATCGATGCGATCGACCATGCGCTTGGCGCTCTTGATGTTGTGGGCGTGGTTGTGCTCCACCAGCCGCCGCATGACGAAGGGCTTGAACAGCTCCAGCGCCATCTTCTTCGGCAGGCCGCACTGATGCAGCTTCAAGGTGGGGCCGATCACGATCACCGAGCGGCCGGAATAGTCCACGCGCTTGCCTAAGAGGTTGCGGCGGAAGCGTCCCTGCTTGCCCTTGAGCATGTCGGACAGGGACTTCAGCTTGCGCTTGCCGCTGCGGCTGACGGCGCGGCCCCGCCGGCCGTTGTCGATCAGGCTGTCCACCGCCTCTTGCAGCATGCGCTTCTCGTTGCGCACGATCACATCGGGCGCGCCCAGCTCCAGCAGACGACGCAAACGGTTGTTGCGGTTGATCACCCGGCGATACAGGTCGTTCAGGTCGGAGGTGGCGAAGCGGCCGCCGTCCAACTGGACCATCGGCCGCAGGTCGGGCGGGATCACCGGCAACACGGTCAGGATCATCCACTCCGGTCGGTTGCCCGACTTGCGGAAGGACTCCACGACCCGCAGCTGCTTGGCCGCCTTCTTGCGGCGCTGCTTGGAACGGGTGCTCCGGATCTCATGGCGCTGCTCCTTGGCCATCTGGTCCAGGTCCATGCGCGCCACGATCTTGCGGATCGCCTCGGCGCCCATGTCGGCCTCGAAGACGTTGCCCCAGCGCTCCGAAAGCTCGCGATAGCGGCCCTCCGAGAGCAACTGCCGCTCGCGGAGCGATTTCAGCTCCAGCAGCTCATCGTCCATCTCCTGGCGCAGCCGGTCTGCCTTGCCATCGCGCTCCTCCTGGATGGCCATGATCTCCTGCTCGGCGATCTTCAGCTCGTGCTCGCGCTTGCTGGCCACCAGGTCGGTCAGGCGGCGGCGCTCCTCAGCCAACAGCGCGTCGATCTCGCTCAACTGCTCCTGCACCGCCTCGTTCAGACGATCGGTCAACCCGCGCTGCACGATCTCGCCCTTGGTCAGCAGCGGTTGGTCGCTCCAGGAGAGGACGATCTGCTCCTCGGACGCCTTGCCGATGCGGTTCTCCAGGCGCATGGTCAGATTCTGCGCTTCCTTGATCAGCGCATTGGACTGCTGTTCCAGTTGGCCGGCGAAGCGGGCCAGGCCATCTTCCAGCTCCTGGTCCAGGCGGCTCAACGCCTTGTCGCGCCGCTCTTCGACCTCCAGGATGCGCGTGTCGAAGTCGCCATCCAGCTTGGCCAGCCGGCTGATCAGGTCACGCTCGTGGCGCTGGATGGTGCGGCCGCGCGCGTCTTCATCCACTTCGGTGATCACATATTGGGCGAAGTAGAGCACCCGCTCCAGGTTGCGCGGGGAGATGTCCAGCATCAGGCCGAGCCGGCTGGGCACCCCTTTGACATACCAGATATGGCTGACGGGGCTGGCCAGCTCGATGTGGCCCATGCGCTCGCGGCGCACCCGGGCCGGGGCCACCTCCACACCGCACTTGTCGCAGACGATGCCCTTGTAGCGCACGCGCTTGTATTTGCCGCAATAGCATTCCCAGTCCTTGGTGGGGCCAAAAATGCGCTCGCAGAAAAGGCCGTCGCGCTCCGGGCGCAGCGTTCGATAGTTGATCGTTTCCGGCTTCAGCACCTCGCCGTAGCTCCATTCGCGGATGTGCTGCGGCGAAGCCAAAGAAATCCTGATGGCATCGAAATCGTTTACTTCCAAGGTACACCTCTTGGTCAGTGACCAGTGACTTGCAGTCCAGTTGACCCGTGAACAGCACGCCGTTCACTCTCCACTGTTTACCACGAACTGCTTACTGATTACCTGCCCGCCATCGGGCCGGGAACGCTGATGCTGAAACCCAGCTTCGGCAGCTGTTCGTCGCTGTCGTCCCTGCCGAACTGGATGACCTCGTCCTTCTCGTTGATCACCTCAACCGCCAGACCGAGCGATTGCAGTTCCTTGACCAACACGCGGAACGATTCGGGCACGCCAGGGGCAGAGATCGACTCGCCCTTGACGATGGCTTCATAGGTCTTCACCCGGCCGGTGACGTCGTCCGATTTGACCGTCAACATCTCCTGCAAGGTGTAGGCTGCGCCGTAGGCTTCCAGCGCCCAGACCTCCATCTCGCCGAAACGCTGGCCGCCGAACTGGGCCTTGCCGCCCAGCGGCTGCTGCGTCACCAACGAGTAGGGCCCGGTGGAGCGGGCGTGCACCTTGTCTTCGACCAGGTGCGCCAGCTTCAGCATGTTCATCACACCCACGGTCACCGGCCGGTCGTAGCGCTCGCCGCTCATGCCGTCGTAAAGCGCCACCTTGCCGGTTGTGGGCAGGGAGGTGTTCTTCTGGAGCGCCAGGCGCACGGCCTCCAGCTCCACCTCTTCATCGCTCAGGGCCGAGATGCGATCCATGGCCTGATAGATGGCCTGACGATCGTCGCTGGTTCCTTCCACCTCGTGATAGTCGTCAGCCCCGGCGTCAACCTGAGCATAGCTGATCAGACGCATCTCGTCGCGCACAGCCTGCTTGAGCCATTCGCGCAGGCAGACCCGCCGCGCCTGCTCGTTGAGCTGCTGGCGGGCAGGGAGGGGCAGCGCGGTGTATTCATCCTCAGACACCAAGATGCGGTCAGGATCGTAGTTCTGCGGCTCTTCCCGCAGCCACTCGCGCAGCAGCGAGCGCCGCGCGTAGGATTGATTGTAGTAGACCTGCTCGGCGTCGTAGCCGCGCTGGCCCAGCCATTCGGTCAGGTAGAGGGTGCGCAGCTCGTCGTCGTGAAGGATCGCGGTCTCATCCATGCCGCTCTCGGCCGCCCAGGCCCAGGCGCGCTTGGTGGCCTTTTCCCAGGCGCGACCCATCAGCCAGGCGCGGGCCAGCTCAGCCTCGATCTCATCCTCGCGCGCGCCGTCGAACACCGGGGTCTCCACGTAGAAGCCCAACTGCTTGGCGGCCCAGCCCAGATGCACTTCCAACACCTGACCGATGTTCATGCGCGCCGGCACGCCCAGCGGGTTCAGAATCATGTCCACCGGGGTGCCATCCTCCAGGAAGGGCATGTCCTGCACCGGCACCACCTTGGAGATGACTCCCTTGTTGCCATGTCGGCCGGCCATCTTGTCGCCCTCGGTGATCTTGCGGCGCTGGGCCACCATCACGCGCACCATCTTCTCCACGCCGGAGGGCAGGTCGCGGTGATCATCGCGGTTGAACACCTTGATATCCACCACCTTGCCCTTCTCGCCGTGCGGCAGACGCAGGCTGGAATCCTTGACTTCCCGCGCCTTTTCGCCGAAGATCGCCCGCAGCAGCTTTTCCTCAGGGGTCAACTCGGTCTCGCCCTTGGGGGTGATCTTGCCCACCAGGATATCGCCGGGGCCGACCTCCGCGCCGATGCGGATGATCCCTTCCTCGTCCAGGTCCTTCAACGCGTCTTCACCCACGTTGGGGATATCGCGCGTGATCTCTTCCGGTCCCAGCTTGGTGTCGCGGGCCTCGGTCTCGTGCTTCTCGATGTGGATGGAGCTGAAGCGATCCTCCTGCACCATGCGCTCGGAGATCAGGATCGCGTCCTCGTAGTTGCCCCCCTCCCAGCTCAGGAAGGCGACCACCACGTTCTGCCCCAAAGCCAGCTCGCCGCGCTCGGTGGAGCTGGAATCGGCCAGCACATCGCCAGCCTCGACGATGTCGCCCTTGAACACAGCCGGCCGCTGGTCGATGCAGGTCGACTGGTTGGAACGGTTGAACTTGCGCAGGGGGTAGCGGCGGCGGGTGCCATCGTGCTCCAGCACGAAGATCTCAGAGCCGGTCGCGCTGAGAACCTCGCCGGCGTGCAGCGCCAGCACCACCTGACCGCTATCGCGCGCGGCGCGCGTTTCCATGCCGGTGCCCACGATGGGCGCCTCCGGCTTGATCAACGGCACAGCCTGGCGCTGCATGTTGGAGCCCATCAGCGCGCGGTTGGCGTCGTCGTGCTCCAGGAAAGGAATCAACGAGGCCGACACGCTGACGATCTGCTGCGGCGACACGTCCATGTAGTCGATGCGCGCCGGCGCCTCGAAGAGGAAATCCTGGCTGCGCCGGGCCGACACCCGACCCTCGCGGAACTGGCCGTGCTCATCCAGGGCCGCGCTGGCCTGGGCGATCGAATGCCGATCTTCCTCGTCCGCGGTCAGAAAGGAGACCCCGGTGACGGCGCGCGGCATGACCTTGAAGGTGCGCGGCGCGCCCTCGGGCAGGCTTTGATCCACCAGTTCGATGGTTTCGGCGTCCAACACCGTGCCGGTGGGCACCACCGTGGTGCGCGTGGTCGGCTCGATGATAGCCTCTGCCAGGGTCGATCCGACGATCTCAGGGGCTGACAGATCGACATCATGGATCACCTTGCGGTAGGGCGTCTCGATGAAGCCATACTCATTCACCCGGCCATAGGAGGCCAGCGAGCCCATCAGGCCGATGTTGGGGCCTTCCGGCGTCTCGATGGGACAGATGCGGCCGTAGTGGCTGTGGTGCACGTCGCGCACGTCGAAGCCGGCGCGCTCGCGGCGCAGGCCGCCCGGCCCCAGCGCGCTCAGACGGCGCTTGTGGGTCAGCTCCGCCAACGGGTTGGTCTGGTCCATGAACTGGCTGAGCTGGCTGCCGCCGAAGAACTCGCGCGTGGCAGCTACCACAGGCCGAATGTTGATCAACGACAGCGCGGTGATCTGCTCCGGGTCACGAATCGACATGCGTTCCCGCACCACCCGCTCCATGCGCAGCAGGCCGATGCGCAACTGGTTCTGGATCAGCTCGCCCACCGTCTTAACCCGACGATTGCCCAGGTGGTCGATGTCATCGGCCGAATCCACGCCGTTGTTGATGCGGATCATCTGCTTGATCACGCTGATTAGGTCTTCATTGGTCAGCGTGCGCTGGGAAATCGGGATGTGGTTGAGATCCAGCCGCCGGTTGAGCTTGTAGCGGCCCACCTTGCCCAGGTCGTAGCGCCGCGGCTCGAAGAGCAGGTTATGCATGAACTTCTCGGCGTTGTCCAGGGTGGGGGGATCGCCAGGGCGCAGCTTCTTGTAGAATTCCAGCAGCGCATCCTCGCGCGTGCGGGTGTTCATCGGCTCTTTTTCGATGGTGGCTGCCAGGTAGGGATGGTCGGGAATGGTGTCCACGTCCTGGAAGAGCTCGAAGATCTGATCGTCGTCGGCGTAGCCGATGGCGCGCAGCAGCGTGGTCACCGGCAGCTTGCGCTTGCGGTCCACCTTGACCGAGATCAGGTCGCGTCGCGAGGTCTCGAACTCCAGCCAGGCGCCGCGGCTGGGAATCAGCTTGGCCATGCACAGCTCGCGGCCGGTGGTGCGATCCTCGTCGACGGTGAAATAAACGCCCGGCGAGCGAATGAGCTGGCTGACCACCACACGCTCGGCGCCGTTGATAATGAAGGTGCCGGCCTCGGTCATGAGGGGAAAATCGCCGGTGAAGACGTCAGACTCGCTGATCTCGCCGGTATCGCGGTTGCGCAACTGCACCCGCACCCACAGGGGCGCGGCAAAGGTCATGTCGCGCTCGCGGCATTCCTGCTCCGAATACTTGGACTCGCCAAACCAGAACTTGCCGAAGTGCAACTCCAGGTTGTGGTTGAAACTGACGATGGGGGAGATTTCGTCGAAGAGCTCGCGCAGCCCCTCAACTTTGAACCACTCGAAGGAGTTGAGCTGGATCTCGGTGAGCCGCGGCAACGGCAACACATTGGGAATACGGGCGTAGCTCTTGCGCTGAATCTGGGCGTTGGAAGTCAATGTCATACCTCCGTGATCCTGGGCTGGACCCGACCATCGAGCCCAGTGTGCGAAACGTACCTGGCTTTGGCAGACTAAAAAGCCAGGCCATGCCTGCAAATCAACTTAACGACGATGTCCTGGCTTATGGGGTGCAGATAGGTTCAAGGTCGCCATGCTTCCGAAAGGATGGCAGCCTTGAACCATCCGACGACAACGCTATGTTCGGCCTGTACACGCGCCAAAAGCCCAGGCAATAGCCTACCCTAGCCGCCCATCCAGGATCGATGGGGGCTTGCCAGGCAATTGGGGCAATGTGCGGGATAATGCGGCCCTCGGTCACGATTCGGTGCGTGGAACAGGGTTGCCATCTTTTCGGACAAAATGGCAACCCTGTTCTTACGCTGTGCGCACCGCAACAGCCAATACTACCATGCGGACGGATTCGTGTCAAGTATTGATGCCCGCGATCAACGGCCATCCCTTGGCAAACCTTACAATTACCTTAAAATTCCATAATTGATCCCCTACTTCCGCTCCAGACAGCTTGTCAAATCCTCAGAAGGGTGATATGATGGCGAATGTGGGACGAAGTGGGTTGAAGTGGGAGATCACTCCTACTTCTTACCCCGTTCCGGCCATCCAGTGGGACAGCTCACCGAACACATGTTCTGCTTCGGATGGCCCAGTGGGTTAGCTACCCTTCATCGGTCCAGGTGCTTCCATGCTCATCGGTCAGTACGAACACACGCTAGACAGCAAAGGACGGCTGACTTTGCCCGCGGAATATGGCGCGGAGCTGTTGCCCGGCGTTGTCCTGACCCGCGGCATGGAAGATTGTCTCTATCTCTTCCCGCGCGAGGAGTTCGAACGCCTGGGCAACCGGCTGCGGGAGCAATCGCTGACCGACTCGCGCACCCGCAAGCTACGCCGTTGGCTCTTTTCCCAGGCCCACGCCGCTGAGCCTGATCGCCAGCGCCGGATCGTGGTTCCCCAGTGGCTGCGCGAGGTTGCCAGCATCGGCGACAAGGTGCTGATCGCCGGCATGGACAACTACCTGGAACTTTGGAATCCTGAGAGCTGGCGCAACCAGGACCAGGCGCTGCGCGCCGAGCTGGACGACGCCGATTTCTTCGCCAGCCTGAACGTCTAACCTGGGAGCGGTGCATGAGCCCCACTTCCCTGGATCTGCCCAACCTGCCGACGACCGTCGCCGGCACCGTCCACCGCCCCGTCCTGGAGCAGGAGGTGCTCACCCTCCTGGCGCCCAGGCCGGGTGGGCGCTACATCGACGGAACGGCCGGCGGCGGCGGCCACTCCGAGGCGCTGCTGGCAGCCGGCGGTCAGGTTCTCAGCCTGGATGCCGACCCCAACGCCGTGCAACGGGTGCGCCAGCGTCTGCTTCCCTTTGGCGACCGCTCGCGGGTGTTACAAAGCAATTTCCGCCACATGGCGACTGTGGCGCAGCAGGCCGGCTTCATCCCGGTGGATGGCATCCTCCTGGACCTGGGCCTGAGCAGCGATCAACTGGAGCTGGAAGGGCGCGGCTTTGCACTGATGGCCGATGGGCCGTTGGACATGCGCTTCGACCCCAGCCAGCCGCTGAGCGCCGCCGACCTGGTCAACACGCTGCCCGAAGGCGAGCTGGCCGACCTGATCTACACCTACGGCGAAGAGCATCTCTCGCGCCGGATCGCGCGGGCCATTGTCCAGGCCCGGCCGGTGGAGGGCGCCGCCCACCTGGCGCGGGTGATCGAGCGGGCTGTGGGCCGGCGTGGACGGATCCATCCGGCCACCAAGACTTTTCAGGCGCTGCGCATCGCGGTCAACGACGAGCTGGGCGCGCTGCAGGATGTGCTGCCGCAGGCGGCGGCCCTGCTGCGGCCCGGCGGCCGGCTGGCCGTGATCTCCTTTCATTCACTGGAAGACCGCATGGTCAAGCAGTTCATGCAGCGTGAGGCGCAAGACTGCCTCTGCCCGCCGGAGATGCTGATCTGCCAATGCGGCCATGTGGCAACCCTTCGGCTGGTGAGCCGCAAGCCGGTCGTACCCTCGGCCGAGGAGATCGCCCGCAACCCGCGCAGTCGCAGCGCAAAGCTGCGCGTGGCAGAGCGGCTGGCGGGCTGAGCGCAACGGCGGGCTCGGTCGGAGACCGGCCTGAGCGCTGGATGTCACGGTGGGCTCGGTCGGAGACCGGCCTGAGCGCTGGATGCCACGGTGGGCTCGGTCGGAGACCGGCCTGAGCGCTGGATGCCACGGCGGGCTCGGTCGGAGACCGGCCTGAGCGCTGGATGCCACGGCGAGCTCGGTCGGAGACCGGCCCGAGCGGCTTTTTTGGCTGGTTGCTAAGCCCAGATTTCTCGCCCTGTCTTGGCTGTCGCCTGACATCTGAGACGCGACACGCAACACGAGAGCCTGACCCATGTTGGACGGCAACGCTTTCCCACAACCGCAAAATCGCACCCCGGAAGCTGCTGCCAGGCGTTTCTCTTTGCCGCCGCACGCGCTGCAAGCCGTGTTGATCGTGGTTGGCATCGTGCTGGCCACCTTCGTGCTCTACCTGTACGTCCTGCCCAACAGCCAGATCGACGCCGCGCGGGTGCGCATCGCCGACCTGCAGACACGCAAGGCGATGCTGGAACGCCAAAATTCGGCGTTGCTGCAAGAGATCGCGCTGGCCTCGAACCTCAAGACGCTGGAGCTCAGGGCCAAGGCCTTGGGCATGGGGCCGGCCAGGAGCACCATCTATCTGCGCATGCCTGGCAGCAGCCCATCGCCGACCGGAACAGGCGCGGCGGAGGCGGGGTCCTCCCAGTCCTCAACGGACGCCAACGCCGATTCCCAGGACGCGCCCGCCACGCTCTCTGAGTGGCTCCAGCGCGAGCACCGGGAAAACCTGCTGCGCCAATTCCGGCAGACTGTGAGCAACGCCGTCGATCAGGTGCTCCAGCGCTTTGGAGCTGTGCCGTGACCTCGCAACCTTCCTCCTCCCGCCTGCGCATCCTGCTGGTCGCGCTGGCGCTGCTGTTGGGCCTGACCCTGCTGGTGATCCAATTGGTGCGCTGGCAGGTGGTGCAGCGCGACGAATTCGGGCCGGCCACCGGCCTCTTCGGCCAGCCCCTCAGCCGGAGCGCCTCGGCCACAAAGGCCGAGGGCGCGGTCAAAGGCCAGGATCGCGGCGTCATCACCGACATCAACGGCGTGCCGCTGGCCTTCGACGCCTACCAGTGGGAGATCTGGATCGAGCCGCGCCTGGTTCCCAAAGGGAGCGAGGCCGAGCTGACCTCCCAGTTGGTTGAGCTGCTGGGGCCGACGTTGCGCCAAACCCCCGATGAACTGCTGCGCATCCTCCAGGAGCGTGCGCCGGGCGTGGTGACGTTGACCCGTCAGGGTTCGCAGGCGGCCGGCGAGACCATCGCCGGCTGGCAGCGGCTGGACATCAGCGCCAAGGCGCTGCCGGTGCGCGTCTATCCCCAGGGAACGCTGGCCGCCCACCTGCTGGGCTTCGTCAACGGCGAGCCGCGCGCCTATTACGGCGTGGAAGAGCGCTATGACAGCTATCTGCGCACCATGTCGCCCCCCTTCCACTATGCCTACCCTGAAAACCTGGCCTTTTACCAGCAGTTGCCGGAAGGCTGGCGCGAGGTGTTGCCGTCGGCCGCGGGCCAGGACCTGGTGCTGACCATCGACCGCCGGCTGCAATACATCACCGAGCGCATTCTGGGCGAGGCCATCGGCCAGTACAAGGCCGAGTCGGGCACCATCATCGTCATGAACCCGCGCGACGGCGCGATCCTGGCCATGGCCAGCCTGCCGGCCTACGATCCCAATCAGTACGGCGCCACCAACACCCTGGTCCTGGCCGATCCCGCCATCAGCAAGCAGTACGAGCCTGGCTCGGTGTTCAAGATCGTCACCATGGCCGCCGGCATCGACGCCGGGGTCATCACCCCAGACACGGTGCTGACCGACACCCTCTCCATCGAGGTGGGCGATCGGCTGATCTACAACTCCAACATGCGCACCTATGGGCCGGTGACGATCCGTGAGGCGCTGGTGCTCTCGCTGAACATCCCCACCGCCCAGGTGGCCCTGCGTTTGCAGGAGGCGCGCTTCTATCAGTACGTCCAGCGTTTCGGCTTCGGTCAGTTGACCGAGGTGGACCTGGCCAACGAAGGCCCGGGCTCGGTCAAGGCGCCGGGCGACGCGCTGTGGAGCCGCTCCGACCTGGCCACCAACGCCTTTGGCCAGGGCCTGGCCGTCACCCCCATGCAGATGGTCAGGGCCACGGCCGTCATCGCCAACGGCGGGCTGCTGGTGCGCCCGCATGTGGTGGACAGCATGGTCTTCCGTGGCCGGCTGGTGCAGCCAGACACCTCCCCGATGCGCCGGGTGATCCAGCCGGAGGCGGCCGAGGCTGTGGCCGACATGATGGTGAGCGTCGTCGAAAAGGGCTCGCCAACCGCCAAGGTGCCTGGCTACCAGGTGGCCGGCAAGACCGGCACCGCCCAGATCGCCATCCAGGGCGGCTACCATCCCACTGCCACCATCCATTCCTTCGTCGGCTTCGCGCCGGCCGATGACCCGGCCTTCGTGGCGCTGGTCAAGCTGGACATGCCAAAGACCTATCCCTGGGCCGACGGCACCGCGGCGCCGACCTTTGCCCGGCTGGCTGCCGAGCTGTTGCCCGTGCTGCGGGTGCCCCCAGAACAGATCGCCAACCGACCATGAAGCTCACCGCACAAGACATCTGGCGCGCCGTTGGCGGCGCAGCCCCGAATGACCAAGAATCGCCCATGGCGAGTCTGGCCCGGCCGGAGAGTGAGCCCGGCGGCGACCGGGCCGGCCATGCCCTGCTGACCAGCGTGGCCATCGACAGCCGCCAGGCGGGGCCGGGCAGCCTTTTCGTCGCGTTGCCCGGCGAGCGCACCGACGGTCACAGCCATGTGGCCCACGCCTTCAGCCGCGGCGCGCAGATGGCGCTGGTCGGCCGGCCGGTGGAGGCCCCCGGGGTGTTGATCGACGCCCGCCCCACAGCCGATCGAGCGGCGCCCCTGGCCGCCGCCCCGGCCATCGAGGCCGCGCTGAAGGCCCGCCAGCCGATCTGCCTCTGGGTCGATGATCCGCTGCTGGCGCTGCACCAGATCGCACTCGTCTGGCGCCTGCGTTTCAGCCCGCGCGTCGTGGGCATCACCGGCAGCGTCGGCAAGACCACCACCAAAGAGATCGCCGCCGCGGTGCTGGGCCAGCGCTTTGTGACGCTGAAGAACCCCGGCAACCAGAACAACGAGATCGGCCTGCCCCTGACCGTGTTGGCGCTGGATGAACAGCACCAGATGCTGGTGCTGGAGATGGGCATGTACGACGTGGGCGAGATCGCCCAGCTCTGCCAGATCGCCCGGCCGCACGTGGGGGTGGTGACCAATGTCGGGCCGGTGCATCTGGAGCGGCTGGGCAGCATGGAGCGCATCGTGCAGGCCAAGACGGAGCTGGTTCAGGCCCTGCCGGCCGGTGGTGTGGCGGTGCTCAACGCCGATGACCCGCTGGTGGCCGGCATGGCCAGCCAGACCCAGGCTCAGGTTTTCTGGTATGGGCTGAACCCCGCCGGTCGGACCGGCAGCCGGATCGACAGCGATGCGTACCTGTGGGCCGACGAGATCGAGAGCGAAGGGCTGGATGGCATCCGCTTCCGCTTCCACTACCAGGGCGACGTGTTGCACGTGCGCGCGCCGCTGCTGGGCCGCCACAGCGTTCACACCGCCCTGCGCGCCGCCGCCGTCGGCCTGGTGGAAGGGCTGAGCTGGGAAGAGATCGTGCGCGGCATGCAGCAGATCGACGTGCAACTGCGCCTGATCGCGGCGCGCGGGCTGAACGGCGCCACCCTGCTGGATGACACCTACAACGCCAGTCCGGCCTCGACCTTGGCGGCCCTCAACCTGCTGGCCGACCTGCCGGCGCAGAACGGCCGGCGCATCGCCGTGCTGGGCGACATGCTGGAGCTGGGCAGCTACGAGGAAGAAGGGCACCGCAAGGTCGGCGTGCGCGCCGCCGATGTGGTGGACCTGCTGGTCACCGTCGGCCAGCGGGCGCAGTTGATCGCCGAGGAAGCGCTGGCCGCCGGCCTGCCGGCCAGCCGGGTGCTGGCCCTGAACGATGCCCAGACCGCGGTGGCCGAGCTGCATTCGATTCTGGGGCCGGGCGACGTGGTGCTGGTCAAAGGCTCACGCGCCGTGCACATGGACGACGTCGCCACGGCGTTGACGGAGCAGCAACGATGAACGCTGACAGCGGGCCGATGAACGACCGCACGCCGCGCCGAAGGAAACGCCAGCCGGGGATCAGCTCCCCCGCCGCAGCCCTCATCGCTCATCCGGCATCATTCCCGAAGAGGTGTAGCCGATCATGGCCTATTCGCTGACCCTGGGCGCCATCACCTTCTTCCTGGCCGTGATCTGGGGCCCGCCGCTGATCAGGTGGCTGATCCGCAACGAGATGGGCAAGAAGATTCGCGTCGAGGAGCCGGGTTCCCATCAGTTGAAGATGGGCACCCCCACCATGGGCGGCCTGATGGTCATCATTCCGGTGGTGATCATCACCAGCCTGCTGAACATCGCCAACCTGCTGGGCCTCAACATCATCGGCCAATCGGTGTTGATCCCCATGGGTACCCTGGTGGCCTTCGGTCTCCTGGGCCTGATCGACGACCTGGAAGGCATTCGCAGCAAGCGGGTCTTCGGCGAAGGGATTATGGCCCGCACCAAGGCCCTCTGGCAGGTGATTTTCGCCCTGGTGATCGCCCTGATCCTCTATTTCAGCCCCACCGAGCTGCGCAGCGTGGCGATCCCCGGCGTCGTCGAACGCATCGACATCGGCCTGCTGTGGATCCCCATCGCCACCTTCATCATCGTGGCTATGTCCAACGCCGTCAACTTCACCGATGGCCTGGATGGGCTGGCCGGCTCGCTGGCGGCCGTGGCCTTCGCCTGCTACGGCGTCATCGCCTATCTGCAAGGCCAGGTTTGGCTGGTCGCCTTCTGTTTCACCATGGTTGGCGCGCTGTTGGCCTTCCTCTGGTTCAATGTCCACCCGGCCAACCTGATCATGGGCGATGTCGGCTCGCTGGCCATCGGCGCCACGCTGGGCGTCGTGGCCTTGATGACCGGCCAGTGGCTGCTGCTGCCCATCGTCGGCGCGATGTTCGTGGCCGAAGCCCTCTCGGTGGTGATGCAGATCGGTTGGTTCAAGTACACCCGGCGCCGCTACGGCCAGGGACGCCGCATCTTCAAGATGGCGCCGCTGCACTATCACTTCGAGCTCAAAGGCTGGAGCGAGACCCAGGTCATGCAGCGCTTCTTCCTCTGCGGCATCCTGGCCGGCATGCTCGGCGTCGCGCTGGCGCTGATCTAGCCGGCAGCAGGTTCAACGCCTGACGCCTTTCATCTCACGCAACGACCCCAACCAACAGGTTGGCAGACATGATGACCACAACCTCTTTCGCCGGAAAGCGCATCGTGATCCTGGGACTGGCCCGTCAAGGGACAGCCCTGGCGCGCTTTTTCCTGCGCGAGGGCGCCCAGGTCACCATCAGCGACGTCGCTCCGGCTGACCAGCTATCTGCACCGCTGACAGAGCTGGCGGGTCAGCCGGTTCGCCTGGTTCTTGGCGGTCATCCGCCCGAACTTCTTCTAAACTGTGACTTGCTCTGCCTCAGCGGCGGCGTGCCGCCCCAGATCCCCCTCGTGGCGGCGGCACGCCGGCAGGGTATCCCTTTGAGCAACGATGCGCTGCTCACGCTGCAGCGCAGCCCGGCGCCGGCCATCGGCATCACCGGCTCCAGCGGCAAGACCACCACCACCACGCTGGTGGGACAGATGCTGCGCGCGCAGAACGAACAGGGCCAACCGAACGGCGCGGCAAGCGGCGCCCACGGCGCGCCCCCCGACGCGCCATGGGCCCAGATCTGGGTCGGCGGCAACATCGGCACGCCGCTGATCGACCAACTGGAGCAGGTGCAGCCCGGCGATTGGCTGGTGCTGGAGCTCTCCAGCTTCCAACTGGAGCTCTTCGACGGCGCCAGCTATGGCCCGACGGCCAGCCCGGCGGTGGCGGCGGTGCTCAATGTGACGCCCAACCACCTGGACCGTCACCCTTCCATGTCCCACTACGCCGCGGCCAAGGCCAACATCCTGCGCTGGCAGCAGATGACCGCTGAGGGGCGCGCCGAGGGGACCGCCGTGCTGGGCGCGGACGATGCCGTCGCCGGCGGGTGGCTGCGCAGCGGACGGGTGGAAGTGGCCGCAGGGAGCGGCCAGGAGGCGCTCAGCTTTCCCCTGGCCGACCGCCGGCTGGGCTTTGGCCTGAGCGAACCGGTGGGCGACGGCTGTTGGCTGACCGGCGACGGCTGGCTGACGCTGCACCTGGATGGCCGGGAGCAGCGGGTGCTGCCGGCCCAGGCCGTTCAACTGCGCGGTCGCCACAACCTGCTCAACCTGGCCGCGGCCTGCGCCATCGGCGCGGCCGCGGGCGTCCAGCCAGCCGCCATGGCCGCGGTAGCCGCCGCCTTCACCGGCGTCGAACACCGCCTGGAGCTGGTGCGCCAGCGCAGCGGCGTGCGCTGGTACAACGACAGCATCGCGACCGCGCCGGAGCGGGCCGCGGCCGCCCTGCTCAGCTTCGATGAACCGATCGTGCTGCTGGCCGGCGGCCGCGACAAGAAGCTGCCCTGGCAAGATTTCGCCCGCCTGGCGCGCCAGCGGGTGCGGGTGCTGATCCTCTTCGGCGAGGCGGCCGAGCTGATCGCCCAGGCCATAGCTGACCAGCCGGGGCCGGGCGACGATCTCACCCTGCTGCGCTGCGCCGATCTGCCGGCCGCCGTGGCCTTGGCGGCCCAGCTCGCCCGACCTGGCGAGGTGGTGCTGCTCTCGCCGGGCGGGACCAGCTTCGACGCCTACAAGGATTTTGCGGCCCGCGGCGAGCATTTTCGCGCCCTTGTGAACGAGCTTTGACCATGGCGACGACCAAAACTCACCCAACGATCCCCGATAATCGTACACCATCGGATACGCTCGCAGGGCCATCTGCCAGCCCAGCGCGCCCGCGTCGCACCAACGCGCGCCGGAGCGGCGCAGGCATGGCCGAGGAAAACCGTTCGACGCCGGTCCGACGCACCCAGCGCGGCGCGGGCTGGCGCGCGGGGCTGGGCCGCGCCCCCGGCCAGTTCGACATCTGGCTGCTGGTGATCACCGCCGCGCTGGTGGGACTGGGGCTGGTGATGGTGTTCAGCGCCAGCTTCACCCAGGCCAACCGCTTCTTCGACCAGCCCACCTACTACCTGTTGCGCCAACTGCGCTGGGTTGTGCTGGGCCTCCTGACCATGGTCGGCCTGGCCTTCTTCGACTACCGGCACCTGCGCAACCTGTCGCTGTTGATGATGGCCGGCACGGTGTTGATGTTGCTGGCGGTGCTGATCTTCGGCGCCGAAAGCCTGGGCTCGCGCCGCCATCTGTTCGGCACCTCGGTGCAGCCCAGCGAGATCGCCAAGCTGACCATCATCATCTACATCGCCTATTGGCTGAGCTCCAAAGGCTCACGCCTGAAGGATGTCTCCGACGGGCTGGCCCCCTTTGCCGTGTTGCTGGGCATGGTGGCGCTGTTGATCGTCTTGCAGCCTGACATCGACACCACCGCCCTGATCGTCTTCACCGCCCTGATCATGTTCTTCGTGGCCGGCGCGGACGGCAAACAGTTGACCATCATCCTGGCCATCGCCGCGCTCACCTTTTTGCTGGTGGCCACACGCTTCAGCTATGCCTCGCAGCGCGTCGACGACTACATGAGCTTCCTGCGCGATCCCACCCTGGGCAGCGACCAGATGCAGTCGGTGATGCAGGCGCTGGCGCGCGGCGGGCTCTTCGGGGCCGGGCTGGGCACCGGCGAAAGCCAGGTGCAACTGCCCTTCACCGACAGCATCTATGCGGTGATCGGCTTCGAGCTGGGCTTTGTGGGCGCGCTGGGCGTGGTCTTGCTCTTCGGCGCCCTCGCCCTGCGCGGCCTGCGCATCGCCCTGCGCTGCACCGACCCCTTCGGCCAGATCCTGGGCATCGGCGTCACCGCCTGGATCACCATGCAGGCCGTCCTGAACATGGGCGTCAACCTGGGCGTCCTGCCCTTCAGCGGCCTGACCTTGCCCTTCATCAGCTACGGCGGCTCGTCGCTGCTGGCCTGCATGGCTGGCATCGGCGTGCTGTTGAGCATCTCGCGCCATGGGTCCAGCCAGAAAGCGCCTGCCGCTCAAGCAGCGCTGACCGCGGTCCCGCAGGGCGCCGGAGCCGACTATGCGTCTCTTACTCTCGGGTGGCGGCACTGGCGGACACGTCTATCCCATTTTGGCCGTGCTCGAAGCGTTCGACCGGCCCGCCCCGCTGCCGGCCGGCGCAGCAGCGCCAGCCGCGCCGTGGCCGGCAGCCGAACCGCCGCAGCCAGCAGCCACGGTTTCACAGTCAAATCGGCCAGCGCGCCCCGAGTCGACCAGCTCAGCCGGCGCGTCACCCGCGCCAAACGCACCATCGCCCGCAAGACCGGCGCCAGCCGGCGCAGCGCCAGCGCCCCAGCCGATGGCCAGCGCATCCCTCGCCGCCGCTGAGAGTGCCGCGCTCAGCCTGCTCTATGTGGGCGTCGCCGACAGCGTGGAAGAGGAGCTGGCCCGGGCCGCGGGCATCCCCTTCCGGGCCATCGAAAGCGGCCAGGTGCGGGGCATGACGCCCTGGGTGGCGACTGGCAACCTGCTCAAGGCCGGACGCGGCGCGCGCCAGGCCGGCCGGCTGATGGTCGAATTTCGGCCGGATGTGGTCTTCGTCACCGGCGGCTTCGTGGCCGGACCGGTGGTGTTGGCAGCCTGGCAGGCCCATGTGCCGGTCTTCATCTTTCTGCCCGACATGGAGCCGGGCCTGACCATCCGGCACATGAGCCGGATGGCCCGCCGCGTGGGCGTCACCATGCCGGAGGTGGCGCGCTGGTTCCCCGACAAGGCGGTGGTGACCGGCTATCCGGTGCGGCAGGAAATCCTGGCCTTGGCCGGCCAGCGCAGCCAGGCGCGGCAGCAGTTGGGCCTGGTGGACGAGCTGCCGACGCTGCTGGTCTTCGGCGGCAGCCGCGGGGCGCGCAGCATCAACCAGGCGCTGGCAGCCGCGCTGCCCGCCCTGTTGCCGCACTGCCAGGTGCTTCACATCAGCGGCACGCTGGACTGGCCGGCGGTGGCGGCGCGGGTGCAGAGCCTGCCCGACCCGCTGCGCCCGCGCTATCATGCCTACGCCTACCTGCACCATGAGATGGCGCTGGCGTTGGCCGCGGCCGATCTGGTGGTAGCCCGGGCTGGGGCCTCCACCCTGGGCGAATTTCCCGCCCTGGGGCTGCCCAGCATCCTGGCGCCCCTGCCCCATTCCGGCCAGCATCAGGAGATCAACGCCGACGCGCTGGCCCGGCGCGGTGCAGCCATCAAGCTGCCGAATGATCAGTTGATGACGCAGTTGGCGCCGACGGTGCTGCGCCTGCTGGCGGCGCCCGATGAGCTGGCCGCCATGAGCCGCTCGGCGCAGGCGCTGGCGCAGCCAGGCGCAGCCGCCGCCATCGCGCAGGAACTTCGCCGCCTGGCCCAGCACGGCTGAGCCAAGGAGAGCACCATGTTCGCAGCGGTTCTTCTACTCGCCACCACCATGGCCATTTTCGGCGTCCTGGGCTATCTCAAGGGCGCCAAATGGGCTTTCATCGCGCTGATGATCCTGTCGGCGGCGGTCATTCTGGTGGAGGTCAAGCCTGAGACCTTGATCGCCACGCTCAACGGCCTGTACATGGGCGTCATGTTGACCCTCAAAGGCGGCCTGGGCGCGCTGGCCTCCGGCGACGTGGAGGAGGCCAAGGCGATTCTGGCCGACATCGACAAACCCTTCAAGGACGCGAACCAAAACATGGCGCTGCTGCTGGTGATCTTCTGCGCGGTGGTCATTGGCCTGATCATGGCCGCGGCGATGAAGAGCAAACCTGGGGTCTGGGGCCTGATCTGGGGTCTGGTCTACGGCTATGTGCTGAGCGCCGGCGTGCTGCCGCTGATCAGCTCCAACCCGCTGGCGCTGCTGCCGCTGCCCATCGTGCGGCCGGCGGAGCGCCAGCCAGCCCAGGCCTCCGTCGCCATGGATCAGATGTTCGCCACCCTGGCCCAGCCGGAAAACGTGCAGATCATCGCCACCGTTATCGGCATCGCGGTCATCCTGCTGCTGCTGCTCACCGTGCGCCGCGGCGTCAAAGGCAGCAAGAGATAAGGAAGGGTGATGCATGGGACCTGTCGAGGTAGTTTTCCTGATCCTGATCGGCCTCTTCGGCGCGATCGGTGTGGTGCGCGGCTGGCAACGCGAGCTGGGTGTGACCACCATGCTGCTGATCACCCTCTTCGTGATCGAATTCGTGTTCACCACCTCCGTCGGCCAGCGCGTGGAATCGTTCTTCACCGGCGCCGGCGTCTCGCAGGAGCAGATGGTGGTCGCCGAATCCATGATCGCGGTCGGGCTGCTGCTCCTGGTGGCCTTCATCTCCTACCAGGGACAGAGCCTGGTCTACCCCGGCTCAGGCAAGAACTCCTTCCTGAGCCTGCTGATCGGCCTGCTCAACGGCTACCTTTTCGCCGGCAGCATCTGGTATTATCTGGCCCGGGCGGACTGGCCGCTGGCGGACATCGTGCCCGATTATTCGCAGTTCTACGACTTTTTCGTGCAGATTCTGCCGCCTGCCATCTTCGGCTGGCAATTCTTCATCCTGTTGGCGGTCGCCATGTTGATTCTGCGTGTGGTCAAATAGGCTGGCCATGATGATCTCACCCGACACAACCACGACCGACTGGGCGCAATGGCTGACGACGCCCGGCCCGCGCCATGTCCACCTGGTGGGCATCGGCGGCGCGGGCCTGTCAGCCATTGCCCGCCTGCTGTTGCAGCGCGGCCTGCGCGTCTCCGGCTCCGATCAACGGCCCGGCCCGGCCACGGCTGAGCTGGCCGAGCTGGGCGCGCAGGTGTTCATCGGCCACGACGCCGCCCACGTGGCCGGCGCCGACCTGGTTCTGATCTCCTCGGCCGTCGCGCCCAGCAACCCCGAAGTGCTGGCCGCCCAGGCCGCGGGCATTCCCGTGGTCAAGCGTCAGCAGTTTCTGGGGCCGCTGATGGCCGGCCAGCAGCGGATCTGCGTCGCCGGCGCCCACGGCAAGACCACCACCAGCGCCATGATCGCCGCCCTGCTGGATGCGCTGGGCGCCGAGCCCAGCTTCATCGTCGGCAGCCCCATCCTGGCGCTGGGCGCGGCCGCGCGCGCTGGCCGCGCCGGCGGACCCTTCGTCATCGAGGCTGACGAGTACGATCACATGTTCCTCGGCCTGCAGCCGGACATTGCCGTGATCACCAATGTCGAGTGGGATCACGTCGATTGCTATCCGAACCCAGCGGATTTCCAGCAGGCCTTTCTCCGTTTCACCGAGCTGGTGACGCCGGGCGGTGTGGTGCTCTACTGCGGCGATGACCCTGGCTGTCGCTCCCTCGCCGAGGAGGCGGCCGTTCGGTCCCATGGCGCCGCCCACGACGCGGTTCAGTGGATCTCCTACGGCCTGGCGGCCGGCAACCGGTGGCGCGCCGTCCAGCTCCAGCCGGCCTCAGCCGTGGCCGGCGATGGCGGGCTCAACGGCATGAGTTTCGAGGTCTGGCAGGATGACAAGGCGCTGGGCCGGGTGTCGATCCCCCTTTCAGGCGAGCACAACGTGCGCAACGCGCTGGCCGCGCTGGCCACAACCCACCTGATGGGCTATGACGTTTTTTCGGAACTCCGTGAAAACCTTAAATTATCACGAATTTTTGCAGGAACCAAAAGACGACTTGAAGGTATTGGCATCTATCATGGTATAATCATCTTTGACGACTACGCGCACCATCCCACCGAGGTGCGAGCAACGCTCAGCGCGGCGCGGCAACGTTTCCCCGACCGACCGATTTGGGTTCTGTTTCAGCCCCACACCTACAGCCGCACCAGAGCCTTGCTAGACGAATTTCGTGACAGCTTTGAAAACGCCGACCACGTGCTCATCACTGACATCTACGCTGCCCGCGAGCACGACACGTTAGGCATCTCCGCGCTGGACGTCGTTCGGAGACTGGCGCACCATCCTGACGCGCGCTATGCCGGCGACCTGGACGCAGCCGCCCGCCTTCTGCTGGCCGAGCTGCAGCCGGGCGATGTGCTGATCACCCTCGGCGCGGGCGACAGCGACCGCGTGGGGCGTCAGGTGCTGGCCGGGCTGCGCCAGACGGCGCTCGAACCGGCCTCCTATCCGACGGACGCGGGCCGGGCGGCCGGAGGCTACGAGACCCTGGCCGCGGCCATCGCCGGGGAGACTGGGCTGGCGCTGCGTCGGGACGAGCCGCTGGCCAGTCACACCACATTGCGGGTAGGCGGCCCTGCTGACCTGTTCGTGGCGGTGAGCACCGTGGAGGACCTGATGGCCGTGCTGGCGCAGGCGCGCCAGTTCGCCGTGCCAACTCTGGTGCTGGGCGGCGGCAGCAATCTGCTGGTCAGCGACCGCGGCGTGCGCGGCTTGGTGATTGCCAACAACTGTCGGGCCGTGCGCCGCCGCCAGGGCAACGTGTTGTGGGCCGAGGCAGGCGCCCATCTGGCCGGCGTGGCGCGCCAAGCCATGCGCTGGGGCCTGGCGGGCCTGGAATGGGGCGTCAGTGTGCCCGGCACGGTGGGCGGCGCGGTGGTGGGCAACGCCGGCGCCCACGGCGGCTGCATCGCCGACAGCCTGCTGCGCGCCACGCTGCTGAACCCCGACGGCAGCCTGACCGAATGGCCGGCGGCGCGCTTCGCCTACGGCTACCGCAGCAGCGCCCTGAAGAGCCTGCTTCGCTCCAGCGCCGCACAGACGCCGCTGGCCAACGGCGGCCGCATCGGGACGGTTCCGGTGGTGCTGGCCGCGGCCTTCCAACTGCAAGCGGGCATCGCCGAGCAGATGGAGGCGCGGGCCGCCGGCTTCCTGGCGCACCGGCGCAGCACGCAGCCGGTGGAGGCCAGCGCCGGCTCCACCTTCCAGAACCCGCCCGGCGACTACGCCGGCCGGATCATCGAGGCGCTGGGCCTGAAGGGCCACAAGGTGGGCGGCGCGGCCTTCTCCACCGTGCATGCCAATTTCGTCGTCAACCAGGGCGGCGCCAGCGCGGCCGACATGACGACCTTGATCAACCTGGCGCGTCAGATGGCCTGGCAGCAGTTGGGCGTCGAACTGACGCCGGAGATTCTCTTCGTGGGCGACTGGGCGGCGCCGCCGTTGCAGGAGCTGGAGCCGCGCAACGGTCGGGCCATGCGATCTGCGCCGGAAAACAGACCGGGTGATGAGGTGCTGGCGTGAGCAAGTTGCGGGTCGGTGTGCTCTTCGGCGGACGTTCAGGCGAACATGAGGTGAGCCTGCGCTCGGCGCGTTCGGTGGCGGCGGCCTTCGACCCGGCGCGCTACGACGTGGCGTTGCTGGCCATCGACAAGCAGGGCCGCTGGCTGGCCGGCGAGGAGGCCGCGGGCCTGCTGGCTGCGCCGGTCAGCGGCCAGGTCACAACGTCGGGCAGCCTGATACCGCGGACAGAATCGCTGCGCAGCCTGGATGTGATTTTCCCGGTGTTGCACGGCCCGCTGGGCGAGGATGGCACCGTCCAGGGGCTGCTGGAGCTGGCCAACATTCCCTACGTGGGCTGCGGCGTGACGGCCTCGGCGGTGGGCATGGACAAGGCGATGTGCAAGGCGGTCTTTGCCGCCCACGGCCTGCCCCAGGTCCCCTGGCTGACGCTGAAACGCCAACGCTGGCAGGCCGCGCCGGACGCGACCCTGGAGGCCATCGAGCGACAGTTGCCCTATCCGCTCTTCGTCAAGCCGGCCAACCTGGGCTCCAGCGTGGGCATCAGCAAGGCCGTGGGACGGGCCAGCCTGCGCCAGGCGCTGGACGAGGCGGCGCGCTACGACCGCAAGCTGGTGGTCGAGCAGGGCATCGACGCCCGCGAGATCGAGGTCAGCGTGCTGGGCAACGACAACCCGGCGGCCTCGCTGCCGGGCGAGGTCATCCCCAGCCGCGAGTTCTACGACTACACGGCCAAGTACATCGACGACGACTCACGGCTGCTGATCCCGGCCCCGCTGTCGGCTGAGCAGACGGCCGAGGTGCGGCGGCTGGCGGTGGCAGCTTTTCTGGCCATCGACGGCGCCGGGCTGGCCCGGGTGGATTTCCTGCTGGATCGCCAGAGCGGCCAGCTCTACCTGAACGAGGTCAACACCCTGCCTGGGTTCACCTCCATCAGCATGTATCCCAAGTTGTGGGCGGCCAGCGGCCTGCCCTTCGAGTCGTTGGTGGATCGGCTGATCGAGCTGGCGCTGGAACGTCACCAGGACAAGAGCCGCAACGAGACCTCCTTCAGCCAGCCGAACGGCGCTCAAGCCGGCCGCCGGGACGAGCCCCAGCAGGACGTGTGACCATGCCGCTCCGCACGGATCCCAAAACCAGACGGCGCAGCGCCAGCCAGCAGGATTTTCTGAGCAAACCGGCCAAGCGTCGCCAGCCGCCGGCCCGCCGCCAGCATCGCCAGGAAGCGGCGCTGCCTCAGGGTGTGCAGGCCAAGGGCCAGCGAGCGGCCCGACGGCTGCCCCGCCTCTCAGGGCTGCGACTGGCGGCGGCCACGCTGGCGCTGGGGCTGATGGCGATGCTGGGCTACCTGTTCAGCGACGCCGGCTTCTACGTGCAGACGGCAGCCATGCGCGGCCAGCAGATCACCGCAGCGGAAGCGCTCTACCGCCAGGCGGCCATCGACGGCTACAGCATTTTCTGGGTCAACCCGAGCGCCGTTGCCCAACGCCTGGAGGCGCTGCCCTACGTCCGACGGGCTGTCGTGACCACGGCGCTGCCCAACCAGGTGTGGATCGAGATCGAAGAGCGCCAGCCGCTGGCCGTTTGGAAGGTCAACGGCCAGGAGTTCTGGGTCGACCGCGAGGGCGAGACCATGCCTGTGCTGCCGGCTGATGCGGCGGCCGCGGCCGGCCTGGCGGCGTTGCCGGTGCTCTGGGACCTGGACGGCAGCACCGTGCTGGATGGCAACCGGCTGGACCCGGAGCTAATCGCCAGCGTGCGCCAGGTGCACCAGAAGGCGCCTGAGGTCACGGAATTCGGCTACGACCGGATCAAGGGCCTGCAGTTTCGCTTTGCCGGCGGCGTCTATGTCTCGCTGGGCAAGCCAGAGGGCATGGCCCAACGGGTGGCGTCGCTGATGGCGCTGCACCAAAGCCTGGCCAGCCAGGGCCAGATGCCGGTGGAGATCGACTGGCGCAACCAAGACGGCTACTACCTGCGCATGCCGTAGCAGCCTGACACACCCCGCTGTGGCCGGCCTTTGTGCAGCATCCCGCCAAGGGCCGACCGGACCGGGTCAAGGATCGAGACTGTGGCAGACACCATCTGTGCCATCGACGTAGGAACAACCAAGGTCTGCGCCATCATCGCCGAAGTGATCGGCGAGGAGCGGCTGGAGATCGTGGGCTATGGCCGCGCGGCCTCCGACGGCATGACCAAGGGCGTTGTGACCAACGTGGCCGCGGCCACCGCAGCCATCGGCCAGGCCGTGGAAGAGGCGGAACAGGAGGCCGACCGTTCCATCGGCCGCGCCTACGTGGGCATCGCCGGCAGCCACATCCAGGCCCAGCCCAGCAAGGGCGCGGTGCCCATTGGCCGCAACCGCATCGTCTCGGCCGAGGATGTGGCCCGCGTCAAAGAAGCGGCGCGCGCCATCGCCCTGCCCCACAACCGCGAGATCATCCATGTGGTGCCGCGCAGCTATGCGGTGGATGAGCAGGAAGACCTGCAAGAGCCGATCGGGATGCACGGCTTCCGGCTGGCGGTGGACGCCCAGGTCATCTCCGGGGCCACCGGCGCGGTGCGCAACCTGCTGCGCTGCATCCAGACCCACGGCATCGAGGTGGAAGAGCTGGTGCTGGAGCCGCTGGCCTCCGGCGAGGCGGTTCTGACCGAGGCCGAGCGGGACATGGGTGTGGCAGTGGTGGACATGGGCGGCGGCACCACCGACCTGGCCATGTTCATGAAGGGCAGCCTTTGGCACACCATGGTGGTCGATGTGGGCGGCCAACATCTGACCCACGACCTGGCGGTGGGGCTGGGCGCGCCCTTCGAGGCGGCCGAGCAGCTCAAGCTGCGCTTCGGCAGCGCGCTGGCCAGCCGTGTGCCGCCCGACCAGGATGTGACGGTGGACGTGTTCGGCGAAGGCGGGCCCAGCACCGTGCCGCGCCAGTTGGTGGCCGAGATTCTGGAAGTGCGCGCCGAGGAGATGATCGACCTGGTGCTGCGCGAGATCAAGCGCTCAGGCTACGACGGCCTGGCCCCAGCCGGGCTGGTCCTGACTGGCGGCAGCGCGATGCTGCCCGGGCTGCGCGATCTGGCCCGGCAGATGACCCAGATGCCGGTACGGGTCGGCATTCCGGCCAGTTTGGCCAAGATGCCGCCCGACCTGCGCACCCCCGACAACGCCACCGGCGTCGGCCTGCTGCTGTGGGCCATGCACAACCAGTGGCTGTCGGGCGATTTCAGTGAGCGGCGCCAGCGCAGCCCCTTCATGGAGCGGGTGATGCGCTGGCTCAAGAATCTGCTGCCCGGTTGAATGGGATCTTCGACCGGCAGCGGACCATCCACCAGCCGCCAGGCAACGGGCCTGAGCGACAACGACGCCGTCAGCAAGCGGCAAGCCCCATTCCATCTGGAATGGTTTCATGCACAGTGAGGAGCGACGACCAATGACACGCAAATCGACACGAGATGTAGCGCCGAGCTATGTGGACAACTTCGCCAAGATCCGCGTGGTCGGTGTAGGCGGCGGCGGCAGCAACGCTGTCAACCGCATGATCGAGGCCGGCATTCAGGGGGTGGAATTCATCGTGGTCAACACCGATGCCCAGGCCCTGCTGGATGCCAACTCCCCCCAGCGCATGCGCATCGGCGACAAGCTGACGCGCGGCCTGGGCGCGGGCGGCGACCCGGAGATCGGCGAGAAAGCCGCGCTGGAGTCCCAGGAGGAGCTGAGCGCCATCGTGGACGGCGCCGACATGGTCTTCGTGACCGCCGGCATCGGCGGCGGCACGGGCACCGGCGCGGCTCCGGTGGTGGCCCAGCTGGCCCGCGACGCCGGCGCGCTGACCATCGGCGTGGTGACCAAGCCGTTCACCTTCGAGGGCGCCAAGCGCCGCCGCGCGGCCGAAGAGGGGCTGCGCCGCCTAAAGGAACAGGTGGACACGTTGATCGTGATCCCCAACGACCGCCTGTTGCAGATCGTGGACAAGAAATCGACCATCCGCGACGCCTTCTCCATCGCCGACGACGTGCTGCGCCAGGGCATCCAGGGGATCAGCGAGCTGATCACCATCCCCGGCCTGATCAACCTGGACTTCGCCGACGTGCGGGCTGTGATGGAGAACGGCGGCTCGGCCTTGATGGCCATCGGCTCGGCCACGGGCGACAACCGCGCCCAGCAGGCCGCGGAGCAGGCCATCGCCAGCAAGCTGCTGGATGTGAGCATCGACGGCGCGCAGAGCATCCTGTTCAACGTCACCGGCGGCATGGACATGACGCTGCACGAGGTCAACGAGGCGGCCGAGATCATCCGCGCCACCGCGCACCCCGAGTGCAACATCATCTTCGGCGCGGTGATCGATCCCAACATGAACGGCGAACTGCGTGTCACTGTCATCGCGACCGGCTTCGAGATCGCCGCCGAGGCGCGCAAGCCGGTCTCCAGCGCCCGCCCCTTCCCGGCGGCCGTCTCCCACGAGCGCAGCGACAAGACCGTGCCCTTCCCGGTGCGCACCTACAACCCGGACGATCTGGAGATTCCCGCGTTTCTGCGCAAGCGCCAGCAAGCCTGAGCGCCGGTGTAGAGACGCCTCCCCAGCAACGACGCAGCACACCATCCGGCTTGCCACCCTGGCAGACCGGAGGGTGTGCTGCGTTGTTTTTAGTGTTCCGGACGGACAGCCAACCGCTGGGCCAACCGCCCTGCGCCCCGCCGCTACCTTAAAAATCCGCGACGCCTCGAATCCGCGGCCTTGATTCGCTTGCCAAGACGGGGGACGTGTGGTACAATCTCTCCTGCTGCCACACTACAACATGTAGTATACCATCAGCGTCAGACCACAAAATAACGCAGCTCGCCGGAGCAAATGGTTGCAGATGGCGCTGACCGCTCCTGACCCCGCTGTGCGTATTGCGGCTGTGAGGGAGGGCGCTGACACAGTTCGGGTTTGTTCACCTCGTGGAGTCCAAATGAAGTGCCCACATTGCGGAGAAGACCGTTCGCGGGTCATCGACACCCGCACCACGGGCGATGGAATTCGCCGTCGCCGCATGTGCGAGGTTTGCAGCAAGCGATTCACCACCTACGAGCATGTGGCGGCCTCGTTGATCATTTTGAAAAGCGACGGCCGGCGCGAGCCCTATGACCGTCAAAAGCTGATGCATGGCGTGCTGACCGCCTGCGCCAAACGGCCCATCCCCCAGGCAGCCATCGAGGACATGGTCGACTCCATCGAGGATGAGCTCTCAGGCATGGGACGGGCGGAGGTCAAGAGCAGCGTGGTCGGAACCACGGTGCTGGAGCACCTGAAGCGCCTGGACCCCATGGCCTACATTCGCTTTGCCATGGTTTACCTGCAACTGAGCGACCTGCAGGCCCTGCAAGAGCACATCAGCCGCATGCTGACGCCGGCCTGACCATGCGCCTGGTGCTCGCACAGGAAGATGGGCTGAACGTGGCGGCCTGCGACCGCCTGCTGGCCAGTCTGACCAGCGAACGGGCCGCCGGCCAGGACGAGATCACCATCGACCTGCAGGCTGCGGCCTTCATCGAACCCTACGGCGCGGCCTGCCTTTGTCTGGCCGCCCGTCACCTGGCCGGCCAGCGCTGCCGGCCGGTGATCGTGTTGCCCTCGTCGCCCGGCGCACGGGCCACGATCGGCCAGATCGGGCTCGTCGCGGCGCTCAGGCCGTGGGCCGAGCTGCGCAACCTGCCTTCGGGCCAGGAGACGCGCGATGAACGGGGCGGCGCGTTGCCGCTCAGTCCCATCCGCTGGCGCAGCGATGTTCAAGCTGTCGTCGGCTATCTGGTCAGCCAGACCCAGCAACGCCTGGGGTTCGACGCCGGCGATGTGCTGGATGCCAGCAAGGTGGTCTCGGAGCTGTGCTACAACGTGGTGGATCACAGCCAGGCTGAAGGGCTGGCGGTGGCCCAGATCCTACGGGATCGGCAGGGCCAGCGCTACATCTCCCTGGCGGTGGTCGATGCCGGCGTCGGCATTCGGGCCAGCCTGGCTGGCCGCCATCCAGAGGCCGCCCAATGGCGCCACGGCGAGGCGATCGAGCGGGCGCTGGGCGGCCTGAGCAGCCGGAGCAGCGGCGGCGGCGCGGGCCTGCGCAGCATCCATGCGGTGGTGCGCCGCTACGGCGGCCGGCTGGCCATCCGCTCCGGCGATGAACGCCTCTACCTCAGCGCCGAACGCCAGCCGCGCACCCTGACCGGGGCCTGGTTCCCCGGCGCCCAGGTGGGCATCAGCTTCAGCCAGCGCTGACCTGGCGGGCGTTCACCTGCGCTTGCGGCGCTGTCACAGGCCTGTTGCGGCGCAGGCCGCGATCTCTGAAGTCTTGGGCCTCTGCCCAATCAACCAACCCGGTGGAGCACGATGTCATTGCACGAAGAGCAAGTTGAGCTGTCTGGCCCCATCCTCGGCGGCCGCGACGGTCAAACCAAAGAAGACCTGCTGGCCCGGCTGAAGGCGCTGCCGGCCAACAGCATGCTGGTGCTGGACATGGACCAGGTGCAGTTCATGGACTATTCCTGGGCTGACGAGGTGGTGGCCAGCCTGCTGAAAGCCTCGCAGCGGGCCAAGACGCCCAGGTTCGTGGTGGTGCGCCGCCCCAGCCAAAGCGTCAGCGAAAGCATCGCCGCGGCCGTCTCGCTGCACGGCCTGACCTGCGTGCAGGTGGACGGCCAGGGCAACGCCAGCGTGCTGGGCAGCCTCAGCCCGGCGCTCTTGCAGACCTACAGCCTGGCGGTGAGCCGCGGCCAGATCAGCGCCCAGGACCTGCCCGACTCCCTCTCCCCCAGCACCAAGAGCAACCGACTGAAGGAGCTGGAGCGGCGCGGCCTGCTCTACCGCATCGGTGAGGAGATCATCGACGGCGGCGGGCGGCGCTTCATCTACGAGCCGGTACGTTGAGGGCCCGGCGTCCCATTCTCTTTTTTTTCGGCACCGCTTTCAACATAACGTGATGAAATCGATGCCCCGGCATCGTTCTCGGCCCTGTTGCGGCCAGATCCATTCTTTGGGCTGGCTATCGGCCCGTGCGCGGTAGCCGCAGATCTCAGCGGAGGATTTCCAGATGAGCCGTATGTTGTCAACCGTAATTGAACCTGCACCGCTGTCGCTTGTCAGCCAGAGCGACTTGGACCGCATCAGCGAGAATGGCATGGAGGTGCTGCGCAGGCGCTATCTGCGCAAGGGACTGGACGGCAAGCCGATCGAGACGATCCAGGAGATGTTCTGGCGCGTGGCCAGCCATGTGGCGCTGCCCGAGCAGGCCTATGGCAGCGAAGCCGACGCTCAGGCCATGGCCGAGCGCTTCTATGCCCTGCTGACCGAGCTGCGCTTCTTCCCCAACTCGCCGACCTTCACCGGCGCGGGCACGCCGCTGGGCCAGTTGGCCGCCTGTTTCGTGCTGGCCATCGACGATGACATGGGCAAGGATTCGTCCGAGGGGATCTTCAACACGCTGCGCAACGCGGCGCTGATCCAGCAGACCGGCGGCGGCAACGGCTTCAGCTTCAGCCGCCTGCGCCCCAAAAGCGACCCGGTCAACAGCAGCGCCGGCGTGGCCAGCGGGCCGGTGGGCTTCCTGCGGGTGTACGATTCGGCCTTCGGAGAGATCGCGCAGGGGGGCACACGCCGGGGCGCCAACATGGCGGTGCTGCGCGCCGACCATCCCGACATCGAGGAGTTCATCGCCTGCAAGGGCACGGAAGGCTCGATCGCCAACTTCAACATCTCCGTGGGCGCGACCGACGCCTTCATGCAGGCGGTCAGGGATGACGGCGACTTCGAGCTGATCAACCCCCACACCGGCCAGGTCACCCGCACCGTGCGCGCCCGCGGTCTGTTCGACCAGATCATCCAGTACGCTCACCGCAACGGCGAGCCGGGGATGTTGTTCCTGGACGCGGCGAACCGGTCGAACCCGGTGCCGCACCTGTACGAGCTGGAAGCGACCAACCCGTGCGGGGAGCAGTGGCTCGGACCCTACGAGAACTGCTGCCTGGGCTCCATCAACCTGACCCAACATGTCAGCGCCGAGGGCCGCATCGACTGGGAGGCGCTGGAGCAGACGACGGCAGAGTCGACCCGTTTCCTGGATGATGTGGTCAGCGCCAACAAGTATGTGCCGGCGGTGCCGCAGCTTCAGGAGGCCGCGCATCGCGTGCGGCGCATCGGCCTGGGCATCATGGGCCTGGCCGACGTGATGGTCAAGCTCGGCGTGCGCTATGGAGACCAGGAGTCGCTGGACCTGGCCGGCCAGATCATGGAGTTCGTGCGCTATCACGCCATGAAAACCTCCATCGAGCTGGCGCGTCAGCGCGGGCCGTTCCCTGCCATCGCCGGCTCCATCTATGACCCGGAGAACCTTCTGTGGCAGCCCCCCACCCCCTTGCAGCCCTACAGCCACAGCTTCGGCCGGCCGGAGCTGGACTGGGACGTGATCGTTGCAGGGATCAAGGCGCACGGCATCCGCAACGGCGCGCAGACAACCGTTGCGCCGACCGGAACCATCGGCACGGTCACTGGCTGCGAAGGCTACGGCTGCGAGCCGATCTTCGCCCTGGCCTATACGCGTTATGTCAAAGAAGCTGGCGGCGATGTGCCGTTGACCTACGTCAGCCCCCTCTTTCTGGAGGCGCTGGAGCGCGCCGGCATCGTCGGCCAACAGCGCCAACGCATCGTGGACGAGATCGCGCTCACCGGCGCCTGCCAGGGGATCGATGAGCTGCCGCCGGCGTTGCGGCACACCTTCGTGGTCAGCCAGGACATCAAGCCGGAAGAGCACGTGCTGATGCAGGCCGCTTTGCAGCGTTATGTCGATAACAGCATCAGCAAGACCTGCAATTTTCCGCCCGAAGCCACGCCCGGCGACGTCGCTCAGGCCTACATGCAGGCCTGGGAGCTGGGCTGCAAGGGGCTGACCGTCTACGTCACCGGCAGCCGGCAGGCGGTGGTGCTGGAGACCAAGGCCACGGCTGAGGCCAAGAAGGCCGGCAGCGCGGCTGAGCCGCCGGCCAACGGGAAGGTCGACGCGCACGAGACGCTGAACGTCGTGGCGCATCGGGCTGAGGCGCCGGCGACCAACGGCAACGGCGTACACCATGGGACTGGCAGCTACGGCGCGGTGGACTACGACGCCAAGCGGCCGCGGCCGCGACGGCTGCACGGCGCCACCTACCGCCGTCTGACCCCCCTGGGTACGGCCTATGTCACCGTCAACGACACCGACGAAGGGGAGCCTTTCGAGATCTTCATGAACGTGGGCAAGGCTGGTTCGGATGTGGCGGCCGTCAGCGAGGCGCTGGGCCGGCTGATCAGCTTCATCCTGCGCATGCCCAGCTCGCTGACCCCCACCGAGCGCCTGCAGCAGGTGGTCTATCAGCTCAACGGCATTGGCGGCGGGCGGCACCTGGGCTTTGGCCCGCAGCGGGTGCGCAGCCTGCCCGACGCTATCGCCCAGGTGCTGAGCGAGCATCTGGAGCAGGCGCCCCTGGCCCCGCCCATGGCGCAGGCTGTGCCGGCCGAGCAACTGCCCCTGCCGATCCCCAAGCAGATCGGCGATCTCTGCCCCGATTGCGGCAACAGCACGCTGCTGAACGTGGAAGGCTGTGTCAAGTGCCACGTGTGCGGGTACAGCGAGTGCTGAGAGATAGCTGGGTGGATTGACAGACAAGGAAAGACAAGAAGACCCCGCCGGTGTGGCGGGGTCTTTTTCAAACCGATCAGGTGAAAGGGAAAGCGTCCAGCCGCTGGGCTAAGAGCCGTTGCGCTGGGTTCCGTTGGGAAGCTCAGCCAGCACCGCATCGAAGCTGCTGGCGAGCGACAAGTCGACAATGAGAGCCTGCAGCCTGGCTTCATCTGAGATAGTTTCGATGTACTTCTCCAGAACGAGAACTTTGGAGAAGGGCGGATCGAAGCGCGAGGCTATGATCGCCAGAATAGCCTGCCTAAGTCCGCTTAACTGGCCCTCGGCGCGACCCTCGGAGCGGCCCTCAGCGCGGCCCTCGGTGAGGCCCTGAGCGCGGCCCTCGGCGCGACCCTCGGAGCGGCCCTGAGCGCGGCCCTCGGCGCGGCCTTCGGTGAGGCCCTTCTCGCGCCAACGTCGGAGATAGGGCGTCTCGTAATCGTATTCTTCGTAGGAGAGCAAGTTTTCCATCAGCTTCAACACCTCCTCGTCACTAACCAGAGACAAGAATCCATTGAGAAGTCTTGTGCGCAGTTCCTCGTCGGCTTGCTGTCGCAAAGTCGGCAAAATCACGACCGGATTGCTGTATGAAGACTTTCAGAGGGTGATCGGTGACGGACATGGCTTGCTCCAAGGCCCTGGCTTGCAGCCTACATTTTACTACAGGCTGACGGCGGCGTCAACCGCGCGCGAACGCGGCCAGCAGCCTGCGGGCGCTTGCTTTGGCATTCAAAGGGGATGGATGCTATAATGCCGCCGTGAAACGGGTGCTGCGAGCTCTGGGCTTGATCATTCTGGCGATGACGCTGACGGCCGTGCTGGTCGTCGGCGTTTTGTCATGGCAGATCAACCGGCTGGGCGGCCAGGATCAGGCCCGACCAGCCGATGTGATCGTCATTCTGGGCGCGCGCGTCGAGCCGGACGGCAGCCCCAGTTCTGACCTGCTCAGCCGCACCTATCATGCCATGGACCTGTACAACGCGGGCCTGGCGCCGACGGTGATCTGTGCGGGCGGCGCGGGCGGCGACCGGCTGGCGGCCGGCGCGGTGGCCTGCCGTTTTGCCATGGAGGAGCTGGGCTTGCCGGCCGAACGCGGCCTGGTGGTGCAAGATAATGACGCCTGGACCACACGCGATGAAGCGGCCGTGGTGAGCAAGTTGATGCAGGCCAACGGCTGGCAGACGGCCATCGTGGTCAGCCACCCGCTGCACCTCTACCGGGCGCGCTGGCTTTTCCAGCGCGAGGGCGTAGAGGTGCTGACCAGCCCGACCAACACCGACCTGGGCCGCATCGCGCCGCCTCTGCGGGCCTGGTACACCCTGCGCGAGGCGGGCGGCGTGCTGCTGACCGCGGCCGAGGATTGGCCGCTGGTGGATCGGCTGCTGGCCTGGCTGCACAGCGTCGTATATGGCGCATAACGTGCCCTCCCATCGGGCCGAGAAATCCAGGACATGCAATGAGTTGGACAAGAACGACTGAAGCAAAACAACTCCTGAGCAAAGAAATCGGAGCGGTGATCAAGGACTGGGGCGGCAAGCTGCCGGTGGCGCTGGCCTATCCCAACAGCTACTACGTGGGCATGTCCAGCCTGGCCCTGCAGATCCTCTACACCCGCTTCAACGCGCACCCGCGCGTGGTCTGTGAGCGCGTGTTCTGGGACAAGGGCGGGCATCAGGCGCGGCGGCCGCTGCGCTCGCTGGAAACCCAGCAGCGCGTCGACGAGTTCGCGGTCTGGGGCTTCACCATCTCCTACGAGATGGACTATTTCAACGTAGTGGAGATGTTGCGCCAGGCCGGTGTGCCGCCGCTGGCGGCTGAGCGCGACGAGCGCTGGCCGCTGTTGATCGCGGGCGGGCCGGGAATCACCATGAACCCGGAGCCGATGGCCCCCTTTTTCGACGCGATCGTCATCGGCGAGGCGGAGGAGGTGGTGGAGACGCTGGTGGAGACCATCCTCGCCGTGGGCGATGATGACCGGGATGCGCTGCTGGTCGCGCTGGAGAGAATCGAGGGGGTGTACGTGCCGCAGTTGACGCCGGCGTGGCTCGGTCGGAGACCGGCCACAGCAGGTGAGGCGTGTCTCGGTCAGAGACCGGCCACAGCAGGTGAGGCGTGGCTCGGTCAGAGACCGGCCACAGCAGGTGAGGCGTGGCTCGGTCGGAGACCGGCCACAGCAGGTGAGGCGTGGCTCGGTCGGAGACCGGCCACAGCGGGTGACGGTGCGTGGCTCGGTCGGAGACTGGCCACAGCAGGCGATGCCACGGCGGACGAGGACGGGGCAGCGCCGCGGCGCATCAAGCGTCTGTGGGTGCGCGAGTTGGAGCGTTTCCCCACCATCAGCTCGCTTTACACCCCCGACACCGAATTCGGCGGACTACACCTGATGGAGATCGCGCGCGGCTGCGGCCGCGGCTGCCGCTTCTGCCTGGCCGGCTATGTCTACCGCCCGCCCCGCGAGCAGCCGCTGGAACTGCTGCTGGACTGGGCCAAGGAGGGGCTGAAGCATCGGGACCGGATCGGCCTGATCTCGGCTGCGGTCTCGGATCACAGCCGGATCGATGAGCTGGCCATTCGTCTGCGCCAGATGGGCGCCAAGCTCAGCGTCAGCTCTATGCGCGTCGATCCCATCTCCGTGCCCCTGGTGCGCGGCCTGCGTGAAAGCGGCGCCCAAACGCTGACCATCGCGCCGGAGGCGGGCAGCCAGCGCCTGCGCGATGTGATCAACAAGACGCAGACCGAGGAGCAGATCCTGGCCGCGGTCGATCTGGCCGACTCGCTGGACTTTCCGCAGCTCAAGCTCTATTTCATGATCGGCCATCCGGGCGAGAACGACGACGACGTGCAGGGGCTGGTGGATCTGACCCTCTCCGCCCGGAGCCGTTTTCGCCGCCGGCTGGTGATCAACGCCACCCCCTATGTGCCCAAGGCGCATACCCCCTTCCAGTGGGAGGCCATGACCGACCGCGCCACCTTCGAGCGACGCCAGAAGTTCATCCAGCGCAGCCTGAGCCGCCACGACATCGCGGTGCGCGCCGATTCGCCGCAATGGGCCGCGGTGCAGGCGGTGTTGGCCCGCGGCGACCGCCGGCTGGCCCCCGTGCTGCTGGCGATGGAACAGTTGTCGGTGGCGGCCTTCGAACGCGCCCTGGCCGCCCACGGCCTGAGCCAGGAGGAGTTCATCGGCGCACGCGAGCCAGGCGCGCCCCAGCCCTGGGACATCGTCGAGAGCGGCGTCAGCAGCAGCTTCTATCTCTTCGAACAGCGCCACGCGCGCCGCGCCGAGACCGGGCTGAGCTGCCCGCCCACCGCCAGCGGCTGCCTGACCTGTGGAACCTGCGACACAGACTGGGCCTACCGCGACAACGGCGGCGTGCCGGTGAAGAGCAAAGGCCCCTGGCGCGCCCAGGACTGGCGGCCAGCCGCCGCGCCGATCCCGCTGTTGGGCTGACATGAACGAAGCGCTTCCTCTGCTCCACTTCGCCAGCCTGACCGCGTTTCCCGGCCTGGTACACGCCGTCAGTACCCGGCATGGCGGCGTCAGCACCGGCAGCTATGCCAGTCTGAACCTGAGCACCAGCACCGGCGACAGCCGCGAGAACGTGGAGGCCAACTACCGCCGGCTGGCCGCCGCGCTGGACATGCCGCGCGATCGGTTCACCACCACCTGGCAGGTGCATGGCATCCACGTGGTGCGGGCGACGGCTGAGAACGCGGGCGGCATGATCGACAAGGCCGATGCCATCATCACCGACCGACCTGACCTGCCGCTGACGCAGCGCTACGCCGACTGCACGCCGTTGATCGTCTATGACCCGCGCCGCCATGCCGCCGGGCTGGCCCACGCCGGCTGGCGCGGCACCGTGGCCGGCATGGCGACCACCTTGGTGCAGGCCATGGCCGCTGCCTATGGCAGCGATCCCGCCGACCTGGTGGGTGTGATCGGCCCGGCCATCGGTCCCTGCTGTTACGAGGTCGGCCCGGAGGTGATCGAAAAGGTGGAGCAGGCCTTTCCGGCCTCGGCTGCACTGCTGCGCCCGCCGGCCAACGGCGGCAGCCCGCACCTTGATCTGTGGGCGGCCAACCGCTGGCAACTGGAGCAGGCCGGTGTGGGCCAGATCGAGACCGCCGGCATCTGCACCCGCTGCCAACGAGCGACCTTCTTCTCTCACCGCGGCGACGGCCCGCAGACAGGCCGTTTCGGCGCGGTGATCATGCTGAGGACGTAACTCGTAACTCGTAATGCGTAACTCGTAACCCGGAACCGGAGCCCCTCCGCACGCAGAGTCGGTTCCGGTTACGCATTACGCAGAACCAGAGCTCCCCCGCACGCAAAATCAACTCCGGTTACGCATTACGCATTACGCATTACGCAGAACCAGAGCTCCCCCGCACGCAAAGTCAGCTCCGGTTACGAGTTACGAGTTACTCTCACCCCACGAGACCACCTGTGACCGACGCCATTGACATCGCCGCCAACCTGATTTCGATCCGAGAACGCATCGCGGCTGCGGCGCGGCGGGCTGGTCGTTCGCCCGACGAGGTGACGCTGCTGGCAGTCAGCAAAACCCACTCGGTCGGGCTGATCGCGCAGGCGCTGGCGGCCGGCCAACGTGATTTCGGCGAGAACCTGATCGAGGAAGCCTGGGTCAAGTTCGGCGATCCCCACTCCGCCGCGGCCCTGGAGATGCCCCTGAGTTCCCTCCAGACGCCCCAAGCTGGCCCGCCAGAGGCCGTGGCCCGGCCGCGGCTGCACCTGATTGGGCCGATCCAGAGCCGCAAGGCTGCGCTGGCCGTGGCCTGCCGGCCGGCGCTGATCCACGCGGTGGACCGGTTGAAGATCGCCCGCCGGCTGGATCGCTTCGCGGCCGAGGCCGGTCTGACCCTGGAGGTTCTGCTGGAGGTCAACGTGGCCGGCGAGGCCAGTAAATTCGGCTTCTCAGCGGAAGGCGTCGATCGCGAGGCTGAGGCGATCCTGGCCCTGACGCATCTGCGGGTGCGCGGCCTGATGACCATTCCGCCCTACGAGCCAGACCCAGAGGCTGCCCGGCCGCACTTCGCCGCGCTGCGTCGCCTGCGCGACCAACTGGCGCAGCGTTTCCCCCAAGCCGACTGGCGCGCCCTGAGCATGGGCATGAGCCACGACTTCGAGACCGCCATCGAGGAAGGGGCCACGATCGTTCGCGTTGGCACAGCGATTTTTGGAAGACGTGACTCGTAACTCGTAACTCGTAACTCGTAACTCGGAGTGTGTGATGCGTGATGCGTAATGCGTAACCCGGAGTTTGCGACCCGTGATGCGTAATGCGTAATGCGTAACCCGGAGTGTGCGATCCGTGATGCGTAATGCGTAATGCGTAACCCGGAGTTTGCGACCCGTGATGCGTGATGCGTAATGCGTAACCCGGAGTTTGCGACCCGTGATGCGTAATGCGTAATGCGTAACCCGGAGTTTGCGACCCGTGATGCGTGATGCGTAATGCGTAACCCGGAGTTTGCGACCCGTGATGCGTGATGCGTGATGCGTAACCCGGAGTTTGCGACCCGTGATGCGTAATGCGTAATGCGTAACCCGGAGTTTGCGACCCGTGATGCGTGATGCGTAATGCGTAACCCGGAGTTTGCGACCCGTGATGCGTGATGCGTAATGCGTAACCCGGAGTTTGCGATGCGTGATGCGTAATGCGTAATGCGTAACCCGAAGTTTGCGCCCTGTAGCCCGTAATGCGTAACCGGGAACGCGCAACATGCAACCCACAGCCCGTAACTCATAACACATCATACATAACCCAGAACCAACTGACATCTACCGCAGGTCCGGGTTACGCATTACGCATTACTCATTACTCATCACGCATCACCAGAAAGGCACAACAAATGCTACAAGACACCAAATTGGCTTTTATCGGCGCTGGCGTCATGGCTGAGGCTATGATCAAGGGACTGGTGACGCAGGGACTGGTCAGCCCTGAACACATCATCGGCTCCGACCCCCATCTGGAGCGCGGACAGGAACTGCACGTGCAGTATGGCATCCGCTTCACCGCCGACAACCACGAGGCGGCCGATTTCGGCGAGATCGTGGTGCTCAGCGTCAAACCGCAGGTGCTCTCCCACGTGCTGCCGGAGCTACGCGGCCATCTGAGCCGCAGCTCGCTGATCCTCTCCATCGTGGCCGGCGCGCGCATCAGCTCGATCCTTTTCAACACCGGGCATCCGGCCATCGTGCGCTGCATGCCCAACACGCCGGCCCAGGTGGGCAAGGGCATGACCGTCTGGACAGCTACACCCAAGGTCAGCCAGAAACAGCGCGGCCAGGCGCAGGCCATGCTGGGCGCGCTGGGCGATGAGCTTTTCGTGGAGGATGAAAGCTATCTGGACATGGCCACCGCGCTGAGCGGCACCGGCCCGGCCTACGTCTTCCTCTTCATGGAAGCGCTGATCGACGCCGGCGTGCACATGGGCTTCTCCCGCAAGGTGGCCGAGCAGTTGGTCTTGCAGACCATGGAGGGCTCCATCGAGATCGCCCGCCAGGCCAACCTGCACCCGGCCCAACTGCGCAACATGGTCACATCGCCCGGAGGCACCTCAGCCGAGGCGCTGTATGAGCTGGAGAAAGGCGCGCTGCGCACCATCCTCTCCAAGGCCGTGTGGGCCGCCTACCGCAAGTCCAAATACCTGGGCGACCTGTCGGAGAAGGAAGAGGCTTGACGCGCCATGCTGAACTTTCTGATTCAGTTCCTGACCATTCTGATCACCGTGCTCACCTGGGCGATCCTGATCCGCGTGCTGCTCAGTTGGGTGCCCAACCTGAGCCGCGACAATCCGCTGGTGCAACTGTTGATGCAGATCACCGATCCGGTGCTGGAGCCGGCGCGCCGTCTGATTCCCCCCATCGGCGGCCTGGACTTGTCCCCAATCGTGGTGATTCTGGTGTTGCAGTTGTTGGAGCGGATGCTGGTGAGCCTGATTTGAGACGTGAGGTGTAGCCCCATGAGACGTGCATTGACAGCCCTCTCGCTGACAGCCCTCCTGCTGCTCAGCGCCTGCAACCGCTCGCAGACGCCCATGCCCACAGCCACGCCAGCCGCCCTGCCCACCGCCGACGCGGGCGATCCCGCCTTCCAATCGCCGCCGGCAGACCCCGCCTTCCAATCGCCCGTGCAGCAGGACCAGGCGCCCGAGGCCACGTCGCCCGAACGCGTCCTGGCCAGCGCGGCCATCGAGGATCTGGCCGGCCGGCTGGGCGTGGCGCCGGAGGCCATCGAGGTCGTCGAGATCAACGAGATCGACTGGCCCGACGCCAGCCTGGGCTGCCCCGCCCCGGACATGGGCTATGCCCAGGTCATCACCCCGGGCATCCAGGTGATCCTGGAGAGCGGCGGGCAGACCTACGCCTACCACGGCAGCAGCCCGAACGACCTGTTCCTGTGCGGAGCCGATGGGCCTGTGCCGTGAGACCATGGCAAGAGTCGCACGCGCAGGAGGGCAAGAGGGCCCAGCACGCTTCGTAGATCCATGCATGGGACGATATCCTGACTGCTGATCGGGCAGGCAAAAGGCCGGTGATGTTCATGAACATCACCGGCCTTTTGGATTGCCGGCATGTGGGGCCGGCTGGCGGACGGGAAGAAGCCGGACTTCTCCGAAGAAGTCCGGCTTCTCGCGTGGTCGATCAGTTGGCCGTGCGGAAGTAGATCCGCAGATAGCCCGCCTTGGAGGCGTCCCAGAACTCCTTGGCCGCCAGCGCATAGC
>Ga0209200_1000475_pt1 | contig 45242 bp, 41 predicted proteins | sample AD_UKC033_MetaG_FD_184406 | JGI IMG/M metagenome (GOLD analysis project Ga0209200, IMG submission 184406) | Active sludge microbial communities of municipal wastewater-treating anaerobic digesters from USA - AD_UKC033_MetaG (SPAdes) (version 2) | ecosystem: Engineered > Bioreactor > Anaerobic >... | reverse complement strand
CAAACGCGTATGACGCGTGACTTACGTGGTCTCGGCTCCGCCTTCCAAATCCATTGTAATACTTCTGATATCAAAGGAACAAAATGAACAATAACTCCTTGACTTTTAACGGGGTATCTCTGTGGTTGATTGTTATTCTTCGTGCTTGTCGAAGATTTTCTCGACCCGCTCCTGGAGCTTGTCGGCGTCGCCGTCCTTTTTCATGGCGCGCAAGAGCTCGGAAAGCTCGTCCAAAAGCTCAGCCACTTCCAGGTGATCGCCGCCCATGTTCTTTTCGTAGACCGGGATCGCCCGTTTGTAGTATTTTTCCGCCTTCGAGTACATCCCCCTGTCCCAGTAATACATCGCCAGTTTTCGGAGATGGACGCCGACCGCCATGTGAGAAGGCCCCAGTTCCTTTTCGAGTGCCATGAGGGCGTTCTTGAAGAACGGCTCGGCCCTAGAGCCTATCCGGAAATAAGACATAGCCGCAACGGTTGCTGTCGGATGTGCATGGCGAGGAAGCGAACGAAGGCCGATGTCTGGCGCATCGGATGAGCGAGCTGACAAAGCCGGGCGCGCTGGCAGCCCCGTCCCGAAGGGCGCGGACGGCGGGCTTCGCATATCTGTGTTGTCCTCCTTTGAAAGGCAGACCAAGCCTTACTTCAGTCAGCCGCCTTGTTCTGCTCGCCCGGCGTCTCGCGCGCGACTGTGTCCTATTTCCGGATAGGCTCTTTATCTCGTCGCCCTTCTCGCACCACTCCTCGCCCTTCTGCCAGAGCGAATCAGCTTTTTCTATTCCGTCCATAGCGTCTCTCTTTCTGTGGACAGGATAACACGAAAACGCTCCTCCCTATCACAAAGGGAGGACGCGAGGATTAGTTTGCCTGAATTCCTCACCGCGAGAGCCGCTTCGTTGTAATTCATACTTGTATAATATATGATTTTGACGTGGAGGGACGAAAAGTGAAGAAAAATGTTGCCACGGGGCGGTTTTTCCTGTTTATCGCCGTCATAGCCGTGTTGTTTTCCTTTCATGCCATGACTCAGGTTAAAGCAACTGCCTCACATGAAGATCCCGAGGATGTCCCCGACCTGATCCTGCGCCTCGCGCTTGACGAAGCATCGGGCGCGACGACCTTCGCCGACTCTTCGGGGAACGGATTCAACGGCTCGTGCTCGGGAGGGACGTGTCCCGCGGCCGGGCAAGTTGGAGCCAGCGGGTCAGCCGTAAGCTTCGACGGAAGCGACGACTTCATCCAGATACCCCACGACCCTGCTTTGGACTTCGGCGCGACCCAGGATTTTACCGTCATGCTCTGGGTAAAGAGCGGCAGCCCCCAGGCATGGGGCAATCTCATATCGAATAAAAGCGAGTGGCACTGGACCACGCAGGGATTCATCGTTGCTCTCTGGCAGGACGGCGCCACCTGGACGGCCAACCTTGGGGACGGCACGAACGAAGTCCATGTCGAAGGCGGGCAGATCAACGACAACGCGTGGCACCATCTTGCCGCCACCTTCGACCGCGACGGCTATCTTATCGTTTACAGGGATTTCGTGGAGATCAACCGTGCTTCTATAAGCGGCGTCGGATCTGTCTCGTCGCTTCAGCCGGTCTCGATAGGACGCCTGTGGGACGGCAGCACCTACAGCCCTTACGCAGGGCTGACGGACAACATATCCATTTACAACCGCGCGCTGAGCCCGTCGGAGATCCGCGAGGCGGCCGCTTCCCCGGCGATCGTCACCAGTCCGAACGACAGCGGGGCGGGGACACTGCGCGAAAAACTCTCAGAGATCGCCTCCAGCCCGATCACGTTTTCCGATGACATGACGATATACCTCTCCAGCCCGCTTGGGATAGGCCATCCGGTGACGATTGACGGAACGGGGCACACTGTCGCCGTCAGCGGCAGCGGCGCCTGCCAGGTATTTTCCATACACGGCTCCACCGTGAACCTCTCCAGCCTGACCGTCCGCGACGGCTATACCAGCGCCTGCAACATGGATCACAGCGACATGGGAGCCGGAATCCACATCGACAGCGGGGCCGTTGTGACGCTTACCGGCTGCACGATAACGAACAACTTGAACCAGGCGTGCTATGGCGGAGGCATCCACAACGACTACAGCACTCTTCACATGAACAATTGCACGGTTTCGAACAACACTGTTTCGGACTTATGGGGAGGAGGATTATACACTTTGATGGGAACAAACGTCATAACCAACTGTACTTTTTCAGGAAACACCGCCGGGTCGGCCGGAGCTATCATGAACGACGCATCGTTTGTCAGCCTTCAGCACTGCACTTTACGGGGCAACACCAATCTGGACAATTATGGAGCCGGCGCGGGAATACACAACAGGAACGAACTTAGCCAGACGGTGATGATCAACAGCCTTGTGGCGAACAGCTACAACGGTCCGAACTGCGCCGGTACTATTTATACGAGCGGCAGCAGCACGGGGAACCTGGACGACGACGGGACATGCAACACCTTAATCGGCAATTTCACCCAGTCCTCGAATCTCAATCTCGGCAGCCTGGGTTACTACGGCGGGCCGACGGCAACGATCCCCCTCCTTCCGGGCAGCGCGGCGATAGATGCCGGAACAGTTTCCGGTTGTTCCGCCGCAGACCAGCGTGGAGTGGCCCGCGTCGACCAGTGCGACGTCGGCGCTTTCGAATCGAAAGGCTTCATCGTCACAAAGACCGGCGGCGACAACCAAAGCGCGACAGTAACGACGCGCTTCTGGGCGCCCCTGGCGGTAAGCGTGACAGCCAACGACACTATCGAGCCCGTCAACGGCGGGAGCGTCACATTCACTCCCCCCGCGAGCGGAGCCGGCGCGACGATCGATACAAGCCCCGCGGCAATAACAGCGGGAAGTGCCAGCGTCCTGGCTACTGCCAACTCCACAACCGGAACTTACGGCGTTACCGCAGGCGTCGGAGGGACAGCCGTGCCTGTGAGCTTCACGCTGACCAACACGCCTCCGGATTCGCCTCCGCCGGTGGGCAACGGCAGGAACGGCACGACCGCGGCAACCTTTATCAAGAGCGCATCGGACCCCGACATCATAGACGTAACCTACGACGCTTCGCATTGCTCGGATCAGAAAGCCGTGATCCTTTACGGCAGCATCGGCAATTTTTCCGCGGGTTACGCGGGATGCTCCTCGTACGACGCGGGCAACCTTGGCTCCGCAACGATGGATACCACGGGATCGAGCAACGTCTGGTTCAATATCATCTGGACAAGCGCAACGACCGGAGGCCATCCCGGCTACGCCTTCAGCGGATCGTCGGACGTTGCGCGCACATGGACCTCCGCCGGATTCGGCGGAATAACCGTTGATGACCAGAGCCACGGAACTTGCCCATAGGCGGCGATCAGTAGAGGGAATCGAGCATTTTGTCCCGAACTGATCACCGCTTCCTCAGCGCGAAGACTCCCCAGCCGAGGTATTCACGGGTGTAAGCGGCATGGCGCGCGGGTTCCGAGGTCAATTTGTCGCGTACTTCCTTCGCGGACTCGTCATTCGGACCGGCTTCATGCCAGACGGAACCCGCTCTGGTTCACATCTTCATTTTTAGATAGATGGTCGAAGCAAGCTTGGTGACGGCCATCACACCGAGGACCCCGCCCAGGAGTGGATCGAACGGCAGCGGCCCGGCGCCCGCTCCTTTCGCTTCCAGGCTCCGGTACAGGATCACCGCCACGATAGAGATCACAGCGGCCACCGAGCAGTTGCGCTCGATGATCAGCTGATGCAGGCGCTGGCGCTCGTCATGGTGCTCCCCCAGCCTTGCCCAGATTGAGATCGCGTCCAGAGCGAAAAGACCGACGACGATACCGGCCACGATGTTCTTTGTATTGTCAGGAACGGGAAGCGATACCAGAACGAGAACCAGCGATATGAAGACCAGCACATAAACCCATCCCTGCCAGCTCCTCGGAGTTATCCCCCACCCCATGCTCCTGTAAGTGAACCATTCAGGCTTTCCCAGCATCACGATCCTCCTCGACGCCGAAGAGATCCTCTACTCTCCGGCCGAACATCTTTGCCAATTTCAGCGCCAGCTCGAGCGAGGGGACATACCTCCCCGCCTCTATCGAATTTATCGTCTGCCTCGAGACGCCGGCATCCGCCGCCAGTTTATCCTGCGTCATCCCCTTTTTTTCGCGGAACTCCCGCAGCAGGTTCTTTGAAAGGCTCATGACGGGAACCTCCCTTCACGCTGTAAAGCATACTTTACGTAAAGCATACTTGTCAAGAGGGAGGCTGGCGAAGGTCTTCCTTATCAGCGACAGGCCAAGTATTAAGGAGTTTCTCTCGTTACCCCATCGTCTTCCAGGATCTTCACGGCCGTTTCGTATTTTTTCAACCTTTTGAAGTCTGCGTCCGTGGGGTTCGCTATCCTGCCGAGGTCCATGTTGTCCCCGAGGTCCGCAAGCTTCACTTTCCGCGCGAGCTTGTTTTCCTTCGCGCCTCTGACGAAATTGAAGTATGCCTCGTCGGTATCGGAAAGATCCTCCGGCTTCGTCAGCGCTGCAACCGCATCCACGACATCTTTCGGGATGCCCTCAGCAAGCAGTCTTTCAACGGTATAGCGCCTCTCTTCGGGAAGTTTCCGCGAATCCTCTATCACATCGTGAAGGAGGGCGGCCGCCCTTTCCTCATCCGTTTCCATCTTCATCATGACCCTGACCGGATGAAGGATGTACTCCTTCCCCGCCTTGTCCTTCTGTCCGCAGTGCACTTTGAGCGCGATCTCCAGCGCTTTGTCTATAATGCCCATATCAGCCTCCTTTTCCGTTCGTTCTCGCATCGGTTTTTCTGTCATCCTTCTTTCCCGTCTTTCCCTTCACTAAAGAAATTTAATCCCTTGTATCCGTGCCTAACCCTGGCATCCTCGATGCCGTTGAAGGCAAGGGCGTTGTTGGAACCGTAAACCAGGGCTCCGTCGGTGAATCCCAGCCACTTTTCAACCCCTCCGGCCTTCATTATGCCATTGTCGTTGAACTCCTTCGCGATCACAATGGCCTCCTCCAGGTTTTCGCGCACGGCAAGCTCCCAGCCGGGACAATCGTGGTCCCACTGGTCGAACACCACAACGGTGAACGGCGGTTTCGGATCAAACATGTCTTCGTTCATTCGAACCTCCTTTCATTTTTTTGGGTTTTTCGGGGGACTTCCCGTTAACAGTATAATGCATGAAATGTTGCAAACGGAGCGACACACTTCCCTGCGGGCGGAAATGGGAAATAGGTAAATGGGAAATAGGAAGTGGAAGGTAGGCGCGGGCTTTACGCCCGCGTTCATTCGCGCTCGAATTACCCCCTCCGCCGCGCTGGCGGGATGAAGAGGCCCGTCATCACGAGAGACTCCACGGGCAAAGACAAACGAAGCGATCTACATAATCCCTAATAATTCATGAATAAAGCCCTGACTTCATGGTTCTCTGACACCATGGTTCTTACTTATTTTTAAGGCTCTCTTCATACTGCTTCAGGAAATCGAGGACTTCCTTGTCGTCATTCAGCGCAACATTGGTCTCGGTCAGAGCCGTGACCGTGTTCTTGATATTGTCGGGGTCGCGCTCGACAAGGACGACCATTAACGGATTCTTCGTGGACGCGGATGCCTGCTCGCAAATCTTCAAGTAGCTTGACGCCACATCGGCAGTCTCCAGCCCTCCGACGCCGCAGCCCAGCATGGGCGCAGTAACGCCTGAAACCTTCTCCGCAATTGCCATCTCGAGGGTCTTGCTGAAAGACGATTCCACCATCGACAATTCCGACCTTGTCATGTGGTGCTGGTCTATAACCACCGCGTGATAGATCTGCAAAGCCTTCAAATTGCCGGGAAAGGTCACGACAATATCTCCGAGCCGCGCCGGGGCGTGTCTTCGCGCTTCCTTCTCTATGTCCAGGCCGCCTCTCGACCGCAACGCCCCCGCGACGCCGCCGCCCATCCAGAGCCCCTCGTTGGCGGCGTTCATTACAACTTCACAGCAGGCATTCGCGATGTTCTCTTCGAACAGGTAAAGAGAGATCGTGCCGATCTCGCGGAAGACAAGCGGAACCGGGGCGCGGTCGTCCATCCACGGGAAAGGAAAACCGGCGATCTTCAGGAACCTGTCGAACTCCTCCGACCCGCTCGCGAGTCTGTACGCCCACATCCCCGCGAGGGCGTGAAACCCCGCCTGCTCCGCGCCTTTGAGGATCAGGATCTGCGACTTTGGAAAACATGGAAAGGAGGTTCCCGCCGGGATGAATCCGCCGGGGAAAACGATCGGCGCCGTGGTTTTTATCTGCGTGAACCTTTCACTCGCGTTCTCAGGACCGGTCATGATCCCCTCCTGTAGCTTACTCCGACATTATAATCCTTTAATGATCATCATCCATATCACAGCGGTATCCCGATGTCTTTCATCAGGTCGATGAATTTGAGCCATTTATGCTTGTCGTAACGGGGGGATTCGAGCGCGGCGGTCCACATTTCGTGGAAGAGCTTCCTGAGCCTTTCCGCTTCCTCTTCCGCCGATGTATCCATGACCCATAGAAGTTCTTCTGTTTCTTTAGAGATGAGCTTTCTCATCGCTTCGCCCCCTTTATCTATCAGGATGTATTCCGCGCGGACATCCCCGTTCTGTATTTCCAGGATGGTCATTTCGCTCCCGGCGGTCACCAGGAATATTCTCACAAGGTTATCCCGCTCCGACTTCGCGATCTTTATCTGCCACAGCCTTTTAAGCAAGGTCTCCCTGCAGGCGGCTTCCCCCGTGACAGGTTCTCCGCTCGAGATCGCCCTCAACCGTTCCCACAGAGTCTTCATTTTCAGCCTCCCCGCATCATCACGCCGCGCTTTCGGCGAAATATCCCGAGTATTTCCCTATGTGCCTGTCGAGGTCGAAGTTCCCGGCCTTCGCCTGGTCTGTGAAGATCGTCGCCCATTTCCCGACCCTCCTCTGGTAGGTGTCGATAAGGTGCCTCGACTTCCCCTCCTCCGGGTTGCTGGCGTAATCTGTGCTGGCGTTGAAGACCGCGTAGGCGTTCTCCCCCAGCTCTCGGAAATATTTCCAAATGAGCTTCTCGCCGCGATCCCTGAACTCGTCCCGCTTCTCGTGTGCCTTTTCGAGGACTTTCCCCTTGCGCGACAAGCCGAACTTGATCTCCAGCGCCCTCGCCATCAGCGCGACAGCCTTTTCCCTCTTCACGGGGTAAGCGGTCAATCCGTTGCAGGTCGAAATGAATACCTCCCTCAGTTTCGTGAACTTGTCGCCCCTCACACGGAATTCGATCTCCTTCCCGATTTCCTCGTTCGTGTGACAGAAGGTAAAGCTGACAGCTTCCTTGCCGAAGATAACGCCGTTCTCGCATATTAAACGGCAAAAGCCCAGGTCGAACCTTAGCACCCTCGTCTTGTTGTAGCTGTTTGTCACCCTGAGGAACGCCAGATACTCCTCGCCCCCGAAAACGATTTTGTCGCCCTCCCTGATAAGGTCTACACGGCAGTGCGCCCGGCTCTCCGGCATCAGGATGTTGAACACCTCAAGTTTGTCCAGCTCCTTTTCAATCCCGAGCAAACGCCTGAAGCACCTCCTGCCGGCCGAGAGCGCCTCCTCGTTGGTGATGAGCCGGTAATCCCTAGAAACTACCCCGAAGACCCTGCCCCGCTCCCGGTCCACGATCGCCCGGTGTTCAGCAACAGGCCGCCCGTCCACGACAACATCAGAAAAACCTACAGGGAAAAGAACCGTTTCTATATTGGTATTCCTGGCCATTTGACACCTCCTTTAGCCGCATTTCTCTTAGGCGCTCCGCTCGCATGCTCGCTGCGCTGAACACTCCCCCGGCAGAGAATGTGCCTTAGCGCAAAGTAAATTTGACGCACGGCACGACATATAACGCCCTGCGGGCGGAAATGGGAAATGGGTCCTTCGGACAGGCTGAAGGCTGAAGTTCAATAGGGAATGGGATCGTCTTGGTAGGCGCGGGCTTTACGCCCGCGTTCATTCGCGCCCGAATTACCCCCTCCGCCGCGTTGGCGGGATGAAGAAGCCCGTCATCACGAGAGGCTCCACGGGCAAAGACAAACGAAGTGATCTACAAAATCCCTGATAATTCAAGAGTAAAGCCCTGAGCTCAAGTTCTCAAGGGAATATGTGGCTGTACTATTTTATTAACGATAACCTAGTTGCTTAGGGGGAGGTTATCTAAAACTATTTTAGATTGCCATCAAATACCCAGCCTTTTTCGTTTTTCCTTTCCCCTTCAAGAATTCTAACCTCATAGGCACCATACTGGGTCTGCAATATTAACACGCTTGTATTGTTATCAACTTCATATACTTTTCCTGAAAGTAGGAGCTCATAGTATCCTGTCTCATCATGTGAGGATAGCGTCCTGGTTAATTCACTCAATACCTTTTTATCAACGGCAACCAATGTCGTTTGAGCCGCCGAGGAATATAGCTTCCCCTTATACCCTGGGGATTTTAGGCCATTAGCGGTATAGGTGTCTGATTTGGCTGTTGGAGCATCATTGTTTTTGCCGCAATCAAACATGAAAAAGAGAATTACTGCTGCAATTGCAATTATTATTAACACGGAACATCCAGTAACATTTTCGCCAGATTTTTTCTGTTCCGCCTCTGCTTTTAACCTTTCCTGAGCTTCAAGACGTACTTTTTCCTCTGCATAAATCTTCTGTTTTTCTTGCGGTGTAAGATCAACCATTTGCCCCTCCGTCAACAGATATAATAGAAATCATTTTACCATAGGATTTCCTATCACGTCTTTCATCATGCATTGTTTTCTTCTTTTTCCTTCTTTATTTCATTCTATGCCGGCATATCTGGGGTCCTACGTATTCGAGCTTTAATACGCGGACCCGATTTGTGTTTAGAAATCCTACAGTCTTTTTTATTTTCAAGCTTCTAATCAAGTGTTTTCGCAAGTTTCCTGATAAGTTCATTATTTGGGTCTCTTGTTATACCATATTCAAGATATTTTCTTGCGGTATAATCATCATCAGCGACGTGGAAACAAAAACCAAGCCTTGCCGCCCATCCTGCCGAAAACGACGGGTCGCTTTCTTCAAGTTTTTCTTTAATTTTCTCAAAAGTTCCTTCGTTATTTGATAACGACCTAAAATCATTCCATTTTTCCAATTGGGCAAAGGCATACATTTTTAGCATTGCAAGATCTGTTGTCAATTCTATTCCATCTAGGAATTTCAATTTTTCTCTTGGGCTTTCAATTTTTAAAATTGCATTGAACGCCGCAGTTGAATAACCAACATGCCCTTGCATTTTTCTTAAAAAATTCTTAGCAATAGACAGATCCTCCGAAAACGTTACTGCGAAGAACAAGACTTGCGAATCCTCTGGATTAATGGAAAGCAGCGAACGAACGATGTCATCCATTGTTCTGTCTTCTCGTTTAAACTTGTCGGTATTGGATTTATTCATTGCAAACCCCAGTAGCTGGTACGCGTTAACAGAAAAAGGGTCTATTGCAAGGCATTCATTTGCCTTGGCCAAAGCTACAGCATAATCCCCGCTTGAAAAGGCATTCCCAGCTTCTTCGAGTAGCTTTTTAATAGAAAGACGCCTCCATTTGCCGTCCTCTAATATCCAAGAATTCGTAAAAATTGCATTCTCTTTTTCTTTTTTTGAATAAACAGATACTATCCCATATTTTTTTCCATTTGCTTCTTTTTCTGATAGCACTTTAATTTCGGAAATTTTGTATTCCTTGCCCTCATTGCAATATTTTTCATACTCTGTATAGTTTGTTATTTCTTTTGATTTTGTTGAGAGAAATTCATATGCTTTTTTAGGAGCAAGCTCCTTTTCTTTCCCCGGCTGGTAATAATAATTAGCCACTTGTTCTAAATTTGTTTCATCTACGCCAAATTTTGAACATCCGTTAAACGCAATAAATGAAAATAGTACAATTAACGCACCGATGTTGATTGCTTTCCCCAAGTATGTCAAACATTCTTTCCCAAACATCTTTGACCACATAGCTCTCCCTCCTCACATTTCATTGTATACCCTTCTCCGATGTAAGGCTAATGTTCCCTATCCTTTGGCGGGCAGAGTTCTTTGCCGCCTTCCTTTCTTGAAAATCCCCGCCCGTTGATCTCTCGCGGGGCGGGGGAACCTTCAGCCTTAAGCCTTCAGCCTGCCCGTCAGGGCGCTACACCTTCGGGGCTACTGGCGCGGCCTCTTCTTCTTTCTTTCCTTTTATGGGGGGTTTGAAGAAAGTGTCGGCTTTTTTGGCGTCCTTATAATAAAGCTGGGCGAGGGTTCGGTGGTCGAGCTTGTAGGTGTCGAGCCAGTTTATCTTTTCGGCCTGAACCATTCCGTAAGCGCCGGCTTCTGTGGAGAGGGCGGCGGCGTGGGTGTCCATGGCGGTCTGAAGGTTGTTCATCGCCGCCAGGATCGAGTCGGTCTGCGCGGCAAGGTCCGGGTCCGCCTCTTCGGCCAGCTTGGTGATGATGTTGTTCACCTTCAAAAGCTCGTTTTCGAGGGGAGCGTTGACAACCGGGGTCATCCCTTCGGGGAAATAGCGCAAAAAGAGCTGTGATTTATGGTTGTTTCCGCATTTCCCCAAAACGGCGTTATAGAAACGGCGGACCGCTTCATCCAGGGCCATATCCTCCCCGTCCCTGACGGCAAGAGCGCGCTGAGCGGCGATGTAAGCCGCCTCGTAAGCGTCAATCTTTTCCATCAGGCGGGTCTGCGCCCTCTCAAATCCGGCCGCAAGCTCTTTCACATTCTTGTCGGCCTGGAGGCGGGTCAGGTGGTAAACTCCGTAAACCTTGATCAATGTTTCCGCGCTGTTTGTGATACTCGGCATCTTCATGGAACACTCCTTACAAGAAACCCCGGACGGAGCCAGTCCCCGCCCTCGGGGGGTGAACTCTCATAAAAAAAGCGTTTTATGACGATTTAACCCTTTGTTTTCACATATTCCGGCGGGAATGACCCGATTCAAAGCTTTGCTTTCACTTGTTCCGGCTGGAATGACCAGTTCCAAAGCGTTACTTTCACTTGCTCCAACGGGAATGACCCGATCCAAAGCGTTGCTTTTAATTGTTCCGGCGGGAATAACCCGATCTAAAGCTTTGCTTTCACTTGTTCCCGCGGGACTGATCCGATCCAACGGCTTGGATTCACTCAGAGCAGGATTACAGGCAGTTTCCTGACGGATTTGTAAGACAACCACGGCGAAATCCCCCCGATAGTTTCAAACCCGGTGCTGCTGTCCTAGTGAGTCAAGTTTCAAATTTTAAACCAGAATTTTTTTTCAAGTCAAGAGGGGGAGGAAGGCAAGATCCAAGCCTTGGGGTTTGACACTTGACCTGTGCCAAACGGAGGGGCAAGGGAAGCATGCAGTTCAAATATTGTGATTAACGTGGTAAATTTAAGTCTTCAGAGTAGGAGGCTATGTTGGAGGTTGGTACAGGCTATATCGGACTGACTGATCCTGATTGGTACTCCTTTTTGGCAGCAAAGCCACACATTGATGAAGTGAATTTTTGGCAGCCGCATGGTGGCAGGGCTTTCCGCGCTATAAAGAAAGATGAACCTTTTTTCTTTAAACTTCGTGCTCCCTATAAAGCCATTGTAGGTTTCGGTTTTTTCCAGCGATTCGAAAATCTTCCCGCGTGGTTAGCTTGGGATTGCTTTGGCGAATCAAATGGTGCTGAAGATATGGATACAATGCTCCGCAACATTGTCAGATTACGTGGTGAAGAGGCTACATACTCAAAGCGTATTGGCGATTTCGAAATTGGTTGTATCATGATCACTGCACCGGTGTTTTTTCCTCAAAATGAATGGATCACACCACCAAATGATTGGGCAAAGAGCGGTATTCAACAAGGAAAGACCTATCCACTTACCTCCGGCGAAGGTAAACGGGTCTTTGAAGAATGTCTTGAACGCGCGAGAAAAGGCAACAAGTATTGGAATGTTCAACCTATCCCAAGCAAGGTTGCCGAACCACAGGAACGGTATGGTAGCCCCGTGATAATCCATCCAAGATTAGGACAAGGTATCTTTAGCCTGGAAGTCCGTGATGCTTATAATGGCGCATGCGCCGTCACCCACGAACACTCAGCACCCGTTCTAGAAGCCGCTCATATAAAGCCTTACAGCCAAGGAGGCGAGCACTTAGTTAATAACGGCCTCTTGCTTCGCCGTGACTTGCATAGCCTTTACGATCGAGGATATGTAACTGTTACCCCGGATTATATTTTTCAGGTCGGCAATAGCCTTCGGGACGAATTCAAGAATGGCCGGAGCTATTACCAACTTAGTGGAGAAAGGATAGCACTCCCAAGCCATGAGCTTTTGAAGCCAGACAAGAACCTTCTTGATTGGCATAGCCATAATATTTTTAAGGGGTGATGTAGTAGCCTCTAGATCAGATTTCTTTTATTCCGATGTCCAAAAGATATTGGAATGTTTCATCATAGAATTCAGGTGGTCTTGTATGATCATCCTTATCGCCTGCAGGAACAACAATTACCATTCCTTGTCTTGCTCTTGTTAGCAAGACTCTATAGGCATTGATGAGATAGCGTTGTCTCTCTGCCTTAATAATGTGATACCACTTATCGCCCCGGAAGGACCAATGGCTCCACCCTTTCTTTGAGTATCTAAGATCCGCATCCCATGTGACACATGCCCAGTCTAGTTCAAGTCCTTGAACATGGAATTCGGTCGCAACGTCTTCAAGATAATACGAGGAACGAGTATCATTCTTGCCTTCCAAGAACCAATGAACCGGATCAACAGGTGATTTTACAAATATAGAATGAGGTTTCAATCTCTCTGCTTGAGAAGAAACGATAATTCCATATCGCTCAGAACCCCTGGCATGACTCTTTAACCATTCTCTTGCTTTTTGAACATCGCGAGTAAGCACAATGGGATATTTTCCGATAACTTGAGTCAAGACTCCTTTCGCTTCACTTAAATTACGATCAAGCAGATTTTTTACGAACAAGGAAACGTGCTCCGCTCTAAAGGACCGCATTGAAACTATTAAATGCAATTCGTCTTTGTATTCAACCTTTTCATTCTGCTTGTTTCGTTCAAGTAGCCCTTGAGCATTATATTCGCTGTCCGTAAGATTTGGCGAGACATATATTTTCCATTGTGGAAATGATTTGTTCAGCGCTTCTATCCATGCACCAATTCCAGCTTCACCGGTATTGATTTCTTGACCGCCACCAACAAGACAAACAATTACTGCCCAATCTTTGTGGCGGTCCATCGAGGATATCAAGAATTCGGGTTCTGATTGTGAAAAGTCACGGATATTCTTCTTTCTCTTCATAAAACTTGATGTCTGTTCAATATTCCACGCTCTCTGGGCTTCATCAAAGATAGCAACATGTTCTATAGGTGGCCGGTCTTTATCTGCAATTCGATCGTCTCGGAAATTGTGAATATTTTGGATAAACATTTTTACTTCTCTGGCAACATCTCCCTTCCTAATTTTCTTGCGCTCACTTTTAGCTCTATGTACTTTATCTCTGGCTAACGCCTCTCTCAATATTGCTACCAACGGTCCATTCCCTGACAAAAAGACAGCATAGAGTTCACTCTCTTTGTCTATGTGTTCCGTTGCAATGTTAAGACCGATTAGCGTCTTTCCCGCACCCGGAACTCCTGTGACAAAGCAAATTGATTTCTCATTCTGACTCTTTGATCGCTCAATAATTTCCGACACACAATCTGTAGTTTGAGTTAGATTTATGGCACTGGCATCACTCCTCGATATTTCTGCGACATTATGTCCGCTGTACAGCGCCATCGCAGCTTCTACGATATTAGGGGAAGGATGGTACCGTCCTTTTTCCCAAAGCTGTGGGTCAATCTTTAGATCCTCAGAGAATTTTAGGACACTTGAGATAACTTGTGGCAACAAGTCGGTAGATGTCCGGATGGGAGTTAATAATTTGTCATCATATGGAGTGAATCCTACTACCGAATGGGACGTCTTTGCTTTAGTCGCAATCAAAATGGGTGCGATATAAAGACTATGACTTGTCTCGTGGAAATTCTTTAGATCTAGTGCATAGTCCACAACCTGATCGATATCGTAAGACTTAAAATCTTCTTCGCCTACTTTAAACTCAAGTACAAAAATGACGGACTGGATCAGGAGTACAACATCTATTCTCTGGCCCATTCTCGGAACGGAAAATTCATAATAGATTTGACCATCGTACTGCGCAAGTGTATCTTTTAATATTTCAATTTCTTCTTCCCAGGCATTTCTTTGAGAAGTTTCTAACGAAAAATAGTTGTTGGAAACTAACCTACCCAGTATTTCATTTGAATTTCGGGATAGGAAGTCTTTGATTGTATCTGAGTACCAACAACGATTTGAAATAGAATTCACGGTGACTCTTCACCCCCAAATGGGATTATAGCATCATCCTACTAACTTCTCCCCCTCTCCCCTGCGGCAAAACTTCAGTAATTCACCCCGAGCATGGAGACTACGGCGGGGATCAGGTCTATGCCGAAGTGGGCGGCTATGAGGGGGACAAGGCTTCGGTAGCGGTCCCAGAGCAGGCAGAAGACGAGGCTGACGACGAACACCGGGACACCTGTACCCAGAAGCACCGAGCCGATGTCGCCCGCTTCTCCCTCGACCCCGCTGGAAAGGAGGAAGCGGGTGGGCAGGTGCCATGCGGTGAACAGGACGGAGGTGAGGACCACGGACGCGGCGCGGCCGAACGAAAGCTCCAGCCTGGTCTGGAGTATCCCCCTGAAGAAGAACTCCTCGGGGACCCCCGCGGCGAGGAGAGCGAGGGCGGCCCCAAGGAAACACCGCGCCAAAAGACCTCCTGTCGTGAAACCGGGCACGGCGTCGTCTATGAAATGGAGCCGCCCCATGTTGAGGCTTGCCCCCATCGCGAAGGCAAGCACGGCCCAAAGAACGGTCCTGACGCTGATCTTCCAGCCGGGCAGAAGGTCAGCCGGCTTATATCCCCTGAGGAGGAACCACACGGCGGGAACGACCAGGAGTAGTCCCGCCTTGAATAACAATGCGTACCAAAGATCGTCGGTGAACCTTGCGGCTCCCAGTATCGGAAGCGGACAGGACCTTATCAGCAGCCCAGTCGCCGCCGCGGCGAAGATGTAGAGGACGCTGAACGAGAGGGCGAGGACGGTCTCCTTCCCCGGTTCTTTTATCGTCATATCCGCGGCTTTGACCCTTTGCCAAGTCAGCCGTTCCCAAATTTTTTCAGGTCCGTTCATACTTTCCTCTGCCTTCTGGTTATCGCTTCAGCCATGTCTTTCCTCTCTTCTATTATTATAAGACTTATTTCACCACAGAGGCCTGTTTTTTCTTCGTCTCCTTCGCGTCTTCGTGGTGAGACATGATTTTTAACTGCTAGGTCGCTTCACAGGAGACCCCGGATCGGGTCCGGGGTGACAGTTTTGAAGTCGGGCTCGCGATGACCGCGCCATGCGGACAGTTTGAAACCTTTGTCTTTCATCATCTGTTCGAGTATTTGCTTCGTTTTTTCTTTTCTCTGGAGACCACGGAGATCATCCTGGGGCGGTATTGCTCCGCGAGCATCAAAATGTCCACCCACGAAAGATTCAATTTTTCGGCGTGGTAGTCGGTGACTTCGATCTGAAGGCCGTCGGGATCCCATTTGATGAAATACCCCTCCCTCGGAAGGTCGATCGATCCTGTTTTTTCCGGGTTCTTTCCAAAAAGGTTCATGTGATTTCCCCTTTCTTCTTTAATCCTCCCCGCTTCTGGATTTCAAGCCCTCTTTCAGCGTGTCAATCAAGTGATCCATCAAAAGTCCCTTCATTCCCTGATAAGCATACGGTCGCTTCGAGGGGATTCTCCGCTTCGTCGTTGTACCCGCCCTTTGCGAGCATCATGGCGTGGAACCGGTCGTCTATCATCAAGGGAGGGTTCTTGATGGCCTCGAAGCACTGCAGGCAGAGATCGAAGTCCTTCTCGTGCCAGCAGACGGTCGGGTCGGCGTCAAGCTTCCTGCAATTGTCGCAGAAGCGCTTCGGCTTTTTCTCGCCTCGGGATATGTCGTAATAGGCCGTCATCTATCCTCCCGGCGATATTATGCTCCCTCACCAGTGCCATTTGGAGCGACAGGACAAAAAAGTCTGAAGGCTGAAGGCGTAAGGCTGAAGGTTAAAGACGAGATCGCTTCAAAAAGACCATTCCTCGAAGCTGGGCTCGCGATGACGCAATTTCGCTATCACTTCCTATTGTTGCCGGGGGACACGATCCCGATTCAAAAGGCCGAATCGGGTCATGTCCCCCAGGCCGCTGCGCTGAACACTCCCCCGGCAAAGAATGTGCCCTTTCGCAAAGTGAATTTGTCTCAGGGCGCAACATTTGACGCCCTGCGGGCAGGAAAGGACGGGAAATAGGACGCTTCGCTTCCCGAAGAGCCGGGCAAAAGGCATCGCCTGGGCTGAAGGCTGAAGGCGTAAGGCTGAAGGTTAAAGACGAGATCGCTTCAAAAAGACCATTCCTCGAAGCTGGACTCGCGATGACGCAATTTCGCTATCACTTCCTATTGTTGCCGGGAGACACGATCCCGATTCAAAAGGCCGAATCGGGTCATGTCCCCCAGGCCGCTGCGCTGAACACTCCCCCGGCAAAGAATGTGCCCTTTCGCAAAGTGAATTTGTCTCAGGGCGCAACATTTGACGCCCTGGGGGCAGGAAAGGACGGGAAACAGGACGCTGCGCTTTCCCAAGAGAGGAGCTATCCTTGCTGCCTCGAATTCTACGATCTGCCTTAAAGCCCTACAAGTCAATCTCTTGAATTCTACGGCGCAATTTCTCTTAGGCGCTCCGCTCCCCGAAGGGGGGGGCGAAAGGCACCGTCCGGGCTGAAGGCTGAAGGTTAAAGACGAGATCGCTTCAAAAAGACCATTCCTCGAAGCTGGGCTTGCGATGACGCAATTTCGCTATCACTTCCTATTGTTGCCGGGGGACACGATCCCGATTCAAAAGGCCGAATCGGGTCATGTCCCCCAGGCCGCTGCGTTGAACACTCCCCCGGCAGAGAATGCGCCCTTTCGCAAAGTGAATTTGTCTCAGGGCGCAACATTTGACGCCCTGGGGACCGGAAAGGCGGATGCGCTGACATTATTCCCCGCAATAAAGGATCTGGACGTCGAGGCTTAGACATGGCAATGACAAGAGGGCGTGGATATAACTTTCACGGGGAGTATCCGTATCAATCGGCATATATGGAGGACCGCGCCATGAGGAAGAAAATGGTTTGTTTTGCCGTGTTGTTCTTTTTTATCTGTGCGACGGGAACCGCAGCTGAGGAGATCGCAGGACTTTCGCTTCACATCGAAAAGCTCGCCCCGAAAGTGGTCAGGATCTGGGTGGGAGATTATGTCTCCTCCACCGCGACCACAGCCATAGGAACCAGCAGGGGGATCGTAGTGATCGACACCCTCGGTTGTCCGAAGATCGACGCCGAGCTCCGCAGGGTGATAGCCCGCGAGCTGGACCGGGACGATTTCAGATACCTTATCAACACTCACGGGCACGGCGACCATACCCAGGGCAACTCGGTCTACGCGGATTGCATCATCGTCGCCCACGAACTTGTCCCGGGGAACATGAAGGAATCCTTCGAAGGCCGGAAAGAAGCCATCCAGTGGTATGAACAGCGCCTGCCCGAACTGCGCAAGGAACTCGAAAAGAAGAAGTCCGGCGATCCTGGCCGCGCCGCCATGAAAGAAAGGCTGGCCTCCGACACCATTCAGTACGAAGTGCTGAAGTCGGACGTGATGCCGGCCCTGCCCGGCCTTACTTTCTCCGACCGGATGGGTCTCGACCTCGGGGACGCAATGTTGGAGCTCTATTACACAGGCGGAATGCACTCCCCGGGCGACATCGCCATTTTTGATTCCCGCGACGGCCTGCTATTCACGGGGGACACGATGGCCGACGTCTGGCTCAACGAAACGCCGGGCTGCCTCGCCTCGTTCGTGGCGCGCCACGGCGTCCGCCACGATTTTCCCCTTCTGCTGAAGAACTGGGAGCTGCTGCTCGAACGGAAACAAGGGATTAAAAGGCTCGTTACCGGCCACTGGAACGGCGAGCTTTCGATGAAGGGCTTCGAGGAGCGCGTTGCCTATGTAAAAACCTTGTGGGACGAGACCAACAGGAGCTGCGCCGGGGAAGGGACGCTTCGTGATCTTCTCGCGGCTTGCGACATGAAAAGCAGATTCCCCGGGCTCGCGGACAGCCCCGGCTTCAGCCCTTACAATAACTACAGCACCATCGTGGAGATGTGGGCCGAGGTAACGGGTCAGCAGCAGGGAGCGATGAAACTCTACGAGCTTATCGACGCCGGGGCAGGAAGCGAGGCGATCGAGGCGGTGATGGCCGAGAAGGACGCCGCGAAACCGAAGTATTTCTTCCTCGAGGAGCAGGTCAACGCCTGCGGATACAGATTCGTCCAGGACAATAAGCTCGACAAGGCCATAGCCATCTTCAGGCTCAACGTGAGGCTCTATCCCCAGGGATGGAACACCTACGACTCTCTCGCCGAGACGATCCTTAAGACCGGGGATGTCAAGATGGCGAAGGAGCTATACGAAAAGTCGCTGCAGCTCAACCCGGAGAGCCGGAGCGGCAAGGACGCCCTGGAAAGGATAAAAAAGGGGAAGTGGAAGGTAAAGAAACAGCCTCCCCCGCCGCCGCCCGCGTGAGGGAACGGGTAATAACAAGGAAGGATTGTTTCGGGTAGGCGCGGGCTTTACGCCCGCGAACGCGCCCGTAAAGGGCGCGGCTGCACGAGAAAGGAAGATCCCCCTTTTTCCCCCTTAGCGAAAGGGCGAGTCAGAAGAGTGAAAACCGCAAAGTCGGGAAACTTAGCTAGCCGACGATCTCGTTGAGCCCTTCGATGAGCGTCTCGGTCTGCTCGGGTTCGAGCCTGACGATCAGCTTTCCTATCCTCTCGGTCGATAGCGTCCTTATCTGACTTATCTTGACCCATGAGCGCTTGGGAAGCTTCGCCGATCCGAGTTCGAGCGTCAAGGGAAAGCCCGCCGCCTGCGGCTGGCTAGTGATCGCCATCGCGATCACGGTGCCGGAGCGCAGGTTGAAAACATCGTGGCTGATCACCACGACAGGCCTCTTGCCGCCCTGCTCGCGGCCCTTTGCGGGGTCGAGATCCGCCCAGCGGACATCCCCTCTCAATATTCCGGCCATTTTTCCGTGTCCTCATCCATGCCCTGCTCGGCCATGGCTTTCTCTTCGGATGGGTCGAGCTTGGCGCACTCCCTGGCGAGGCTGGTGCGGTCGAGCCTTTCGAGCTTTTCCTGCACCGCTTCCTGTATCGCCCTGCTGCGGCTAGGGAACGCGCTCTCCTTTACGAAGCGGTCGAGCTTCTCGAGGGTCTCCTTGTCGATGCTTATCGCGACCTTGTACGTGCTCATTTTCAGCCTCCGGTATTACCATAAGTCATACCAAAGGGAAAGTCAAGGGAATGGGACATGGGCGCTGAAGGCTGGCCACAGGCTTAAGGCTGAAGACTGAAGGCTGAAGGGTCAATAAGGAAATAATTCTATAATTTTAAAATTTAATCTTTCAAATTTTCAATTTAAAATGCAGGCGCAGCCTGGAAGGAAGGATCGTCCGTAGGGGCGAACGGCTGTCCGCCCACACCCCCGCTCAGCGCTCTCCTTAAAATCCGCCGTCAAACAATTCCTGTTTTCATCGGTCGCCGACTTCCGCTTTCTGACTGTATCTTGAACTTCAGCTCTTCAGCGCGTTCCTTCTCGCGGTTTCCTGTTATCTCCGATGCGGATTATTCTTTGTGTTTTTATTATATTTGTTGTATCTTATCTGTTTTTCCGGGTTGAAATCCCAAGAAAGGAAGAATTTATGCGCCGCGAAGACCTCAGGAACATTGCGATAATAGCCCACGTTGACCACGGGAAGACCACTCTCGTCGATGCCATGCTATGGCAGTCCGGGATATTCCGCACCAACCAGACCGTGATGGAGCGCGTCATGGACTCCAACGACCTCGAAAGGGAAAAGGGGATCACCATCCTGGCCAAGAACACTTCGATCCAATTCCAGGATGTGAAGATAAATATCGTGGACACTCCCGGCCACTCCGATTTCGGGGGAGAAGTGGAGCGCGCCCTCACGATGGTTGACGGCGTTCTTCTTCTCGTCGATGCCGCCGAAGGGCCCCTCCCGCAGAGCCGGTTCGTCCTGAAGAAAGCCCTCGAGCAGGAGCTCCCGGCTATCGTCGTCATCAACAAGATAGACCGCTCGGACGCCAGGTGCGAAGAGGTTGTCAACGAAGTTTATGACCTTTTCATCGATCTCGACGCGACCGAAGACCAGATAGATTTTCCGGTTCTCTATACAAACGCCAAGAAGGGGACGGCGACTCTCGACCTCGCTCAACCGGGAACGAACCTCATCCCGCTTTTCGAGGCGATCCTCAAGACGATTCCTCCGCCGGAATTCGACCCTGAAGAGCCCCTCCAGGCGCTTGTCACGAACCTCGACTACAGCGATTATCTCGGAAGGCTTGCGCTCTGCAGGATCTTCAACGGAAGCGTCAAGGCGGGAAAAGAACTGGTCCTCATCCAGGAAGAAACCCAAGTGAAGGGAAAGCCGACCGCGCTCACTCTCTACGAGGGCCTCGACAGGGTTGACGCCCAGGAGGTTTCCGCCGGCGACATCTGCCTTCTCGCCGGTTTTCCGGATGTCTCGATAGGCGACACCTTCTGCGAAGTGGAGACGCCGAAAGCGCTTCCCCGAATAAAAGTCGACGAGCCGACGATGTCCATGATCTTCTCTATCAACACCTCTCCATTCGCGGGACAGGAAGGGAAGCTCGTCACGGCCCGCCAGATAAGGACGAGGCTCGAAAAGGAAGCGCAGAAGAATGTCAGCCTGACGATAGTCTTTCCCGAAACGGGCGACCAGTTCGAGGTGAAGGGCAGGGGCGAACTCCAGCTCGCGATCCTGATCGAAACGATGAGAAGGGAAGGCTTCGAGCTTTCGGTATCGAGGCCGAAAATCCTCACCAAGACAGACAGGAACGGAGATGTCCTCGAGCCGATGGAACTCGTCCAGGTGGACTGCCCGGAGGAGTTCGTCGGGACCGTGACTCAGATCCTGAGCCCCAGGAGAGGAAGGATGATGAACATGGTGAACCACGGCACCGGCCGCGTAAGAATGGAGTGGCGGGTCCCGAGCCGCGGCCTGATAGGATTCAGGACGCAGTTCCTCACGGAAACGAGAGGCACGGGCATCCTCAATTCCCTCTTCGACGGCCATGACCCGTGGCAGGGCGACATCCCGGGGCGGGTGACCGGAGCTCTCGTGGCGGACAGGCCCGGCAAGGCGACCTCCTACACGATAGACCACCTCCAGAGCAGGGGGCAGCTCTTCGTGGCGCCGCAGACGCCCGTTTACGAAGGGATGGTCGTCGGCGAGAACAGCCGAGAGAACGACCTCGACGTGAACATCGTGAAAGAGAAACACCTGACGAACATGCGCGCCTCGACCTCCGACGAAGGGGTGAAGCTTGTCCCGCCGAGAATACTGGGCCTCGAGCAGAGCATCGAGTTCGTCGGCGACGACGAGCTTCTCGAGATCACGCCGGTGAACCTCAGGATCCGCAAAAAGGTCCTGAAGGCACAGGACCGCTACCGCGACAGGCCGAGAAACAAGGCGGAATAAGCCTTACAGGAAAGTGGTTCGTTCCGGGCGATGAGCGCGCGGACCTGTTGGTCGTTGCCTGCGGCTTCTCTTTCAAGTAGAATGACTTCAGGAGGTGGCGGATGTCTCCCATCAGGCAGATGACGGACGACGAGAAAAAGCTTTTCACGATATTTCAGAAGGCTGTCGAAGCGGAACAGAGCGCGCAAGCCATGTACAGGGAGGCGATGGCCCTCTGCAGCGATCCGAAAATGCGCGAGATCCTCCAGGGTTTTTATAACGATGAAGCCAGGCACGAGAAGGAGATCCTCGCGAAGTACAGGAAGCTCAAGGAAGAATTCGGCATAGAATAGAGGAAAGCTCAGGCTCCTCTGCAAGCTCATTTTGTGCCGCCGGCTTGACCGGAACGCGGAACAGTCATACAATACAATCTTAAAACTTGTTACGCTTGATGCGTGTTCGCGTCACCCGCTTTATGACGGAGGATGGATTTGCCCATAAAATACAGATTCGAACCGAAGCACTCGGCCATATTGGTCGAAGCCTCCGGCAACCTGACCCTGAAGGATATCCTTGACCACCTGGCTTCCATGGCGTCCGACCCGCAGATCCCCGCTGATCATGTGACCCTTTTCGACGCGACGGGAGTAACTTCCGTTGAGCTGAAGATGGAGGAGATGTCCGAAATATCTGGATACACGGAAAGCCACCCGTCGAACAAGATCGTCGCGAACAAGCTGGCGATAGTGACGGCGGGAAGCGAAACCACGAGGCTCGCGGAAGAATACGAACGGCTGGCCTCAAAGTTCGGCGAAACGGTGATCACTTTCTGCCACAGGGACATAGCCTGCAAATGGCTGGGCGTCCCCGACGGCGTCTGAACTCGCGCCGGGAGCGCTTCGTAGAAGCCCCCTTGATGATGTACAATCTTCCCCTTGGAGGAAACGAAAGATGAAGAAAATGATTATGGTAGCACTGATCTCCGCCGCCGCTGTCTTTTCGGCACGCGTCGCCCCCTCGCAGGAAAAAAAGGCCGAAGCCCCGACACCCGAAGCGCCGAAGGCCGGGGCGGTTCAGGCGGAGCCTCAGATCTCGAAGGAATTCCGCGACGAGATAGTCCAGCTTCTGAAGCTGATCGGGGCTGAAAGCCTCGCCGCCCAGTACGGGGATAATTTCAGCAGGATGATCATCGGCGACCTTCGTTCGAAAGACGAGAAATTCTCCCAGAAAGAGACCAACCTGGTCAGGGAGGAGACGAAGAAGTTCATGGATGAAAAGTTCCCCGAACTCATCGAGCGGTTCGTGCCGGTTTACGCGAAACATTTCACCAGGGATGAGGTCAAGGGCCTCATCGCCTTCTACAGCTCCCCGCTTGGGATGAAGACGATCAAGGAGCTTCCGCTGATCTCCCGGGAATCGATGGTGATAGGGAACGCCTGGGGAAAGAGCGTAGCGGGCGATGTAGAACGGCGCGTCATGGCGCGTCTCGAGAAAGAAGGGTACAAGGCTCCGAAGCCTGAGGATAAAGCCGCTCCGCAGGAAAGCGCCCCTCCCCCGGAAAAGAAATAATTCCGCGGGGTCGGATGGGAGGCGAGATGAACGAAAAGGAATGGATCGAAAAGTACCGCGTCTCGGCGGAGGACAGGGAAAGAAAGATCAGGATATGCTCCAGGATAAGGACATGGGGCCTTGTTTTCATCGTTTTCACCCTCCTCGCCATGCTCTGGTTCATCTTCTTCGAACTGCCTGAAAAGCCTGCGGACGCGTTCATGCTGGCCGTGGCACTTAGCGTCTGCTTCGCGGCGGGCTTCTCCCTCTTGAACTCCATGGAGACGGAAGTGAAGCTCCTGAAGATCGTCGGGGAATTGAAAAAATAGACCGCCCTTCCACTCAAAACTAAAAATGGGGGCACCGTGTCCGGTGCCCCTAGTATCAAGAAGAAGTGCGCGCGAAAAGAAGGTGTTTCTGCAGGCCTTGAAACATCAATTCAAGGCCAGGAACTGGGTTATCTTCTCCAGCAGAAGGAATATCGCGACCCCCAGCAAAAGAAAGAATGTCCAGATGATCGCCTTTTTGATCCTGACATCCAGAATGGGGCCCATCTATCAGTTCTCCCCCTGGTCGCTTTCGCCGCAGGGATCCTTGTAGCCGTATATCTTGTAAAAATAGACCGGAACGGTCATCACGCCGTCGCTGGTCTGGTATTCGTAGTAAGGGTCGTCGTCGTCCGGTTCCGTCCACGCGAGAAAAGAAGTGGCGTCGGTCCTGATGTTCGCAGGGTTCTCGCTCCTGTAGATCCTGAACTCGCTCGTCTGGTATATGCCTCCGTCCTCCCACCTGAATATCCCCTCGCTGCCGTATCCGTCCACCCCGTCCTTGATAACGCCCAGTTCAGGGGTTCCGCCGTAAGACCAGAAATAGATGTTGTCGGTTATCCCGTATCCCAGCTTCACGTCGTCGATCACCCAGGAAGAGGCTCCGGCGGCGCTTCCCGAGGCTGCGCGGAAACGGACCTTCATCTGAGTGGTCGATCCCGTGAGGTAATCGTCAAGCCTCGCCTCGTAATAACCGCCTGCCACGCTTCCCTGGAAAGCGGGCTGTATTCCGCCGGGTGTTCCGGATTGACAGTTGCCTTCGATGGATGAAGGAACTTCGGCTTCGAATGCGGGATAGGGCAGAAGGACCACCTTGACCCACGCCCCGGCGTCGTTGGTGAAGACCTCCAACACTCCGGCGTCGTCGGAAGAAAGGTTGCAGGATGACCAGAACCTCAGCTTTACGTCCTCCTGCCAGATCAGATTGGATGCTGTGGTCATTTCGATGGAAGATGTCCAATCGGTCGCCGCGTTCATGTCGCAGACCCAGGCTGCTGTTCCATCCTTGCCTGCTCCCGGAGTGACGGACCACATGCCCGTCCCGCCGTTGCACGCTTCGGTGAAGCCGTTCGACGCGTCGAAATCGTTGTTCAGAAGTAGTGTGCAGGTCGGCGCGCAGGAACTGAGGTCGGCCGTCGCCGCGCTGTCGGCGTAGAGGATGGTCCGTCCGCAGCCGTTGACCGCCACTATCCTGTAAATGTAAGCGCCCCTGTCGACCGGCTTGTATGTGAAGGATGCCGTGGAAGAGCCGCCGCTCTTGATGATGTTGGTGAAACCGTCGCGGCTGAAGTAGAGCCTGTATCTCCTGTTTGCCGCGTTGGTCCCTCCGTCGCCCCAGTCAACGACCGCGTCCCAGGTGACCGTCACTCCCGTGGCGGCATTGCAGTCTTCTGCGGCTGTCGTCTGGGCCGGAGCGGCCACAGGGGACATCCCGACATAGTCCGCTCCCGACAGAGAAGTACCGCCGTCCGTCCAGCAGCTGTTCATGTTGTTCGCGCGTACGGAGTAGGTGTAATAAGTATCGGTCAGCGGAGGGTTGTCGGTTATCGAAGTGACGCCGTCGGCTACGGGCGAGCCGGGGATTTCCGCGCCGTTCCTGTAAATGTGATAGTAGCGGGTGGAGGGGCCCGAGCCGCCGTCGTTCCATCCTGCCTCACCATCCCCCTCGACATCGATCCAGGAGATCGTAAGCGTGGAGTCGCTGCAGCCGTCAGTGTCCTGGACGACCTGGACCCCCGCGAACGCGGGAGCCGACTGGGCGTCGGCGATCGAAGCCGAATCGGCGTAGCTGGAGGTCATCCCGCAGCCGTTGACCGCGACGATCCTGTATGAATATGAATTCGAATTCCCCGGCAGGTATGTCAAGGGAGAGGAGACGCCGCTCATCACCGGAACAGAGTAATTGTCGGATCTGTAAAGGTCATAACGGGCCGAGCCTTCGCCGTTGTCGTTCCATGATACGACCGGGTTCCAGGAGACCATGATGCCCGTGAGAGAGCAGTCGATATCGGAGACGGAAACGGCGATGTCTCCCGGAAGAGCGGGGATCGCTCCCACATTGTCGGCGACCGAAGCGCTAGCCGAGTAGTTCGTGAAATCGCCGCATCCGTTCGTCGCCCTCATCCTGTACTGAAGGCTGACGCCGTTCTCCGCGTCGTGAATGTAGGGGGAAGTCGCGGGGGTTGCGATGGGGGTAGTATATCCGTCGGCGCTGCCGTAAAGGGCGTAGCTCCTTGTTCCCTCGCCGTTGTCCCCCCAGTCGGATGGCGCGGCCCAGCTTATGTTGAGACCTTCACCCGTGCATCCGCTGATGTCCGTCGCGGTTGTCGCGGAACTGCTCAGGGTCGGTTCGGAATGGACATGGTCGGTACCCTCGATCGTGTTCCCGAGCTCCGTGCAAGTGTCGAGATTGTTGCACGCTTCGACGTTGTAGTCGTAGGCAACGTTGTTGTTTGCCGTGGAATCTGTCCAGGAGGTTGCGGCCGTATCGGTAACCGTGTGGATCACCGATCCGTCCCTGCTGATCTCGTATCTTCGCGTAGTGCAGCCGGAAGAACAACTGTCGTTCCAGTTGGAGACGGCCGTCCAGTTGACCTGAACGCCTTCGTCGGCGCATGCGCCGCCCACATCCACGACCGACTGTATCCCCGCGAACTCGGGTGGAGAGGCTATGTAGTTCTGGCTGGTACCGGTGTCGGTGAGAGGGTTATCGACATTCGTATTGTAGGTCGAACCCTGATTCGCGGCGTTCGAAGGAAGCATGAAGTAATAATAATTATGCCAGGCGTTCTCGGTCGTTTCAGTAGGGTTTTCGATTCGAAACCCGGCGCTGCCCCTGCTGCCTGTTCCGCTGTCCGTGTAAAGGTTTATGCGGCTGTCCGGGCTTACAAGTTTGGCTTTATTCCTGAGGACTTTTATGTAGCTCCCCAGGGAGGATGAGACCTGGTACCATGTCCACAAAGGTGTTGCCGCGATAGTGTCCGCCGTTCCGTCTATTGTCGCCGTTTCGCCGTTGCTGTCGTAGAAAGTCATATTGACGGAGCTTACGTGGTTCATCCTGACAAACCAGTAGTTTGTATGACTGCTTCCACCGTGCCACTTATCGTTCTCGTATTCATGCCAGTACGATTTGTAGTAATAATGGTGAGTTGCGGGCCACATTCCGACGCCGTTGGACGCGGCCCAGCAGGTTGGCATCCAGACATAATAGCGAAGGACTCTCACTCTGCCGTCTTTGGCGTACCATGGAATACTCCAGGAATCGCAATTAGTACCGCCTGTTATGGTGCCCTGCGTTCTTATGGCCGTTTCATTTGATGTGCAATCAATGGAAAACCCGCCGTTCCAGGATTGGAGAGAAGTTTGGACCATGTCCGTGCCGGTTCCGCCGCCGGTTGTAGTGACCGATAGTGCGTCTATTCTTACGGCATTGGCATCGGTGTTGTTGTAATCGACAATGTAGTTGGAAGCGGAGACTGTATTGTTCGTTTCGTTCCATGACACATAGTCGTCGGTCCTCCAGGTCGGCAAAGTATCATGTCTGAAGATATAGACCCAACCTTTTTTGCTCGTGTCCAGTGGGTCCGCGACGACGATCTCGTAACGAGGAGATGTCGTGACGGCTTCCGGAGCCCATTCGTCTGCAGATACTCTGTCTCCGGTTTCATCGCTCATGAAGATTATTTCGTCGTTCGCGTCCCACAAACCGTCATCTGCCTCCATGTGATTCGGACCCAACCCTATGTGCGATCCCTGGGGAGAGCAAATGGGGGGGGGCGCCTGCGGGTATGCGTTGTTTATCTCGTCGATCTGGAAGACCACCTGCCTCCAGCCCGTTCCTTCGTCGTATGCCCAGACGAAGATCTGGTTCGGACTCAAAGTCGCATCGGCAGGATTTACCTGGAGGTTAAGCGAGGTAAAATTGGGCGTTTGAGCGCCGGTGACGATGATCGCTTCGGCCGGTCTGTCGAGCGTCTTGGTATCGATCACCGCGGCGTTTGATCCTGTCCCGGCGGCAAGAATGACCGTCATTGCCGCATAAAAGATGAGTTTTTTTATCTCATCGTAAAACATTCCGCACCTCTCCTTCTTCTCTGCTTTTCTGAAACAAAACATCGGAGCCCCCTGCTCTCTCTTTCTGTTACCTCGTTATCGTCAGGTATGTCCCGACGATGTCGTTGAGGTTGTTGACGTTGTCGTAAACCAGTCCGACGAATCCCCACGTTCCCGCGGGCGCCGCAAGCTCGTAAACGCCTGTGCTGTTTCCGTCGACGATCACTTCCGTTCCGCTCCAGCTCGAAGGGAGGACGAGGTGGTAATGCAGAGTGTCGCCGTCAGGGTCCGTCGCCGTGATGACGAGCCGCAGGTTCGCGCCGGGAGCGGTCGGAGGCTCTTCAACCATGTGGTAGTTGGTCGGATGGTGGTTGTCCGAGGGGAATTCGAGTATCCCGTCGCCAAGGCCCGCTGCAGCGCTTACGAAATTGTTGAGCCCTTCATTCGTCATTCCGGGCAGCCTTCCCCCGAAGGTCGGGTCCTGGAAATAGACATAGAGGGCGTTGTAAAGTCCCTGCCCCGGATCGGCCGGCTCGCCGGCATAGAGCGCTTTCTTGTGGTCGCGGTCCGACCAGCCGTTCCACTGGCCGTCGCCGTTAAGGTCGATGTAGTTTATCGGAGTGTTCTGGTCCGCCATCAGGAGAGGTTCGAAAATGTCGAACTCGCCGTCTCCGTCCTTGTCGTTCCATGAAACCTGCAGGCAGTCGCTGTCAGTTCCCAGATTCGATGGATCGCAGGATGAGTCTAGTATTCCGTTCGCATCCTGGTTGAAGATCGCGAACGGCTCGATGGTCCAGAACTTGCCGGGGACGATCGGATCGCACGGCTCGTCCCAGTCGCCCCAGAAGCCGTTGAATGTGTAGTTCTCGGCTTCGCCGCAGATCGGTTCGGTGTGGGTGGGGCAATAGTAGGGGACATAGTTCCTGACGTTCTCGGGATTCTCGACGAACAGCCTGACGTCGATGCTTTCCGCGTAGTTCAGGAAGGTCTGGAAGTCGGCGCCGAGGTCCGCCGGGTCGATGTCATGGTCGGCGAGCATTTCCTCAATGTCGTCGCGGAAGTTCATCACGTAGTGGGGAGTAGTGTCCGCGACCGCCTGTTCCCATGTGTATCCCCAGTCGGTGGCGAAGAGCGTATCCATCCAGGCTTCGGGATAGCAGTCTTCGCTGAGCGTGTCTCCCATCATCTCGTTATAGGCGTCGATGAGCTGTTCCATCCACCAGGTGATGTCGTCGCTGAGTCCTCCCCTGATCGAGATCGGGGTGTTGTAAAGCGGGGGCTCGGGATCGCCCGCCTGGGCGGGGGGGCACCAGGGGGCGGGAAGGAACTGGCCCGGGACCCACTGGAGGTCGGGCATTCCGTCGGCGCAGTTCTCGGGGTCCGGGCAGGGGGTCACGCCGTCCGCCAGGAATCCGTTGTAGCTGTCGATGTCGATGAAGAGCGGCGGGTGGTTCCCTCCGTCGCCGTACATTATCGTGGCGTCGTCGGCCTGGATGTCCGTTTCTTTAAGCACGGTCTTGAACGCCTCGCGCAGATGCTTCGAAGCTGCGCTCGCGTCGTTGGCGGCGGTTTCGAGGGTGCAGCCGTTGGCGGGATCGGGGCTGTAGATCCCCACTCCGTCGAAGGTCTCGAAGACCCTCGCGGCGTAGCCGAGGTCGTCGACGAGGCCGTCGTTGTCGTCGTCGATGCCGTTCAGGGGGGCGCACGGCTCGGGGTCGCACTTGTAATGAGCTTCGGCGTCGTCTTCGGCTTCAAGCCAGGTGTCGATCGCTTCGAGGTCGCCCGCGGTGACGGGCCTTGCCGCGCCGGCGTTCTCGTAAACCCTTGCGGCGATCGCGGAGGCTCTCCATCCCCTGAAGAGGGCGGCGAGCATGTGGGCGTCCGCGCGGTCCCAGTAAGCCTGGGGGAAAGTGTAGATCGGGTCGGCGGACCCGGCCAGGGTGTTGCCCGAGCCTTTATCTGCCTTTGGAGCAAGGGAGTTCGCGAATCCGATGATCGGCGAGAATGGCGTCGAAGGATCCGCCATAGGAAGGCCGAAAGCTGAGCCGGCGGAAGCGAGGCCTGCGATATTCACGAACGGCGTTCCCGAGCCTGTATCTTCGAGGTACATGCAGAAGCCGGGGAACTGGAACTCCCAGGGAGAGTTCGGTTCGCTCAGCGCCCAAGTCGAGAGATGCTCCATCCTTAGGACCTGCTCGTCCGCGAAGAGCTTCCAGTCGAGCATCGTGTCCCTGTAGCGCTTGGTGTCGGGCGTCTCGAAAAGGGAGTGATAGTTCTGAAGAGTGTATCCGGTCTCGGCGATCGCCGAAGCGAGAAGCGCGTTGAGGTAATACATGTTCCTGTTCGGCTCGGACGCGAGGTTGTATGGGCTGGAAGGAGCGACCCTTGCCTCCGCTTCCTCGAAATAAACGAGAGCGGTCTGCCAGTCCGTCGGGTTCGGGCAGGTAGCAGCCGCCACCACGGGCTTTCCGAGATCGTCTATCAGTTCCTGAGCCGTATTCAGGGCGATAAGCGTCTTTTCGAATGTCGGGTCGCCGCCGGCTATGCCTGAAGCGTCGGTCGCGCTGAACTTGTAGCTTATTTCGCCCGTCGTGTTGGCAAAGTCCCACCTCGTGTTGCCGAGTTCGTTGCGGACATAGAGAGGCGATGCCGCGGTCGGGACCGTTCCTGTCGGCTCGAATCCTTCCAGGCGCCCGAAATAGAGCTTGCCGTCGGTCGTATCGGCGTCCATGGGATCATATTCTGCGAGCGGTATCGTCTCGCCCGCGTCATTGTAATCCCCGTCAGCGTTACGGTCCAGATAAAGCTCTATCGTCGCGGGCATGTAACCCAGGCTGCTCGTCAGCACGACGCGGAATTCTGAGGGGTCTCCGCTTATCGTGAGATCTTCGACGGCATCGGCGTAAGGCTCTACGGGATCAGGCATGAACCCGTCGTCCAGAAGATCGGGGGTGACGCCCTCCCATGACAACATCAGGGTCGGCGATACCGGTTTGATGTCGTAGAAGATAAGTCCCGCATATCCAAGATCGGTATCGGTAGTGGAGAGCGTCGGCAGGGTCCTCCAAGCCGCTCCAGAAACAAGGGTGGCGGCGTCGACGCCTCTCCTGATCTCGTAATTCTGGCCGGTGAAAGGCCCCTGGGTCCAGTTAAGGTCGGCCTGCCAATCCGCCGCCGGCTTGCTTTTGGTGATGTAGAGCGTGACGTCCTGGGCGGCCGCCGGGACCGCGCAGATAAACAAAAATGAAACTGCCGCGATCAGTAAGGTGCAACCTTGAATTGAACATTCGCACTTCTTTCCGATAGACATGATCCCTCCTTTTGAACGGGTGCAAACAGGAGAAGACGGACCCCTCCCGGACCGAATGAAGAATTTGTTTTTCGAAAAAGACTTCATCGACACTCCCTGTTCAGTTTCCGGATAATGGTAGCAAAAACAATGCCAACATAAATGTCGTTTTTTAAAGGCTTTTCGGCAGAATTGAACGCCGTGATGTCTTGAATGAGATACAACAATGGAGCCACAATTTGCGTAGGAGATTTAAATCGTTTGTTTTCAACAAAACCGGCAGTGTCGATAAAGATACGACTTGTTATGTTGTAGTTATACTTTCCGGGGATAGCGTAACAGAAAAAAAGCCAGCAAAATCAAATGGTTTAGATATCGAAAAGTATGGTTTTAAACGCAAGATAAAGTGCTGATAGAAAAAATGGATGTATTATGTGGTGGTTTGATTCCTGAAAATTAAACTTGAACCAACAACTGAACAGAATTTGAACTTAGGGCCTGAATGGGATAATATTGTCTCGAGGTGAAAAAATGAAATATGCGTCCATTAAAATGGTTCTTTCTGTCTCGATATTGATAATTGCCGCTTTCGTCGTCATGCGGACCGGCCCGATGGGACAAAGGTCCTGTTTTACTTTCCTTTTCCCGTCGGAAGGCTCTCTTCTCGTCGGCCACAACCTGGACGAGAACATGAAGGTGCCCGGCCTGATCGTGATAAACCCGAGAGGGGTTTCGAAGGAAAACATTTCCTACTCGGACATCAAAGCCGGAGAGAGAGGCCGAGGATTACGCAGGCTGAGATGGGTTTCGAAATACGGGTCGCTGACTTACAACGTTTTCGGAAAAGAGTTCCCCGACGGAGGGCTTAACGAAGCGGGCCTTTATGTCGGCGAGATGACCCTCATGGGGACGGAATGGCCGGCGAGGGAAGACGTCGCGGGGTTTTATCATCATCACTGGATGCAGTACCTCCTTGATAACTTCGCCACGGTGGACGAGGCCCTTTCGAGCTTGTCGACGGCCCTTCCGGAAGGGCACTGCCAGTGGCATTTCTTCCTCGCGGACAAGAACGGCAAAGCCGCGGTCGTGGAGTTCATCGGAGGAAAACCGGTCGTTTATTCAGGAGAGAAGCTTCCTTACACGATCCTCGGAAACGACAGGTACGACCTTGAACTTAAAGATATCCTCAATTACAAGGGTTTCGGAGGGGGCAAGGACCCGGCGCCGAAATATGAAAAGGAGGATCCCAGATTCAGGTGGGCTGCCCTGATGTTCAGGGAACCGCCGAAGACCGAGCCTTCCGTCGACTTCGCTTTCAGAGCTCTTAAAAAGGCCGACCTCGGAAACAACAAGTGGACCCTGGTTTACGACATAACGGGTAAAAAGCTCTATTTCAGGACCTCTGAACAGCCCTCCCTGAAGTGGATAGACATCTCCGTCCTCGACTTTTCCTGCTCGAAAATGACGAGGGCCATCGACATACACCAGAAAGCCGAAGGAGATTCGACCGGCAGGTTCGCCGCGCTCGACAACGAAAAGAACGCGGAAGCAGTAAAAAGGGCGTGGGCCGAGATCGACGCCGGTTTCGCCGGCAACGCCTTCTGGAAACCCAAAATGGTGAAGGGTCAGATCGCGCTCTCTTCGGGCTTCAAGTGCTCGGGGGAATGACCCGGACCTTCCGGATCGGGACCTATCCCTATAATCAAAGAAGCTGTGGGATCAAGGGTTCCGCCCGTGGTTTATAAAACTTGACAAAAGGTAACTCAAGTATTATATTATCGTCTTGCTAAAGATTCCCCGAAGGTTTTGGAAACGCGAGGGGGTAAAGGAGACAGAGAAATGGCAAAGAAGATAATCGGAATCGACCTCGGAACAACCAACTCTGTGGTGGCGGTGATGGAAGGCGGAACCCCTGTCGTCATCCCCAACCAGGAGGGAGACAGGACAACTCCGTCGGTGGTCGCCTTCACCGACAAAGGCGAGATCCTGGTCGGAAAAGTCGCGAAAAGGCAGGCCGTGACGAACCCTCTGAACACGGTGTTCTCAATAAAGAGGTTCATGGGCAGACGCTTCGGAGAAGTAGGCGAAGAGATGAAGACCGTTCCCTACTCGGTGGTCCCGGGCGACAACGGCGACGCTTTCGTGGACATCAAGGGAAAGAAATATTCGCCTCCGGAGATCTCGGCGATGGTTCTCAGGAAACTCAAGGAAGCGGCCGAATCGTACCTGGGAGAGAAGGTCACGCAGGCGGTCATCACCGTTCCCGCCTACTTCAACGACTCGCAGAGGCAGGCCACGAAGGACGCAGGAAGGATAGCCGGCCTCGAAGTGATGAGGATAATCAACGAACCCACGGCCGCGGCGCTGGCCTACGGGATGGACAAGAAGAAAGAGGAGACGATAGCCGTCTACGATTTCGGCGGCGGAACTTTCGACATTTCTATACTCGAAGTGAGCGAAGGCGTGATCGAAGTCAAGGCCACCAACGGCGACACCCACCTGGGCGGTGACGACATCGACAAGGTGCTGATAGATTTCATCGTCGAGAACTTCAGGAGGGAGAGCGGCATCGATGTCTCCAAGGACCCGATGGCGCTCCAGAGGCTCAAGGAAGCCGCGGAAAGGGCGAAGGTGGAGCTTTCGCAGACGCTCGAGGCGGAGATCAACCTTCCGTTCATAACGGCCGACGCCAGCGGGCCGAAGCATCTCGTGACCAAAATCACCAGGGCCCAGATGGAGAACCTTTCCTTCGAGATATTCCAGAGGACGATGCGCCCCTGCGAAGCGGCGCTCCGCGACGCGAAGCTCACTCCCGGCAATATACAGGAGGCGGTCCTCGTCGGAGGTTCGACTAGGATACCCAAGATCCAGCAGATGGTGATGGATTTCTTCGGCAAGGAGCCTCACAAGGGCGTGAACCCCGACGAGGTGGTCGCGGTCGGCGCGGCGATACAGGCCGGCGTCCTCGCGGGGGATGTCAAGGACATCCTCCTGCTCGACGTCACCCCGCTGACCCTCGGAGTCGAAACCCTCGGCGGAGTGGCCACACCTCTGATCCCGAGGAACACGACGATACCCGCCAGAAGGAAAGAGGTCTTCACCACGGCGGCGGACAATCAGCCCGAGGTCGAGATAGTCGTCTTCCAGGGCGAGAGGCCTCTTGCAAGGGACAACAAGACCCTCGGTAACTTCAAGCTCGGAGGGATCCCGCCGGCCCAGAGGGGAACCCCGCAGATCGAGGTCACGTTCGACATCGACGCGAACGGTATCCTGAACGTGTCGGCCAAGGACCTGGCCACGCAGAGGGAGCAGAGCATAACCATCACGGCTTCTTCGGGCCTCACGAAAGACGAGATCGACAAGATGGTCAGGGAGGCCGAGGCCCACAAGTCCGATGACGCGAAGAGAAAGGACGAGATAGAGGCGAAGAACCAGGCCGATCAGATAATCTATTCAACCGAGAAACTCCTTTCCCAGAACGCGGGCAAGCTCCCCGCCGCGGAAGAGCAGAGGCTCAGAGAGGCTATCGACGAGCTCAAGAAGGTCAAGGAAACGGGCGGGCTCGACCAGATCCGCCAGGGGATAGACAAGGTCAACCAGGCGAGCCAGAGCCTCGCTCAGCTCCTGTACGACCAGGCGAAACAGCAGAACCCGCAACAGGGCGAAGCCCCGCCTCCGCCTCCGCAGGGAGACTCCTCCCAGAAGAAGGGCGGGGATGTCATCGACGCCGAGTTCGAGGACGTGAAGTAGGTTCTCCGGGCGCAAAGCCGGAGAATGAGTGGTAAAATGGTGAGGCGAGCGGGACGGCGAGCTTGGGTAAGCCCGCCCCCGCTTCTCTTCGCCGGGAAAGGAGCCGCGATGCCAACCAGGAAAGGCGCTCTGAAAGACCTCGCAGAACTTCAGGGAAAACTCAACCACATCATTTCCGACATAATGGAGCCCGGCGTGGCGCCGGAATCCGAACCGTCGTTCTCCTGGTCCCCACCGACCGACATTTGCGAGGACGAAATTGCTTTCTACGTGGAGATGGAACTGCCGGGAGTGGAGATAGGCGACATCGAGGTCACATGCGAGGAGAGGTCCATCAGGGTGGAGGGCGAGAGAAGGGCCGACAAGGAAATGGCCCCCAAGAACGTGCAGAGGATGGAACGGTTCTTCGGCCGCTTTTCCCGGGAGTTCACCTTCCTCTCCACGATCGACCCCAAGAACGTGGAGGCTTCCCTCACCGACGGTGTCCTCACGCTGATGCTTCCGAAGAGATCCGAAAAGAAGAAGATAATGGTCAGGTAGATGGCGAGGGACCTGTACGCCGTTCTCGAGCTTCCCCCGAAATCCCCGCTCGGCGAGGTGAAGAAAGCCTACAAGCGCCTCGCGAGGAAGTACCACCCCGACCTAAATCCGGGCGACAAGAGCTCCGAGGACAGGTTCAAGGAGATATCGGAGGCGTACGCGATACTGTCGGACCCTGATAAAAAGAAGAAATACGACACGAGGGGTTACGTCGAGGATTTCGCTCCGCCGCAGGGCGGACGGGGAGTGCACTTCGAGGGGTTCAACTTCGAAGATCTCGGCGGCGCCGCAAATTTCAGCGACATTTTCGAGTCCTTTTTCCAGGGCGCAAGGCAGCCCGATAACAGGCCGGAGAGCGGTTCGGACATCGTTATCCCCGTAACGCTGACGCTTCATGAAGCTTTCTCGGGAAAGAAGGTCAAGCTGACCGTTCCCCACAAAACCCCCTGTTCCGCCTGCGGAGGCTCCGGAAGGACGGCGCCGGCGAGGCGCGGAGCTTGCCCCAAGTGCGGCGGCAGCGGCAAGGAGGGCATTTCCAAGGGGCCGTTCCAGTTCGCGAGGCCATGCAGGCACTGCGGCGGGACCGGGAACAACCCGGGCGAGATCTGCGCTTCCTGCGGGGGCTCCGGGAGGAAGGACGCCGTTGACAAGATCGAAGTGACCATCCCGGCCGGGGTCGATACGGGATCAAGGATCAGGGCCAAGGGGAAAGGCGAAGCGGGAAAGTTCGGCGGACCCTCCGGGTCGCTTTTCATCGAGACGCACATAACGAAGGACCATCTTTTCGAAAGGGAGGGGCCCAACCTGAAGGTGAGGCTTCCCGTAACGTTCTCTGAAGCAGGGCTGGGTGCGAAGATCGAGATACCCACGATGACGGGCAAGACGCTTCTCAAGATCCCGCCGAACACCGGTTCGGGCCAGGTCTTCAGGCTCAGGGGCAAGGGGATGCCTTCGCTCCTGGGAGGAAGCTCGGGAGACCTCCTCGTCGAGGTCTACATTTCCGTGCCCGACGTCATCGACGAAAAGAGCAAGGAACTTTTAAGGGAATTCGAGCGTTTGAACCCCGAGAACCCCAGGAAGAAGATGGGGCTGTGAAGGAAGCGCGGAGAGAGCCGTGAAACGGAGCGAGCGGAAGGACAAGAAGGGTTACTACATGATCAGCACGGTATCCGAGCGTTTCGAGATCCACGCCCAGACGCTCAGGCTTTACGAGAGGGACGGCCTGCTCAAGCCTTCAAGGACCAGCGGCAACACGCGCGTCTATACCGACGAGGACATCGAAAGGCTGGAACTGATCCTCAACCTCACCAGGAACCTCGGCGTGAACCTCGCCGGGGTGGAGATAGTCCTCAACATGCGGGAGAAAATGGCGAAGATGCAGGAGGAAGTCAACAACTTCATGCAGTTCTTCATGGAGCAGATGGCCAAAAAGGGGGTTTCGAGGGAGGAGGTCCGCGAAGCTGCGCTCGCGTGCCTGTCGCCGACGTCAGTTGAAAAAATGTTCGACAAGGGGGATCCGGGAAGTGGCAGGCGATAACAGGGGACAGGCCGATCCCGAATCAGCCATACTCAAGCAATACCTGAAGGAGATCTCCAAGAAGCCCCTTCTGACGCTTGAAGAAGAGCTGGAGCTCGGCAGAAGGTACAGGGAGAACGGGGACGCCGAAGCTCTCACGGAGCTCATCTCCAGGAACCTCCGCTATGTCGTTCATACTGCCAAGAGATTCCAGAACAGGGGCCTTTCGCTCCTCGATCTCATCCACGAGGGGAACCTCGGCCTGATCGAAGCGGCGAGGCGCTTCGACCCCGGCAAGAACATCAAGCTGGTCCACTACGCGGACTGGTGGATAACGCAGAGCATGGAGAGGGCCCTTTCCGACCAGGGCGGCCCGCTCCGCCTTCCGCAGAAGAAGGCGACCCTTTTCAACAACGTCCAGAAAGCCAGGAGCGAACTGACCCGCAGCCTCAACCGGGAGCCCAGCTCCGCCGAGATCGCGGAAATGCTCGGGATAAAGGAGTCTGATGTCTGCGAGGTGGTACAGGCGAAGAACGAGATGCTCTCGCTCGACGAACCGCTTCTAGCCGACAACGACGTGGACATATTGCTCAAGGACAAGATCGCCGACAACAACCGGAAGACGGGAGACGAGATACTCATAGAAAAGGCAAGGAAGGAGATCCTCAACGCCTGCCTCGCGGAGCTCTCGGAAAAGGAGAGGAAAGTGCTTCTCCTGAGATACGGTTTCGTCGACGACGAAGACCTTTCCCTCAAGGAGGTCGGGAAGATCATAGGCCTTTCCCGCGAGAGGGTGAGGCAGATCGAGGAAGAGGCCCTCAGGAAGCTCAAGAGGTCGCAGAAGGTGAACGACCTACTGCGCCGCCTCAACTGATGATGAGATCCAAACCCGCGGTTCTTCTTCTGATAGCGTCTTTGTCGCTTTTCCCGATGGGAGACGGCGACCGGCTTGAAGCGCTCTTCGCCCTGCAGGACGAGGGGGACCTTCCCGCCGCCCTCGACGAGGCCTTCCGCCTGATGAACGGGCCTGCGGAAACGGCGGATCCCATGGTCGCGCTCGTCTATTCCCAGCTTCTCCTCGACCTCGGGGACCTTTCGGCGCCTCTTGACGGAATGATCGGCGCCTCTTCGTCCGAAGAGCTCGGAGACTACATCAAGTTCAACCTGGCGAGGATCTTTATGGCCAGGGGGATGCCGGAGAAAGCCCTGGAACAGGTAGAAACCATCAGGGACGGCACTCCCGGCGCATATTTCAGGTACAGGCTGTTGAGGGAAAAAGCAGCGATATATGGCCGCCTTAAGCTTCACGGAAAGGAAGCGCTCGCGTGGAGCGAGATCGGGGCCATCGAGAACCTCGGCAAGCAGAAAAAAAAGGAGGCGCTCTTCAGGGAGGCTCTCGCCTGGCAGCTGTCGGGAGCGGAGGCCAGGGCGAAGCGCATGTACAGGGCGATCGCGTTCGACCTCACCCCCAACCCTTTCGGGAGCAGGGCGCTCAAGGCCTACAAGGCAATGGGCGCCGAAGACTACCCGCCGGCGGATCAGAAGCAAAAGGAAGAGCTGATCAACAAGCTTCTGAACTGCGGCAGGACCGGGGACGCTCTCGACCTCTACAAGACCTTCCCGAAGGAGAAGGAGAACAGCATCCTCCTGACGCAGATCCTTTACCGGGCGAGGAAGAACGACGAACTGTTCTGTCTCGCCGACGAGGTCCTTAAAAAGTCGGGCGCGATAGCGAACGGGGACAGGGGCACCGTGCTGAAAGCGCTGTGGGCGACCCTCAGGACCAACGATGCGGACCGCGCCGCGAGCTATTTCAAATGGCTCGGGAAAAACCTTCCCAAGGACCACAAGCTGTTCCTCGAGAACAGTTACGCCATGGGCTGTTTCCACTATGTCAACGGCAGGTTCGCCGAGGCCGTCCCTCTGTTCGAGGCAGTGAAAGCGGACAAGAAAGGGCAGTTCTACAGGAACGCCCTTTACAAGAGCGCGCTTTCCAGCATCGCCCTCGGAAAGGGCCCGGAAGGGCTTCTCGCCCCGCTCCTTGAAGAGAAGGACGGGTTCAGGGAGCGTTCGCTGTATGTTCTGAAGAAATGGTATTCCCTCGAGGCGGAAGGCGATCCGATCCCCGCGGGTTCCTACTATTCCTCCGTTTCCGACAGGGAGTTCGCGAAAAAGACCGCGGCGGCCGTCGCGGTTTTCAGGAAAAGGCTTTTTTCTGGAAAGATCGACGGAAACTCCCTGATATACGACCTGTATCGCGCAGGACTCCCCCTGTTCGCGCTGGATCAGCTTGAGAGGCGGGGAACGGAGCTTGCCAGGGAAGACGCGATAACCAGGATGATGCTCCTTTCGGAGATAGGAGAGCTCTGCTTCGAGTTCCCTTCGGATTTCGATTACCGTGTGGGCCTGAGCCATCCCACGCCGTGGCGGAGGGAGATAATGCTCGCGGCCAGGGAGGAAGGCGTCGATCCCGCGCTCATGTTCGCGATAGCCCGCAGGGAGAGCAGGTTCGACCCGCTGGCCTTTTCAAGCGTTGGAGCAGTGGGCCTTTTCCAGCTCATGCCCGAGACGGCGAAGAAGATATCTGGAAAAGACGTCTCGGAAGAAGATCTCCTCGACCCTCTCACGAACGCGAGGATCGCCGCCCGCTACATGAAACAGCTCGCGGCCGTTTTTCCGATGAGCGCGCGTATAGCCGCTTCCTACAACGCCGGAGAAGATGTCGTTTCGGTCTGGAGCAAAAGCTTCGGCGAGGATGAGACGCTTTTCGTACTGCTCATTCCCTATTTCGAGACGCAGGGCTACGCCGAGGGGGTGCTGTTCGACAAGTCGGTCTACACCCAGAGGCTTTCAAATTGAAAACCGCTCTTCTTGTCCTTGCGGCCGCTCTCGTTCTCCTGTCGCTCGGAATGACCCGCGACGGATACTGGGAGAATGTCAGGGTCCTCGAGAAAGAGGTATACGACAGCCGCGGGCTTTACGGGGCGGGGAAAACAGAGCTGGGGAAATTGTGCGCCGCCGAAGGAAAAAAATGCCGTTCGGCTTACAGGAAACTTCTGCCTTACTTCGCGAAAGCGGAGGAGATCACGATCTTCCAGAAAACGAACTTCGCGGATTTCGCCGGAGCGAATTCTCCGGTGGCGGCGGCGAGGCCGTCCCCGTTCGCGAAAGGGGAATTCGGGGAGTGGGCCTTGAAGAACAACGGCTATTTCGTGTCGCTTCACGGACTTTTTAAAAAGCATAAATGTTTAAGCCTGATGGAGATAGAGTCCTTTTCAATGAAGCTGGAAGTGATGAGGAGCCCCGCCTCCAAAAAGCTGAAAGCCGTCCTCTTCCCGCGCTCTTTCGGATACCGGTGCGACAGGTACAAGGACGAGGAACTTCTCTTCGGGCCTTCTTTCGGTTTCTGCTTCAGCGGGGAGGATTGCGGTCCGTGCCTGAAAAGGCTTAGGATAGAGTTCTTCGGGAGCGGCGAGTACCTAGAAGAGATAAATTCCCTGAGGCCCTCGGGGATAAAAGAGGGCGAATACTCCTGCTTCCTTGTGTCGGAAAAGGGGATCGTCGCGGGTGAGTGAAAACAACCTGTCCATCGGGAACCGGAAGGATTCGCGGTTTTTCAGAAGTGCCGCGTTCCTGACGCTTTCGCTCGAAGCCCTCGGAGTGGTGTTCGGCGACATCGGCACCAGCCCGCTCTACACGATGAGGGTGTGCTTCGGCGGAGAATACGGGCTGGCCGTAACACGAGACAACATCCTCGGCATAATTTCCCTCATTTTCTGGTCCCTGATGGTCACCGTCACCATAAAATACCTTCTTTTCATCCTCAGGGCGGACAACAACGGCGAAGGCGGAGTTCTCGCCCTGATGGCGCTCTGCGGCAGCAAGCTGTCCAAGAAAAGGGGGTTTCTCGTAATATTCCTGGGGCTTTTCGGCGCTGCGCTCCTTTACGGAGACGGGGTCATCACGCCCGCCATCTCGGTCCTTTCGGCTGTGGAGGGGTTCGGGATATACGCCCCTAAGCTCCACCATTTCATTGTTCCGATCGCAGTCGCCGTCCTCCTCGTTCTTTTCATGTTCCAGAAGAAGGGGACCGCGGGCGTAGGGAAGGTCTTCGGCCCGATAATGGTGCTGTGGTTCATCACGATAGGTTTTTTCGGTCTGAGGGCCGTGATCGACGACCCGGAGATACTCGCGGCGGTGAATCCTTATTACGCGGTTTCTTTCTTCCTGAACAACGGGCCCGCTTCCTTTCTCGTCCTGGGCGCCGTCTTCCTGTCGGTGACGGGAGCCGAAGCACTTTACGCCGACATCGGCCATTTCGGCAAGAACCCGATCAAGTTCAACTGGTTCTTTCTCGTCTTCCCGTCCCTTATCCTCAACTACTTCGGACAGGGAGCCAATCTCCTCATGGATCCGAAGGCTGCGTCCAACCCATTCTACCACCTCGTTCCCCAGCCGCTGCTTCTCCCGATGGTGGTCCTGTCCACGGTGGCGGCGATAATCGCATCGCAGGCGATCATCTCCGGAGCGTTCTCGATCACGAGGCAGGCTTCCCAGCTCGGATATCTCCCGAGGGTTTCCATCGTTCATACCTCGGAGAAGGAGCGGGGGCAGATCTACGTGCCTTCGGTCAACTGGATCCTCATGATCGTCACCGTCGCCCTTGTTCTGATCTTCAAGAACTCGGATCACCTGGCGGCGGCTTACGGAATAGCCGTTACCGCGACCATGCTGATAACCACATTTCTCTATTTCGAGATTACCCGCCACGTGTGGAAGTGGAACCCCTTCCTGTCGGTGTTCCTGACGGCCGTCTTCATCATACCCGACAGCGCGTTCTTTCTCGCGAACATCGTCAAGGTGGAGAAGGGCGGGTACCTTCCCCTCATAATAGGCGTTCTGCTGTTTAACGTGATGAGCACCTGGAACAAGGGAAGGAAGCTCCTCCTTTCGAAACTTCAGGAAAGCTCGCTCACCTGGGACCAGCTCGCAGGGTCGATCCAGGATACCAACATCCACAGGGTCTCCCGCACGGCCGTCTTTTTATCCGGGAATCCCAAGGGCGTCCCCGTGGCCCTGCTTCACAATTTCAAGCACAATCTCGTGATCCACGAAACGGTGATAACCCTCTCCATAGTGACCACAGACGAGCCGAGAGTGAGGAACAAAGATGAGAGGTTGGAGGTCAAAGAAGTGGGGCCGCATATTTATTCGGTGATCGCGAGGTACGGTTTCATGGAGACTCCCGATGTCCCGAAACTTCTGGATCTTCTTCCGTCAAGGGGCATAGTGATAGAGAAGGACAAGACCACCTATTTCCTGGGGCGCGAGACGCTGGTGCCGGGGCGGGGAAAGGGGCTGCGTTTCTGGGAGAAGCCTTTATTCGCTTTTCTTTCCAAGAACGCGACGTCGGCGACTGCGTATTTCAACCTTCCGGCCAACAAGGTGGTGGAACTCGGGGCGCTGATAACGATCTGAGGAATGAGCGGAGCGATGCAGACGGACGGCGAAAAAAAGAACGGTTCCAAAACGGGCACGGCGGCCTTCCTGCTGCTGTCCCTGGAGGCGCTGGGCGTCGTCTTCGGCGACATCGGCACCAGCCCCCTTTATTCGATGAAGGTGTGCTTCAGCGAAGAATACGGACTCGAAGTTACGAGGGCTAACGTTCTCGGCATCATATCGATGATCTTCTGGGCCCTCACGCTCACGGTTACCGTGAAATACCTCCTGTTCATCCTCAGGGCCGACAACAACGGGCAGGGAGGCGAGATCGCCCTGATGGCGCTCTGCATGAACAAGGTCTCCAAGAGCAAGGCCACCGTCGTCATGGTCCTCGGGCTTTTCGGCGCGTCGCTGCTATACGGCGACGGGGTCATCACTCCGGCGATCTCGGTCCTCTCGGCGGTCGAGGGGCTGGGGATCTACGCTCCGAAGATGTCCCATTTCATCATACCGATAACGGTCGCCGTCCTGTTGGCGCTTTTCGTTTTCCAGAAAAAAGGAACCGGAGGCGTCGGCAAGGTGTTCGGCCCCGTGATGATCGTCTGGTTCCTCTCGATCGGGATCCTTGGTCTGCGCGCGTTGGTCAAGGATCCGGAAATAATCCTGGCGGTCAATCCCGTCCATGCAGCGAAGTTTTTTATGAACAATGGAATAGCCTCCTTTTTCGTCATAGGCGCGGTTTTCCTTTCGGTGACAGGCGCGGAAGCGCTTTACGCCGACATCGGCCATTTCGGGAAGAGCCCGATCAAGTTCAACTGGTTCCTCCTGGTTTTCCCTTCCCTTATCCTAAACTACTTCGGGCAGGGGGCGAACCTCCTTGTGAACCCGAAGGCTGCGGACAATCCCTTCTACCACCTGGCCCCTGCGCCCCTCATCCTCCCTCTGGTAATACTGTCCACTTTCGCCACCATAATCGCTTCTCAGGCGGTGATATCGGGCGCGTTCTCGCTGACGAGGCAGGCGGTCCAGCTCGGCTACCTTCCGAGGCTTTCGATAAAACACACATCGGAATCGGAGAGAGGTCAGATCTACGTGCCGGCGGTGAACTGGATGCTCATGGTCGCCACCATAGCCCTGGTCCTGGCCTTCAGGAACTCCGACAACCTGGCGGCCGCGTACGGGATAGCGGTCACGACAAGCATGCTGATAACGACCCTGCTCTACTACAGGCTCACCAGCTTCGTATGGAACTGGAACCCCTTTCTGACCCTTTTCATGACCACGATCTTCATCATCCCCGACAGCGCCTTCTTCCTCGCCAACATAGTAAAGGTAGAGAAAGGAGGGTATCTTCCCCTGTTGATCGGCATCCTGATCTTCTTCGTCATGAGGACCTGGAAGAAGGGAAGAAAGCTCCTGCTTTCGAAGCTTCAGGAAAGCACCCTCACCTGGGAGCAGCTCATACATTCGGTCGAGAATTCCAACATCCAGCGCGTTCCGGGCGTGGCGGTATTTCTCTCGGGCAACCCGAAGGGCGTTCCCGTGGCTCTCCTTCACAACTTCAAGCACAATTACGTGATCCACGAGACGGTGATAACGCTGACGATCACGACGACGGACCAGCCGAAGGTGAAGAACAAGGACGAGCGGATCGAAGTGAACGAGATCGCGCCGCACATTTATTCGGTGATAGCGAGGTACGGGTTCATGGAGACGCCCAACGTGCCGAAGCTTCTGGATCAGCTGCCTTCGAAGGGGCTGATGGTGGACAAGGACAAGACGACCTATTTCCTTGGACGCGAGACACTGGTGGCGGGCAAGGGGAAGGGCTTGATGATCTGGGAGAAGCCGGTCTTCAGCTTCCTGTCGAAGAACGCGACCTCGGCTACGGCCTATTTCAGCTTGCCCGCCAACCGCGTCGTCGAGCTCGGCTCGCTGATAACGATCTAGAAAAATCCAGCTTAGGAACAAGGTCAGGAGCGAGACGTGAAAATTTGTCATCGCGAGATTTTCTTCGGAGCTTGGTTTTTGCGCGGCGATCTCGCCTTTCGAACGTAAAAAGGGGTCAAGGCTTTACTCTTGAATCGAGGTGGTAGTGGAGACGAACATTCCGTTGACGCAATACCGATATCCTGCGGAAAGAGGTGACGTACCTTTCACCCCGGCAGTCGCTATTCATTGATATTCTTTCTCTCCGGGGTTACAATCCAAGCATGAGCGCGACGGGATGCGAAACTTTCTCTCTTGCCGATTTCACTCTCAAGCAGACGACCTTCGAGCCTTATCACGAGGACACTCAATTCAGCGCTTCCGATGAAAACCCCCTTGTGGCCTACAAGGTGAGGATAAACTATGAGGGCAACCTTCCCCTGCCCGAGAGCGAATGCAAGTGGACGCATGTGGGGTATTGCTACTAAGAAAAAAGGGGTCAGGCCATGCATTATGCATTGAGTTGAAAAGTGGTAGAAAAAAGGGGTCAGGCCATGCATTATGCATTTCCCTTTCCCATGACTAAACTGTTTCCATGAGAAGAGATTTTGACATCAGGCTGGCAGCGGGGCAGGTCGAAAAGTACCCCCCGCTTCGGACCTGTTTGGAGTATAATTGCAACGAGGAGACCGGAGCGATGAAATGCATAATGCATGGCCTGACCCCTTTTGCTTATTATTCCTTGATAAGGTTGTAAGTTGCTGCAAGAAGTGGTTCTCCATTTTTTCAAGCAAGATAAACAAGCGGTAAAAAAACAAAAAAATGAAAAATTCCATTTACTTTTTTGAAGAACGCATACATCCCAGCGGGGCAAGCTTAGCTTTCATTGAAAATTGAAAATTGAGGTTTTTTCCTAAAAAGTGTGGGTAGCCTCCTTTGGATGAGGGAGGACTCCCGTTGCGGCCAAGATTTTCATAAAAAAGAAAAGGGGTCACCCATTAGCCGGTCGTTGTCAAGAGCCAAGTAATCTCCATTGCGGCGAATTTGCCGCCCATCGTTATTCTATCCCCGAAGCCCGGACTAAAGCATAACTTGATGCGCGCCCCTGTTTTCT
>Ga0209200_1000473_pt1 | contig 45250 bp, 41 predicted proteins | sample AD_UKC033_MetaG_FD_184406 | JGI IMG/M metagenome (GOLD analysis project Ga0209200, IMG submission 184406) | Active sludge microbial communities of municipal wastewater-treating anaerobic digesters from USA - AD_UKC033_MetaG (SPAdes) (version 2) | ecosystem: Engineered > Bioreactor > Anaerobic >... | reverse complement strand
GCTCGCTCATGCGTCCCTCTCCTCGTGGGGGCAGCAGAACGGGTGATTCGCCGTCTCCTGTTGCAGCATGGATGCGGGAGAGCATCGGGAGGAACATCTCCCTCGGTTCCTTTGCGAGATAATAATGGTTCGATCTCCCGGAAGACCGGTTCTCGATGATCCCGTCATCGATCAGGTGCTCCATGTGCCGGGTCACTGAAGGACCGGTTATCCCGAGCGTATCCGAGATCTGTTGTCGTGTCAGCCCCGGTGCAGACCGGAGCAGGAGAAGGATAGCTCTTGGGGTATCACTCCAGAGATAGTGGATCAGGACCTGCTCGGCAGGTGAGTACGATCCCTGGTTCGGGAAGTACCGGATCACTCCCGGTTTTACCAGGTAAGTAACCCTGCCGCTCTCAACGAGTTTGACAAGATGGTATCGCATAGTGTTCTCATTGATCCCGGTGAGTCTTGCGAGCTCGGGCACATCGATGCCAGGGTTCTCGGAGATCGTAGTAAAGACCCTGCTCCGAGAGTCATGCTCGAGCACGTTCTTCTTGGACACCCTCCGGTACCCCCCAAAAAGCAGGAGGGTGAAGGGAAAGAGCGGTATCCTGGAGGAGGCAGGAATGCTGACAGGGGATTGAACGGGACCCTCTTCCGGGAAGTACACCCTTGCCCGCTTCGACCGGGCTCTTTGGCCTGTATCCTCCCTGGTATCGGTCGCTTTCGATGGCTGGTCAGGGATAACCGGGGTGGTCTGGGCCGGGCCGCAGGGATACTGGACAGGGATCCCCTGCTGCTGCCGGTGAGGTCCGTGAGCCCCGGGGGAGGGCCCGGATGCTGAATGCCCCGGGGGTCCGTCTGGTCCTGCCCATGCCACCCCCGCACCTCCCGCATAGGCAGCAAGAATACCAAGCGACCCATGCAGTTGACCGGGAACCATGCTGCCTTCGTCACTTGGACCAGACCTCACCAGGCCGTTTGGAGGGATTCCCGGTCCGGTCTCTCCTCCATACCCTTTCGCGATACCGGTCTCTAGCTGAGGGCCGGGACCCCTGTTCTGAAGGATGCCGCCTTCCCCCCTTCCATGAGACGAGGTTCTCTCCTGATATCCGGTATCAGGGAGGGCAGGATCCTCTCCACCCATTGGACCGGGACCGGGTGGGGATGCCCCTCCGGAACCCTCCTGGTATCCCGCTTCCTGGGAATCACCAGAAGAAGAGAAAGGTCCGTGATCCTCCGATGCCCCTCCTGCATAGCCCGGTCCACCTCCGGTCAGGGCACTGGGAGCATCACCAGGTCCTGCTGATCCAGATGCCTGATAGTCTGGTGCCTCGCCGGTCAAATCCGCACCCGAATGTATTGATGAGCCGTCTGTCCCTTCAGACCCGGAAACACCGGCGCCGGTTTCACTCCCTTGCAGAGCTCCCGGATCATCATGAGACACCAAGTCAACACCAGATGCTTCCGGTGATTCGCCCTCCTGCACCGGGCTATCGGGTCCGGGTGCCGGGCTTTCCGTTGACGGGCCGCTGGAGTACTCCTGCGGACCGGGTGCTGATGCCCCGCCATGTCCCCCCTCTGCTGAGGCACACCCAAGGAGCATGCAGAGGAGGAGGGTAATGACTATCCAGTATACCGGCCGTCTCATTTTACTACACTATGCGAAGGCGCTTCTTAAAAGGAATCTCATTCCGGCAGCTACAGGTGATGGTCCCGTTAGCAAACAAACCGCGGTTGTATCTGGCGCTGAATGCGAGATCTGACAGATGAAGACCTGCTCCGTGGGATATATGTGATCAGGGAGCAAACCAGAAGAGCAGAGCATGCAGGTTATCCTCCCGGACAAAACACTCGTCACACGGCCGGGTGATCCCGTCCCCATCGCAGCGATCCTCACGGACCTCGGCATCCTTCCCGCAAGTGTCATCGTCCTCAAGAATGGGATGCTGGTACCCGAAGATGTCACGGCCTCAGGAGACGACGAGGTCCGGATCATCCGCATTGCCCATGGGGGGTAAATCCTGACTACTTCTGGGGAAAGAACTGTTGCAGCCGATCGATGCTCTTTTTGCAATGAGCCTGCGGTCATCCTGGGAAGAGACCGCACGGAACGGCTCTGTGCCGGTCACCTGATCTCCTCTCTTGAGGGGCGGGTAAGGGAGCATATCAGGGAACACTCCCTCGTCGCCCCTGGGGACCATATCGCGGTCGCGCTCAGCGGCGGGAAGGATAGTACCGCACTCCTCCTTCTCCTTGCAACGATCCTCCCGGAATTGCCGGATGTCTCGCTCACGGCCATTACCATCGACGAAGGAATCGCAGGCTACCGCGAGGAGACGGTCGACTCGGCGGTCCGTCTCACGAGGCACCTGGGTGTCAGGCACCATATCATCTCATTCCCTGATCTCTTTGGAGCGGATCTTGATACCCTCCTGCAGAAGAAGGGCAGTGTTGAGCGGGCCTGCACGGTCTGTGGAGTCCTGCGGCGAAAAGCCCTTGCAGAAGGAGCCCGGCGGGTTGGAGGGACAAAGATCGCCACCGGGCATAACCTCGATGACGAGGCCCAGTCGGTCCTGATGAATCTCCTCCGGGGCGACCTGGTCCGGCTGATACAGGACAGCTCATCTGGAGAACCGGCCTGTTTCCTGCCGAGGATCAAGCCCCTGGCAGTGATCCCTGAAAAAGAGGTTGTGACCTTCCTGTTTGTTCAGGGGCATTTTACCGAGCTCCCCGAATGCCCGTACGCCGGTACAGCCCTCCGGTCCGAGATCCGGATGATGCTCGGCGACCTTGAATTCCGCCACCCCGGGATCCGCGAGTCACTGATGAAATGGCAGGAGATGATCAGGGCCCGGGCAATTCCGCGATCCATCCCCGGAGATCTCACCCGCTGCACCCGGTGCGGGTCGCTCTGCAACAGCGAGCTATGCCAGGCGTGCAGGATCCTGGAATCACTCGGGATCGAATATTACCGCGACCGGTGATGGTAACAGCGAAGAAGAGTGCATAATGCTTTCCCAATTGTTCCCATGAATCACCTCAAACGAGATCGGCCCCCCTTACAACGGCAGGTGCGGGGCTCGGATTTCGAATGGTTCGGGATCGACCGATTCTCCGCCCTGCGGTGGGGCAATGGAAAGGGAGGCGTCTTTGTCAGCGTTCCGCCCTCTCCTGCATCACACCTGATGCGGGAGATCCCCCTCACTTACCAGGCCTGTAGTACCAGGTGCACAAATTAAGCGGAGCCTGTCGACCCCTGCTGCCTGGTTACCTTGACCCGTTTCGTATGGGTATAGACGTTCATCTTCAATCCCCGCACAAATCCGACGATGGTCAGCCCGTTCTTCACGGCAACCTCCAGTGCGAGGGTGGTGGTTGCACCCCGAGAGGCGATGATCGGGATGTTGGCAATGAGGCATTTTCGTGCCATCTCTGACGAGACCCGGCCGGAGACGAGGATGAAGGTCCGGGAAAAATCAATCCCGTTTCGCAATCCATACCCGATGACCCGGTCAAGGGCATTATGCCTCCCGATATCCTCGGAGACCGTGATGATGCCGTCCGCACCGGCCAGGGCGACGACATGGATCCCCCCGGTCAGCTGGTGGAGTTCAGAGGCGAGGGTGTGCTTGATCAGGTCTGCGATACACTCTGACCCAACGGAAAAATCGGACCGGATGTTCGGGAGCTTTTCTGAGTCGATGTAAGAGGTGCTCCCGCCACACCCTGAGAGGATCGTCTTCTTTGGCCCGACCACGCGGAAGAGGTTGGTGGTGATCACGCTGATCCGGTTCTTCTCTACCCTGACAGACTCGATCTCTTCGGGATCTTTGATCACCTGCTCGGTGAAGAGGAACCCGGTGACGAAGTCCTCAAGATCTGCCGGGGTCATCATCGCCGTCATCATGTGCCGCCCGTTCACGAGGAGGGCATAGGGAGTCTCCTCAACGACCTCGTGGAGGATCTCCTCAATCTCGCCATCGGTGATCCTGGTGCAGGGCACTTTCCTGAACAAACGCGGGAGCTTCTTTCTGCCCGGTCCTCTGGCAGCAGGACCCGCAACCGGGGTATCGTCAGTCACTTCAGATCACCTCATCCATTCTTCCACTCCGATTATCTTCCGGATCGGAAGCACCCGGGAATGTTCCGATCTCCCTGGTGTGGGATATCCTCTCTGTACATGAGGTGATCTACAGGGATATCCTTTGCCTCTGACGAAAACCCACCCCGCTCACCGGAGTGAACCCCCATCATCACCCGGGGGAAATCCCTGGGGGAGATCCTCCTTCAATCCCAATCTTTGCTTCCCCCGATAGCGATCACCATGCCATGCGGCCAGAGAGCACGTGATCTCCCCTGGATCTTCCCTCATATTCACTTCCCGTCAGATCCTCCCCGACCCCCCGGGAGCCCCTTCCCCCGCATCAGGGATGCCACAACCCCTACCAGGGAGAGCAGGGAGAAGATAAGAAACGCGTAGTGCAGGCTCTGGAGGAACTCCGGGAAATACTCAGGGGTGATCATGACCGGCCCGATGAACAGGGAAAAGAGCATCATCACGATCCCCATCGAGAGCATCTGCCCGACGAGCCGTACCGTCCCGTTCATCCCGGACGCCACCCCCAGGTACCTCTTCTCGACCGAGCTCATGATCGCGTTGATGTTTGGGGACGAGAAGATCCCAAACCCGGCCCCGAGAACGACCAGGCAGGCGATCAGGTACAAGACCGGCGTGGATTCCGAGATGAAGACCAGCGGGAACATGCCAACGGCGGTCAGTGCAATCCCGATCGAGGCAAGCACCTGGGAGTCGATCCGGTCTGAGAGCCGCCCGGCAACCGGTGAGAGGAGTGCCTGCACTGCCGGGAGCACGATCAGGATCCCCCCTGCCTGCTCAGGGGAAAATCCCCTCGTGAGCTGGAGGTCGAGGCTCAGGAGAAAGGTCACCGCATAGGTGGCACAATAGCTGATCAGGGCTGCAAGGTTCGAGAATGCAAAGACCCTGTTTTTCGTGAACAGACTGAGATCAAGTACCGGGAGCGGCACCCGCAGTTCATAGAGGACAAAGATCACCCCGAACACCATGCCGACAGAAAGGAGCAGCACACCTTTCAGGTCAGGGACGGTCGAGAGCCCGAGCATCACTGCAACTAGGCTGCAGGCATAGAGGACCGATCCCCTCAGGTCGAACCGCTCGCCTTGACATTCCGCCCATTCTCCATGAAGTCTCCAGAGGATCAGGAGGCAGGCGAGTATACCCAGAGGGACATTGACCAGAAAGATGCTCCGCCACCCGAGATACCCGGTCAGGATCCCGCCAAGAAACGGGCCCATGGTGAGCCCGAGGTAGACCGCCATGATGTAGATGCCAAGAGCTCTGCCCCGTTCCCCTGGAGAGAATACGGAGGAGAGGATCGCAAGGGCGGTCCCGAAGATCATGGCCCCGCCAAACCCCTGGATGAGCCTGATCGCGATCAGCATCTCAGCGGTGGAGACCATCGTCATGACAAAGGAGGCGCCGGTGAAGAGGGCGATTCCATACAAAAAGACCCGTTTCCTCCCGTAGATATCGGCGATCCTGCCAAATGGCACCAGGAACACAGCAGAGGTGAGCAGGTATGCGGTCGTGATCCAGGAGAGCATGATTGCGTCGAGGTGGAACTCGGCCGCCATCACGGGCAGCGCGATATTGACGGCCGATCCGTCAAAAGGGGTCAGGAATCCTGCAAGCGCGGCAATGAAGAGGACGATCCCTTTATCGGTGCTCGAAAGCGGAGGTGCGGGAGTGCGGCAGATGGCCGGCACCTCGCCGGTTGCTTCAGGGGAAGGGTTCGGGCGGTCCAAAACGGGGGCTCACCATCCGGGGCATGGGATCCCTTGAGCGATCCCAGGTAGTACAGAATCGGGCACGGGATAAAAAATGGTGTTGGTTTATTCTCACGGGATTCCCCAGTAAAAAAAATGCGAGTGAGAGGCACTGTGGTGTCATCCGAATCATCAAGGAATTTGAGCCCATGGAGGAGATTCCCCTCACCGTAGACCATGGCAACGCGATAAATCAGATTTCCACACGAATGGCGGCCAGGGAAGGAGGAACAGATGGGGCCGGACAACCGGGTCCCTGGAGGTCCTTTGGATTGTCTTTACCGGCATTCAACCGCACGAGGATTTCCAGATGAATACCAGGAGAATCAGGGATATATCAGGAGAACCAGAACAACACCAGGAAAATCAAAGATATATCAGGAGAATCAGAACAACACCAGGAAAATCAAAGGTATATCAGGAGAACCAGAGTGTACCAGGAGAATCAAAGATATATCAGGAGAACCAGAACAACACCAGGAGAATCAGAGAGATATCAGGAGAACCAGAACAACACCAGGAGAATCAAAGATATATCAGGAGAACCAGAACAACACCAGGAAAATCAGAGATATATCAGGAGAACCAGAGTGTACCAGGAGAAATTCCGGCTGCCCCGCATTCTTCCTTATAAACCTACATTTATCTGGAACCTGAATTCAGATGAGTATAGAGCACGTTTTCATCTTTTTATGTATTCCCATTGCTGAGGGACAGCCAATCATACATTGAAACGATCATTTAAAATCATTTCGTCCGTGACCACTCATCTCGGAACCTGTGGTGAGAGAACACTTGTGTGGACCCGGAAATACATATATGCCGGAGGGGAAACCACGCTCACCTGTATCAAAGAACACTTGTGCGCAAACGGAACTGCATAAGGAACTGCATATGGTATTCCAGGAAAGGCAGGTTTGACAGGTGCCATTCTTATAAGGATCCGCTGATCGCCAGCATCGCCTGCAGGGAATGCACCCTTTTTTTGGCATGAGAACCCCTACCAGAACTATACGTATGACCTTTGAGCGAATGATTGCCCGCTTGTTCCGGATGGACGATCGCACCTGGATGCGCCATGCCAATCCCTGGAGCGTGATGCTCCGCCTGAGCGTGCTCCCCCTCCTTGTCCTTGCCCTCTGGAGCCGGCTCTGGCTCGGGTGGCTGGCAGTCATCCCCGTTTGCCTTGCAGTGACATGGGCGTGGCTCAACCCCCGGATCGTTCCTCCCCCGCGATCGCTCGATCACTGGACCTCAAAAGGGGTGCTCGGGGAACGGGTCTGGCTGAACCGTGATGCCGTTCCGGTGCCACTGCATCACCGGACGGTCCCCCACCTTCTCTCGGTCGTTTCCGGAGCCGGGATGCTCCTTGCCCTCTTTGGTACCGTCACCCTCGACCTGTGGCCGACCCTTGTCGGAATTATCGTGGTCTTCCTTGGGAAGGTATGGTTCGTTGACCGGATGGTCTGGCTCTGGCAGGATATGCAGGAGGCATCCCCCGAATACGTGAACTGGAAGAATTGGAAGCAGGGGTAGTATAGCAGGGGTAGTATTAATGACCCATTCCTCCATCGGGGTGAACCTCAGCGAGTCCACGATCTGCCCTTCTTTTCCGTAAAAGGAAGTGATTACACCCCCTTCCTCAGTACACTTCACTCCACTGAATAAGATCCTCCGGAATACCAGCTCCCGGTGATCTGATCCAAAGAACGCAAGACTCTTTTCGTTCTTCCTCCACTAATCCGGGGCTTCTCCTTTCGCCACCTTCATAAACCGCCGGAACTGATACCTCTTCGCAATGTGGAACGAGAGAAATATGCCAGAATCAGCCAACCCTGATGGTCCGACACGCTGGAAATGCACGGTCTGCGGATTTGTGTTCACCGGGGAGAAACCGCCCAAAGGATGCCCCAACTGCCACAGCCCGTCCGGGGAATTTATCCACGAGCGGGAACTGGTCCCGCTCACCTACGATGGAATACCCTTCGATGTGCTGATCATCAACGGGAGCACCCACCGGAACGGGAATACCAGCGTCATGGCAGAGATTGCAGAAGAGGTACTCCGGGAAAAAGGGGTATCCTGCCGGCGATACAACCTGAGCGAATACCAGATCGACAACTGCTGGTGCTGCTATGCGGTCCGGGCCCAGTCCTGCAATTACCCCTGCAACAATCCGAAGGATGATATGCCGGCATTCCACCAGATGCTGGCCGCTGCAAAAGCCGTCATCATCGCCTCCCCCATCAACTGGAACACCATGTCAGCCCGCCTGAAGATCTTTTTAGACCGGACGACCTGCCTGCAGAACCTGTATCACTTGAAGAAACCGGGGCTCACCGAGGGGAAAGTCGCAGGAATCCTCGTCTGCGGCCACGAGGACGGCGGGATCAAGACCGCCATGGACATCTTCCTCAACCTCCAGCAGATGGGGTATATCCTCGCCCCCTTCGGCATCGCCTACAGGACCCACGGGGCTGAGTTCAACAGCAATGCGGACCGGGAGTTCTTCAGGAACGACGAGCTGGTGAAGATCTATACAAGGGGCGTCGTGAACAACGTGGTGGAGCTGATGCGGCTCGATCCCGAGCAGCAGCTGAGGGGAAAGATCATCCCGGTTTCGGAATAAAGCCTTCCGGAAGCCCATTGGACCGGCTCTAAAAGAGCGGCCAATGGGTGAAGCCCGGCATGTCACGGGATCCCCCTGTCCAATCAGATTCACGCCAAAAGACCACATTACTCGATCGAGTGAATATTCTCTGTAACAATGTTGAATACTCCCGCTGTCGCTCTCCCTTATGACGCGGAAGGATATGTCGCGTTCAAGGAACATCCGAAGGTGGAACTGATGAAAGGATGGATTACAACCATTATGGTAGTGCTGAGCCTCGCCCTTATGGTCGGGGCAGTCTCTGCTGCAGGCAATGCGAACTTCGTTACGCTGGTCGCAAAGGATCCAGCAACCTGGGAGCCGATAGAAGGAGGTGCCTGGGGGAAGATGATGTTCAAAGAGGTACCAAAGCCGATGTTTGTCTTCAACGGGAAGGGGCTCCTCCCCGGCCAGGATTATTCCCTCATCAATTATTTCGATCCCTGGGGATCTGTCCCGCAATGTGCCATTCTTGGTACGGGAATTGCCAACGATGAGGGATGTGTCAATATAAAAGGGAATGCTGCCGGATTCTCCGGAAAGATCTGGCTTGTCCCCACAAAAGACCTGACCGGGACCCAGTTTAATGCATGGAACCCGACCCAGTACCTCTTTGAGACAGCATTGATCTGACCTTCCTTTTTTTCAGACAGAGAAAAAATCCCCGATTAATCATCATAGTATGGATACCCCTCCTGTTGTGGAGCGTTTATTTCTTAAAAAAATTCCATGATTCCTTCGAGGGACACATGCATACGAGATGAAAATGCCGGAGGCATTTTCATATAAAAAAAGTGGGCTTGAGTTCCTGATTTACGCTGCCGGAATCATCACGGCATCGATAACGTGGATTACTCCGTTCTTTGTCTCGATGTCGGTGATGACCACTTTTGCGCCGTCCACCATGACGGTCTGGTTCTCAACGGTGATTGTCAGCTGCTTGCCCCCGACCGTCGTCAGGTTGGTCTGTTTGACCACATCCGCTGCCATCAGTTTCCCAGATACCACATGGTAAAGCAGGATCTGGGTAAGGTCTCCCTGTGGTTCTTTCAGAAGGTTTGCGACCGTCCCTTCAGGAAGTTTCGCAAAGGCTTCATCCGTGGGGGCAAAGACCGTGAACGGCCCTGCTCCACTCAGGGTAGGGGTGAGGTTAGCAGCCTGGACTGCTGTAACGAGCGTGGTAAACCTCCCGTCAGCAACCGCTGTCTGGACGATATCCTTCATCTCCGGCACAGTCGTTGCCACAGGAGTCATTGTGGGCGTCGCGGTCGGAGTAGCCGGCGGTGCCGGCTGGGTACACCCAGCGCAGAGAAGAACCGCACCAAGGAGCACCATCATGCCAATACCAAGTACATGCAATTTCATAGATACCAGTACCCCCATGTGAGGGTACAAAGACTTGACAGGTTGCATATTAAAATAACCGATACAGGGATGAGACAGCAGTAGATCCATAGAATACTAAAAACTCTGATACTGTAAACAGAACTAGAGCCAGGTTGCCCCTTCAGGGCATGAAAGGGAAAAAGTAACTCATCCATCATGCTCTCATCAATCTTGAGAGTCTACAGGGTTGGCCTTCAGAGCATCAAAGGGAAAAAGTTACTCATAAATCCTCCCTTTCACCATCCATGAACGATGGCCGGGTTCTCACCAAGGGGGTTCTTCTATTTGTTGATCGGACCATTGTTCCGTTCAGTTCAATCGAGATCAATTCAGAAGGATCCGAAAAAATTACAAGATTCCTTCGAGGGACACATGCATACGAGATGAAAATGCCGGAGGCATTTTCATATAAAGAGGGGGAGTGAAAATCCGGAAAAATCCGGATTCTCATACTATATCCTGGACGTTCAGCTGCTGGTCACGAAGATGTTCATCGCCCTGCTGCTGCTTCCCGCGCCATTGGATACCGTGAGACTCACCTTGTAATATCCGGGAACAGGGTAGGTGTGGGATGGATTCTTCAGAGTCGAAGTGATCCCGTCACCGAATTTCCAGAGATACGTATCGGGATTATTATAGCTCGTGTCGGTGAACGTGACATTCAGGGGAGCTGGCCCGGAAAGGGTGCTTGCAGAGAACAAGGCGATAGGTCGCAGGGGTCGTGCGGTAACCACGACATACTTGTTCTTCAGCTCCTCATCGGTGCCGTCTGGACCGCGGACGGTCAGCTTGATGGTGTATTCCCCCGAGGACATGAAGAATTTGAGGGGATTTTTCAAACGGCTGTCTACGATGCCGTCATTGTTGAAGTCCCATTCATAGGAGGTGATCGTTCCGGTGGACTGGTCAGTGAACCGGACCGGGAGCGGGGAATTCCCCGTAACAGGAGATGCCGTAAACTGCGCAGAAATCTTTGGAGTGACATTGGTTACCGTTATGTAATTGGTCTTGACCTCACTGTCCGTTCCTCCCGGCCCTGTCACCGTCAGGTTCACCGTGTAGGTTCCGGCCGAGGCATAGGTATGGGTGGCATTCTTCGTGGTTGCATCAGTGGTCCCGTCGTTGGTGAAGTCCCACCTGTAGGTGAGGGGACCGGCGCCGGTCGATGCATCCGTGAATGCAACGGTCAGGGGAGCAACCCCCGAGGTCTTATTGGCAGAGAAGGCTGCTACAGGGGCTACCGGGGATGATGTCACGGTGATGTAGTTGGTCTTGACCTCAGAATCGCTGCCGACTGCATTGGTTACGGTCAGGTTCACGGTGAAGGTCCCGGCGGAGGCGTAGGTGTGGATCGCATCAGGGGTGGTAGCATCGATGCTCCCGTCATTGGTGAAATCCCATTGGTATGTTTTTGGACCGGTGCCGGTCGATGCATCAGTGAACGCGACTGTCAGCGGAGCAACCCCCGACGTCGTGTTGGCCGAGAAGGCTGCCACAGGGGCAACGGGTGCTGCTGTGACCGTGATGTAGTTTGTCTTGACCTCTGAGTCGCTGCCTCCAGCATTGCTTACGGTCAGGTTCACGGTGAAGGTCCCGGCTGAGGGATACGTGTAGGTTGCATTCTGAGTAGTAGCATCAGTGGTCCCGTCATTGGTGAAGTCCCACTTGTAGGTCAGGGGTCCGGTGCCGGTCGAGGCATCGGTGAACGCCACCGTCAGCGGAGCAGTCCCGGAGGTTGTGTTGGCCGAGAAGGCTGCCACGGGAGCTACCGGGGATGATGTCACGGTAATGTAGTTGGTCTTGACCTCAGAATCGCTACCGATTGCGTTGGTAACGGTCAGGTTGACCGTGTAGGTCCCTGGCATCGAATAGTTGGCTACAGGATTCGGGGAGGTGCTGTCAATAACACCGTTATTGTCCAGGTCCCAGGCATATGTCAGAGGAGTAGTCCCGGTCGATGCATCGGTGAATGCAACTATCAGGGGGGCAATCCCGGATGTCACATTGGCCGAGAAGGCTGCTGTTGGGGCACCCGCCGGGGGGGTGACCGTGATATAGTTCGTCTTTACCTCGCTGTCCGTCCCTCCCGGTCCGGTCACCGTCAGGTTCACCGTGTAATTCCCGACCGTAGAGTACGTGTGTTCAGGGTCCGGATCAATGCTGTCGATCGCTCCATCATTATTGAAGTCCCATTTATAGGTCAGGGGCTCGGTGCCGGTCGATGTATCGGTGAACGCCACCGTCAGCGGAGCAACCCCCGACGTCGTGTTGGCCGAGAAGGCTGCCACGGGAGCTACCGGGGCTTCAGTGACCGTGATATAGTCTGTCTTGACCTCGCTGTCCGTCCCTCCCGGCCCGGTCACCGTCAGGTTCACTGTGAAGTTCCCCGCAGTGGGATAGGTATGGGTTGCGTTCCTCGTGGTTGCATCAATAGTCCCATCATTGGAAAAATCCCATTGATACGTCAGCGGGACGGTGCCGGTCGAGGCATCCGTGAATGCTACCGTCAACGGAGCAGTCCCAGAGGTTGTGTTGGCAGTGAAGGCTGCCACAGGGGCAACGGGTGTTGCAATCACCGTAATATAATCGGTCTTGATCTCCGAATCACTCCCCTGACTATTCGTAGCCGTCAGATTCACGGTATACGTGCCCACGGCAGGATACGTGAACACCGGATTCTTGAGCGTGCTGTCTGTGGTCCCGTCGTTATTGAAGTCCCACGCCCAGCTGGTTGGAGAACCGGTCGAGAGATCCGTAAAGGCCACGGTTAACGGGACAACCCCCGAAGTGACATTTGCAGAGAATGCTGCAGTGGGGGCAGCCGGCACATTGACCGTGAAGGTGCCATTAACGATGGTTGGGGAATAGGGAACATCATTCTCGTCCTGGATTCCCAGACCTGTCGGGGATACCAGAAGGTTTGTGGTGCCGCCTTTCAGTGGCTGCAGAGTGATGACCGCAAGGATAACATTGGTCGATACGTTTGTTATCTGGTTATTGGTATCGACCGCTTTCAGCCAGCATGATGAAGAAGGAAGAGTTGAATTGTCTTTCAGCACCGCCCACGCCGGGTAGGTTACACTGTCCACAATGGCGACTGAAGGATCATCAACCGTCACGCTGATGTTATAACCAGAAAATCCTTGTGGTACCGAATCGATCGTGATGTTCATCGACTTCATTTCGCTCGTTGAATTGACCAGTCCGCTCTCAATGGTAAGCACATTTGCTGATGCCCCTGTGATCAGGAGGGCAAAAGCCAGGAGCAGGATGGATGTCTTCATGTAAGGGATCTGCTTCATATAGATGCACTATAGGTGCTCAGATATCCCTACTATTTTAATCTTTCACACCATCTGGTTCAATGAATCAACCGAACCGTCGGCCTCTTGCACGACAACCTGTCAGAAGATCCTCTTGAACCTTTTGACTTGATCCAGGACAGGGACCCGGTTCCGAGCCGGGATTCCTACCACTCCAGCGTCAGGCCGACTCCCGTATCCTGCACCGGGCAAAATTCTGCAAGAGCCAGGCGGGAAGCAAACGAAGTGCAGTGGCAGGCATGGAGGGACTCGAGGTTGAGGTCCCGGAGATATGTTCCAGTTCCCCTGAGTTGCGCTACAGGGGGATTGATCAGATGGAGCCCGCCGATGATACACACGACCGTCCTTTCATCACACACCTCGCGGGCGTACTCGGTGATATTGCAGATCCCGGCATGCGAGCATCCCGTGATGATGACAAGCCCCTTTTCAGACCGATAGGCGAGGGCAGAATCATCCATCAGCCGATCGGGTTCGGTCCTGCCATCCGGAAGGAGGATCTTCCGCTTGCCCGGATCCACCTGCTCGAACGGGAACCTCCGCGGAATCTCCCCAAAAAAGACCAGGTCATCGGTGATCCAGGCCGGTTTTGCCGAGAGGTTCGCGCGAAACTGCCGACGGACTTCCGCCTCGTCAAGGAGTGAGCCGATGGTTCGCAGGGGAAGCTTCTCCTTTGGGCAGAAGCAGAGCGGATGGGCAACCAGCTCCGGCACCTTGTGGGGCATGTCCTCGATAATGGCTTCGGTAAGGAGCCGGACCAGCGGAACGAGCCCCCAGGTATGGTCGAGATGGCCATGCGAGAGCACCACAGAGTCCAGGTCCCGGAGATCGATCCCCATCTTCATCCCATTGGACAGGAACACCTCTGAGTACCCGGTGTCAAACAGGATCTTCTTTCCTTCCGTCTGGATCAGGAACGAAAGGCCGGGCTCGGCAGTAAAATACCGATCGATCAGGGTGTTATTGTCGGCAAGTACCGTGAGGCTCAGCCGGGATATCATAGATGAGGATATATCGGTGAGAAGGATAAGTCTTGGTTTCCTGCCAGCATCCCGGAGCCATAGAGGCCGGAAACCCCCGGAATGGTGGAGGATACCCCCTTTCTCCTGGACCCCTTCTGCACCAACCTTTATCATCTGCCCTTCCGATGCAGGTATCGTTGGAATGAGGTGATCTGATGCCACCCCACTGTGATACCCGCGATGGTCCGGTCGTCAAAGCATGCAGGAAGGCGCTCGAGACCGGAAACATCAACCATGCCCTGATCTGGATCCCGGCCGTGTCAGAACAAGAGCTGAAGACCGCGTTTGAAAGGACCAACCGTGTCCGGAACGCCGGTGGAGACGCACAGGACCTGGCCGATGACTGGTTCTTTGAGACCGCGATCCGGCTCCACCGGGCTGGAGAGGGCGCACCCTATACCGGCATGAAACCTGCCGGACTGGATGAAGGGCCGGTCGTCCCGAAGGCTGAACAGGCGATCGAGACCGAGGATCCGACCGAGGTGATACAATTCATCTGTCACACAGTCGAGGAGGATCTGCGTCACCGCTTCGATAAGGCAATACAGACCAGGAAGTACAATCCGAACAACGTCAAGGCAGGCCGGGCATACATCCAGGCCTATCTCAACTTTGTCGTCTATGCCCACCACCTTTACCTGAACGTAAATGGGCACGGGGGCCATGAGCACCAGGGAGGACATCGCCACTAGTTCCTGCCTGCTGAGTCCATTCCGATGCCACCCCTTTTTAGTCTTTTACCGCGATCACCCGGAATATCCGCCCATCCTTGAAGAGAGAGACCTTCCCTCCACTCTGGGAGAGGACAATCCCTACTGCCGGGGTCTCGAGAGTGAGGCCTGCCACCGATGCATGACGGGTGCCGAGCCCCTTCGGGATCGAGGCCTGGCTTGTATCGATCGTGATGTATCTCCCGGCAGCCTCGATGATCCCATCGCCGGAGATGACGAAGGCCCCATCGATCTGGGAGAGCTCCTTGACGGTCTCCCGGATCTCGCTTGTGGCCACGTTCCGTACCGAGAGCGGGTGCCCCTCGAAAGGATTGAGGATCAGCTGGGTAGACCGTGCCAGCACCTCTGGGGCGCTCCCGATTAAAAACGTCGTCCCGATCTGCTTGCCTTCCCTCCCCTCCCGTGAAAGTTCAAGCGAGAGAGTGTACACCTCTTCGAATACTTCTTCGCGGATATCCGTTCCTTCAAGGAACGCACTGATCCAGGGGGTCGATCCCTTTCCACGGTCATCCTGGTTGATCTTCCGGTCGGTGATGTCATGGCCGATTGATACCATCTCGGTGAGCTTCCCCCGATCGTTACGGATTGCCCGGTTGGTCCAAGCGACCCAGACCCGTTCACCGCTCCGTTTCATGTTCTCGTTCACGTTGACCTCGTAGTCTTCAGGGGCATGCATGACATCCCGGATCATCCCTTCGAGATCCCGGCCAGTGGCAGATTTTCTCGGAACAATGGTGCCGATCAGGTTCTTTCCGATGAGTTCTTCAGGAGTATATCCAAAAAAGGCCGCCCCGGAATTGTTGATGAACCGGATGGTCCCCTCGGGATCGACCCGGAGCACAATGCTGGATGCGCTGTCGAGCAGATCCTGGTACCTGACCTCGCTCTTCCTGAGAAGGTCGCGAATCCGGACATAATCCGTGATATCCTGGCCGATGATGATCTGGCCTTTGCCTTGATCAACCGGATCGATCGGCCGTGAGAGGAGGTGGCAGTGGAGGAGTGTCCCGTCTTTCCGCTTCAACAGACCCTCGGCGACGCCCCATCCCTCTTTATTCGAGGTCTGAAGGAGCCCGGAGTCTACCCGGTGATGCTCTGCCTGGTTGGGGAACAGGCGGACCAGGTCAGATCCGATCAGCTCCTCCTGGGTGTACCCGAGTTTTCTCGGGACGATCGCGTTCACCCAGAGGATCTTGTGATCTTTGATGACGCATACGGCAACTGGTGAGGCGTCATGGATTGTTCGCATGAAGAGGTTGTCCTGGAATACCTGGTCCTCGTCTCTTCGATGCTGCACCAGGTTCCTGATGACCGGCACCAGGATCTTCTCGAAGGTCTCTTTCGTGATGTCCCAGTAATAGGTATCTGCCCCTGCTGCGAGTGCAGCAGACCCCAGGTCGCTGTCCAGCGCATCAGAGAGGACAATACAGGGGATCAGGGGATCCTGGGTACGGATCTGCCGCAGGATCTCAACTGCGGCTGCATCACCAGGATGCGGATAGAGAAGGATGATGTCGTAGTCCTGTCCGGCCAGGGCATCAGGGAGTCCGGCAGGCCCCGATAGAAGGGAGAAGGTCAGGTCGCCGCCGCCCTCACACCAGCGGGGAATATCCCCTCTGCCGGAACGATCCACCAGGAACGCCCTGATCATAGATAGTTCTCTTGAGGGATCCCTCATCAAGGTATTGGAGTCCCCGTCGTTCACGATGCGAGGAAGAGCGAACTATCCGGGTGCTGCTCCATGAGATGGAATTCACTTCTCATGGCTGTTCTTTTGAGAGAAATTCTTCAATATCGGCAATGAATTGTAGGACTCCCTGCTCAATAAGCCGCGTCAGGACAGGCAGATCACGAAAGTCCGGATGCTCTGAAAGAACGTGGGTGGTGATTGCATCGACACCTTGTAGTTGAGCGGCGAGAGGGTATGCGCTCCAGTTGCTCTCCATCAACCGGTTCCAGTATTCTGCCTGGACCCGTTTGTTCATCCCAGCCAGCCATACTTCGAACCGGCACGTCTCATGGAGAAACACGATGGCTATCTTCAATTTCTGAAGGTGTAAAGACTCCGGGGTGCAAGAGAAGTAAGTCATATCCATGTATCCGGGATAGATACTCCCGGAGACGACATAATCAGGATAGGAACGTTCGAAGTGCACCCGCAGATCCATCATATACTCCATCAGTCCCCGGTATGCCTGCCTGATCACCCCGTGTTCCATCTGGCTCCGGTATTCACTCATGGCTTCATGAAACGGTATCATTGTTAAATCCCCGCACCAGTACAATCCTCGCTCTCATCCCTCATCATGACAACCATTGTTTTTCCGGAATATTCGGAAAAAAACCAGAGGAGAAGATACTTACTGGGCATCATAACGGTCCCTCAACCTCGACTCGTGCTGTTTTCACGGGTGGAAACGGAATAGTTAAGGGATTGTCGTGAGATGATCACCCATGATGGAGATACAATATCGCGAAATAGGCGAGGCGATAGGGGTATCCGGCACCCGGCAGGAGGAACTGCTCGAACACCTTTTCGAGTATATAACCGGGGGAGATGCGGGGACGTCCGATCCCCTCCAGTGCATGATGGCAGACGACAGAGATCCTCTGGAAGAGACGATATCAATCCTCAAATGGCTTCTAAAAGAGCCGTCCCTCTCACCGGAAGAACGGATTTTTCTTGCGTATCAGACCGGGGCATTCCTCCCGCTGCAGAACGAGATGGATGATACTGATGAGATGGCCATCGATGAGGAAGATCAGGAGATTCGGGCGTTATTGCTTTCCTTTCTCCAGAGCGAGGAGGGGCAGGATATGTTCCATCCTATCATCGATGACCTTGAGGGGGAGGATGACCTGGAGAATGAGGATATCTGAGAGGACGGGACGGGGAGAACGGGAAACAGGGGAAATGGTCTCGAACGCTGGAATTACCATACCTGGCAGGGATTAGCCTTTCCATCTGAAGGGCGGGAACAGAGAAACCTGTTCGTGCCCAAGGGAAAAAAGAGCGATGAGAGAATGCTCTCTTCCATCAACACTCGTCGATCATTTTCCTGATCATCTTCATGGTCTCGATCTTGAACTGCATCTGCTTGATCCGGTTCTCCCGGAGAAGGATCTTGCCGTCAATGATCCGTTTCAGGATCACTTTCTTCTGGTCATCAGGGATCTTCTCCATAATTTCGTGCATGAGCATGCCCCGCCAGTGCATCATGCCAGGTCCGTGTCTGTGCATCATATTCCATCAACTCGTTAACTTGTCCGATGTATCGAACATAGGTACCTACCACAACATATTTTAATAACCTTCTCCCTTTTTTCGAAAATGTGAGCAGATCCTGGCAGAAGGGGCTCCAATGAAAGGGCTGTTGGGGATTTCACACCGGTGCTGGCATCCAAAAGACCTTGTGTGTTCAAAAAAAATATCCCCATTCCCATGAAGGATGTCATCAGCACAGGCCTCATTTTCAGGCTGATACTCCAACATCCCCTTTCTCTATGGGACAAAAATGGCATGATGAATTCCCTGGAAAGAAAGAACGGCTTACTCCTCCTTATCGCGGCCCGGTTTCTCCCGTTCCTTCCCGCAGGAGACACACCGGCCATGATGGACGTCGATCACCCCGCCACAGGTCCTGCATGTCCAGCGCTCCCGCTCATTGGTGACAAACTGCCGGATCCCATGGTCCCTGATCTCCTCGAGGTTCCGGATAACGCTCATGTGATACCGTGTCCGGTACCGCTTGTCCATCAGCCGGATCCGTTTACAGGGATAATCGGCACAGGGAGGGCCGCATCTCCCCCGTACATGCTCGCAGGAGAAGATGAAACACTGCCGCCGCTCGATCCGTTCCGGTGAATAACATCCCTCGCAGCGCTTCTTCTCCCGGAGATACGCCGTGCAGATGGCACAATTCATCCCACAGGGGGCAATGTGCTTCATCCGGATGGGGTGCTTCACCACCATGGGAGAACATCGCGCTGTTTTGCATAAAAATCATGCGAAATGGGATCGCGATGAACTGGGATGAGGTCACTTTCGAGCTGGTCGATCTCACCATGGCAGAACCAGATGAATGCAAATCCTTGATTTTTTACGGGACGAGAATAATATCCTCGTACCATGGCCAAGCGGGGACCGGATGACTGTCTGGAGATACTACTTGCACTCCCGGAGGGAAGACGGTGGTTGATAGACCGGCCCTCCGTGATAAAGGGAGTCACTGCGTACATGGTCCATTCATTTGACAGCACGGCACTCCTTTTCGCCGTCCCGTTGATCATCCACCGTTCCCTGCTGGAGGAGATTCCGCTCGATGGCCGCGGAGCAGCAGGTGCGGTGGCCATGATCATCGAGCAGGTCAAGCAGGAGGCCCCGTCCGATCCCGGGCTCGGACCGCTGATCGGACGGGGCACCAGATTCCCGCACCACGTTGCCTATGTCACCGAGCCCTTCACGGTCGTGTCATCTCCTGCAGCCCTCGCCTCCGACCTCTGGCACGCCGACCGCCGTAATTATGCGGACCGCGATGGGATCCACCTTCTCCTGCACGGGGCAGTTCCCTGCCCGCAGGAATTCTCCCACGATGAGGTCGAATCGGTGAGAGAGACTCTCGCACGCCTGTGCGAAGAGGTCACTGCAATCGTCTGCTCGGTCCCAGCCCGGGAACTGGAAACGGCCTGGATCGGAACACTCGACCAGCAGCTGCTCAGGGAGGCCCTTCCTTCGCTCGGTCTCGTCTCATTTGTCGGTGATGAGTCACGATTGGCCCGCCACTATACCCGGTACCGTCCCTTCTTCCGTACCGCCGGGCCAAGAGAGGACGTCAACATCCCATTTACCTGCCCGGGGGAACTCGAGCCCGCTGAGGTCGAGCTCCCGGCCAGCAACCGGACCGTCACCGGTCTAGGCATCAGGAAGAGCGAGGTCTTCGCGGTCGCCGGCTCGAATGCCCAGGGGAAGACCACGTTCCTTGACGGCATACTGGCCGGCATGGATAACCATGCTGCAGGGGACGGGAGGGAGCAGGTGGTGACCGTTCACGGGCTGCACACTGCAGAGGCGACAACCTCCCTCATGACCGGGGCTGATATCAGCATGTTCTTCTCGGCACTCCCTCCGGGGATCAATGGAACCCCCCGGGCCGCCTCCGGCATGGGCAGCGGCTCGATGAACATGGCCTCCCAGGTCCAGCGGGCGATCGAGCGGGGTGCCCCGCTCCTGATCATCGACGAGGACCGGGCTGCCCCCAACCTGCTGGTCCGAAGCTGCCTCCAGACCGGGGAGATAACGCCCCTGTCTGAGATCCTTGCCCGTGACCGTGGGAAGATGGGGAGACCGCTCTCGTCTTTGCTGCATGCGCCCTTGATACGCTGGTCGCACAGGCCGATCGGATCATGGTCCTCGACCGGCACATTGCCTCAGCCCTTGACAGGAAATCGTTCCGGGAGAAGGTGGCCGAATCGCTGGAAGAGATGGCAGACGATTTGAGAAACGTGGCTCGGTGAACCCATGCTCTACCATTCCTGCCAGTATTAATCCCGGATACCTATGCGGCCTGGCCGACAGGAAGGTATCTGCCCTTCCAGCACAGACAGATCATTACTGGTGAAGTACCCCGTTGTCCTGCAGACCCATCCGGACCGGACGGCTTGAACTCGTCCAGGCATCCCTCGAAATGCTGATCAGTGATCAGGGGGACCGCACCCTGCTCGGGCGCCTCCTCAATGCCGCCATCCCTCCATCGTGGCCCCCACCGCTCCTCGATGAAGACACTCTTGAAGAATTCGTCAGGATCCAGTCAGAGGGATCGGATCAGCACTTCTGCTCCTGGTACTGGATCCGTTCTGGAGATGAACGGAGCGATCGCACCCTTATCGGCAGCGGAGGGATCGCCTCGGTCCCGGGAGAACCGGACACCGTGATGATCGGTTATTCGGTGCTCGGGGAGTACTGGAACAGGGGCTATGCCACCGAAGCAGTCCGACACCTCATCCCTGTCATTCTGGATAGTCCGGGTATCCGGCGGATCCTCGCCACCACCTACCCGGAGATGACAGCATCAATCCGTGTCCTGGAAAAGAACGGTTTTATCCCCGCCGGGATAGTTTCCGGAGGAAAAGGCATGGAGGAAGGTCCGGTACGGTATATTCTCACAGGGCTGTGAAAGATCAGGAACCCCGCTGTTCTGAAACACACAATAAACGGGCATGACAGGTTTTACGATGAAAAAATGGTTATAACCCACCATTCCGTTCAATCATACGCCATCCGGGTCTTCTCATCGGTAAGACTCGGCGCAACCAGTTCCTTCCATGCCGCTCCCTCCCAGGTGCCAAGCTCCATATGGGTCAGATAATAATTCTGCGGGATGGGATGCGTCCCGACGACCACCTCAAGTCCATACTTCTCCCGGAGAAATGTTTTAAAATACGAGATCCACGGACAGGGCGGGTAGCCGACGATCATCCCGGTGGCAAGATGGACGACCTCTGCCCCGTTTTTCTTCATTTCCTGGGGTACATACTCGATGTTTCCTCCCGGGCACCCGTTGCAGGTGGCAAACCCGACCAGCTCGACCTCTTCTCCCTGGTACCGGGTAAACGCTCCCTCGCGGTTGCGCAGCGCCCGCAGGCACTTGCCGCCGGCACAGGTCCGATACCGGTCGCAAATGATGATTCCTAGTTTTATGGCGTCTCCCACGACATATCCTCCGGACAATCTTTCTGTTCCTTAGGGGTGTTCTCTCCAGAGAGAGAAAATACCCATGGTGCTGCACAAAAGAGGAACCCGGGAAGACCTTGTCTGATGAGGGGTGGGGGACCCTATCCCTAACTAGGTGGGGAACCCTATCCCTAACTATATACCCATCCGTGCGAGATGGTAAAGTGTGCCAGTCATGGAGAATGATGCCATCGTCTTCCATGGAACCCTGCAACAGCTGCTGGGAAAAGTGGAATCCGGCGAGATGATACCGAAGTTGCAGGCCTCGCATGCCCCCATGTGCAAATTTTTCACCGCCTACTACGTCATCAGCGGTATCCGCCATGTCGTCCCCCTCGTCCATGGCCCAACGGGCTGCCCTCTCTACATGTCCGATTTTGTCAGGACCAGGGAATGCTGCGAGATCCGCGGGGTCCCGCTCGAACCGACCGCATGCACCGCCCTTGATGAAAGCCACGTCATCTACGGAGGCGAAGGAAAACTCCTTGAAGCGGTGAAGGAAGCCTACGCAAAGTACCATCCTGACCTGATCGTCATCCTCTCCTGCTGCTGCTCCGGGATCATCGGGGATGATGTCGAGAGCATCGCACGCGAAGCCGAGAAGCTGGTCGGCTGCCGGGTGCTGGCGCTCAGAAGCGAGGGATTCGGGGGTGATTTCAGGAGCGGATACGAGGATGCGTTCAAGCTGATCATGGAGCTGATGGACCCGCCTGCCAGGACTATGAAAGGAACCATCAACATCCTCGGTGCCCGCTGGGGCCCTTCCCCAACCGAGTTCTCCTGGGACCTTGACGAGATCGAACGGCTGCTTGCCCTCGTCGGAATCAAGACAAACGCCGTCATCGCGGGAGGCTGCACTGTCGAGCAGATCAGGCATGCCCGCGAGGTCGAACTGAATGCTTCGTGGTGCTATGACTGGGGACAGAAACTGGGCGACCTGATGCAGGAACGGTTCGGCATCCCGTACAGCCGGACCGGGCAGCCGTACGGGGTGGAGGCAACAAAAGAATGGCTGCTTGGCGTTGCAACCCCCCTCGGCATGGAGAAAGAAGCCCTTGCCGTGATCGAGAAGGAGACACAAGAGGTAGCACCGGACATCGCCTACCTGAACCAAGCCCTCTCAGGCAAAACTGCGATCATCGAGATATCGGAATTCCCGGGGCCGATCCGGGCCCTCTCCCTCGCGCGGATGGCAGCGGAGTTTGGAGCACATCCCGTCGTCATCAACGTGCACCCTTATACCATCAAGGAGCGGATGCCGAGCATCAAGTTCCTTCTGGAGAGCGGGGTCAACCCGGAGGTGATCCTGACAAAAGGCCTCTTCCGGCTGGGGAGTTTCCGCTCTTCAAAAGAGACCGAGGAGGAACTTGAGGCAATCGTCAGGCAGTACGAAAAACCCCTCTTCTTTGGCAACTCCGGCCGCTTTCCCCCCTGCCCGGTCGTGAACCTGACCCTCATGAACCCGATGTTCCAGCCCCAGTACGGCTTTAGGGGGATTAAAAACATCGCCGCTCTGGTGCGTCAGGCACTCGAACACAAAGACCTTCCCCGGTCGCGCCTTTTCAGGGGGATGCTGTATGGAACAGGGACCCCCCAGTAAGACCACGGGAGAGCCGTCCCGCGAGAAATGCATCGATCCCTACCTCAGGTGCGCCTTCAACGGGGCAGCCCAGACCGCCCTTGGCATATCGGGCTCAGCCCTTCTCGCCCATTCCCCCCAGGGATGCGAGTACCTTGTCAATAATGCGTTTGCCTCGCAGGAGTGCGACTATATGGAGACCGTCACCCTCTGCACGAAACTCTGCGTGGACGAGATCGTGCATGGAGGCGAGGAGATGCTTGCACGCACCATCCGGGAAGCACGCGACCTCCCGATCTCGGTCCTGTTCGTGATCAGTGCCTGCGGCCCCGAGATTGTCGGTGACGACATTCGTGCCGTCTGCGAGACCCTGCAGCCGGAGGTGAAATTCCGGCTCATCCCGATCCAGTCTCCCGGATTCCGTGGATCACAGTACGATGGCATCGACATTGCCCTGGATACGATCCTGAAGAGTCTGGTGAAGAAGGACACGGAAAAGGTTCCCCACTCCGTCTGCCTCATCGCCCCGCACGCAAACGCCAACCCGACCTGGACGGCAGACCTTGCATGGGCAAAACGGGTCCTCTCAAGAATGGGAATCCAGGTTGTTGCCACGCTCACCCACCGGACACCCCTTTCCGAGATCGAAAAGGCCGCATCTGCCGAGACATCGCTCCTGCTGTCCCATGATGCCGGGCAGGATGCCGTGGCGTATCTCGAAGAAGCCCATGGCATCGAACCGGTTGGCAGGGGGATCCCGCTTCCTGTCGGAATGACCAACACGCAGCGGTGGCTGTCGGCTCTTGGAGAACGGTTTGATAAGCAGAAGGCTGTCGAAGAGATGATTGCGGAGGGTGAACGGATGGTGATGGCAACCTGCCGGCGCAAATGGCCGATGGCCCGGTTCCTGTACCGGACCCCTGCCGCGATCGTTGCTGATGCCACGGTGGGAATTCCCCTGGTACGGTTTGTCACCGAGGAGATGGAGATGACCCCGGAACTGGTTGCCCTGTACACCTCGCACCGTCCCGTGCGGGAGCTGCTGGAGAGCGAATTAAAAGACCTGAAGCTGACACCGAAGGTGGTGTATGGAACGGATGTATTCCGGACGAGGATGAGCCTCCTGGAAGTAAAGCCACGGGTCATCTTCGGGAGCACCATCGAGCGGCATGCAAGCGAGGGACTCTCCCCGGTATACATTGTCGAAGTAGTGAGAATGATCCGCCAGTTCCGGATGATCAACCGGGAATACTTCGGATATACCGGTATTCTGAACCTTTTTGAAGCGGTCCAGAATGAATGGACCATGGGATGGCGTTCAAAGGAGAGACGGTACGGGGCAAAATGGTGACGAGAGCATGAGACAGATTGCGATATACGGGAAAGGAGGTATCAGGAAGAGCACGATCGCCTCGAACCTGTCTGCAGCACTGAACGAAATGGGGCATACGGTGATGCAGGTCGGGTGTGATCCCAAGAGGGACTCGACGAGAATCCTGGCCGGGGGGCGCTTTATCCCGGCGGTCCTTGAAGAACACCGGGAACAGCTGAGGGTTGGCAGGGATGAATATGCCATCAGGCTTGAGAATATCATCTTCAAATCACCAGGGGGGATATTCCTCGTTGAAGCGGGGGGCCCGGAGCCGGGGGTCGGGTGTGCCGGCCGGGGGGTGCTGACCGCCCTGCAGATCTTGAAGGATCTCAATGCCTTCGGGACCTATGGGATCGATGTGGCGATCTACGATGTCCTCGGCGACGTCGTCTGCGGAGGATTCTCGATGCCCATACGGGAAGGGTTTGCAAAAGAGATCTACCTCATCTGCTCCGGGGGATTCATGAGCATCTATGCGGCCAACAACATCGCCCGGGCAGTGCAGCGCCTTGCAAAGCGGGGAGATGTCGGGCTTGCCGGGATCATCTGCAACAGCAACGGCAACGAGGCGCTCGAGCATGCCGTCATCCCGGCATTTGCAGAGAAGCTCGGGACATCGTTTGTCCGGTTCGTCCCGAGGAGTCCCGTGATCCAGGCCTGCGAGCTGGAAGGCAGAGCGGTGGTCGAGCACGCCCCTGACTCAAAGGAAGCGGAGATCTTCAGGGACTTGGCCAAAGCCATAATGGAGAACGATTCCCGGGTGATCCCAACCCCGGTGGCCGAACTCGCAGAGCTCGAAGCGATGTATCGGGAGCACATCCCGAAACAATAAGGAGATCGCCCTGTTCGGACGAACTTAAAAAATCTTCCTTTCTGACCCACGGTCCCTCCAGAACCGCCATGATTTACGGTAACGTGAATGTCAGTCCGTGTACCGGTAATAGGCCAGCTTCACCAGTTCGGCGCAGATGAAGAACGCGACAACCAGGCCGAGGATGATCCCGAGCGCCGGGAGCGTTGGCGGGACAAAGGAGAACAGCGTCTGCCCGAACGAGGTATAGGGGATGAGGATGGTCAGGGCAGCGGCAGCCACCGTCAGCCCGATGACATACCCGGATGGCCGGCTCGCCTTGTAGAACGGGAGCCGGGTCCTGATGCAGAAGAGGAAGACGAGCTCGGTCAGGATGCTCCCGATGAACCAGTTCGTCTGGAGCACCGAAGCCCCCTCCCCCACAAAGATGGCAAAGAACGCGAAGTCATCGACCGTGCTCACCACCCCGAGGAGGGTTGCGATCAGCACGATCTCCTTCAGGTCATAGTGCCCAGGCCGGCCGAGCTCTGCCTCGTCCACGGTATCGGTGGCGATCGAGATCATCGGGAAGTCGGAGAGGAGGTTGACGAGCAGGATCTGGAGGGGCAGCATCGGGAGGAACGGGATGAAGAGCGAGACGATGGCAATTGCGTAGAAGTTGCCGAAGTTGGAGGAGAGGGTGGCTTTCAGGTACTTGACGCTGTTGGCAAAGACCGCCCTCCCGCTCCGGATCCCCTCGATGATCACCTCGAGGTTCTTCTGGAGCAGGATGATATCGGCAGCCTCCCGGGCGATATCGGCCGCACTCTCCACGACGAGCGACACCCCGGCCAGCTTGAGGGCAGGGGCATCGTTGATCCCCTCTCCCAGGAACCCGACCGTCCTCGTCTTCTGAAGGATCTGGATGATCTCATACTTCTGTTCAGGGGTGACCCGGGCAAAGACTGCATGATCATGCATCGCCCTTTCGCGTTCATCCGGCGGCAACGCCATCAGGGCTGCGCCGGTGATCACCCGGGACGAATCTTGGACAAGGCCGATCTGCATACCGACGGCTCCTGCAACTTCGGCACTGTCACCCGTAATGATCTTGATCTCGACGCCGAGCTCCCGTGCCATCTCGACGGCACGGAACGTGGAGGGCTTGATCGGGTCGGTGAACGCGATGGCGCCGAGAAACTCGAGGTCCCGGATTTCGGCAGGGGTGATCGTGGTGATCCCCAGGGGCATCGCCCGCTTCGCGATCGCGATCGTCCGTTCACCAGCCTGCCCCTTCCGGGAGAGCCAGGTGGTGACTGCCTCGCGTTCCGCCCCCTGAAATGAGGGGGACAACCGCAGGATCTCTTCGGGGGCACCACGGACTATCAGCACGATCTCGGGAGCTGTGCGGACCAGCACGGCATTCTTCCGGGTAGCGGGATCGAAGGGCAGTTCGCCCAGACGCTCCGTCAATCCGATCGATTCACCCGGGAACCGTGCCGCACCCTCAACGATCGCGATATCAAAGGGCTCGGTCTTCTCCTTTGTCTCAGCAACCGTGAGGGCTGCAGCGGAGAGGAGCCGGGGATCTGCCCCTGGTGAGATTTCGGTCACCGTCAAGGCGTTCTCAGTCAGGGTCCCGGTCTTGTCCGAACAGAGTATCTCGATGCTCCCGATATCCTCGATGGCGGTGAGCCGTTTTACCACCACATCATGCTGTGCCAGCTGCAGGGCCCCCTTCGAGAGCGACACCGTTGTCACGACCGGGAGGGCTTCCGGGACCACACTCACCACGAGCGCAATCGAAAAGACCACCAGCTCGATGATATCAACAGATTCCCCCTTGATCAGGATATTGGCGACGAAGACAAACACCAGGGTGACGAGAATCATCCGGAGGATGAACCGGCTGAACCGGCCGATCCCTTTCGAGAACTCGCTCTCCTTCGTGGTCTCGATGGTGAGTTTTGCGATCGTCCCCATGGCCGTGCGGGCACCGGTCTCCACCACCACGGCGACAGCCTCTCCACCGACCACCGAGGTGCCGGAGAAACAGAGGTTGTGGCTGTCGTAGACGGTCTGCGGCTCGACCGGGATACGATCGGGGCGTTTGGGAACCGCCACGGATTCCCCGGTCAGCACCGTCTCGTTGACGACCAGGTTCTGGGAGCTGATCACCCGGACATCCGCCGGGACCACATCCCCGGTCCCCAGTTTTATGATATCTCCCGGCACCAGCTCACGGGAGTCGAGGGTTTGCCAGATGGAGTCCCGTTTCACCCGGCTCTTCGGCCTGATATACTGCTGCAGGGCCCGGAGGGACTGCTCAGACCGGTATTCCTGGGAAAACCCGAGCGCTGCATTGACGAACACAAAGCCGATGATCACCGCTGCATCGAGATATTCCCCGATAACAAAGACGATCAGCGCTGCCACGAGGAGCAAATAGATGAACGCCGACTTGAACTGCCGGAGCGCGATCTCCCACCACTCGACCTTGTCAGCGGTGATCTCGTTGAACCCCGACCGCGATAACCGGGCTGCAGCTTCCCCGGCCGGGAGGCCATCAGGGAGCGATGTTCCAAGCTGCTCCAGGATCTCCTGTTCCCGGAGGGTGGCAATGGGGAAGATGGTCATCGGGGGTGCGATTCGCCTCTCACCGTACTATCACGGTGATTCCTCTTAAGGCAATGGTACGGGAAAGTGGAGAGACACAGAATGCCGGGTCATACTTTCTCGATTATGATCCATTGGATACTCTCATGGGAGCCATGCTTTGCGAGGCATCAACCGTATCGCGGCACCCGGCAGCTGGATCCTGGTGAATCACTAGAGAGTGTATCGGAGAAAAACAGGGGATGGTGGTAAGAATCCCGGATCTATTCCCCGAGGTAGAGCCGGGTTGCTATTTCGAAACATCCAACAGCCTCCTCGGTCTTGCCCATTTTGAACAGGGTCTGCCCCTTGTTATACCAGGCATCAGCATCATCCGGATCGATGGCAAGGGCATGGTCATACGCAGCAATAGCTTTGTCAAAGAGGCCCTGGCTGTCCCGGAGATTGCCATGCTCCATACAGTCGCTTATCCTCTTGAGATCGGCCAGGTCCATTGTCTACGGGACACCTCCCTCCTGATTGTTATCTTGATAATATTCACTGAATTATATTAATTTGCACAATAGAAGTGCATGGCAACGTTGTCACCATATCGCTGCAGGGAGAGGATTGGAGAGAGGACAGAGATCGGACAGCCGGTGTCACCGCCATGGAAAAACCGAGCGTTTATTATGGTGACACCAGCTTCCATTCACTGGAAATAAAGGGGTAGTATTGTTCGGCAGGTGTCGCATACTCTTGCGACAATTCTCTCCGTTCCCAGGGAGTTAAAAAGAGAGGGTTAACCTTTATTTCCAGTGGATAGTATGCATGATTCTTCAGACAAATATCCTGGATCAGACCAACCGGGACCAGAACACCGGGACTGACCAGAACTGGATCTCCACAGGAACCAGTATGAGGACATAGTGGAGGAACGGCACCACCAGGGTGAGCAGCACCAGGTATTGTGTTGGTGGGGATGGGGGGGTTCAGATATAAAAATTGAGCACGTCATGAAATGCCAGGCTCTATCATTCACTTTCAACAGAATCAGCACGTAAAAAGAACCTATATGACATAATCAGTCCAAACCACCATCATGGCAGAACGACCGTTGGGAATCACCATTCTTGCGATCCTCTGAATCCTCGGCGGGCTTTTCTGGATCATTGCCGGGTTTTTTGGCGGAGCAGTACTGGGATTCATCGGGCTCGGGTTTCTTGGTGCCGCTCTTGGAATCATTCTCTTCTTCATCGGGATCATCGATCTCCTGATAGGCATCGGGTCTCTCAAGGGCTGGGGCTGGATATAGACCGTCAGGGTCATCGTTGTCATCATCAATATTGCACTCCACCTCCGTGCCCTGGTCTCCGGAGGGATCGGTGCCATCCTTGGACTGGCCATCGGCATTCTCATCCTGTGGTACCTGTACCAGCCCACTGTCAAGGCCTTTTTCGGGAAGGGGTAGTATCAATATTTTTTCGTGCCCTTGTTGTGGGATACTTCATGGATTGAGAAGGGGGTGACTGTCTTCTTTTTCCGGTGCTTCTGGCCTCATCCTACCGGATGAAATCGTCCTCCTGTTCTTTGCGAGGATCCCGCCCGCGACAGTGGAGAGGCTCCCAAGGAGGATTACTGTGATGGCAATCCTGGTGTTGACATCTCTCATCTTTATGAATGCAGCCGGCCCGGCTCCTTTTATGTTCACAAAATAATCGGAGGTAAAACCAAGAACCTTGTGGATCCATCGGATCTCTTCAGGGATCCCTGTAGAGGGGGGAGGGGGATGATGCGGTCACGGTTGCGGTGAGCTGCTGCCCACAGGAAGTGCAGAATGGCTTTGAAAAGACGTGGACGGGGGAATTAAAAAAAAGCGATCGGGTAAAGACATGGGAGAAGGGCTGCTGTATCAGGGTCCGGGTACCTTTGCCCCACAGGATCCGCAGAACTGAGCCGCTGGTTTCAGGACAGCCCCGCAGCTGGCACACTGGCCTGTAAGTGGTATTGTTTTCATAGGGGTTGTCACCGCAGCACCACAGGCTCCACAGAATTTTACACCGGATCGGAGAAGTGCCCCGCAGCTGGCACATTGTTCTGCACCGGGAGCCGCGGCAGGTTTCGGGGGCTCTTTTTTCATGGGAGGACCATTCATCGCCCCACAGGATCCGCAGAACTTCGCACCCGGCTGCAATACTACCCCGCAGGCCGTGCAGAACCGGGACGGGGCGGTCACGGAAGCACCCCGGGAAGATATGGGATATGCATGGATGATCTCACAGAGAATGCTATGGAAATGAAGGTATCTAAACGATTGGGACACCGCAAACCACGTACGGATCTGCCAGAGGACCTTTGCGGTACAGCGTAAGACGATGAAAAAAGGAGCGAAGAGATCTTTTCAGATATTTTCTACCGGGATGACCCGGTTCCTTACCGGGTAAGGGGCCATGGTATCATGGAGATCGACTCCGAGCGCTTCTGAAAGGACCTGGTCTATGGTATCCACGAAGACGAAGCGGATCTCGGACAGGACGTCTTCCGGGACGTCTTCGAGGTCTCGCCGGTTCTCCTTTGGGAGGAGGATCGTCCGGATCCCAGCCCGGTGGGCAGCAAGGACCTTCTCACGGATCCCACCGACCGGGAGGACGGCGCCGGAGAGCGTGATCTCCCCGGTCAGGGCGGTCTTCGGGTCGACGCCCTTACCGGTGATCAGCGAGGCGAGTGCGGTGAAGAGCGCGATCCCTGCAGAAGGTCCGTCCTTCGGGGTTGCCCCTGACGGGACATGGATATGGACATCACTTGCGATGAAATCGAACCCGGCCGTCATGTGCGCCAGCCGGGACCGGGCAAGGCTCAGGGAGATGGTGGCCGATTCCTTCATCACGTCGCCAAGCTGTCCGGTCAGGGTAAGGTTCCCTTTTCCCGGCATGGAAGTCCCCTCGATGAACAGGATCTCTCCGCCAGCCGGGGTCCAGGCGAGCCCGGTAACCACGCCGGGAACCGCAACGTTCCGTGCCGTTTCCTGGCGGACCACTTCCCTCCCGAGGATTGGATCGAGCATCTCCGCTGTTACCACGTATGGTCGTGCAGCGGTTCCCGAGACAATCTTTTCAGAGGCATACCTGGCAATCCGGGCCAGTTGCTTCTTCAGCCAGCGGACTCCTGCCTCCCGGGTATACCGATCGATGACTGCCCGGAGCGCATCGTCATCAATACCAAGGCTGTCGGCATCAAGGCCATGCTCTCCGAGGGTTGCCGCGATGAGGTGGTTTTTTGCAATGGAGAACTTCTCGTTCTTCGTGTACCCGGAGATCTCTATCAGCTCCATGCGGTCGAGGAGCGGGGCGGGGATTGTGGCGGTGGTGTTTGCTGTCGCGATGAACAGCACTTCGGAGAGATCGTAGGGCACCTCGAGGTAATGATCCGAGAACGTATTGTTCTGTTCGGGATCGAGGACTTCAAGGAGGGCACTTGCCGGGTCGCCAAGGTGAGAGGAGCCAAGCTTGTCGACCTCATCAAGGATGAAGACCGGGTTCTTGACCCCGGCCCGCTTCATCCCCTGGATGATCCTTCCCGGGAGGGCACCGACATAGGTCCTCCGGTGCCCCCGGATCTCGGCCTCATCGCGGACGCCTCCGAGGCTGATGCGGACATACTTCCGGCCCAGGGCATCGGCAATGCTCTTGCCAAGGCTCGTCTTCCCGGTCCCCGGCGGGCCGGTGAAGAGCAGGATCGATCCCTGCTTCTCATGCTTCAGCTTCATCACGGCCAGGTGCTGGATGATCCGCTCCTTCACTTTCTCAAGCCCCGTGTGGTTGGCATCGAGCACCTTCCGGGCTTCTGCGATATCGACGAATGCCTTCTCCTCTGTCACCCAGGGGAGCTCGAGGAGCAGGTCCAGGTAGTTCCGGATAATGTGGCTCTCGTGATTCTGGCCTCCCGAAGCCTCGAGTTTCCGTGCCTCGGCAAGGGCTTTTTTACGGACCTCTTCGGGCATCTTCGATTGTTCTATCCGCTCCCTGTATCCCGGGTCACCGGACTCCCCTCCTTCGTACTCGTTCAGCTCCTCCTGGATCAGCTTCAGCTGCTCCCGGAGCATCGCCTCGCGGTTTGACTTGTGCACTTTCTCGGAGACTTTCTGGGCAATCTCCACCCGGAAATTGATATGCTCCCTGAGTTCTCGGAGAAGGGCAAGGAACATCCGCCCCCGTTCCCGTGCCGATTCAGTCTCAAGAATGGCCTGCTTCCCGCTTACGGGTGCAGGGGCAAACAGCAGGATGTAGCCGGTGACCTGGTCAAGTGAGTCCATCTCATCAATGGAGTGGGCAAATGGCCCCGATCCCCGGAAGTTGCTGCTGATATCATGGATGACAGCCCGGATCTCGGCCAGGAGTTGTTGTTTCGATTCGTCATCGAGATCAGGCAGGTCAGGGAGGTGCGTGCAGGTGGCAAAGAACTGGCTCTCCCGCTTGATAAGTTCCGTGACGCGAACCTTCTGGCAGGCGATGGCCTCGATCACATACCCGTCATCGGAAGGCTCGGCAACAGTGACCTTCATGAGGCATCCGATGGAGTAGAACGGATCCTCGGATTCTTCGGGTTCACCCTTCGCCGTCAGAGCGAGCGCTACGGCAGGTCCCCCCCTGGAAAGGGAGGATGCCAGGGTTTCACCGATAGTTTTTTCGACGTTCAGCTTGGTCCGGGTCTTTGGAAAGACCACGATATCGGAGAGGGGTATGACGAGGTATTCCTGGTCTTTGGAGGGGGTAAATCCAAACATTGGTGTGATCCTTTTTGTAGGGGTGCCTTATGGTCGGGAGTATGCTCCCGGATCACCTGACCTTCCGGATGATCCTCACGAGAAGGTCGACTTCATCGTGATCAAGGGAGTTTCGCATCCGTTCGACCAGCAGGGAGAGCGCGTCATCCTCTGCCCGGGCAATCCTCCGGCCTTTTTCGGTCAGGCGGATATAAATGACCCTCCGGTCATCGGGGGATCGCTCCCGGTAGACGCACTCCATGCTCTCGAACCGGTTGATAAGCTCGGTGATGGTGGGCTTTGAGTTGCTCGTGATCTCGGCAAGACGGGTGAAAGTCACCTCACCCTGTTCATCGATGGTCTTCAGGTACCCGAGCTGCTTTACCGTGATGTCGGGGATCCCGCATTCAGAGAGGATGGCCGAGGAGGTCTCGTTTCGTATCCTGATCAGCTGCTCTACCGCAGCCAGCAGTCGTTCCTCCGTGTCCATGACCTCTGCCTGTTATTAGTTAGGTTTTCCCTAATAATAAGCTTGAGATTCATGCAATCCCGGGGTGAGGCATCTTCCCCAGAGACCCCCTCCTCTCTTCGTCAGGACTTGGACGAGCCCGATTCAGCAGAAAGAGAGAATCCATTGCAGAAACGGGATCAGTTCCTGTTATCCTGGGAGAGTATCCCCGGGAAAACTCCTGCACGGATGCAGATCGTAGGTAAAGACTCCCTGCTGCACAGCCGGGTCATGGTCCATCAGGGACCGTGTTTCAGCAATACCTGCTGCAAAGATCCCGACTCCGCACAGGTCGCTCCCGTCACTGACAGGGCAGACGATCGGCAACTTCCCTTCGGCCCGGAGAGAAAAATTTCTCCGTGCATGCTCCCAGATGATCGCTTCCACCCCGGCCATGTTCCGGTTCGGTCCGATCCGGAGCACCACGATACAGTAGTCTTTCGTCCTTCCGATCATCTCCTTCATGGATTCATCAGATATCATGGTCATACCGATCCTCAGACATATTGGGATATTCGAACCATGAACACTCTGTCCTCACCCCACCATGCCCCCGGAAAATGAAGGGAGGGGGAGACGGTATGGATGGGAGACGAACCACCCCGTGTTGATCAAACGGCTGGCACTGGAGAATACACCGAAACGAGACAAGGAAGATGGGACTGGTCGCAGGCTCATGTACCTCATCCTCCGTTCGTTGCATCCTGATGAGTACTGACGGGGAGGAAACAGGGTGCTGGTTCAGGCTTTTCTTTCGTATACCAGGGCACCCGGTACCGGGCAAGCGGCCGTGCACCGGGCGCAAAGGTAGCACTCCCGCTTCGAGGAATCCCTGCCGGCAACATGGGCAGGGCAGGCCTTCTCGCACTTCCTGCAGCTGATGCAGGCATTCGTCCTCCGCAGCCGGTAGAGGCTGAAATGGGCAGGGATGGAGAAGAGCAGGCCGAACGGGCAGATCCCCCGGCAGACCGGCCGATACATGAATACTGAAAGGAGGAGGAGTACGAGAAATACAACGAGCCCTATCGAGAGGGTCAGCGAGAAGAAATCGTAGACCCCGGTATACTCCATCAGGTTCACATACCAGAGGGCACCGATCACAGTGGCCACGAATACCCCGGCACGGAGCACTTCAAGATAGTGCGTTTTCCTTATATCGATCTTCTTCCCCGGCAGGTTCCAGACAAGCTCCTGTACCGATCCGACCGGGCAGAGATGACCGCAGAAGGTTCTTCCGACAAGCAGGACAAGCCCGATCCCTGCAAGGATCCCGATGATCCCCGGGGCAACGGTCTGGCCCGATGTCACGATACTCACGATCCCGGGAAACTCCATCGGCATAAGCGGAGCGAGGATGACAAAGCCAAAGACCGCACTCATCATCACTGTTGCGACCGCGATCTTCCGGGACATGGCTCCGCTCTTCCAGACAAAGGCGGCAAGGAGCGTTCCGGCAAGCAGGTAGACAACAGCGAATGCCGATGCCAGCGTCTCCTCCCCAAGCAGGAGATAGGTGACTATCTCCCCGATCCCGAGGGCGAACAATGCCGAGGTCCCGAGAGCAGGAACGGGTTTTTGGAGTCGGGTCCCGAGTATCCCTGACCTGAACAGGAAGAAGAACAGGACAAGGAGAACGATGGTAAATACCGCTCCCATGATCAGACCATCCGGGAGGAAGAGTCCTGTATCCGGGGTGAACGGAACGGAGGCATTGGAGGTGACCGTTGCAGCCGGCGAGAGGGAGGGGGTTGCCGGCACGGTCAACGAGGAAGAGGTCCCCTCAAAAACCGGGGAAGCAGCAGGAGTGGGGCTGGCAGCGGTCGGGGCTGAGGTAACCGAACGGGGGGTATAATCACAGATGGTGTTGGCATCGACATCCGTGTACAAAAAACAGCTGCCCGGGTAAGGGCAGTACCCCCTTCCCCTCGGGCAGATAGCCGCACAGACCGGGTAGGCAAGACCTGCAGATCCGATGATCCCGGCAAGTCCACGTTTCAGCCAGTGGGGGGTTTCCATGAGGCGTCCCGTACGTATTCGATAGTAATGTAAAATAAACATTACAATTCCGGCAGGTAGTGTTCCCGTTTCATGGCAGCCCGGCCCTCACCCGGATCATGAACTCTATGCTCTTCAAGAGACCAGAAGGATCCGTGGTCTGGCCAGGAAATTTCTCTTATATAACCAAGCCCGGGAGGATACCTGTTCTCTCTGAGCAGGCCGTGATAAAGTGCAGCCCTAATGAGGGATCCCACAGGTCTCTCCCCTTTAAGAGACCGACGAGCTCAGCAGACCCCTCCCAGAACGCTCCGATACATCAGGTCAGCTTGAGGGTCTGGGCATTTATCGCAACGATAACGGTGCTGATGCTCATCAGCGCAGCCCCGAATGCAGGAGTGAGGATGATGCCGTAGCCGGATGCAACACCGGCTGCCAGGGGGATGGCAAAACTGTTGTACCCGGTAGCCCAGAGAAGGTTCTGGACCATCTTCGAATAGGTCTTTTTCGAAAGCGCGATGATATCGGCAACATCCCGCGGGTCACTTCGGACAAGCACGATATCCGCACTCTCGACCGCCACATCGGTTCCTGCCCCGATTGCAATTCCCAGATCTGCCTGGACCAGGGCAGGGGCATCGTTGATCCCGTCACCAACCATACCGACCCGGTACTGATCCTGGACTTCCCTGATCTTTCCCGACTTCTCGTGGGGGAGCACCCCGGCAAAATAATCGGCAAGCCCGAGATCTTCCGCCACCCACCGGGCAACAAACCGGTTGTCCCCCGTAAGCATCATGCTCCTGATCCCCATGGCATTAAGCCGGGATATCGCCTCGCGGGATTCATCACGGATGATATCTGCCAGCGCCAGTGCCCCGACAACACTCCTCTCCTGGAGCACAAACACCACCGTCTTTCCCTGTGTTGCGAGCTTTTCCACCCGCTGATCCTGGATCATTATCCCTTCCTCCTCCAGGTACCCGGGGCTCACAATCCTGGTAAGAATACCCCTAAGTTGTCCTTCCACCCCTTTCCCGGGCAGAGCCCTGAAGTCTTGTGGAGGGATAAGTGCAATCCCCCGCTCTTCTGCGGTCCGCATGATCCCCCGGGCAATGGGGTGCTCTGAATTTGCTTCCAGTGAAGCGGCCTTCATAAGCACCTCCTCCTCTCCCCTTTCATCAAAGGGAAGAATATCGGTGACTCCGAAAATCCCCCTGGTGAGGGTTCCTGTCTTGTCAAATACGATCACCTGCAGGTCTTTTGCCCGCTCGAAGGCCTGCCGGTCCCTGATCAGGAGACCGGATTTTGCTGCGAGGGTGGTCGAGACCGCGACGACAAGAGGGACTGCCAGGCCGAGGGCATGCGGGCAGGCGATGACCATGACGGTAGCCATCCGTTCGATGGCAAAATCCAGGCTCTCGCCAAGGAGATACCAGCCAAGGAAGGTGATCGCACCGACCGAGAGGGCAACCAGGGTAAGGAGGAGGGCTGCCCGGTTTGCAAGGTCCTGTGCCCGGGACCTGCTCTCCTGGGCTTTCCGCACGAGTTCGATCACCTGGCTGAGATAGGTGTCCCTCCCGACCTTTGTCACCTCCACGACCAGAGATCCTTCCCCGTTCGTGGAACCGCCGGTGACCGTATCTCCTCCCTTCTTAGCGACCGGCTGGGACTCCCCGGTGAGCATCGATTCATTGATATTGGATCTCCCCTCTGCCACGATTCCATCGACGGGAACTTTCTCACCCGGCTTGACCAGCACCCGGTCTCCCGGCACGAGTCGTTCGACAGGAACTTCTTCTGTTGTCCCACCCTCCCTCAGCAGATGCGCCTCAGATGGCATGATCATGACCAGCTCCTCGAGGGCACGCGAAGCGCCAAGGACCGATCGCATCTCCAGCCAGTGGCCGAGGAGCATGATATCGATCAGGGTGGCCAGTTCCCAGAAGAAGGGTTCCCCTGTGACAACCCCAAGGACAACCGATGCACTGAACCCATACGCCACGGTGATGGCAACCGCGATCAGGGTCATCATGCCGGGGAGGCGGGAGCGGATCTCACGTACGATCCCTTTCAGGAACGGCCATCCTCCGTAGAGGTACACTACGGTAGCCAGGCCGAGGAGTACCAGGTCAGATCCTGGAAAGACGAGGGTGAATCCAAGGAGCGACTGGATGGTCGATGATAAAATGAGGATTGGCACCGTGAGGATCATCGAGACGATGAACCGTCTCCGGTAGTCCTCCATCATGTGCCCATGGGAGCCGTGCATCCCCGCCTCCTCTCCCCCGGTTGATTGGTGCTTCTCATGGGGATGATGGTTCCCCTTGGGTGTGTTATCTCCTGGAGTTCCGTGACTTATCGGGGGAGGAGCTTCTTTATGATGATCATGACCGGCTTCGTGCACGGGCTCGTGCTTCCTCTCGTCCACAGTGCCTCACCTTTGAGGGGGTGGGATCCCCGGATCAGGCAGAACGACCGTTCGAGATGTATCGTATCCCGGAAAACGTCAGTCCACGCTGGTCATCCATTGCAATCTCCGTTCCGAAGATTTCCCTGAGCAAGGTTCGGAATTCTTTCTCACGGATGAGGGAGGGGAAGGTTCGCATCCGGGGGAAGGAAAACCTGACCCATTCAGCCCAGAGGAACATGCAGGGGATCTCCCGGCGTGAATCAGGTGCCACATGGGCAGAAAGAAACGACTCGAACAATCCCCATTCGATCAACTCTTCAGGATAAAGAGGCACCCCTTCAATTCGGCACTGTTCGTGAAATCGCTCCATCACGGTACGGGTGGCAGCATCAAAGAAATCCGGAATACCCGGTTCTGTCCTGTCGGGGATTACCAGACGGGGGGAGCGATCAGCTCGGTCAGGGGGATCAGAACAGGGATCGATCCTGGCAACGGGAGGTGCCGGGGCTGACAAGGAGTTCATGGATCCTGATGGAAGATCCGGAATGATAACCAATTGTCTCACTTTCATTTTTTGAAACATAGTTTGCGGTGAAAAAGAGGTCCGGTTCATCTGCAGAATTCATGAAGCTCCCCCAGATCGTTCGCCCACCCACGGGCACCCGGTTATGAGCGCCAGGTCCCTGTTGAAAGAGACCAGATCGCGGCAGGTGAGATCATGGATGGTGTCTTTGCCGGCAATCCGGGTCAGGTCAGCGATCTCCCCGGTCATGACCCTTATGAAATTTCCCAGCCGAACGACGCCCTTTGACACATCGCATCGCCTTACCAGATCAGGTCTCTGGGTGGTCACTCCGGTAGGGCAGAGACCGGTATGGCACAGCCGGTATTGTTCGCAGTTGATGGCAATCAGAGCGGCCGTGCCAATGTACACTGCGTCTGCCCCCAGGGCAAGGCACTTTGTGAAATCTCCGGAGGTCCGAAGCGATCCCCCGCAGAGCAACGAGACCTTGTCCCTGACGCCCAGTTCCCTCAGATACCGTGCAGCACGGGGCACTGCTACCACGAGGGGAATCCCGACATGCTCGCGTACAAAGTCATTGGTCCCTCCTGTCCCGCCACCGAATCCATCGAGAGCAATGAAGTCGACCCCCGCGGATACGAGGACCGCAATATCCTGCTCGATTGCCCCACAGCCTATTTTCGCCCCGATCGGGGCACCTCTTGTCACGGAACGGAGCCAGTCAATCTTCTCTGCAAGTTCGGCGGGATTCCGGATATCCGGATGATGGGCAGGGGAATAGGCATCCTCCCCCTTTTTCAACCCCCGTATCCTCGCAATATCCTGTGTCATCTTGGCGGCAGGGAGGAAACTTCCCTTTCCCGGGTAGGCTCCCTGTGAGAACCGTATCTCCACCCCTGCAGCTTGTTCCAGCAGGGTCTCGCTGATCCCGAACCGTCCCGTCGAATACTGTACAATCAGGTGATCTTTTGCCATGAGCTCCTCGGGAAGAACGCCCCCTTCTCCGGAATTGAACGCGATCTTCTCCTGAGCAGCCACCTGGGAGATGATCAACTTCACATTCTTTGAGACGGCCCCATAGCTCATTCCAGATATCAGAACCGGTGAAGAGGATACGAGAGGCCTCGCAGATGCCGGGCCGATCATGATCCGGGTATTCACCGGATCTTCCCGGTTTCTGGGGATTTGAGCGATCTGTGCCGGGACAAGGTGAAGAACATCCAATGAGAAGGGGAGCTGTTTCTGCGATCCCATCGAACGTACCATACTCTTTCCGGTTGATGCAGTTGTCTTGATGTCGTGTATCTCCTGATACACCCCGTTATCCTCATGGGAGCGTTTTTTCCGCATCACCACGCCCGATTCCTCGTCTGATTCCTTGTCGCAGAAATAGATCCATTCAAGGGAATATTGTGCATAGATTGCACAATCAGGACAGATACATCCTTTTGCATTGATGTCGCATGAGGTACAACCGGCAGAACAATACAACACCTCACCTTTACACCAATGGGGGTAAGAGGGACATCCGGGACAGAGACACTGATCCCGGGTCTCCTTGGTATCAGGGACCTTCATCGTACGACCGTAATCACCTATGATGAATCATAAAACTTACGGGAAATTGGGATCATCACGGAGAAGAGGAGATCGCGGTCCTCTGACGCCTTGTTATAAATTTTGGAATTCAGGGATATCTTTAATGTCATCTGTTCCTCCTACATCGCTGTGGTGTTCCCATGGATGCCTTTGAAGATCTGATGAAGAAGATGAAGGGTATGACGGCAGACCAACAGGCACAATGGATCGCCGAGAACAAGAAGGTCTGTATCTGTCCAACCTGTCCGACCCACAACTCCTGTGCCAAGAAGAATGAAGAATTACTCTTCTGCGCAACCGGTAAGAGTTTCATGTGTATCTCTGCAGAGAAAGGGTGCATGTGCCCCACCTGCCCGGTGACCAAAGCCGCGGGCCTGAAGTATAAAAATTTCTGCACGAGAGGAGCAGAGAAAGCACAGCGGTATGAACATACCATCTGGGGGGCCAAAATACCCTGATTCCCCGATTTTTCCTCCTTCCCTCCAACATTCACACCTCCTTTTTTTCGGTTTAGCGGGTCTCTCTGTTCATGAGACAATCCGGCCCGATCACCAGAGCCATAAGGCATGAGAGACTGATCAAAAGCACCTTGCCTGATTCTTCTCACGTCCTTATCAGGAGGGTTATGGTGGCAAGGACCCGGTAGTCCGGGCGTAGTAGGTCTTTATTCACCCTCTTGTTTTTGATCGAGGGAACCAAGAACGGGTGTATCAGAGGCATCCCTTCCCTGAACCTTTTTGGCAGGCTTGCCTGAAAAAGAGGGGTATCAGGTGACGACAAATGAACCGGTCATTGTTGACGGATGCACATCGCACCTGAAGAAGTACGTCCCGGGCTGGGAGGGTGCGTTGAAGGTGTAGGTTATCATCTTTGGACCCGTGATTATCTCTCCTTTGTAGATCGTCGTCCTTGCTGTAGAGTCCGTGTAGAGCGCAACGTTATGGGGGAATCTGTCCTGGTTGTCAAACGTCATAACGACCGCGGCTCCGGCAGGAACGGTGATGGTGCTTATGTTAAAAGCATTGTTCTTCGCAATGAGTGAGAGGGGGATGGTCTGCCCTGGAGGCATGGTAGTCGGGGTGGGTGTAATAGTCGTCGGGGTCGGTATAGTAGTCGTCGGAGCCGGTATAACAACTGATACCATACTGGTGGCAAGGGGAATAACAGGAGTATGATCATTATTTACCAGTTGCACGGACAGGGTGTGCATTCCGGGTGTCACATTGGTAAAGGTGTAGGACGGTGCTGCAACATGTGCCCAGATGGCATCGATGTCTGCGGGAAGAGCGGGCTTCGTTGGATCAGTCGGAATCGGGCTGACATCGAGGTAGTAATGGACATGCCCTTCTCCCGGAACGCTGGCCTGCCCCTCCTTGTCAACAATGGAGAAGTTCTGCACCTGGATTGTCACCACTACCGCTCCGGAAGAGAGGGTGGCACCATTTGCAGGTTCCATGATCGTTACTTTCGGAACTGCCGGCATGACCGGGGGGGAAGTGCAGCCTGCGATAACCAGGAAGAGCACTACTCCGATGAGCATGAAAAGGATTGGATTGAGTCTTGGCATGATTCCGGCTATGACCTTCTCCGATGATAAAAATAATGGTATGATTCATTTTTTATAACGATTTATATACGACGTTCCAGTGGATAATATACAAAATTATAGCGGGGTCCTTGTGACGAACATACCCTGGAAGTGTTCAGGTCAGGGGGGGGAAGCACTTTTGCAACGATTCGTTCAGAATATGCCGGGTTGAACAGATGGCATGTGTTCCTGATAAAAGAGCTGTGAAAACTCCGTTTCGGAACGGAATCAATAAGACAAAAAGAGAGGATTCTTCAGATCGGAGTCCGCACCGAACCCTCTTCGAAATACTTCATCGTCGCAGGCACGTATCGCTTCACTTCGGTGTAGAAATATTTCGTCATAGCAGGATCGGAATCCCGGATAGCTCCATAAATGGTGTTCACCAGCCAGTTTGGCAGGTCAGACTGATTGTCAAGCACATTCTTGATGACGACAATGGTCTCATCGACGTCAACCTTCTTCTTCCAGCGGTATGGCATATTCTCCCTCCTGTATTGGTCCTTCAGTGAGCAGGGTGAGTATTTATACCTGACTTCATGTGTCAGGAAATGATTCAGAGACTGAAACGTCCCATAATAACTATTATGGTGAATAATGATCACACCCCCCTTGTCCCTCCAGCGACCGATACCAACACCGTCATTGTCGGGCGTGAAGGGGCTGGGGGTGGAGGATGAGGCGGAGGAGGATACGAGGATCCGCTCCACCTTTTTCCCAATGGATTTCTCTTCCGGGGGGATAACGGGAATCCACGGATGATGACTCGATGAAAAGGATATGGTTTACTGGGATGGGCTGAAAATCGCCCTTCGGCATCGTCGCGGAAGCGTATCGAAAGGATGACAGGGATATCCATCATTTACAGGAGAAATCCTGTTATTCCATGGGGCGATCTGGACAATCCTTAACCGTAAAGTGAATGAATGGTTCTACAGAAACCCGGGTGAGTTCCGATGTGGACGGAGTACTACTACACGCTCTTGAAATTCCTGGTCGGCGGCGGGATGGTGGTCGCGGTGACCTGGCTCTCACGGTTTGTCGATCCGAAATATGGCGGTATCCTCATCGCCGCCCCGATCGTCACCACCCTGGCTTTCATCTTTACCTACGTCGAAAACGGAGCCCAGACTACCCAGGAACTGGTCCTTGCCTCATTCACCTTCATGATCCCTACCCTGCTGTTTGTCCTCGCCCTCTTTCTGCTGATGGGTCGGTTCCCTTTTATTCCGAGTCTTGTCACCGCATATCTGATCTGGCTTGCAGGGATACTTGTTCTGAACCATTGATCCGGGTGAGAGGGGAGGGCGCTCAACGGTGGCACAGATGTTCCTTCCGGAGAGTGGATACGTGGAACCACCTCAGGTTCCGTGGTACTATCGAAAAAGGGTGGAGTCACCTGAATCCTGTTTTGAATTCCTGAAATACGATTGAAGACCACCCCCTCTGCATCTGTGCTTTTGTTAAAAATGAGAAACAGCAGGTTGTTTCAAAATTTGAAACATACCATCCGGTTTTAAACAAAGAAACATATTCACTTCTCTAAAACAGAGTTGATTCTAAAGCAGAGTTGATGCTATTGAAGCGGGAACATTCCACCGATAGAAGCATCGTATCCCGGAACATTTCAGCCACGAGGGAGAGGAGATGGTGGGGAGGAATAGGAAAAAAACAAACCTGGCTCTGAAAGATTCTGCACACGATCACAATTCTGGTAAGGATATCAGGATCCCTGCCAAGTCGATAGCATTCAATCAGAATCCTGGCGAGAGCAGGCAGGTGCTGGATGAGCTGCAGGAGAGTGAAGCCCTCCTCTGTAGTTTCTTTGACTCGTCAGGTGTGATGAGGGGTATCAATGAGGTCATTGCAGAGGATGACCTGCTTCACATTGCCTGTAACAGCGCCGCGGCCGCGTATATTGGACTGACACCAGAGGACGTAAAGAACAGACTCGGCTCTGAACTGGGGGTGCCGAAAGATCTCCTGCTGTTGTGGATCAGGCACTATCGCGAAAGCCAGAAGATCGGCCTTCCGGTTACCTTTGAATCCAGGTATGACCGGAATGGTGAGGAGATCTGGTTCCACAACACGGTCAGTTACCTCGGGACAGCTCCTTCCGGATTTCCCCGCTTTGCCTATGTGATCATCGACATTACCAGAAGAAAACTGATGGAGCTGGCGCTCAAAGAGAGCCACGCGCGATACCAGGCACTGATAGAGACCAATGTTGATTTTATCTGGGAGATGGATGCCCAAGGGAGATTCTCCTATTGCAGCCCCCAGATGAAGGCGTTATGGGGGATCGATCACAATGGGGTGATAGGAAAGACCATTCTCGACCTGCTGATTACGGTTGAGAAAAGTTACGCGGAAGAGTTACTCACCGATATCCTGAAGAATCCCAGACACTTTCATGGACTGGAAATAACCTCAATTGATCGACAGGGAAAAACCATACATCTGGAGATCAGCGGGGTCCCCTTTTTTGATGGGAACGGCACACTGCTGGGGTATCGGGGTATTGCCCGTGACAGTACCGATCGAAAACAAGCAGAAAAGGCTCTTCTGAAGCTGAATGAAGAGCTGGAGAACCTCGTCAACCAACGGACTACCGAACTGTCCAGGGCTGTCACCTCTGCGGACCAGGAACGGCAGCGGCTCTTTGATCTGCTCGAAACGCTCCCGGTGTATGTCTGTCTCCTCGATGAAGAGTACCGTATCCCGTTTGCGAACCGCTATTTCCGTGAGACATTCGTGGATCCCGGGAATCAACAATGTTACCGATCCCTCTTCAACAGGACCGAACCCTGTGAGGATTGCGAGACCTTTACGGTCATGAGGACACGGGAACCTCACCAATGGTACTGGACTGGACCAAACGGCCGGGATTATGAGATTCATGACATCCCCCTTGAGGATCCGGACGGGTCGTTGAAGATCCTTGAGATGGGCATCGATATCACCGATCGGAAGAAGACCGACAAAGAAAATGCTATCCTCGCATCGATCGTCGCACATTCCGAAGACGCAATCATCGGCAAATCCCTCGGCGGTAATATTCTGAGCTGGAACTCCGGCGCCGAAAGGATCTACGGGTATTCGGCTGATGAGATGATCGGTCAGCACATATCGGTCCTCATGCCCCCTGGGATAACCGATGAGTTTGGGTATCTCCTTGAAAAGATCCGGAAAGGAGAAACGGTGCTCCACTATGACACGACCCGGGTACGGAAGGACGGGACGCAGATACAGGTCTCACTCGTGATTTCACCCATCATGGACAGCAAGGGGACCCTGATCGGCGCATCCACCATCGCACACGATATCACTGAACGGAGGAAGGCGGAAGAGGCGACCGAGAGGGCGAATGCCTACAACCGAAGCTTGATCGAGGCGAGTCTTGATCCCCTTGTCACTATCAACCCGGATGGAACGATCAGTGATGTCAATGAGGCAACGATCCGGATCACCGGCTGTTCGCGGGAAGAGCTGCTCGGGACCGACTTCTCCGACTACTTCACCAACCCGGTACTCGCAGAAGCAGGCTATCAGAGGGTATTCCGTGAAGGGTCCGTAACCGATTATGAACTGGAGATACGGCACAAGGATGGATATATCACTCCTGTCCTGTACAATGCCTCGGTCTACCGGGATGCATCGGGGAACGTCACAGGGGTCTTCGCAGCAGCCCGCGACATCACTGAGCGGAAGAAGGCAGAAGAGGCGACCGAGAGGGCGAATGCCTACAACCGAAGCTTGATCGAGGCGAGTCTTGATCCCCTTGTCACTATCAACCTGGATGGAAAGATCAGTGATGTCAATGAGGCAACGATC
>Ga0209200_1000465_pt1 | contig 45753 bp, 24 predicted proteins | sample AD_UKC033_MetaG_FD_184406 | JGI IMG/M metagenome (GOLD analysis project Ga0209200, IMG submission 184406) | Active sludge microbial communities of municipal wastewater-treating anaerobic digesters from USA - AD_UKC033_MetaG (SPAdes) (version 2) | ecosystem: Engineered > Bioreactor > Anaerobic >... | reverse complement strand
AGGGGTTGGCCGCGAAGCCGTCGACCCGCATGTTGCTGATGTTATTGACGCGCACGCTGTGCGGCCCGTCGGCCAGGCCGGTGTAGTGGAAGGCCACCGGCGAGTCGGTGAAGTCGTAGTCCACGCTGACCGTGTCGGTGATGATCTCGTCGATGATCACCTCGATCTGCGGGTTGTTGTTGCGGCTGAAGGCGTAGAAGGTGAACGAGTCGCCCACGAAGCTGTACCAGACGTTGACGTTGGCCGCCGCGGTGATGCCGCTGTAGTCGCCCTCGATGCCGTTGGCCGCCGGGAAGGTGCCCAGGTAGCTGCTGAAGTGGACGCGGCCGTTGTGCTGGGCCAGGTTGGCGTTGCTGAAGCTGTCAGATACCACCGTCCCGTCGTAGACATCGATGTAGTCCAGCCAGACGTTGTTCTGCGAGCTGGGCGGATCGGGCGCGCCGACGACGCGCACCACGACGGTGTGTGCGCCCGCTGCCAGCCCGCCGAACTGCACCGCGGTCACCTCGTCGGCGGCGCTGTAGAGGCCGATGATCCCCTGGCTGACGCCGTCGATCAGCACCTCGGCCTGGCCGCCGGTGTTGCGGGTGCGGAAGCCGACGTTGATCCACGTGCCGCTGAACTGAAGGCTGGCGGTGTTGTTGGCGGTTGCCGACCCGACGACGGTGCTGCCGCTGGCATGGTTGACGCCGGTCTCGCTCCACGACTGCGGCCGCTGGCTGTACGGGAAGCCGTTGTAGCGCATGGCCGGATCGTTTTCCTCGTAGCGCACGATGCCGGAGTAGCTGGGCGGGCTGAAGAAGGGCGCGCTGCCGGGGGAGCGGAAGGCGTCCACCGTCAGCTCGCCGCGGTGGCGCTGGATGTGCAGCACGTGCAGCCCCGCGCCCAGCCCGCCGAAGGAGAAGGTGCGGGTGACGATGCTGCTGCTGTAGAGGTTGAGGTAGCCGGCGAACTGGCCGTCGATCCTGGCGATCGCAAACTGGTCGCCGTCGCTGCGCGCCATGGCCTGGTAGGTGACCGAGTCGCCGCTGAAGGGGAACCAGACCGAGGCCTGGTTGATCAAACCCTCGCGGCCGTAGCTGCCGCCGCTGGCGTTGGCGTCGGCCTGGTTGCTCCAGTCCCCGCTGCGCTGCACCCGGCTGTCGTCCTGCTCGAAGGTTCCATCGGGCAGCGCCGCGCCGCTCCAGACATCGATGAAGTCCAGGTAGACGCGCGTGCCGCTGGCGTTGACGTGGCTCGTCCCCAGAACGCTCACGGTCAGCGTGTGCGGACCGCCTGCCAGGCCGTCGTAGTAGGCGCTCACGAAGTCGTTGTCCGGGTGGTAGGTGTCGATCACACCCCGGCTGACGCCGTCGATGAAGACCTCGGCCCGGCCGCCGAAGCGGTCGGCGGTGAAGCCGACGCCCACCTCGACGCCGCTGAAGGCAAAGCTGGCCGTGTCGCCGGCCGCGCCTGACCAGATGACCTGGCCGGAGCTGGCGCCGGCGGCCGAGCTGTTGTTCAGCCGCGTCCAGCTCGTCACTGTCGAGGTGAAGGGCTGGCCGTTGTAGAGGATCGCCGGCCAGTCCTCTTCGTAGCGTTGGAAGGCGCCGATGGCCGGCGGGGTGTAGAAGGGCGCGCTGCCCGGCTGGACGAAGGCGCCGATGGACGCGTTGCTCTTCCAGCCCTGCACCCGCAGCACGTGGATGCCGGCGCCGAAGCCGTCGAAGGACCACGTGGGTGTGACCGCGCCCGACGCCTCCAGGTCGAAGGTGCCCTGGTAGCTGTCGTCCACGAAGAGGCGCACCTCGCGCACGGTCCCGTCCGCCCAGCCGCTGAAGCTGACGCTGTCGCCGCTGAAGGGGAACCAGGCGTTGCCCGCGCCGCTGCGCAGGTACTGGCCGGCCGGGCTGATGGAGGTGCGCAGGTCCCAGTTTTTGTCCAGGTAGAAACGCTCCAGGCCGTTGGCGGCGAACACGCCATCGGGCAGGGCCGTCCCATCCCAGACGTCCAGGTAATCCAGCCTGACGCGGCCATCGCCCTGCGCCACGACCGAGACGGTGTGGCTGCCGGGGCTGAACGCGCCCAGCGGGAAGCTGACCGGCTCGACCTCGTTGCGATAGGTGTCGATCACCCCCTGGCTGACGCCGTCCAGGAAGATCTCGGCGCTGCCGCCCTGGCTGTCGCCGGTGAAGCCGACCGCGGCCCAACTGCCGTCGATGGCGAGCGCCGCGCTGTCGGCCGCCGTGCCCGACCAGATGAACTGGCCCTGGCTGGCCGAGAGCGGCGTCACTCCGACGTTTTCCCTCGTCCAGGTGCGCGCCGTCACCGTGAACGGCTCGCTGTTGTAGAGCCAGTCCGCGTGATCTTCCTCGTAGCGCTGGAAGCTGGCCGCCGGCGGGTTGGGGTCGGTCCACGGGGCCGAGCCGGGTTGGTTGAAGGCGTCCACCGTGCCCTCGCCGTTCAGGTTGCTGACCTGCACCACATGCAGGCCCGCGCCGAAGCCCTGGAAGGAGAAGACGCGCGGCGTGTTGCCCCAAGCGAACAGGTCCAGGTCGGTCAGGTGCTCGCCGTCCACGAAGAGGCGCACCGAGCGGGCCGCGCTGCGGGTCATCGCGCGGTAGGTGAAGGAGTCGCCGCTGAAGGCGAACCAGGCATTGCTGTTGCTGCCGCGGTAGTAAGACCCGCCGCTGGCGTTGGCGTCGTTGACATTGCTCCAGCCGCCGCTGAGCAGCACCCGCGGGTCGGTCTGCTCGAACAGGCCGTCGGGCAGGGCCGCGCCGTCCCAGGTGTCCACGTAGTCGATGCCGACCCAGTTGTCGGTGCTCTTGGGGTCATGCGTCCCCAGCACCGTCAGCGAGATGGTGTGTGCGCCCCCGCCCAGGCCGTCCAAGAACAGGCCGTAGGCCGTGTCCTCGCGCCGGTAGAGGTCGATCACGCCCTGGCTGACGGCGTCGATGAAGAGCTCGGCCTGGCCGGCGTTGCTGGCGCCGAACAGCCCCAGCGTCACCCAGTCGCCGGTGAAGCCGTAGCTGACCGTGTGCCCGGCCGTGCGCGAGCGGGCGAAGCTGTTGCCGCTGGCCCGGTTGTTGGTCACTGCAACCCAACTGCCGCCGTAGGTGAAGCCGGCGTCGGTCTGCTCGGCCCGCGTCACCGCCGCATCCGGCGCACGCCCGTTGTCGGGGATGATCTCGTCGATCACCTCCTCCTGAGCGGCGGCGGCCAGGGGATCTGAGGGCAACTCAGGGGAACTTTCGTCGGGCGCGGGCGCGGGTTCCTCTAGCACGCTTTCCCTTTGCGAGGGGGCTGGGGTGAGGGTGATGCTCACGCCCGATTGATCCGCGGCCGACACCACCTCGGCGCCCGTTTCACGGTTCAGCTCCCACGCCCCAGCGGCGCGCAGCCCCTGCGGCTCCCACAGCGGCTTGGCCTCGGCCACGCTGTCGGGCAGGATCGTGTCCACCAGGATCTCGCTGGTGATGACCGTCGTCGCCGTCACGTTCCCCGGCGCGGCCACCGCCGGCGCGATTGCGTGGCTGAGGCCCAGCGCCTGCCCCACAGCCAGGAAGGCGTAGCCGCTGCCGTCCGGGATCAGGGCCTCGTCGGCGTCCAGCAGCTCCACGGTGGCGGTGTACAGCCCCGCGTTCCAGCCGGAGGTGTCCACCGTGGCCAACTGATAGCGCTGCGGCGCGCCGGCCGCCAGGGTGAGCGGGATGTCGGCGCTCCAGGCCAGCGCGCCGCCTTCAGCCCGCAGCTCGGCGCGCGCGGTGGCCTCCCGCGCCACGTTGGCCACGTTGACCACGTCGATGCTCAGCGTCGTGCTGCTGACGCCGGTCTCGACGAAGGGGGGATCGACCACCGCCGCCGTGAGCTGCACGAAGCGCTCGACCACGTTCAACCAGCCGGTGGCCGACGCGCGGACGCCGGGCATCTCCACGCCCGCGCCGGTCGCCTCGGCCTCGGCCAGCAGCGCAAACTGCCCCAACGTGGGCGAGCTGGCGGCCACCGTCTCGGTGTAGGTCGCGCCGGCCGCAACGGTGGGGTTGAGGGTGCTCACGCCGCCGGGCAAGGTCAGCGTCACGGCGTAGGACGTGTCCACCGTGCCGCGGTTGCTCAGTTCCAGCGTGTAGTCCACCGGCTGGCCCGGCAGCCCGGCGTCGAAGTTGGGCCGCCAGCGCAGGCTGGGCAGGTGCTGGCTGATCTCGCAGACCTGCCCGCCCAGCGCCGCCAGCGCGTCGCCCAGGTCGGCGATGTCGGCGTTGATCTGCGCGGGGGTGGTGTGGCCGGCCAGCGCGGCGGCCAGGGTCGTCAGGTCGCCGGCGCTGTCGGCCAGCGGGTAGTAGAGGGCGGCGTAGTCGGCCGCGCTGTTGGCCGCGTCCACGGCCGCATCGCGCAGCCGCAGGTCGCAGGTTCCTGTCGCACACGAGCCCTCCAGGTTGGCCAGGGCGATGGCCAGTGTCTGCATCGCGCTCGCGGTCGCACCGTTGGCGTCGCAGACCTCGGCCGCGGCCGCGCCGCCGAAGCCTGCGCCCACGCCGGGGCCGACGATGCGCACGGGCACCCGCAGCCGCTGGGTGTAGATGGTCCCGGTGGCCGGGCTGGCCAGCAGCACCTCGAAGGTCTGCCCCAGGCTGCCCGCGCCCACGTTCAGGGTCACGCCCTGGCGGCTGGTCTGGCCGGCGTTCAGGTTGACCGGCGACGCCAGCCCGCTCAGGCTCCAGTCGCCGGCCGGCATCTGCGCCGAGAGCGGGAAGCTGGCCGCGGCGTTGCCCACGTTCTGCAACAGCACGTCGAAGTCCACGCTGCTGTTGGCCGCGGTGTAGAGCGCATCGGGCTCGGCCGTCAGGAAGTTGAAGGGGATCGACGGCATGGTGAAAACGCCGTTGCCGCTGTCGCTCAGCCCCGCGCCGTCGTTGTCGGTGGCCGTCGCCACGAAGGGATAGGTCGCGCCGATGGGCGTCAGCGAACCGGTGGGCCGGACGTAGAGGCCGATCTGGCCGCTGCCGCCGGCCGGCACCTGGATGGTCGTCGCGTCACTGCCCGGCTGGCCGTCGAGGATGCTCCAGCCGGCCGGCAGGCCGCTCACCGTCACGTCGAAGCTGTGGGCCACGGTGGAGGGGTTGTTTACGTCGATGGTGAAGGCCGCGCCGGGCAGTTGCACCTGGCCGGTGTTGGTCGCGCCCAGCCCGTCGTCGCGCAGCTCGATGCCCCACGGCACGCTCCAACGGGGGTCGGACGTCACGCTGACCTCCACAGCCTGCACCGCGGTGGTGGTCACCTGGTGGATGGCCGAGGCGAACAGGTCGGGGTGAGCAACGGATTGCGCCGTCACCAGCACCTGGTAGACGCCGGGAGCCGCGCCGGGCGGCGGCGCGGCCGTCACCTGGCCGCTGCCGTCGACGCTGGCCGTCCAGCCGGGCGGCGCAAAGACGGTCATGGTGTAGCTGCCGCTGGCGTTGGCCGCGATGTTGCTGGCGAAGCTGGCCGAGCCGGTGGCAGGAATGCTGGAGCTGGCCGGGCTGAGGCTGAGGGCGAAGTAGTCGCCCGTGCCGCTGAGCGTCACCGTGTCGCTGTTGGCGTTGAGCTGGCTGGCCGTGGCCGAGCCGCTGAAGTTGGCCAGGGCGAAGCCGTTGGCCGGGCTGGTCGCTGTGCCGCCGACCGTCAGGCTGCCGCTGGCCGGGTTGACCATGACGCCGCCGGTCGTCAGCGCGACCTGCGCCGAGGAGGCAAAGTTCGGCGCCGGCCCGCGGCCCGCGCCGGCGACTGCCGCCGGCACGCTCAGCGCGAGGTCGAGGGTGCCGCTGTAGGTGTTGCCGGCCACCGTCACCGCCGCGCCGTCCAGCCGCAGGGAGTAGGGCGCAAAGGAGCTGAGCTGGCCCGCGTAGTCCTGCCACTGCGCGCCGCCGGCCAGGCCGCTGGCGGCCGGCGCATAGAGCCCGACGCCGCCGTCGCCGGCCGCTGCAACGATCAGGGGGGTGGACGAGTTGCTGAGGGCGGTCGCGCGCGAAAGGATGGCCGATGCGCTGATGGCGCCGCTGCCCAGCACCGGCCCGCCCGGCTCGGAAACCGTGCCGTTGGCGGCCGTCAGGCTGGCAAAGTCCAGCGCGTGGCGACCGGGCGCGCTCCAGTCGGCGTCCAGCCCGCCCAACAGGCTGGCGGACGCGGTGGACAGGTTGGCGCTGATGACGCCGGCGGGCAGCGTGGCGCCCGCCGAACGAACCGCGCGCGCCACTTCGTCGCCGAAATGCGGCGCGTAGCGCGAGTAAAGCAGCTTGGGCAGCGGCGGATCGCTGGCGCCGATGATGCTCTCGGCCGCCGCGACCCCGTTGCTGAAGCCGCCGATCTTGATGTCCACCAGCTCATAGGAGTAGATATCGCCGAAATTGAGACTGATGTTGAGCAGAGTCACGCCGCCCAGGTAGGCTTCGGTCCACTCGTCGGTGCCGCAGCACATCTCCCCGATGGCGCTCTCCAGGCTGGATGTCAACGCGGAAGCAGTGCTGGCGGCTGCCGCCTTGGCCGCGGCCAGGCTGCCCGGCTCGATGGGCACCTGGGCGAAGAAGCCGCCCAGCCAGGCGAAGGTGTAGGCCGCGAAGCCGTGGGCGAAGCCGGCCATGGCAAAGCCGATCTCCTGGATGCTGCTGTTGAGCAGGGTGGCATATTCGACCGCGACCATGTGCTGGCCGTTCTCCTGCACGTCGATGATCTCGCCGGTGGCCATGTCGATCTGCAGCCAGCCGATGGCCGGCTCGCCGTCCAAAAGCACGTTTTCGGTGGGCACAGCCACCACGTGGCGCGGGTTGGCGGTCAGGTCGGCCGTGATGCGCGCCTTGGCGATGGAGGAGATGGGCAGCGCGGCGAGCTGGTCAAGCTGCGTCACGGTGTACATGCCCAGCGGGATGTTCTGCGCGTCGGCCGCGGCCAGGATCGCGGCCACACTGGTCACCGGCTCGATGCCGATCTCGTCCAGGATCTGCGATTCCAGGCTCATCTCGAACAGGCCGCGGGCGGTGTTGAAGGCGCGCAGGCCGTCCAGCGTCTGGCCGGGGTAGGGAACCACGTTCAGCTCGTTGCGGCGCAGGTCCATGCTCAGCGTGCCGGTCCCGGTCTCCACGTCCTCCTCCCAGGCGACGCTGATGATGCGCGGCGAATCGGCGTAAGCCTTGACCTGGAAGGCCTCGCCGTAGGCCGCGGCGGTGAAGTCGGAGACTGCGGCGAACTTGAGCAGGCTCATGCGCTGGGCCAGACGCGTCACGCGGCCGAAAGTGACGCGCGCGTCGCTGAGCACGGCCCAGTCCGCGGCGCTGAAGTCGCCGGCCGCGACGATGGCATCGGTGGCCTCCAGCGCGTCCTGGCCGTCGAAAACGGCCTGCACCATGGCCGGGTAGGTGTGGTTCAGCGCGTCCAGGCTGACGCCGGAGGGCGCGAAGAGGGTGGTGAACTGGGTGGTCTCGCGCAGCACCGGCTCTGAGGTGCGCTGAACATCGGTGTTGATCGCGCCGCTGCCCTGGCGCGCGTCGAAGCCGACGTAGTCGAACAGCTCGCGCTCGAAGGTCTCACTGCTGCCGTCGGGCGCGGTAACGGTGAACATCAGCCACTGGGCCAGGATCGGGTTGCTGGCCAGCGGGAAGTTGGTCAGCAGCTCCAGGTAGGGATCGCCGGGGTAGAGCGTCTCCTCCAGGCCGACGATCAGGTAGGGGACGTAGGTGTGTTCGTAGTTGCTGTAGACCATGCCGCCGGACGAGTCGGTGCTGACCAGGTGGCCCAGCGTCACCGGCTCGCCCACCAGCTCCACCGTGTTGAAGGTCTGGCTCAGCGGCTGGATGGCGCTCAGGCCGACGCCGCCCGGCCCGACGGAGAAGACGTTGTACTGTTCGACCTTGAGCGCGATCGTGACCTTGTGGCGCACGCTGTCGGGCAGCTCGGCCACGGCCGGCCCCTGCGGCGTGGTGAAGCTCTGGCCTACGGCCGCGCCGGCGAAGCTGGGATCGAGCTGCGTCCAGCCCAGGCCGGGCAGGTAGGCCTCGACCCACCAGTGATCCCTGGCCGGGTCCAGCAGCGCCGAGCTGTTGACCGGATCGGCCCGCGGCTCATCGGCCGGGGCCAGACCGCCCACGCCGGACGCGGCCGGGAACATGGATGCCACCAGCGTCTGGGCGTTGGCGCTGTTCAGCGTCCCGTGCAGATAGCGGGCCGGCACGCCGCGGGCGCGCAGCAGGGCGATCAGCAGGCTGGCCTGGTCGGCCGCGTTGCCGGCCGCGCTCCACAGCGCGCCCCGCGCGCCGCGCAGGCTGCCGGCGTAGCTCTCGTAGCCGATGTCGTCGCGCACGAACCCGAAGGCGGCCACGCCGTCGCCGGCCAGCCGCCCCGCCTGCTCCACGATGTAGGGATCGGCGCAGTTGGCGTCGATGGTGCAGCTCAGAAAGGCCGCGAAGCCGTCGGGCGCCAGCCGGGCCGGCCCGGCCGTCGCGCTGACCATGCGTCCCTGATGCCCGCCGTAGACCACCGCGCCGCTGTCCAGGTTGGTGAAAACGGCGGCGCTGCCCGGCGCTGTGATGCGCAGTTGGATCGTCGCCTGGCCGTAGGGGTCCAGATCGCCCAGGTTCCAGACCAGGCGATTGCCGTTGCGGCTGGGCTGCGGATCGGCCGAGACAAAGCCGGAAACGCCGGCCAGCAGCTCATCGCTGACGATCACCTGGCGGATGCGGTTGGGATCGCGGCTGTAGTCGAAGGCGGTAAGCGCGGCGATGGTGTCGGTGACGTTGACGGACGGGTTGAGTACAGGGGCTTCCAGCGGCGGCAGGTTGTTGCGCACCGTCAGCGTGACGGTGATGCCGCCGCCCGCCGCCGCGCTGGCCGCGTCGAAGGTGGACTGTTGAACGGCGATGGTGAGCGGAGCGGCCAATGCGTCAGGTTGGGTTGATGTCAGGGCGAGCGGCGCTGGCATGACGCTGGTCGCGGAGGAACTTGGCGCCGGCGCAGCCGAAGCCGGCGGCAGGGCCAGCATGGTGGCCAGGATCAGGCTCAGGAGGACGGCGAACGGTCGGCGTGCGGTATGCAGTCTGGCTCGATCAAACATGGTCATTCTCCTTGAGGGCATCAGAAAAACCGGCGTCAGGCCGCGCCTTGGAAACCAGGGGCGGGTGATCGGCGGGATCGGCGTCTATGCGCTGTTGGACGTAGCCGAACAGTTGCTCTGGGGTGGCAAAACAGCGCGTCTCGCCAGTTTGCGGTGAGACGAGCTCGGCGCGCCAGGGCTGTTGTTGGTCGTCGCGCCAGAGGCGGATCAGGTAGGCGTAGTAGTCATTCATGGCGACAGTCTTGTGCGGCCATTTCTCAGGTCTGATTTTTTGGCTGGTCCCGTAGGATGCTATAATCCGCCCGGTCGCCAGGCTTCGATGCGTTGGCAACGGATGCGCATGTCTATTTTAGCGACCTATCGTTTAGAAAACGCTTAGAAACATGGCTCGAACACTGCGGATTTCACTGTTGGGGGATGTTGTCATGCAACTGGAGGATGAGCTGATCACCGGTTTGCCCTCGCGCGCGGCCGAGGCGCTGTTGATCTACCTGGTGTGCAACCGGCGACCGATCGCGCGCGAAAAGCTGGCCGAGCTGCTCTGGGCCGAGCGCAGCCCGGTGCAGGCGCTGACCAACTTGCGCACGATCTTGACGCCGCTGCGCCGCGAGCTGGGCGACTATCTCCTGGTCACCCGGCAAACCCTGGCATTTGACCACGGACGTGACTATTGGCTGGACGTAGCCGAGTTCGAGCGGGGCTTTGCGGCGCAGGCGGCGTCTGCCCGGCCGGTGCAGCCAGACCCCGACCGCATCCGGCAGTTGCAGTCTGTGCTCGATCTGTACCAGGGCGACTTTCTGGATGGCTTCTATCTGAAGGGCGGCCACGGCTTCGAGGAGTGGGCAACCGTGCAGCGGGAGCGGTTGCGTCACCTGGCGCGTGAGGGCTTTCGGCGGCTGGCCAGCGCCCAGCTCGAGGGGGGCGCTTACCTGGCAGGCAGCGCGACCGCGGCGCGCTGGCGCCAGCTCGACCCATACAGCGAAGAGGCGTGCCGCACGCAGATGTGGCTGTTGACGCGCTCCGGACAGCGACATCTGGCGCTGCGTAGCTATCAGGACTTCCGGCAGTTGCTGAGCGCTGACATCGGCGTGGAGCCTGGGCCGGCCACTGCGGCGTTGGATCGGCAGTTGCGCACCCTGGAGCTGCCCCCTCCGCTGGAAGTTCCGGCGCCGCCGACCGCTTTCGTGGCCCGGGAGGCCGAGGTTGACGCCCTGGTCAGCCTGATTCTGGCGCGGGGCAATCGCCTGCTGACCCTGACCGGGCCTGGCGGCATCGGCAAGACCCGCCTGGCAATCGAGGCTGCCCGCGCCGCAGCGCAGCGCGCACCGGGGCGCTTTCTCCACGGGACCTTTTTTGCGTCCCTGGCCGCGTTGACCTCCGCCGAGTCGCTTCCGGTCCAGATTGCGGATACCCTCCACGTGCAGTTGCAGGGGAGCGAGCCGCCAGGCAGGCAACTGCTGGCTCACCTGGTCGGGCGCGAAGTGCTGTTGATTCTGGACAACGTCGAGCACCTGCTGAAAGAGCCGGGAGTCGTCGCGGCCTTGCTGGTGGATCTGCTGCGCCAGGCGCCCGGCGTCAAGGTTTTGCTCACATCCCAGGGGCGGCTGAACCTGTACGAGGAGGTGGTCTTCGACGTGCCAGGGCTGGCGGTAGCCCAGGAGGGGGATGAGGGGACGACGCCGTCTGGCGCCGCGCAGTTGTTCCTGACGCGCGCGCGCCAGGTCCAGCGCGAGTTCGAGCCCACAGCGGCGGATCTGGTCAGCGTCGCCCAGCTGTGCCGGCTGGTGAAAGGGACGCCGCTGGCCATCGAACTGGCGGCCGGCTGGCTGCGCCGCTACGACTGCGGCGAGATCGTGCGCGGGATCGAGCAGAGCCCGGATTTCCTGGCCAGCACCTATCACGACCTGCCAGAGCGCCAGCGCAGTCTGCGTTCGGTGTTCGAGTACTCATGGCAGTTGTTGACGCCGGTCGAACGGGCAGCGCTGGGCAAGCTCACCGTGTTTGGGGGCGGCTTCGCGGCCGAGGCTGCCGATGCCGTGGCTGGGCCGCGCGCGCCGCTGGCGGATCTGGCCGACCGGTCGCTCGTACAGCCATCGGGCGCCGGGCGTTTCGACCTGCACCCCCTGCTGCGCGGCTATGCGGCCGAGAAGCTGGCGCTGGACCCGCAGGTGCAACAGCGCGCGGCCGATGACCACGCAGCCTTCTATTTGAGCTACCTGGTCGCCCTGGGCGGCGGCGAATCACCCCAGCAGCGCGCCGCGATCCGCCTGGAGCTGGCCAACATCCGCGGCGCCTGGGAATGGGCGGCCCGGCGGCGCATGGTCGACCTGCTGGGGGGCGCGGCGGCCGCGCTGCACGGTTTCTTCAGCGTGCAAAGCTGGTTTCAGGAGGGGATCGATCTCTTCGCCCGCAGCCTGGCTGCGCTGGGCGCGGCCAGCAGCCAGGAGGCGGCGATCGCCGGCCTGCGCGCGGAGCTGCTGGGCCGCAAAGCCCGCATGCACCTTCACATCGGTCAACTGGTCGAGGCGCGCGCCGACCTGCAGGCCGCGTTGATCGACCTGCCGCAGATCGAGGATCCACGGCGACGCGGCAGCGCACTGGACTCGCTGGTCATCACCCACTACTACGCCGGGGATTTTTCGCAGGCGGCGACGTTGGCACGCGAGAGCTTGCGGCTGGCGGAGCAGAGCGACGACCGCCGTGGCGTCGCCTCTGCGTTCAATTTCATGGGCAGTTGCGCCAAGGCGCTGGGGAATTACCCACAGGCCCAAATCTGCTTCCAGCGTTCGGCTGAAGCCTACTTGCAGTTGCCCGATGAGATCGGCGCGGCCATGGCCTACAACAACCTGGGCAACTTGTTGCAATCCACCGGCGACTGGCCCGGCGCACAGCGCTACTACCAACAGAGCAGCGAGCTGTTCAAGGCGCACGACCACGCCCACGGCGCCGCCACCACGCTGGCCAACGCCGGCAAGCTGGCTCGCAAACAGGGGGCATATGACCAAGCGCAGGCCTTGCTGAACGAAAGCCTGGCCATGAAACGCCAGATGGGCGATCTGCGCGGGGAGGCGGTGGCGCTGGCTGGTCTGGGGGACGTGGCCCTGGCCATGGGCGCATACGCCGAGGCCAGGGCGCGGCTGTCAGCGGGGCTGGAGCTTGCCCAACAGAGCGGCGATATGAAGCTGTGGCTGGAGGCTTTGACCTCGTTCGCGGAGCTGCTGGCCATGGAAGCGGACCGTGACGGCGCGGCCCGGCTGCTGGGCTACATCCTCCAGCATCAGGGCGCGTCGCAGGAAGCGCGCGAGCAGGCCCAGCGGCTGGCAGAGCAACTGGGCAAAAACAGTCAGCACGCCGGCGCCGGCTGGCAGGACGAGCGCGCCCTGCTCGACTGGCTGCGCCGGCGGTGAGGCCGCGCCCCCCTCTTCATCCACGCAACGACACCGCGTCCCAGCCCGACCCCTGCCGGAACACATCGAACCGTTCCGACCGACGCAGTTGATCCACGCCGACGGTGACGCGAAACGGGAACAGCTCTGGCAGCCGCACCAAATCCGCGAAGGGGAGTTCACCGGCAGGATGAGCGGTCAACGCGGCGGCCAGCAGCCACTCCTCCAGCGCAGGATCGGAGGCGACGAACTGCCCGCGCAGGGGCCGGTAGGCGTGGCGTTTTTCGGTCTCAGCAAGGATGCCCCAGTTGCGCAGCGTGAAGAGTATCCGGTCAGCAGCGTTGTCGAGCGATCCCATCTGGCCCAGATCGGCGACCAGACGTTGCTTGACCTCTTTGGGAGTGATGGTCTCCTGATAACGACTGAGCTGTCCGATGGTTATCACACCAAGCCGGAAGAAATCGTAGGCCGCCAGGGTCATGCCGTAGTGGAGCCAGATGCGATCATCCACTGTGGACGACTGCGCAAACAGCGCGCTGGCGTCGGCATGCAGCGCAGGGCGCCGCGCCGCGCCCTTGCCCCAGATAGTGATCAAGACGTCGATCGCCATGCGCCTGCCCTCAGGGCTGGCGATCTGCTGCGCCACCACCGGATCGAGGCGCGCCCGCAGCTCGGCCAGATCGGGCGTTTCGGCGGAAAACGCAGCCGCGGCGTCCATCCAGCTCAGGTAGATGTTGCGGCGAAAGCCAATGTTCTTGTTCATGTCCAGAAATACACCGAAGGCTGGCGTCTTGTGGCGTTTATCGTTCGATGCGTACCAACGGCACGACCATCTCGTCGATGGTCAACCCGCCGTGGCTGACGACGCGCGTCCCCTGAGGAGCGAAGGCCTGGCGGCCCTTCGGCATCAAGGCCTGCCAGCCGGCCGGCAGCAGACCGTCGTTCTCCCAAAGGATCGTGTCGGGGAACTGTTGCTGGACGGAACGGGCGAAATCGGCGTTGTTGTACAGGCGGGCCCGTTTGCTGCGCGTTTCCACCAGCACGCCCTCCTGGGGCTGTCCCATGCCCACCGCCTCCACGTGGCCGTGGTCGCTGGCCAGGACGACCAGCATCTGTTCCTCCAGCAGGCGGTCGATCAGCGCCTCCAGCCGGTGTGAGCTGTCGGCCAGCCACAGGCGCAGCGAGGCCTGCACGCCGGCCGCGCCCTGTGTCGCCCCGTGCAGCATGTTGTCCATGGCCGTGCTGACCAGACAGGCTGCCATGGTGCGCTGGCTGAGGATGTCACCCAGCAGCGGCGTCTCGCAGCGCTCATCCAGCGCGCCGTAGAGGAAACGTTCGGGCGTCAGCTCGGTGCGGGCCTGCCAATGCTCCCGCCAGCGTCGCCCCTCGTGGCTGGTGACGGTCAAGGTGTCGGCCAGGCGCGCCGGGCGCAGACCGCTGACCAACGCCTGGCGGGAGACGCTGGTGACGCTGGGAACCTGGGCCAGCACCAGGTGTTGGCTGATCTCCCACTCTTGGTGGCGCATCTGCCAGGCCGGCCGGATCAGCGTCCAGTCGGCCAGCGACAGGCCGTCCAACACGATCAGCGCCACCCGCTGGATGCCTTGGTTGATGCTTTCGATGTAGTGGAGCGTGTGGTACAGGTGGTGCGGCCGGGGCAGCGCCATGCCGGCCAGCAGCGCGTAGTTCGCTTGCAGCCAGGCAGCGAAGCGTCCATCCAGCGCCGTCTCCAGGCTGGCCAACTGCGCCCGCTGCGCCGGCGTCACGCCGAAGTCAGTGTCGTAGCGCCACAGGCTGAGCTGCGCCCAGCGCCGCGCGATGGCCTGCCACTGTTCCCAGCGCAGTTCCTCTGGCCGCAGATCCTCGGCCACCGCCTGCACAGCCTCGTCGATTTGGCGGCGATGCACGGCAGCGGCATCGACGGCCACCGCGGGCGAGGCCCAGGCTGGCAGGGACACCGATTGGTCTATGGCGATGGGTTCCACAGTTCCCGTGCGAACCAGCCGCGGCAGCGCGTCTTGCAGCGCCTCGTCGCTGGAAAAGGGCAGCGCTTCGTAGCCGACCCGTTCCTCGCCCAGGAAGTGTCCCACCTCGCGCTGCCAGGCGTTGCGCACGAACTCACGGTAGTTCTCGCCGCTGAGCAGCATCCCCCACAGCGGCCAGCCGGCGAAAGCCGGGTTTGCTCGCAGGTGCGTCATCAGCCGTTCGATCAGATCCAGACCCATGGGCTGCCCGGCCTTGTGAAACGCGTCCAGCCAGAGCAGCAGCGCCGCGGGCCGGTCCAGCCGCTCCGGCGCGGCGTCGAACACCTCAGCCAGCAGGTAGTCCTGCGTCTCGACCGGCGAGAGGAGTTGCGCCGGCGGCCGCGCCCGATAGGCCTCAGCCAGTCGCTCGCGAGCGCTGCCGCGCAACTGCTTGACGAGATAGTAGTCAAGCCGCGGGAACAGATCGTGCAGGGCCAACGTGACGTGCTGGCCCTGCTGCCACAGGTCGTAGGGCAAGCGCTCCAGCACGTGTCTGGTGATCACCGCGACGCGCTGCTCGCCATGCGCCCGCGCCTGCTGCACCTCGTAGCGCAGCGCGACGGGATCGGACTCGCGCACGATGCCGTAACCCTGATCGGTCAGTCTGCCCAGCAGGGTCTCGTCCAGCAGGATGTCATCAGGGTCGCTGATCAAAACCAGGGGGCGATGCGGAGCAATGGTCTGGAGGATGATGGTTTCGAGCATCGGTGGGGATTTGGTAACTGGTCGGTTTGCCGGATTGGTTGGTTGGATGGTCAGCGCCGCACCTCGAAAGGTGTGGGCGCCTTGCGCGTGCGCCTGCGTCGTGGGGATGGCCCGTCGGAACAGACAGACGAAAACGGCTACAGCGACGCTCCGGCGACTGCCGACTGCCCGCCCTACACCCGCAAACTCGCGTTGTCATAATACATCAGCAGTTCCGGGTCTTCTTGCAGCACCTGGCCCGGCAGGCGTTCGGCTACCGACACGATGGTCGCGAAGTCGCGTTCACGCCAGGCCTGGGCAAAGCCGGCGCGCACTGCCTCGCTGCGGAACTGTTTGAGCCGCTTCTTGCTCTCGGCGTAGCTGCGGAACTCCTTCAGCAGCGCCTTGACCCGCAGCGCCTCCAGGTCGCCGGCGCGGTTGGGGTCGGGCGCGTGCCAGCGACCCTGGCCGTCCTGCAGGAAGTTCTGCTCCAGCAGCGCGCTCAGCTCCGGCAGCGCCTCGTGGCGGGCCTGGTGGAGCTGGCGCAGGAACTTCGGCTGGAGCTCCTGGTAGGTCTGGGGCTGGCCGCCCAGGGCTGGATCGAGCTGCTGGCGCAGCCACTGGACGCTGCTCTTCTCGTCGTTGACGAAGAGGGTGAGCTGCGCCACCTGGCCGGCCTGCAGGCGCGCCCGGTCGTATTCGGGGACCTGGTCGGGCAGGAAGAACATGCCGTCGCGCTCCACGAAGCGCTGGCGCAGGCCGGCGTAGAACTCGGCCGCGGACAGGGGCACCGTCGCGCCGCGCTGGATGTGGAAGGCCACCATGCGGTCGAAGAGCAGGTAGTCCTGGCGCTCGCTCAGCGTCTCGAGGACGCCGTCCTGCTCTACGACCACCGGCAGCTTGGCCAGGTGCTGGTGCACAAAACGCCAAGCGCCCTCGGCCGTGCCGGCCTCGCGCTGGAAACTGCGCTCGAAGCTGGCGGCTGGTTTGTAGGCGGAGATGACAAGATCTTGCTTGACAGCTCCCCCAGAAGTCACTTGCTTGAAGGAAGCCTGTTGCTTATCCAGCGTGCGAACGTCAGCAACTACAAAACCAGCGCGAAGTATGCTCTCATGAATTGCGTTCCAGATGGCGCTTTGCGAGTTATGGAACTCCACTGTCATCCAGCGACCTGGCTTGAGTTGCTTGTGAAAATCGCGAAAGCACTGTTCCATCAGATGGAGATAGTCAGTGAGGGACTTATGCTGCTGCCTGCTGACAATGGCCTCTGAGCGATTGTGTGTGAATACTCGCAGCCATGATTCCCAGAGAAAACTGCCCTCGGAGTACATAATGTTACCGCCAAAAGGCGGGTCAACGAAGATGTAATCAACGTTGTCGGAAACTGACAAGCCAACTGTACTGGCAGACTGCGTTGTTATCGCTGATCCTTTTGGTCTCACTCTGCGTTCATGTTCCGCTATCTTGCTGGAGTTAAGCTTTCTCGCAAAGACGTCGAAAACGTTCTTCTCCTGGACCAGAGACGCAATGTACAAGACACCAGGCATGCCACCGCCACCGCCCGTGAAGGACTGCTTCTTGTTCACGTAATTCAGTATCGCGGTAATGGTCCACCTTACCCGCGAGTTTTGCGTACTATGCCACAGACGCGACAGTACGCGGTAGTTTCTTGGAGTGTAGAAGTGGTGAGAGTGGGTAATGCCTCTGTGGTAGCCAGAACGCCAGATTTCTCCCCAGCCTTCACCCCCTGTCAGCATCATTGGATGCGTGTGGTAGGCCGTTTCCTGGCTGCTTCGCACACTCTCTGCAATGTTTTCGACTAACTGTAGATCGAAGCTATCCGGGCGCTTGGTATGGCGCTTTTTTCCGACAACGTAGCTAATCAACACTAGACACTGTTTGTTCTGTGTTGTTAGCTCGTTGAGGAGCGGGTCGACACTTGTCGTAGCAGCGTGTTCCAAATCACGCTTTTTCAGTGACGTGGCGCAGGTAGGACAGGTGAATACTTCTTGAACATCGCCACTTTGGTCCAGTGCTACATCGAAGAATACGATCTCACTCGAACAGCTTGGACACAAGAATACGTCTGACCAGACGACATACACGACTTTCGCCTTCACCCGCTGCGGATGGTCGCAGTGCGGGTGCCAGGTCTCGTACATCCAGCCCAGCTCCTCCTCCACCTCGGCCAGGATGCGCTTCGCCTCAGTTTCAAAGGCGGCTGTGTCCACCGGGGTGTTGTAGTTGTAGGCGATGAAGGTCGCGGCCGGCGACAGGTCGTTGAGCACGGCCTTGCGCGCGCCGAGGCGCGAGATGGCCGCATTGCCGTCGTAGATCACCCCGTCGCTCTCCACCCGATAGCCCAACTCCTGCACCGCCTTGCGGTCGCCGCACAACTGCGCCGCCACGCCGGTCATGCCGGTGCCACAGAAGCCGTCGAAGACGATGTCGCCGGGGTCGGTGTAGTGCAGGATGTAGCGCATGATCGCCTTGTGCGGCACCTTGGTGTGGTAGGAATGCGCGTTGTAGATCGGGTCGTTTTTGCCCTCGGAGACGTCGGCCGCGAAAGGCTCACGCTGGTAGGCGCCGTTCGCGTCGTCGGCCGGCAGGCCCAAGGCCGCGCGCGTCGTCTCCCGCTCCCCCTGCCACTGGACGATGATCTCCGCCAGGAAGGGATTGGGGCAGGCGGTGTAATAGGGCGGGTCGGACAGCGCCAGGATGTCCTCGTCCGCGCCGATGGGGAAGCCCTCGATCTGGCGGAAGGCGGGGTCTTGCAGATGTTCCCGCAGGCGGTCGCTGAAATACGCGCGGCGCGCGGCGTCGTCGGGGAAGGTGAGGCCGAGGCAGGTAATCGGACCGCGAGTCTCGGCCTCACCAGCACCAGAAAGGAGTGCCCGCTGTTGATATCCGTAGTCGATCATTGCTCAGCTCCGAAACCTATCCATCATAGATAGCCTTCAAGTCTAGCGGGCGGCCTTCGTATGCCAGGGTAGCAGCACGCTGCAGCAGTTTGGACCGAGCCTGGACGAATTCCTGGTATGCAAGCTTGAGCCATTCGCAGTTCTCAACATCATCTTGCCCAACGGTACCGCCGAGGGCGAGCTCGTCATAGGGGATCAGGTGAGTGCGCAGCCTGTAACGCAGATCTTCTTCTCCGAGGGCGTTGTTATCTGCTCGCTCCCGAAGGTAGTCCAAAGGATGCTTATTCGAGATTGTTCGATTGGTTCGCCAGGTGATCAGGGCACAGTTGACAGCTCGAAAGCGTTCACGTTGCTCGATCCCACAGTCCCTGAGCAATGAGTCAGGAAACAGGTGGTGATACTCACGTTTCGTGATGTTCGTTGCCATCGCTATTGCACCATCGGCGATATCCAGGCCGCCACATTTGATCTGCAACGCCAGAAGTCCACGCCCCAGGGTGGTTCGGCGTGCGGGCCAGTCTGCATAGGCAAGTTCCTCTGCCGTCGGCAAGGTGTAAAGAGCCTCGTTGAAGACCGGAATCGCTGTCTCATCCGTCGCTCCCAGCAAGAAACTCTTTATGCCGCGAAAGTCCTGAAGCGAGGCGTTGGCAGTTGTTCTCTCATACCTTGATGTCAGAAACGCTCTCCATAGGTACTTTCGTAGCACATAGAAGGCGTTACCCAGAGCGTCTGCCCTAGTTGGCAGATACTTCCATGCCGATGCGATCACAGGAATAGCGGGGTAAGTGGGCAACCGTTCCTTGTCAAATACGCGTTCCTGCTCCAAGAATTCCACCATCCCGGCTATACCATCAATCAAGTCGTCCCATTCTGAGATCATCTTTTTGAAGTCGATGCCCTTGTAGCCAGCGTTGTTGGGAGTGCGGTTTTGCCTGAGCGCTGCAACGTCAAGAACCAGGTTTGGCAGATCGGCATATGAGTCGGCCCGCGGTACGCGTTCTCTGACCCGATCGACAAGCTTGTGAAGTGATTGACCAGCAGCCTCTTCAACCAATGCCACTATGATATCAAACATGGTGAGGCGCACTGAACTGGTGTTCATCTTGACGAACACCTCCAGCGCTACTTCACGCGGCGTCTCCACTGGCAGCGCCAGATAGGGAAGGTTATAATGGCGAACTCTTTGCTGCAGGTCAACAACTGTATCAAACAACGCGTCTCGGTCTGCTTCAGCGCCGTTCGGAACCGCTGCCTTCACCCAACTGCGCACACTGCTAAGCTCAGCGTCAGGATGGAGGACGGATACCGGGATGAACTGACGCTCCCAGCACCCCTGCGGAAAGTCAACCCACAGGGGATATCGCTGGCCATTCCGATACCACCGGGATTGGCCAAAGGCATATGGTCGCTTCTGTCCCTCGTGATTGGGATCCTCCTCAAAACCGACCAGGTACGTTCGGTCCTCATATTTGTCGTTAAGACTACGCCACAACGCGGTGAGACGTTGCTGACCATCAAGAAGCTGTTCAGTGACCCGTTCCCCCTTGGTTGGCGCGTCAATCATGGTGCGACTCAGGAATTTCTCCTGGTCTCCAACGGCCAGTATCAGAGTCGCGCCTGCCGGCAACTCACGAAGAACAGTTGTCAACAGATCAGCAACACCGCTGTGATCCCAAGCTTCCAGGCGCTGAAACCGCGGTAGTGTCAACTGCCGCGTCCGTATGCGCGTGAACCAATCTGCAACTGTACGATCTAGAGCTTTCATGTCGATTGTCCTCTTGAATGGTCATTAGTCGATGGTAAGTCGCGTGTTGCGCCCATCGCGGCCGTGCATGACGCTCTGCACGTAGGCGTGAAATCGCTGGTTGAGCTGTTCCACGGTGCAGGGCAGCCCGCCGGCCCGCAGCGCCTCCAGCAGGTCGTCTTCGTGCAGGCTGACGGTGGTGATGCCGCGCAGCGCCTGGTTGGCGGCGGCCGCCAGGTTGGCCGGCAGCGCGGCGTGGGCCGGCTCGGCCAGCGCCAGGTAGGCCTCCAGCGGCTGGCGCTCCTGGGCGGTCATGGCCGCGATGCTCTGCTGGGCGGTCTCGCTGCGCAGCGCGTCGGCCAGGGCCGCGTGCCATTGGGCCAGAATCGTGTCCAGCCGCTCGTCCAACGCATCCAACTGCCGGCCGGCCGCCATCCCGACCGACGCCTGCACCGGACGGAAGCCGCAGCGGCAGGTGGGCGTGTCGGCCAGCAGCCCCTCGTGAAACTCGCGGCAGGTGCGCACGCCGCTGATGGCTGCGATCCAGCCGTCCCGCTCGGCGCTGGAGAGGATGTCGATCGCGGCCAGGTCGCGCAGTTGCGCCACGCGGGCGTCGGCCATGATGCGGGCGCGGCGGACGTCGTCGGCCGGCCCCAGCACGTGGGCGCGGTGCAGCTCGGCGTAAGCCTGTACGTAGGCCTGGCGCAGGGTCTCCAGCCGCCGCTGCCAGCCGGCCCGGTCGAAGCTGGCCTCCCCCTTGGCCAGGCGCCGCAAGCTGTCCAGCAGTTCGCCGCGCACCGTCGCGCTCTGCTGCGACCAGGGATGCTCGGCCGGCAGGTTGGCCTGGGCCTCGCTCAGATAGGAGGCGGCCGCCTGCAAGAGGGCCACTTCCTCCAACATCTGCTGCACGCGTAGGCTGGCGCGGCGGGCCAGCACGGCTGTGGCAATCTCGGCCTCGGTGAGGCGCAGGTTGCGCAGCTTGCCGGGCGTGTTGAAGCGCGCCAGCGTCTCCAGAAACTCCTTGCTCTGCCGCAGGCTGGGCAGCAGGTCGGCGCGCGCCAGGCTGGTCTGCGGCAGCGCCTCGTGGCTGGCAAGCTGGCCGTCCTGGGTGCTGTAGGCGATCTGGTCAGTCAGCAGGGCCTGGTTCCACAGCCGCAGGCCGCTCTGCACCTGGCTCTGCCACGTGGCCACCTGAGCCAGCTCGGCCTGCACCCTCCCTTGCAGCTCTTGTACAGCCTGGACGCGCGTCGTCTCGCTTTGCAACAGCCCGCCTTGCAGGTCCAGTCCCTCGAAGATGCGCTTCCAGGCCGCCAGCGGCAGGTCCTTGGGCCGGCCGTAGTGGCGGAAGTTGGCCAGGTCGGCCACGGCCAGGGTCGCCGCCCGCTCCACATTGCCCGCGTCCAGGGTGACGTTGCCCGGCAGCGCCAGGGTGATCTGGCCGTCGTAGACCAGCGCGGCCAGCAACACGGCCACCCACTCCGGCTCCAGCTTGCTCTGCTGCTCCTTGAACACCGGATGCGTGGTGGTGGCCACCTGCACCAGCACCTCGCCCTGGTTGACCACCTGGTTGGGGTCGGGCTTGGCGTGCAGGGTGTCCAGCAGGCGGCGGGCGTAGGGCGAGTTGAGCGGCTTGAGCGTCTCGTCGTCGTCCAACAGGCGCAGGCCGGCCAGCACGCCCACGGCCAGGTTGGTGCGGGTGCGCAGCGCGATCATGCGGATGGCGTCCTGCGCGCTGGCCGGCCGGGCCGCCTCGCTGATCGGCTGCGCCAGCCGGCTGAAGCGCGGGTAGGCGGGATAGATGTCGCCGAAATAGGGCGTCAGCAGGGTCGCGCCGATCACCCGCAGCAGCTCCTCCGGGTCGCGGCTGGCGCTGCTCCTCGTCTGCGCCAGCACCTCGGCCACGGTGCGCGGCGCGCCGCGGTAGGTGATGCGCAGCCGGCTGGCCAGATGGTCGCGCAGCCACTTGAGCAGGCTGCGCAGATGCCGCTCGGCCCGGTCTTCGTAGGTGGCGCGGTGCTCCGAGGCGGTCATGCTCAGCAGCCGCGCGCCGGCGTACTGGCGCACGATCTGCTCGAAGTCGTCGCCCAGGCCGTGCAGCGCCAGCAGCACCTCGTCCGCTTGCGGCTCGCCGTCCGGCGCGGGCCGTCCGTCGTGGCGCGGGAAGGGCGGCAGGATGTAGAGGTAGAAATCGCGCGGCGGCTGGGCCGTGCTGCGCTCGTTGGGCGCGCCGAAGAAGAGGTAGCCGGGCCGGGTGACGTTGCGCTCGGCCCAGGGCAGCTCGTAGGGCCAGATCTTGAAGCCGGCTACGTAGACGCTGGAGGGCAGCCCCAGCAGCGTCTGCAGGCCGTCGAAGAAGTAGCGGTTCAGGTCGGCTTCGGACATGAACTCGCCCCGCTCGGCGATCTGCGCGTCGAAGTCGATCACCTTGGCCGGGTCCAGGTAGTACTGGCCGTTGGCCTCGTTGTGCGAGATGAACTGGCCGCTGACCGTGCGCATGGTCTCGCGCAGCGCGGTCTGCACGGTGTTGGCCAGAAACTCGGCGTCGGCCACCGCGTCGGGCATGGCCGTCCAGAGGAACAGCGTATCGCGCAGCTCCTCCACTGTCACGCCCAGCGGGCTGTGGATGTCGCTGGTGGTCAGACGATGGACACTCAGCGCGTCGACGATGCGCAGGGCCAGCGCTTGCAGAGCCGGTCGGGTGTAGGCGTTGCGCACGCGGCCGGCCAGCACGCCGTGGGCCTCCACCACCCTGGCCACCCCGGGCAGGGTGCGCAGGCTGGGGTTGTCGGCCAGCACCCCCCAGTAGTGGTCGTAAGAGATCAGCCCCGGCCGGTCGAGCGGCACCTCCTGGTCCAGCAGGCCGCGGATGGCCAAGCTGAAGGTCTTGAGCACCTCGCGCTTCTCGGCGATGTAGACCCGCTCGAAGGTGTCGATGTAGGCCGGGTGGATGGGAAAGAGGCCGGCAAACTCGCCCATGCGCTCGGCCAGGGGCGGGTAGAAGCCGGTGAAGCGCTGCAAGTGCTCGGCGACAGCCGCCTTCTGTGCGTCGCTCTTGCGCAACAGCCGCTCGGCCACCACGTAGGCGATGTCGTCGCGCGCGATGCGCACCTGCTCGAAACGGTCGCGCACCCGGCGCAACTGATCGGCCACGAAGCTGAAGCGGGGGTTGTCGAACAGCGTCTCCTGCACGCCGGCCATGAAGCGAAAGGGGGTCAGCTCCACGATCTCGCCCAGCTCGCGCAGGAAGCCCAGGTCCAGGATCAGGGCGCGTTCCTCCCGGGTGCGCAGGTAGTCCAGCAGCTCGTCCAACACCAGCAGGAAGCCCTGGCCGGGGAAGCGGCCGCTGAACAAGGCCATGGCCTCCACCAGGGATTGCTTGTTGTTGCTGACCTGGCTGGCCGGCGGGAAGCTGTAGGCGATGCCCAGATCCTCGAAAAACAGCTCGATCTCGTCCAGCACGATATCGCGCAGGCTCTTTTCCACGCCGCCGATCTCGCTGCGCAGCACCTTGAAGCGACCGGCCACCGCGCTGACGGCCATGCGCACATCCGGATGGCGCACGGAGGGCGCCAGGTCCGCGTGCTCGGCCAGCGCCGACACCATAGCCATCAGATGCGACTTGCCGGTGCCGTAGTTGCCGACGATCAGCACCCCTTTGTTGTCCGCCGGCCGGTCGAGCTGCACGTGCTCGAAGACCAGGTTGGCCAGTTGGTCCGCCATGCGGTCGGAGATGACGTAGGTCTGCACAAGCTGGGCCGCCTTCTGCCGGGCATCAGCCTCGCGCAACTGGATGATGCTCTCGATGGGGTCGAACTGGATCAGGTCGCGGTACTTCATGGTATTCCCTTCAGTGGCTGCCACATCTCCAGTTCTTGACAGAAGGAGATGTGTGGCAATTGGCTACAAACCGATGATGCACCCATCGCACAATTCCGTCGACCGCCACGTGCGATAGTGCGTGTGCTCGGGCACAGCGTAGCAAAGCACATGCGCCTGGTACTGGCCCGGCCATAGAACGACCAAAGGGGTCAGTCGGCTGGCTTCACGCAACAACCGCAGCGGATCGAGCTGCAGCGAGGGCTCGAACAGCAGATCGACATCGCCGCACAGAATCGGGCCGGGCGCCAGTTCACTGATGGCGTCGGTCAGGATGTGGCTGGCCTTCTGCGGCCGGCGTTTTGGAGCCGTGTCCAGCAGCGCAGCGCTGAGCTGAGCGCCGACTGATAGCTGGCGCCAGCCGAAGCGCTGGGCCAATGTGCAGCCGGCCGCGGCCAGGCGCCCGACGTCGATGTGCGTCAGCAGTATGCAGGGGTAGACGATGGGGTTGGCCAGTTGACGGACCACCAGGTTGCCGGCCGCTTCGAGGGTTGCTTGCTCAGTCGTGTTGCTCAAGGAAGGCGCCTTCCGGGTTGCCAAGCAGGCCAGGCTGCTTTGGCTGAGTGATCCTTGGACCCGTTCGCTGTGGAAGCGAGTTCCCGCTCAAGTCGCCAGGATTGTAACATAGCCAGATCAACCGCACAAAAGAGCCGCGGGCCTGGCCCCATCCGCGCCGGCCAAACTACTCGAAATACTCCGCTCCCACGAACTCCAGCAACACCGGGTTGACCTGTTCTTCTCTTGCCTCTCCTTGCAGCGCGGCCAGGCGCGCCTGGAAGGCGGGGCCGGCCGTGGGATCGTCGCAGCCCGGCCCCAGCAACGCCACGTCGTCGGCAAAGTGGCACACCCCCAGCCCGCGCTGCGCGGCCACCCAGCGCAGCAGGCCGTAGCTTTGCCGCGGCTGCGCCCCGTAGCGGTGATCGGTGAGGTCCACCAACACCCAATCCACCCGGTCGACCACGAAGAGGATGCGCGGATCGTGCAGCAGGAAGAGGCCCGCCCGGTTGGCCAGGTGGGGCGCATAGGCCTCGGTCGTCGCCACGGCGCCGTCGGCCGGCAGCAGCGCGGCCGCGGCCTGAAAAGCTGCCGGGTCGATCTGACGCGCCAGGCTGTGGTTGTCCCAGTTCGCCTGGCCGGTGCGGGGCTGCCAGAACTGATCGAAGCTGAATGCCAGCAGCGCGCAGGCGGCCAGCCAGAGCAGGCTGAGGGTGAAACGATGCGCGCTGGGGCCGGTCTGTGGGGATCCATCCGGCCCGCGGCCCCGGCCTGCGACGCGTTCGACGCCATACACCGCCGCCGCAAACAGCACCGGGATGGTCAGCGCGGCGTAGTGGAAATAGATCGACGCCTGGTAGAGGTTGCCGGCCAGCCAGTTGATGGCCAGCGCGGGCAGGGCGATCAGCAGGGCCGGGCTGAGCAGGGGCAGAAAGCCCAGCGGCAGCAGCAGCTTGATCAGCATCCAGAGGCGGCGCGGGTCGCCGAAAAGATGGCCGGCGATGCGGCCGGGGTCGCGCAGCGCGCCGCTGAGGATGTCGGCCGGCCCGCTGCCCAGCCAGGCGTAGCGCGCCAGGGTGTCCGATTCCGCGCCGCGGAAGTGGGGGATCAGGATGAAGAGCGCCAGCAACGACCAGGCCAGGCCGGTCGCTGCCCAGAACGCGCCCACGGCTTGCAGGCCGCGGTCGCGCGTGCGGCGGGCGGGGGACTCTTCGCTGGCGTTGTGTGCTGGTGCGACAGGGGCGGCGCGTCCGCGCCAGCAGGCCCACAGGCCGAAGGCGGCCACGGTCAGGCCCACATCTTCCTTGGTCAGCAGCGCCAGCGCCAGCGCCAGGCTCATCGCCCCCAGCCGGCGCACTTCCAGCGCCCAGAAGGCCAACAGCAGCAGCGGAACTGCGAAGACTTCCTCGTGGAACTCGAAGCGGTTGACGAAGCCCAGCGCGGGGTAGGTCAGGTAGATGGCGGCCAGCAACAGCGCGGCCAGGTGCGCGCCCTGCGACCAGTGGGGCAGCAGCCGGCGGCGGGCCAGCAGCGCCAGCGGCCAGGCGCCCATGGCCAAGGCCGCGGCTTGCAGCAACAGCAGCAGGCGCGGGTCAGGCCAGAGGCGGTAGAGCGGCGCCAACGGCAGGATGATGGGGGAGATGTGATCCCCCAGGTAGTTGTCCACCTCCACCGAGCCGGCGAAGAGCCGTCCCTGGCTGGTGTTCCACCACACCTGGGCGTGCAGCCCCAGATCGTAGGCCTTGGAGTTGAAGGTGTTGTGACGGGCGATGCTGTAGCCGGCCAGCCCGGCCGCGGCGAGCACGATCCCCAGCGCCAGCAGCAGCGCCCAACGGCGACCCCGGCGCAGCCAGCCGTCCAGCCGCAGCAGCGGCGGCGTCAGGCGGCCGGCCAGGGCGAGAAGCTGGCGCGGCCAGAGGGCCACAGCCAGCAACAGCGCCCCCAACAGCCCCGCGGCCGCCCGCGCCTCGGCCAACAGGCTGGCGTTGAAGTCTGCCGCCAGCGCCGCTGCCGGCAGCGCGCCGGCCACCCATCCCCGCGGCGTCAGCAGCAGCCCTGCTGCGGCCAACAGCGCCAGGCCCGCCGCCGCCAGCGCCCAGCGCCAGAGATTTCCTTGTCTGCCAGCTTGCATCAGCTTGCCTTCTGGATATCAGCCTGCGCTTTCAACGGCAGGCGGCCCATGCCCACAGCCCGGCTTGCCTGAGCGCGCTGCACCCGGTCAGGTCGTGAGATCGAACGTCGCCGCCGTCTGCACCGCGCCCACCACCTGCTGACGGTGATTGACGATCGCAGGCCGGCGCAGCGGCTCCAGGCGGGCCAGCACAGCGGCATCGACCAGCCCCAGCGCGCTCAGCGCGGCGTAGATCATCGGCCCTTTGGCGCGCGCGTTGCCATCCTCGATCTTGAGCGCCAACCCCACGCTGCGCCCGTCCGGGGTGCGGATGCCAATGCCCTGGTAGCCCTCGGCGCCCCCTTTGCTGACCAACGCGCCGGCGCCCGCCCGCATCAATTGATCGTCCAGCGCGTTGTGGCCGGAAACCAGGTGCGGATAGGCCTGCATGGCCGCCACCGCGCGCCGGCAGTCGGCCGGCGCGTTCGGGTCGATCAGCCGGGCAAAGGCCAACGCCACGCTGGCCAGCGGCAGGGCAAAGGCCGGCACCGTGCAGCCGTCGGGCGCAGTCTGGATCTCGGCCGGCGTCAGGTCGGTCAGCGCGCAGAGCCGCGTCAGAATCGCCTGCTGCACCGGATGGTCGGGTTGGGTGTAGTCCAGCTCCTCCAGCCCCAGAAAGCGGGTCAGGGTCAACATGCCGGCGTGCTTGCCGGAGCAGTTGTTGTGGCGCGCGTCCGGCTCCAGCCCGGCCGCGGCCAGCCGCCGGCTGGCCGCCTCGTCGATGGGCCAGTGTACGCCGCAGCGCAGCGCGCTGGCATCCAGCCCGATGGTGTCGAGAATGTGCTGACAGACCTGGACGTGCTCCTCCGTGCCGTGGTGCGAGGCGCACATCAGCGCCAGCGCCCGCTGGTCGAGGTTGAAATGATCCAGCGCGCCTGCATCCACGGTGGGCAGCGCCTGGAACGGCTTGGCGGCCGAGCGCAGGTAGGCCACATGCTGCGGGTTGCCGGCCGCCGCCAGCAGGCGTCCCGACGCGTCGACGATGGCCAGCGCGCCGCGATGGGCGCATTCCACCACCGCGCCGCGCGTCAGTTCCACCATGCGAACGGTCTCGCTGTTGTGTTCGGACATGGGATCAATCCTCCAGGTCGAAGGAGTCGTCGTCCGAGTCGAATGGGTCGTCGTCGTTTTCGTCGAACTCCGCGTCCAGCTCCTCGCCATCCAGCTCCTCGCCGTCCAGCTCCTCGCCTTCCCGGTCCTCGGCGTCGAATCCGCCGTCGTCGCTCAGCGGCTCATCCTCGACCGGGGCCTCGTCTGGCTCCACGTCCAGCGGCTCATCCTCCTCGTCGCCGTCGGGCCGGGAGGGCTCCGTGCCCTTCTTGTATTCGTTGTAGACCCGGTTGATACCCTGCTTGATCTGCGATTCGATCTTGCTGCGGCGGTCGCTGGGCACGGGGAACATGGGCACCAGGCTTTTCACCAGCGAGCTGGCGGTCTCTTGCTTGGTGTAGCCGCGGCGAATGCGCACCCGCACCTGGCGGCGCACATAGCGGATATATTCCGACAGCGGCTCGGTGGATTCGATGGTGGTGATGGGGCCGTGGCCCGGCACGATGCTGGTCGGGTGCAGCTTGCGGATATAGCTCAGCGCATCCAGCCACTGCTTGCTGTTGGCCTGGGCCATGTAGGGGTGCTGGTCGCTCCACACCGTGTCGCCGGCAAAGAGCACCTTCTCTTCCGGCAGCCAGATCAGGATCGTCGCCTCGGTGTGGCCGCCCACGTGGATCAGACGGATGGTGCGGCCCCCCTGCTCCAGGTCCAGCCGGGAGTCGAAGGTGATGGTTGGCCGCACGATCTCCAGACTGGCCAGCTCGGCCTGGATCTTGGGCTCGCGCTTGAAGGAATCGATCACCCGCTGGCAGAAGTTGGCGCCATAGCCGCGCATGTTCTTCCAGGCCAGGTCATGGGCGATCACCGGCGCATCGTAGAACTGGTTGCCCAGCACATGGCCGCGGTGGTGATCGGTGTTGATCACGTAGAGGATCGGCTTGGCCCCGGTGACCTGGCGGATATAGCTGAGCCAGCGTTGATTGTCAGAGGGGATCAGGGGGGTGTCGATCAAGATGTTGCCGTTGGCGGTCTCGATCAGGCCCACATTGCTGCCGCGGAAGTCGAGATGGACGTAAACGCCCGGTGCGATCTCTTGCATGGCGGGTCTCGATAGGTGAATGGGAAGTTGGGGGCTGAAAAATCGGTGATTTCAGCGCTTAACGATGTTCACGCCAAGCCGCCAAGCCGCCAAGGGCCGGCTTTCCTGGCGGCTGTGCATGAGACTCGTGAACTGTTGAATGTGATCAGTTTCAATGCTCTGGCCGGTCTCCCGACCGAGCCAGCACAGCTACGCAACCGCGCGCTCTGGCCGGTCTCCCGACCGAGCCAGCACAGCTACGCAACCGCGCGCTCTGGCCGGTCTCCCGACCGAGCCAGCACAGCTACGCAACCGCGCGCTCTGGCCGGTCTCCCGACCGAGCCAGCACAGCTACGCAACCGCGCGCTCTGGCCGGTCTCCTGACCGAGCCAGCACAGCTACGCAACCGCGCGCTCTGGCCGGTCTCCCGACCGAGCCAGCACAGCTACGCAACCGCGCGCTCTGGCCGGTCTCCCGACCGAGCCAGCACATCCAGCGCCTGGCACGCGGCCTGCCAGCTCGGCGCCGCGCCCTGGGCAAAATCAGGCCGGCCGCCGCCGCGGCCGCCCACGGCCGCCAGCGCGCCGCGCAGCGCCTGGCCAGCGTCGAAGCTCACATCCGCGCTGCGCGCGGCCAGCACCTGGTTGGCCCCGCCGGCCAGGGCGATGATCAGGCCCGGCTGGCCGCGCAGCGCCATGGCCAACTGTTTGAGCTGCTCCGCCTCCCAGGTGGGATAGACGCCCGTCGCCAGCCCGCCAGGGCCGGCCAGCGCCGCCAGCCGCGCTGCCTCGGCCGTCACCAGCTCCGCCTGCGCCGCGCGCAGCGCCTTGAAATTGGAGTCGGCCAGGGCTTGCAGGCGCTCGACGGCCTGAGGCAGTTCCTCTTCGCCGCAGGTGAAGCGCCCAGCCAGGCTGCGCACCAGCTCGTGCTTGCGCTCATAGTCAGCCAGCGCCCGCTGGCCGCAGACGAAGTGAAGGCGCGTCTCCGGCCCGCGGCGTTCGGCCCTCAGCACCTTGATCAGGCCCACCCGCGCCGTGCTGGCCACATGCAGGCCGCCGCAGGCCACCCGGTCGAAGTCGCCGATCTCGACCACGCGCAGCGGCCCCTCCACGTCGGGCTGTTTGCGCAGCGCCAGCGTGGGCAGCTCCGCTGCGCTGACGAAGCGGGCGCTGATGGGCTGATCCTGCTGCACCACCTGGTTGGCCAGCCCTTCGGCGCTGGCCAACTGCCCATCGCTCAGCCCGGTCTGGTTCAGGTCGATGGTCAGGCTGTGGTCGCTCAGCCGCCAGGCCACCGTCAGCGCCCCGGCCGTGACGATCAGCGCCTGCGAGAGGATGTGCTGGCCGCTGTGGTTTTGCATGTGGTCGCGGCGCCGGGCCCAGTCCACCTGGCCATGCACGGCCGCGCCGGGCGGCAGGGGCGCGGCCAGGCGATGCCAGATGGCGTCGCCGTCGCTGGTTGTCTCCAACACCGGGACGCCGTTCAGCGTGCCCGTGTCGTGCGGCTGGCCGCCGCCGGTGGGGTAGAAGGCTGTGCGATCCAACGCCACGGCCGGCTGCCCCTCCAACAGGCGCGCGGCGATCACCTGGGCGTCGAAGGTGGTGAGATAGGGGTCGGAATAGTAGAGTCGCTCGGTCATCGCGTGTCGGTTGGGGCTCGGTTGAGGCCGCGATTATACCATAGGCGGGGGCGCAAGGCTATTTGACCTGAAGCCTTCACGCCTGTTGCCGGTCGATGGCCCGGCGCACCTCGCTGGTCAGGCTGGCAAAGTCCGCCGCGCCCATCAGCTCCAGCGTGCGGGGCGAGGGCAGGGGAACGGCGATCTGGGCCACGATCCGGCCCGGCCGCTGGCTCATGACCAGCACGCGATCGGCCAGGAAGACCGCCTCGGAGATGCTGTGGGTCACCATGATGGCGGTGCAGGCGTAGGCCTGGCGGATGCCCAGCAGCTCCAGGTTCATGCGCTCGCGGGTGATGGCATCCAGCGCGCCGAAGGGCTCATCCAGCAGCAGCAGCTCCGGCGCATGCACCAGCGTGCGCGCCAAGGCCGCGCGCTGCGCCATGCCCCCGGAAAGCTGGCGGGGGTAGGAATGCTCGAAGCCTTGCAGCCCCACCAGCTTCAGCACCGCCTGGGCGCGCGCCTGGATCTCCTCGGCCGGCCGGTGTTGCAGCTCCAGCGGCAGCGCCACGTTGCGCAGCACCGTGCGCCAGGGCATCAGGTTGGCGTGCTGGAAGACGTAGCCGATCTCCTGCTGTGGCCCGGTCAGCAGCTTGCCTTTGAAGATCACCTGGCCGCGCGTGGGCCGCAACAGCCCGCCCAGAATGCGCAGCAGGGTGGTCTTGCCGCAGCCGGACGGCCCGACGACGCAGACGAACTCGCCCGCGTCGACGCGCAGCGAGGTGCTGGCCAGGGCGCGTGTCGGCGGCGCGTCGTTGGCCGAGGGCGCATCGTACTGGCGCTCGATCTGTTCGGCCGCCAGCCAGGCGCCCCCGGCCGGGCTGGCGGCCGCCTGCTGCATCGGCTCCACCGCGACTGGCGGCGGGGCCGCCGCCGTGGAAAGCCCGTCTTGACGGCTCATGTCAGGGCGCCGGCGCGGCGTCGATGAACTGGTTGGTGAAGAGGGTCTCCGCCGCCACATCGGTTTCGATCAGCCCGGTCGCGCGCATGAAACGGGCCGCCTCCTGCCACGCCGCCGGATCTGAACGGCCGATGTCGGCGTCGGCCGCCTGCCAGAGCTCCAGGGAGGCGTCGAAAACGGCGCGGCTGGCTGCTTCGTTGCTGCCGCCGGCCTCTGGCACCGCTTGCAGGCTGAGGGCAAAGGCCTCATCGGGGTGGGCCAGGGTGTAGCGGATGCCGGCCAGCAGCGCGTTGCTCATGCGCTGCACCAGCTCCGGCTGCTGGTCGATGGTCTGCTGGTTGGTGATCAGCCCGTTGGAGGGCAGGTCGATGTAGTCGGAAACGGGGATGACGTTGACCTCCTTGCCGGCCAGGCGCAACTGCACCGGGCCGTTGGCCACGTAGTCCAGGGCCGCGTCGACCCGCCCTTCGCTCACCGCGGCCGCCTGCGTGAAGCCGATGCTCTCCAGCTTGACCTTGCTTTCGTCCAGGCCGGCGGCATAGACCAGCGCCTTCCACGCCACCAGGCTGGCGCCGTACATGCCGGGGATGCCGACGCGCTTGCCCTCCAGCGCCTGGGGGGTGTCCAGTCCCTGGCTGGCCAGCGACATCACAGTTACCGGGAACTTGCGGTACCAGGCCAGCACATAGGTCAACGGCAGCCCCTGGGCGCGGCCCAGGATCACCTGATCGCCGCTGGCCACCACGAATTCCATCTGATTGACCCCTGCCAGCTTGAGAAAATCGGTCTCTGCCCCATGCAGGAACTGCACCTCCAGCCCCTGTTCGGCGAAATAGCCCTTGGCCTGCGCCACGTAGAAGGGGGCGAACTGCACGCTGGGAATGTAGCCCAGGCCGATCTTCACCGGCGTCAGCGCGGCCGGCGTTGCTGCCGGCGTTGCGGCCGGCGCTGCGTCCGGCGCTGGCTGGTCGGCCGCAGGTGTGACCATCAGCGGCGCGGTCGGCGCGGCGCAGCCGGCCAGCGCCGTCGCGCCGGCCAGGATCAGGCAGATCAACGAAAAGCGGATTGACATAAAACCTCCAACAGGAACGGCGGAATCTCACTGGATGCGCTGCCAGGCCAGCAGCTTGTGTTCCAGCAGGCTGACCACGGCATAGAGCAAGACCGCGATGATGATCAACGTCGCCAGCGCCACGAAGAGCAGGGGGGTGTCCAGAATGCCGCGCGCCAGGTTGATCAGATAGCCCAGGCCGCGGTCGGCGCCGACGAACTCAGCCACCACCGCGCCGATCACGGCCAGGGTGACGCCGATCTTGAGCCCGCCCAGGAGCACCGGCATCGCCGCGGGGATCTCCAGCTTGGTGAGGATCTGCCAGCGGCTGGCCTGCAGGGAGTGCATCAGGCTGACCAGATCAGGCTGCACCGACCGGATGCCGACGATGGTGTTGATCAGCGCGGCGAAGAAGATGGTCAGGGCCACGATCAACACCTTGCTCAGGCCGGGCGAGCGGATCCAGATCACCAGCAAAGGCGCCAGCGCGATGATGGGCACCGCCTGCGCGGCCACCAGATAGGGGGAGAGCAGGCGCTCCATCCGGCGCGATTTGGCCAGGAAGTAGCCCAGCACCAGGGCGCAGCTCAGCCCCAGCCCCATGCCGGCGAAGATCTCCAGCAGGGTGAGCTGGGTGTGATACCAGAGCGAGCCATCCCGCAGCACGGTCGCGAATTTGCGCGCGACCAGGGCGGGCGCGGGCAGGATGAAGGAGGGATACTGCTGCCAACGCACCAGGGCATCCCAGAGCAGAATGGCCAGCGCCAGCATCAGCGGCGCCAGCAGCCATTCGAGCTTGAGGCGCCGGGTCGATGCCTTGGCGCCGGGCAGCGGCGCTTCGGCGGTCATCTTGGGCATTCGTTTTGCAGTCCACATGGCAACGTTTCCAGACGTCAAAAAAAAGCCGACCACGGTCATCGGATAACCAGGTCGGGGCAAGGGAAGGCAGGAGGCGCGTGGCGGTTCAGCCCCAGGCCGGCGGAGAGTCCGCGGCCAGGGGCCAGGGGGGACGTCAGCCGGCCGCGCCAAGGCCAGCAGTTCTGCGTGTTTGCCACGGCCAGCCGGCCAAAAAACAACACCCCACAGTTGCTGGCCGAACTGGGGGTGTGGCAAGACGGGAGATGTGCTGGCGCTGGCCGACAACCGGCAGCGCCGCGCGTGCAGGCACGACGTCGTTTAGCACCTCAACCTTCTCTCATCCGGACTATACCGTCGGCTCTGGCCTGGAAGCAGCGTCGCTGTTCGGCACCAGATCCACCGCCGTAGCGGGTCACGGGCTCAGGCGGCCTGTAAATTGGCCGCCTCCACCGTCGGTCGGGAATTGGCTGGCTGGCTGACGCCGGCTGGCCTCACCCTGCCCCGAAGGTTCGATGGCTGTTCTATTCGATTGTGCATAGTATAACATGGAACGCGCACACGGTCAAGGGCGCGCGCTTCCAATCAGCAATTCCAAATATGGGCGGAGTCGATGCTTCAGCCGGGTCTGGACGATGCGAGTTGAGCGTGCAAACCCGGCTGAAGCCTCGACTCCAGTTTGGCAATCGCCATATTTGGAATTGCTGGCTTCCAATCAACCATCGGCGCCTCAGTGTTGGCGTGCGACGGGGTGGCCGGTTTTGATCTGGTAGAGATAGAACAGGTTGGCCTGATGCAGGCGCTGAACCATGCCGTTGAGCGGGATGCGCGAGCGGCCGCACTGTTCGATGGTGGTCTTGAGCAGGCTCTCCACCGGGGCGCCGCTGCGCACGTGCCGCTCCACCAACTCTTCGATGCAGTCCAGGTATTTCAGGCTGGAGCTGATGGCGCCGCGGATCTCGCCGCGCAGCAACACCTCGCCATGCCCTTGCACGACATTTTCCAGGCCGGAGATCTCGATGCCGCGCAGCGAGCGGCGCAGATCGTCCACGTTGCCGCCGCCGGGAAAGTCCAGATAGGGCACCGGCAGCAGCGTGTCGCTGGCGAAGAGCACCTTGTCCTCCTTGACCCGCACGGTGATGACATCGGGGCTGTGGCCAGGGGCATGGCGCAGGGTGATGGTCTTGCCCCCCAGGCGCAGGATCAACAGGCTGTCGAAGGTGATCTCTGGCAGGCGCAGTTGCACGTTGGAGAGATCGGGCGTCTGATTCTTGGCCAGCGCCAGGCTCTGCTCGCCGTATTTGGCCAGGAACTCGCGCGCCCGGCGGTGGCTGATGATCTGCGCACCGGTGAAGAGGTAGCTGCCGTGGGTGTGGTCAGCGTGGGCGTGGGTGGTGATGACATAGCGAATGCCCTGGGGACAGCGGCGCAGCGCGAAGTCGCGCAGCCGCACCGTCTCCTGGGGAAAGGGCAGCGTGTCGACGATGACCGCCCCTTCTTCGGTCACGATCACGCCAGCCGTCACCTGAAGGTACATCTCACTGCGAAAGACGTAGATATCGCCGGCAACTCGTTCACGCAGCATGAGCCGATGCCGTCCTTTCCATATGAAACCGGGGCCATGAAACAAAGGCCATCGGGCTGATGCACCGATGGCCTCGATGAGCAAGGTTCCCCGCCGTGCCGTGTGTTATCGGGTTTTGAACCTGCTTGCGCAGGTGGGTGGCACATCGTCGATTTTCACCTTGCCAATCCTGGCGAACCAGGGGCTATCGTGTCATCCGACAAACTGACGCAACCCTTCGGACTGGTGTTGGCTCAAAACGTTAGAAGAACATCACGTACACAGCAGGGCTTTCCAAGCGTTATCCTAGCACAGGTCGAAGAATTCTGCAAGTTGCGATTTGGCGCTTCGCCGCGGTTGTCTCACAGCAATTCCAAATATGGGCGGAGTCGAGGCTTCAGCCGGGTCTGGACGATGCGAGTTGAGCGTGCAAACCCGGCTGAAGCCTCGACTCCAGTTTGGCAATCGCCATATTTGGAATTGCTGGTTGTCCCAGACAATCATGGACGGATCGACAAAATCGGTGTATAATGCAGCAAGCATCGGACGCACCCTGTCTGCGCCGCCGGCAGAAGCGCTTTACAGTTTTCGTTACAAGGAGCGACCAGAACCGTGGCTGACAATGTTCCCCCTCAGGCAGATGCAATCTTTGAGCCGGTGACTCAGAAATGGGTGCGCGGGGCCTTTGCCGAGTGGTACCGCCGCTATGGCCTGGGCATCACCGGCTACCCCCTCACCGAGCAAGCCATCGACCCGGACACCGGCCTGCCCACGCAGTATTTCCAACGCGTCGCGCTGGAGGAGGTGGCAGGTCAGATCCGCCTGCGCCTGGCGGGCCAGGAGGCGCTCGTGCGCCAGCAAGAGTTGATCCAGCAGCGCGCCGAGGTGCAGCGCCTGGCGGCCGATCTGGCCCAGGCGCGCACCCAGTTGGCCGCAACCACCCAACTGGCCGCGGTCGAGGCCAGCCGCGGCACGTCCGCGGCCAGCGGCAACCTGGAGGCCCAGTTGCGCCAGCGCGAGGAGGAATTGGCCGAGGCGCAGCTCCATCTGGCCAAGATGGAGCGCGACCTGGACGCGTGCAGCCGGCGCGTGGCCGAGCTGGAAAGCCAGCTCAGCCAGCAGACCCGCGTTGTCGCCGCCCAGCAGGCGGAGATCGCCCGGCTCAGGGCGCAGCTTCAGCAGGGAGGCGGCGCGCCGGGCGGCCAGGTGACCCGGCCAGCCATCACCGACATCGTCGACCAACTGATGAAGCATCCCACCAAGAGCTACAGCCGCCGTCAGCTCAAGGCCATCACCCACCTGTGCATCCATCACAGCGCGGTGGCCGGCACGGTGCCGGTGGAGCATGTGGCCCAGTACCATGTGCAGGATCAGGGCTGGCCAGGCATCGGCTATCACTTCTACGTGGAGCCCAACGGCGTCATCTATCAGACCCAGCGTCTGGAGACGATTTCCTGGCATGTGAGCCACAACAACGATTACAGCGTCGGCATCTGCGTGGCCGGCGATTTCACCTACGCGCCGCCGCCGCAGAGCCAGATCGACACCGCCGCTCATCTGGTGGCCTGGCTGATGCAGGAACTCTCCGTGCCCGAGCAGAAGATCCTGGGCCACAAGGAGTTCCCCAACAACGACACCAGTTGTCCGGGCGAGACCTGGCTGAAGCGCATGACCTGGAAAAACCTGTTGCTGGACAGCGTGCGCGCCCAGATGGGCGGGTCGGCCAGGCCGCTGGATCACTATGTGCTCTTCTGGCAGAAGGTCGACTCGTGGGCCCAGGAGGACTGGCGCGCTGCCGAGCGCTACATCGGCCGCTTCCGGCCCACGGCCGGCTTCTCGCTGGACGACGCGCAGCAGGCCAGGGTTGTCACCATCGTGGGCGGCGACGCCGGCGTGTCCGGCCAGGCTGAGCAGGCGCTGAGAGCGGCCGGCGCCAAGGTGGAGCGCATCGCCGGCGTGGACTTCGCCGACACCAAGCGCATCCTGGACGGCATGGCCGACCGCGGCCAGCGCTTCCTGACTCTCACGTGAGCGAGCTTTCGTATTGAACACCCCCACCTCTCCGGTCGTTGCCGAGGCGGGCGCGTCGCCGGAGGTCTACCGGGTGCGCCTGCCCTTGTTCGAAGGGCCGTTGGATCTGCTCCTGCACCTGATCCAGAAGAACGAGCTGGACATCACCGCCATCTCCTTGGCGCTGGTGGCTGACCAGTTCGTCGAGCACCTGCACGCCATGGAGCAGGTGCAGGCTGATCTGATCGCCGATTTTCTCGTGGTCGCCGCCAAGCTGCTGCTGATCAAGTCGCGCCTGTTGTTGCCCAGACCGCCAGCGGTGGAGGACGAGGAGGAGGATGATCCGGCCGAGGTGTTGGCCCGGCGTCTGCGCGAGTACAAGCGTTTCAAGCAGGCGGCCGGTTTGCTGCAAGAGCTGGAAGCCAGCGGTCGCCACAGCTACGTGCGGGTGGCCCCCCCGCCCGCCATGGAGACCCGCATCGACTGGGAGGCCATCAGCCTGGACGATCTGCTGGCAGCCTTGCAGCGGCTGCTGGAGGCCGAGGAGGAGCTGCAGCCGGCCGGCGTGATGGTGGCGCAGCGCAAGATCACCGTGCGCGAGAAGATCGAGTGGATCGAACATCTGCTGACCCAAGGCCGCCAGGTCTCCTTTCAACGGGTGGTGGGCCAGAGCGGCGGCCGGATCGACATCGTAGTCAGCCTCTGGGCCGTGCTGGAGATGATCAAGCGCGGCCGGCTGCGGGCCCATCAAAGCCAGCTCTTCGGCGAGATCACGCTGGAGCCGGCCGCTGTGCAAGACCAGCCTGAGCGGTGAATTCATACTGCGAGACCAAACCGATGGCTATCGCGCTGACAGAAGAACAGATAACCCCGGCCGATGCGCTGCGCCAGCTTCTGGCGCGCGGCGAGGATGGCCTGATCCAGTTGACCGACGCCGCCAGCGCGGCCGCGTTCTTCGACGTGTTGGACCAGATCGCCGCGCTCCTGCCGCAGATGGAGGCCGCCGGCGCTGACCTGCGGGCCGAAAGCGCGCGCTGGCAGGGGCTGCAAGAGCGGCTGCTGACGCGCGGCGACCGCGTCCTGGCCGCCTGGCAGGGCGCCGGCGCGTTGGTCGCGGCGCGTCAGGCGCGCAATCCAGCCCCAGAGCTGTGGTGGTGGTGGATCGATCAATGGCTGGCTGAACGGCGGCGCGCCCGGCGCCGGCGGACCGGGGGCATTCTCCTGGCGGTCGTGGCGGTGGTCGCCCTGGCGGCTTTTGCCATCTCACGTCTCTTTCCTGGCGACCCGGCCATGCGCGCGGCCTATCGCCTGCGCTTGCAGGCTGAGTCGGCGCTGAGCACCGGCGGCCTGGCCCACAGCGCAGAGGCCCTGCAGCAGGCTATCCAGACCACCCCCGACGACCCCGACCTGTTGATCCTCTACGGCGTTGTCGCCCAGGAGTTGGGCGATGCCGCGGCGGCTGAGCAGGCCTGGCAGCAGGCGCGGGAGCTGCTGGGCGGCGCCGAGGCGTCCTTCCTGACCGATCGTGGCCTGGCCTATTTGCAGGCGCAACGGCCTGAGGCCGCGCTGGCCGATCTGGAGGAGGCCGTGCGGCTGGATCCTACCTCTGCCCGGGCTCACCTGCTGGTCGGCAGCGCGCTGGAGACGGTGGGCCGCGTTCCAGAGGCGCTGGCCGCCTTCGAGCAGGCGGCGACTCTGGCCGAGGCCGCCGGCAACGCCGAGCTGGTGGCCGTGGCGCGCGTCCAGGCGGCCAACCTGATGCAGCGCATGCAGGTCAGCCCGCCCACAACCCCCCAGCCGTAGAGCAATCGTCATCCTGGCGTATTCTCAGGTTTGGTCGCTGTATGGTAGAATAGTCGTAGCTGTGCCGCCAAGGCCAGCACGAGAGCTTGTCGCCTGACCGTATCCCGAAACCAGAAAATCAACAACCAACATGTTCGAAAGCCTGAAAAATGTAGAGAAGCGTTACGACGACATCGGCGATCTGATGGCAGATCCCCAGGTCGCCACCGACTATGAGCAGATGGCCCGCCTGGCCAGGGAACGCTCGGAGCTGGAGGAGATGGTGGAATGCTATCGCCGCTACCGGACGACCCTGCGGGAGCTGGATGAGGCCCGCGCCCTGTTGGCCGAAGAGGGACAGGACGCAGAACTGGTCGCGCTGGCGCACGAAGAAATCGAGCGCCTGGAGACAGAGACCGAAGAGTTGGAGCGGCGCTTGCAGCTCATGCTGCTGCCCTCCGACCCGGCCGACGAGAAGAACGTGATCGTGGAGATCCGGGCCGGAGCGGGCGGCGATGAGGCCGGCCTCTTCGCCGCTGATCTCTACCGCATGTACGCGCGCTGGTCTGAGGCGCAACGCTACAAGGTCGATCTCCTGAGCCAGAACGAGACCGGCGTCGGCGGCTTCAAAGAGGTCATCTTCTCCGTGCGGGGCCAGGGCGCCTATTCCCGCCTCAAACATGAAAGCGGCGTGCATCGCGTCCAGCGCGTCCCGGTGACCGAGTCCCAGGGCCGCATCCACACCTCCACCGCCACCGTGGCCGTCCTGCCTGAGATGAGCGAGGTCGAGGTGGAGATCAGCCCCAACGAGATCCGCGTCGACGTCTTTCGCGCCGGCGGCCCCGGCGGCCAGAGCGTCAACACCACCGACTCGGCCGTGCGCATCACCCATCTGCCCACCGGGCTGGTGGTCTCGTGCCAGGATGAGAAGTCACAGCTTCAGAACCGGGCGCGGGCGTTGCAGATCCTGCGCGCCCGCCTGCACGCCATGGAGCTGGAGCGCCAGATCGAAGAACAGACCGAGGCGCGGCGCAGCCAGGTGGGCAGCGGCGAGCGCAGTGAAAAGGTGCGAACCTACAACTTCCCTCAGAACCGTGTCACCGATCATCGCATCGGCCTGACCCTGCATCGCCTGGACAGCGTGCTGGAAGGCGATCTGGCAGAGTTGATCGAGGCGTTGATGGCGGCAGAGCAGGCGGAAAAGCTGTCACGCCTGGGCGATGGAGCAACCAGTGCTGTATGAATGACGTGGGAGGAGTGCACTGCAATGTCCGAAGTCGCAAAGGAGCGAATTTGGCTGTGAAGAACAAGCAATGGACCGTCGCTGATCCTATAGCCTCAACCCATACCGGGTTCGATCAGCCGCGCGGCGCGCTGTCTGCGCTGCCCTCGCTGCAAGCGTTTCGCTGGCAGTTGGCCGAGGGCGCTACTGTGGGGCTTGCTCTGGTGGCTGCCACGCAACGCCTGACCAGCAACGGCGCCGAATCGCCCAAGCTGGACAGCGAGGTGTTGCTGGGCTATGCCCTGGGCTGCACGCGGGCTCAGATCTACGCCCATCCTGAGCGCCTGCTGACCGACGATGAGCGCCACCGCTTCGAGCAGTTGGTGATCCGCCGCTGCCAGCACGAGCCGGTGGCCTATCTGGTGGGCGAGAAGGCATTCTACGGCCTGGACTTCATCGTGGACCGCCGGGTGCTCATTCCCCGGCCGGAGACCGAGCTGTTGGTGGACATGGTGCTGGACGTGGCCTTGCAGTATGACGATCTGCGCTCCCGCGGCCGCAACGACAACAAGCTGGCGGAAGGGCATTTCCTGGTGGCCGACATCGGCGCGGGCAGCGGCGCCGTGGGCATTGCCGTGCTCGCCAACACCGAATCGGCTTTTGTCTACGCGGTGGACATCTCCCCCGACGCGCTGAGCGTGGCCGCGCTCAATGCGGCCCGGCACGGGGTGGAGGAGCGCATCCAGCTCTTGCCGGGCGATCTTCTGGCGCCGCTGCCGCAGCCGGTTCACGTGATCGCCGCCAATCTGCCCTACGTGGCGACCGATGAGTGGAGCCACCTGGCGCCCGGCATCGCCGACTACGAGCCGGCCCTGGCGCTGCTGGGGGGCGACGACGGCCTGGAGTTCATTCGCGGGCTGCTGCAACAGGCGGCCGATCACCTCTTGCCCGGCGGCGTGGTGCTGCTGGAGGTGGGGGCCAGCCAGGGGGGCGCAGTGGCCGAGATGGCGCGCGCCGCCTTCCCCGATGCGCTGATCGAGGTGCTGACCGACTACGCCTTTCGTGAGCGCATCGTGCGCATCCAGACCTGAGCGTCAAGCCCCACACCCCATGAGGCCATGCGCATGGGCATCTGCCAGCAATTCCCAAGATGATGGCTACCAAGTCCACCCTCCTGCTGAATGCTCGCCAGTCCGACGCGCTGGACCAGGCCGCCGCGCTGCTGCGGCAGGGCGGCCTGGTCGCCTTCCCCACCGACACCGTCTACGGCCTGGGCGCGCTGGTCTGGAACGCGGCCAGTGTGGCCCGCATCTACCAGGCCAAGGCGCGTCCGCCGGAGAAGGCGATCCCCGTTCTGCTGGCCGGCCTGGCGCAGTTGGACCTGCTGGGAGTCGAGGCGACCCCGCTGCTGGCGACGCTGGCTGAACGCTTCTGGCCTGGCCCGTTGACGCTGGTGGCGCGCTGCGCTGCGCACGTGCCGGAGATCGTCACGGCCGGAACCCTGACCGTGGCCGTGCGCATGCCTGCTCACGCCGCGGCGCTGCGGCTCTTCGATCTGGTGGGCCAGCCGCTGGCCACGACCAGCGCCAACCTCTCCGGCCACGCCAATCCGCTGACCGCGCAGGATGTCATGGCTCAACTGGGGGGGCGGATCGAGGCTGTGGTGGACGGCGGGGCCTGTCCGGGCGGCGTGCCCTCGACCGTGCTCGATTTGAGCGTCTCGCCGCCGCGCATTCTGCGCCCCGGACCGGTCACAGCCCACGATTTAAGGTTGATGGGCGGCGATCTGGCCTTCGTGGAAGGTTAAACGACGGTATTTAAGGATGAACCAGATGAGCGATGTGACGGTGGTGGGCGCCGGGCTGGCCGGCTGTGAGGCGGCCTGGCAGTTGGCGCAGCGCGGGCTGCACGTCGACCTGTTCGAGATGCGGCCGTTGCGCCCGACGCCGGCCCACGTCAGCGATCAGTTCGCCGAGCTGGTGTGCAGCAACAGCCTGGGCGCCATGCGTGTGGATCGGGCGCTGGGTCTGCTCAAGGAGGAGATGCGCCGCTTCGGTTCGTTGATCATCGCCTGCGCCGATCGCTGCGCGCTGCCGGCCGGAGGTGCGCTGGGCGTCGATCGCGAGGGCTTCGCGCGGGCTGTGACTGAGGCAGTCAGCGCCCACCCGCGCATCGCCGTGCGCCGGGAGGAGGTGTTGACCATCCCCGCGGGCCTGACGATTCTGGCCAGCGGCCCACTCACCTCTAACGCCCTGGCAGAGCAGATTGGCCATTTTGCCGGCCAGACGCAGCTCTACTTCTACGACGCGCTGGCGCCCATCGTCACCCTGGAGAGCATCGCCATGCCGCCGGCCTGGCGACAGAGCCGTTACGACCGGGACAGCGGCCAATCGGAGGGGGACTACATCAACTGTCCGCTGGACCGCGCTCAGTACGAGGCGTTCGTGGCCGCGGTGCGGGAGGCGGAGCGGATCGAGCTGCGCACCTTCGAGCGGGACCCGGAGGCCGAGCGCTTCTTCGAGGGCTGTCTGCCCATCGAGGTGTTGGCAGGGCGCAGCGTCGAGGCGCTGGCCTTCGGGCCGATGCGGCCGGTGGGGCTGCGCGACCCGCGCACCGGCCGGCGACCCTATGCCGCGGTGCAACTGCGCCAGGACGATCAGGCCGGCGCGCTTTTCAACATCGTCGGCTTCCAGACCAACATCAAGTGGCCGGAGCAGCGGCGCATCTTGCAGACCATCCCAGGGCTGGAACAGGCCGAGTTCGTGCGCCTGGGCCAGATGCACCGCAACACCTTCATCAACTCGCCGCAGCTGCTGCACCCGACCTTGCAGGCCCGCGCCCGCGCCGATCTCTTCTTCGCCGGGCAGATCACCGGCTCCGAGGGCTATGTGGGCTCGGCCGCGGGGGGGCTGTGGGCCGGCCTGAACGCTGCGCGCCTGGCCGCGGGCCAGGCGCCGTTGGTGTTGCCCAACGTCACCATGATGGGCGCGCTTTTCGCCTATCTCTGCCAGGCCGACCCGCGCTATTTCCAGCCGATGAAGTCCAACTTTGGCCTGTTGCCGGAGCTGGAGACGCACGTGCGCAACAAGGGGGAGCGCTACCTGGCCTATGCCCAGCGGGCTTTGCAGGCGCAGGCGCAGTTCATGGCTGAACAGGGGCTGGAGCGGGTGGAAATCCCCTCGTTCAAACCTTAAATCCTTCGTATAGACAGAATAGGTGGCTGGGGGCAGGTGGGGGAGCTAAAGCTATGCGAAAAACAGGCTCCATTTAAGGCGCGGAACCTCAAGAAACCCTTGTGTTGCCTCACGTGCGCATGCTACAATTTGCGTGTTGGCGGTTCTCAAGGCTGCCAGCGAATCGAGCAAGGCAGTACGTGCATCCCTGGGCAGTGCGCCCAGGTAAGGAATGGCTAACGATGGTGCAAACAAGGAAACTCCGAATTCTGATCGCCGCCCTGGCGCTGGTGCTGGTGGCCAGCCTGATCCCCGCTGGCGCTGCACCCATGGCGTCGGCTGGCGATCTGATCGTCAACGGCGGCTTTGAGAATGGCTTTGCCTTCAATTCAAGCTGCGGCGGCATGGTCGGCGCCGGCTGGGGCTGTTTCACCAACGGTGGCGTCGCGGTCTATGGCTTCTACGATGATATGTGGAGCCGCTCGGTTTACGCCGGCCAGCACTCACAACTGATCGAGATCAACACCAAGGAAAAGGGCGGCGACAACAACCGCATTGCTGGCATCTTCCAGACGGTGCGGACGGCGCCGGGCGCTTCCTATGAACTCTCTCTGAAGGGGATGATCCGGGCCGATGATCATGGCGGCGATCCCTGGCGCTATCGGGTGTATGTGGGCTTCGACTACAGCGGCGGCTCCAATTGGCAGGCCGTGACCGACTGGCGGGAGCTGCCCTGGGACACCTACTACCCGCGCACCGATCCTGGCGCCTTCAGCAGCTACAGCACACGGGTGACCCCTACCGGTCAGAGCCTGACCGTCTTCGTGCGCACCGAGCGCCGCTGGGGCACCTGGTACGAGGAGACCGACTTCAACCTGGACGCGATCAGCCTCTTTGGCCCGTCCGGCTCAGCAGTGGTTCCTCCGGCGGCGGTTCCTCCGGTGGCAGTTCCGCCCGTCGTGGCGCCGCCGGTGGCAGTTCCGCCGGTCGTAGCGCCGCCGGTGGTGGTTCCGCCGGTCCAGCCTGTTCCGCCGGTGGTCGTCGCGCCGCCAGTTCAGGTCTGCTCCGGCCCCAACCTCCTGTTCAACGGTGGCTTCGAGAACGGCTTTGCGGCCAGCGGTGTGGGCTTCTACTGGAGCGGCTTCACCAACGGCGGCCGGGCCAACTACGGCTTCTACAATGAAATGTGGCCGCCGGTGGTCTCCGAGGGCAATCACAGCCAACTGCTGGAGATCAACACCAAGGGCCTGGCTGCGGCCGATCCTGACCGCATCATCGGCATCTTGCAGCGGGTGAAGCTGCAAGCGGGCGTGACCTACGAGATCTCCTTCGACTCGGCCATGCGCGAGGCGCCGGTGGCCGCGGACGAAGATCCCTTCCGCTACATGGTGGAATGGGGCTACTCGACCACTGGCACGACCGACCCGGCGCAGATGCTCTTCCGGGAGCGCGTGCCGCTGGACAAGATCCTGCCCCGCACCGATCCGGGCGCCAACGCCATGCAGAGCTACAGCACGAAGTTCGTGGCGCCGGCCGGCGGCTACACCACCGTCGCCATCTGGGGCCTGATGAAATGGGCCATGCTGGGGCGCGAGCTGGATGTCAACATCGACAACGTGGTGCTGCGGGCCTGCGGCGGCGCCAGCGTGCAGCCGCCAGTCGTAGCGCCGCCAGTCGCGGTGCCGCCGGTGGTCTATCCGCCCGTGGTCTACCCGCCGGTGGTCAAGCCCCCGGTGGTCTACCCGCCGGTGGTCAAGCCGGGCGAGTGCAACGTCTGTCACGTGGTGCAGCGCGGCGACACCCTGTCGGGCATCGCGGTCCAGTATGGCACCACGGTGGCGGCGCTGATGGCGGCCAACAATCTGACCAACCCGAATGTGATCTACGTGGGCCAGAAGCTGTGCATCCCCGGCTCGTCGGCGCCCACCCCTTACGCCGCGGGCAGCAGCGGCGGCGCTGATCCGGTGGTCGTGACGCCGGTGGTCGTGGCGCCGGCCCCGGCCTCGGCCTCGGCGCCTGTCGCCACCACTACAACGACCGGCGACAATTTCTATCGGGTGCAGCGCGGCGACACCCTGGGCGCCATCGCCGCCCAACACGGCACGACCGTGGCTGCGCTGATGCAGATCAACAATCTCTCGGATCCGAATTTCATCTTCGTGGGACAGCGGATCCGGTTGTCCTAGGCTGGCGCAACAGCCGGCAAAATCACACCGGCCATCGATTGGAGCTGTAGCTCAGGCTGGGGCCGCTCCCGGCCAGGGCTACGGCTCCCGGGCCGACACGGAGGTAGCAGAAAGCTTATGCACAGGGTTGGCTACCCAGGGTTGAAGGAAGCTCAACGGCAACTCTCAACCTGTCGAGTCACCGGATTTCGTCTCTGTATCGAAAGTCCCGTCGAGCACGGGAGCATCACACCAAGGAGTATCTACAATGTCTAACAAATCTCGCAAGCTCATGCTGGTGCTGGCCCTGGTGGCCGTCCTGGCCATGTTGACGGCCATGGCTGGCACCGCTCTGGCTGGCGGCGACGAGCCGACCAGCGATGGCAAGACCGTGTGCGTCAGCGGTTACGTGATCAACCACCGGGAAAACCCGGTCGACGGCACAAAATTCGACCCGCAGTTGACCGTGTACGCCATCGGCTACAGCGCGGCTGACGCCTCTGAGTTGCCTGACGTGGCTGCCGAGTTCGCCGATCCTGAGGCGCTGAGCACGCTGGCTTCCAGCCCTGAGTCGGCTGGCGTCATCGTCGCCACCGCACCCGTCGGCTCGAACGGCAAGTACGAGTTCAAGGATCTGCCGGCCGGCTACTACTACATCTTCGCGCTGCCGCTGCCGGCCGACTGGGACGGCATCGTGCCTGCGGCTGGCCGGGGCTCGATTGCCTTCACCAGCTGGACCCAGCTGAACGAGAAGACGGGCTGCTATGACGTGCTCTTCAAGATCCGCCGCTGGTTCGACGTGACGGTGCTGAAGTGGGAAGAGCTGCAGAACGGCGTGGTGCAGCCTGGCAAGGACTGGACCGTGA